>Ga0073925_1000031_pt1 | contig 46999 bp, 40 predicted proteins | sample GWRWT4_21May14_FD_70952 | JGI IMG/M metagenome (GOLD analysis project Ga0073925, IMG submission 70952) | Sand microcosm microbial communities from a hyporheic zone in Columbia River, Washington, USA - GW-RW T4_21-May-14 | ecosystem: Engineered > Artificial ecosystem > Sand microcosm >...
GAAGCGTCAAGAGGAGTCAGCCACGGCGCGAACCGTTGGCCGCCACCGTTCCACTTCAAGCCAAGGATGACGACATGAAATCTCAACGATCGGTTTCCACCCGGGTGCTGCCGCTGCTGGCAGCCATCGGCGCCGTGTACGGCCTGTGCTCGCTGCCGGCGCAGGCCTCCAGCCACCGCGAGGCGCCGTCGATCACGGCCACGCCGAAGGTCGACGCGGCCGACTTCTACATGTTCAACAGCTACGAGCCCGGCCGCACCGGCTACGTGACCGTGATCGCCGACTACCTGCCGCTGCAGGACGCCTACGGCGGCCCGAACTATTTCAAACTCGACCCGAACGCGCTGTACGAGATCCACATCGACAACAACGGCGACGCGAAGGAAGACATCAGCTTCCAGTTCAGGTTCAAGAACACGCTGAAGGCCAAGACGCTGCCGATCGGCGGCGTGAACGTGGCGATCCCGCTGACGCAGTTCGGCGGTGTGACCGACCCGAACGCCGCGGCGCTGAACGTGAACGAGACCTTCACGGTCGACATCGTGCGCGGTGACCGCCGCACCGGCACCAAAGGCTCCGTGACCAACGCCACCGGCGGCAGCGCCACCTTCAACAAGCCGTCGGACAACATCGGCACGAAGACGATTCCCGATTACGCGGCCTACGCGGCCAAGCACATCTACACCGTCAACATCCCGGGCTGCAGCACGCCGGCCAAGCTCTTCGTCGGCCAGCGCAAGGACCCGTTCGCCGTGAACCTGGGCGCGATCTTCGACCTGATCAATGTGCCGAGCGCCGCCTTCATCCTCGACCCGGCCAACAAGGACGCGGCCGTCGACAAGCTGAACGACAAGAACGTCACCAGCCTGGCGATCGAAGTGCCCACCGCCTGCCTGACGGCGAGCGGCTCGACCGACACCGTGATCGGCGGCTGGACCAGCGCCAGCCTGCGCCAGGGCAGCCTGCTCAGTGCCGCACCGAAGACCGGCTACCAGACGGCGGCCGTGACCGGTGGCGCGTGGACCCAGGTCTCGCGCCTGGGCATGCCGCTCGTCAACGAAGTGGTGATCGGCTTGGGCGACAAGGACAAGTTCAACGCCTCCAAGCCGAAGGACGATGGCCAGTTCGCCACCTACGTGACCAACCCGACGCTGCCGGCGCTTGTCGAGATCGCGCTCGCGTCGCCCGGCATCGCGCCGACCAACTTCCCGCGCACCGACCTGGTCACGACCTTCCTGACCGGCATCAAGGGCGTGAACCAGCCCGCGAACGTGGTCGGCTCGGAAATGCTGCGCCTGAACACGGCGATCCCGCCGACGGCGTACGCGAACCAGAACCGCCTGGGCCTGCTCGGCGGCTTGCTCGGCCCCGCGCCGCAAGACCTGGCCGGTTACCCGAACGGCCGCCGCCCGAACGACGACATCGTCGACATCTCGCTGATCGCGGTGATGGGCGGCCTGTGCGTGGCCAACGGTGACGCCAACACCTACCAGCTCGGCGCGGCCTGCAAGCCGTCGGCCGTGCCGCTCGGCACCGCCGTGTTCGGCCTGCACGACGCGGTCGACCAGGCCGGCCCGAAGGTTCGCGCTGCCGGCCCGCTGCTGACCACCTTCCCGTACGTCGGCACGCCGCTGCCGGGTGCGCAGTAAACCGGCCGCAAGGAGCACAGCATGAAGAAGACCTTGATTCTTGCGCTCTGCGCCGCGGCCGTGCTGGCTGCGTGTGGTGGTGGTCACGACGACGACACGCCCCCGGCCACGAGCCAGGTGCCGGTTTCGGCCAGCGAATCGGCGGGCGGGTTCATCGCCTACCTGAAGCGGCTGGTGGTCTCGGATGCCGATACGCTGGAGCCGGTCGACGTGAGCGCGGTCACGCCGCCCGCTGACGACGCCGCCGAACCCGCCGTCGTAGACTGACCCCGGCGACAAGCCGCACGAGGCGGCGGGCTCCCGGGCCCGCCGCCTTCCTCATTCCAAATGAACACCTCCCCACTTCACAGCTTCATTGCCGCGCTCGCGCTGGTTTGTGCCATGGGTGCGCACGCGGCACCGATCGTGCCGGTGAACGACAGCGAGGTGATCGAAGTGCTGCCCGCCGTCGGCGGCAGCCGTGCCGAAGCGCGCCGCCTGCGCAAGCAACTGGCGCAGCAGCCGCAAGATCCGGCGCTGGCGCTGGTCGTCGCGAAGCGCTACCTTGATCAGGCGCACGAGCTCGGCGACCCGCGCTTCGCCGGCATGGCGATGTCGGCCATCGAGGGCTGGACCGATGAAGCGACGATGCCCGACGGCATCTTGCTGATGCGCGCGAACCTGCAGCAGTACCTGCACGAGTTCGACGCGTCGGCGCTCAGCCTGCAGCGCCTGCTGGCGCGCCCGTCGGAACAAGCGAGACCTCAGGCCTGGCTGACGCTGGCCACGGTGCGGCGCGTGCAGGGGCGGTATGCCGATTCCGATGCCGCGTGCAAACAGGTCGCGCAGGCCGGCGCGGCTTTGCATGCCAACGCCTGCATTGCGGAAAACCTGGCGCTGCGTGGCGAGGTGGACCGCGCACGTGCCGCGTTCACCGGCCTGCTCGCAACGCCCTCGCTGCCGGCCGCGACGCGCGCCTGGTTGACGACGAGCCTGGCCGAACTGGAACAGCGGGCCGGACGCGCCAGCGCTGCCGACGCGGCGTTTCGCGCTGCGTTGAAGCTCGAGGCCGATGCTTATGCCACGCTCGCCTACGCCGATTTCCTGATCGAACAGAAGCGGCCGCGCGAGGCACTGATCGTGCTGAAGGAACAGGCGCGCAGCGACGCCGTCGTGTTGCGGCTGGCGATCGCCGGCACGCAGGCAAAGGCGGCGTCGGCCGCGGCCGATGTGGCGGAGATGCGCGAGCGCATCGCACTCGCCAACGAGCGCCCCGATGCGAAGGTCTTCCACGGCCGAGAGCAGGCGATGTTCGCGCTGTTCGTCGACGGGCGGCCCGAGCAGGCACTCGAACTCGCGCGTGGCAACGTGGCCCAGCAGCGCGAGCCGCTCGACTTGCTGGTGCTGGCGCAGGCGGCGCGTGCCAGCGGCCAGGCCGCGGCGCTGCAGGAAGCTCAACGTCTCACCCGCGAAGTGGGGCTGAAGGATGCACGTGTTCAAGCGCTGCTGTGAAGCGCTGATGCGCGCGCCATTGCTGCGCGCGCTGTGCATGGTCGCGGCCTTGCTCGGGGTGTGGGCGCCGGCGCACGCGCACAAGTCCAGCGACGCTTACCTGCAGCTCGACGCAGGCGCCTCCGGCATGACGCTGCGCTGGGACATCGCGCTGCGCGACCTCGACGCCGCGCTCGACCTCGATGCCGACGAAGACGGCCAGCTGACCTGGGCCGAAGTGAAAACCGCCTGGCCGCGCGTGCAGGACTACGCGCTCGCACGCCTGCAAGTCGATGGCTGCACGCTGCGCGCGACCGACCGCGCGCTCGAGCGCCGCAACGACGGCGCCTACGCGGTGCTGTTGCTCGCGTCCGACTGCGTGCTGGCCCAGGCGCCGGTGATCCACTACAGCCTGTTCCGCGAGGTCGACCCGACGCACCGCGGCATTGCGCGCGTGCAGCGTGCCGGCCAGCCGCTGGTGCTCGCGATGCTCGACCCGGGCTCGGTGGCCGCGAGCACGGCCCCGGCGGCGTCGGCCGCGGCACCGGCCGCGAGCGAGCGCCCGGCGAGCGATTCCCGATGGGAGTTCCTGCGCGAAGGCGTGCGCCACATCCTGACCGGCTACGACCACGTGCTGTTCCTGCTGTGCCTGCTGCTGCCCTCGGTGATGCGGCGCACGCCGGAGGGCTGGCGACCGGTCGAGCGTTTGTCGCAGGCGGTGCTGCCGATCGTGGGCATCGTCTCGGCGTTCACGCTCGCGCACTCGATTACCCTGGCGCTGGCGGCGCTGAAGCTCGTGTCTTTGCCGCCATCGATCATCGAGCCGGCCATCGCGGTCACGATCATCCTGGCGGCGCTCGACAACGTGTGGCCGATCTTCCCGGTGCGGCGTGTGGTCGTGACCTTCTTCTTCGGTCTGATCCACGGCTTCGGCTTCGCCGGTGTGCTGGCCGAGCTGAACCTGCCGACTTCGGCCTTCGCCTGGGCACTGCTGCAGTTCAACGTGGGGCTCGAACTCGGGCAACTGTTGATCGTCGTGTGTGTGGCCGCGTTGCTGTTCCTGCTGCGTGAGCGGCCGGCCTACCGCTCCTGGGTGATCCGCGGTGGCTCGTTCGCGGCGATCCTGGTCGGCGTGCTGTGGCTGATCGAACGCACGGCGAACGTGTCGCTGATGCCGATCTGAGGCGGCGCGGCTAGAATCGGAGCCTTCAACGAACAAGTGCGACGAACAAGGAAAGAGAAAGGCAATGATGGTTATGACACCGCGAACTACCACCTTCTTCCAGAAGGTCTAGTCGGCCGCGCGTCTCGACCTTTCGTCCCATTCCCCTTTTCGTTCAAGGCGCGGCTCAGTCCGCGCCTTTTGCATTCTGGAGTCTTCTCATGATCTCGATTCAATTACCCGACGGTTCGAAGCGCGAATACCCCGGCCCGGTGACGGTGGCCGACGTGGCCGCGTCGATCGGTACCGGCCTGGCCAAGGCCGCGCTCGCAGGCCGCGTGGGGCAGGGCGACGCCGCCCGTGTCGTCGACACGAGCTTCGTGATCGACAAAGACGAAGCACTCGCGATCGTCACCGAGAAAGACGCGACCGGTCTCGACGTGATCCGCCATTCCACGGCGCACCTGCTCGCCTACGCGGTGAAAGAACTGTTCCCCGACGCGCAGGTCACGATCGGCCCGGGGATCGAGAACGGCTTCTTCTACGACTTCTCGTACAAGCGCCCATTCACGCCCGAAGACCTGGTGGCCATCGAAGCGAAGATGACGGAGCTGGCGCGCAAGGACGAAAAGGTCGAGCGCCGCGTGTTGCCGCGCGACGAGGCCGTGGCCTATTTCAAGAGCATCGGTGAAGCCTACAAGGCCGAGATCATCGCGAGCATTCCGTCGGATGAAGACGTATCGCTGTACCGTGAAGGCGCGTTCGAAGACCTGTGCCGCGGCCCGCATGTCCCCCGAACGGGCAAGCTCAAGCACTTCAAGCTGATGAAGGTGGCCGGCGCCTACTGGCGCGGCGACCACCGCAACGAGATGCTCACGCGCATCTACGGCACGGCCTGGGCCACGAAAGACGAGCTGCAGCAGTACCTGCACATGCTCGAAGAAGCCGAGAAACGCGACCACCGCAAGCTCGGTCGCGAACTCGACCTGTTCCACCTCGACGAACACGCGCCGGGGCTGGTGTTCTGGCACCCGAAGGGCTGGGCGCTGTGGCAGCAGGTCGAGCAGTACATGCGCGCGGTCTACCGCGACAACGGCTACCAGGAGGTCAAGGGCCCACAGCTGCTCGACCAAGGGCTGTGGGAAAAAACGGGCCACTGGGACAAGTACCGCGAAAACATGTTCACGACCGAATCGGAAAAGCGCGACTACGCGCTCAAGCCGATGAACTGCCCCGGCCACATCCTGATCTACAAGCAGGGCATCAAGAGCTACCGCGACCTGCCGCTGCGCTACGGCGAGTTCGGCCAGTGCCACCGCAACGAGCCGACCGGCGGGCTGCACGGCATCATGCGGGTGCGAGGCTTCACGCAGGACGACGGTCACATCTTCTGCCTGGAAGACCAGATCCTGGGCGAATGCGTGGCCTACACGGCGTTGCTGCAGAAGGTCTACGCCGATTTCGGCTTCGCCAACATCATCTACAAGGTGGCCACCCGCCCGGCCGCGCGCATCGGCTCTGAAGAGGTCTGGGACAAGGCCGAGTTCGCCTTGATGGAGAGCCTGCGCCGCTCGAACTGCGAGTTCGAGGTGGCGCCGGGCGACGGCGCGTTTTACGGGCCGAAGATCGAATACACGCTGAAAGACGCGCTCGGCCGGCAGTGGCAGTGCGGCACGATGCAGGTCGACTTCTCGATGCCGGAGCGCCTGGGCGCCGAGTACGTGGCCGAAACCGGCGAGCGCCACGCCCCGGTGATGCTGCACCGCGCGATCGTCGGCAGCCTCGAGCGTTTCATCGGCATCCTGATCGAACAGCATGCCGGCGCGCTGCCGGCGTGGCTGGCGCCGCAGCAGGTGAGCGTGCTCCCGATCACCGACGGGCAGGGTGACTACGCCCGTGAAGTCGTCAAAACGCTGCAAAAACAAGGACTTAGGGTGGCGTCTGATTTGCGCAACGAGAAGATTACCTATAAAATCCGTGAGCATTCAATGCAAAAGGTTCCGTACATCCTGGTCGTGGGCGACAAGGAGAAGGCAAACGGGACCGTTGCGGTGCGCGCCCGGGGCAACCAGGACCTCGGTGTGATGCCACTGGCCGACTTCGCTTTGAAGATCGCCGGCGACATTGCCCAAAGAGTGTGAAAACACCTGCGCCGTCACTGATGTGGCGGCGTACCCGGAAGCGGGGCGCGTTTCGAACAATTGTTGGGCTCCGCTGCCTTGGAGTCTGTTGAAGGATTTGAACCATCGCTACTTTTGCTGACCGCCGTACTCCGAACGCCGAGCGCAAACACCGCTTGAACCGCGAGATCCTGGCTCCTGAAGTCCGCCTGAACGGCCCCGAGAACGAACCTCTGGGCATCGTGAGCATCACCGAGGCCTTGCGCCTCGCAGGCGAGCAAGACGTCGATCTGGTCGAGATCGTCGCGCAGGCCGATCCGCCGGTGTGCCGCCTGATGGACTACGGCAAGTTCAAGTACCAGGAGCAGAAAAAAGCGGCGGAAGCCAAGAGCAAGCAGAAGGTCGTCGAGGTCAAGGAAGTCAAGTTCCGGCCCGGCACCGACGAAGGCGACTACAACATCAAGATGCGCAACCTGCGCCGGTTCATCGAAGAAGACGGCGACAAGGGCAAGGTCACGCTGCGCTACCGCGGCCGCGAGATCACCCACCAGGACATCGGCATGCGCTTGCTGGAGCGCATCCGCGACGAGTTGTCCGACGTGTCGGTGGTCGAGCACATGCCCAAGCTCGAAGGGCGCCAGATGATCATGGTGCTTGCGCCGAAGCGGAAGTAGGAGTCATTGAAGTTCGACGCGCTGGTTTGGTCGCCAGCGCGTTGCCAGAAGCGACTGCAGGCTTACAAGACGGCAAGAGTTTTGCCGGCGCCTGCAGCAGCAACAAAGAAGGAGCATCACATGCCCAAAATGAAGACCAAAAAAAGCGCCGCCAAGCGGTTTCGCGTTCGACCAGGTGGCACCGTCAAACGGGGCCAGGCGTTCAAGCGCCACATCCTGACCAAGAAGACCACGAAGAACAAGCGCCACCTGCGTGGCTCTGTCGCCGTGCACGAGACCAACATGGGGCACATCAAGCAGATGATGCCCTTCGCTGGTCTGTAACCGCTTCAAGGAAAGGATAAAACATGCCTCGCGTCAAACGTGGTGTAACCGCCCGCGCACGTCACAAGAAAGTTCTCGCGCTCGCCAAGGGTTACCGTGGCCGCCGCAAGAACGTGTTCCGCATTGCCAAGCAAGCAGTCATGCGTGCCGGGCAATACGCGTACCGTGACCGCCGGACCAAGAAGCGCGTGTTCCGTCACCTGTGGATCGCCCGGATCAATGCCGGCAGCCGCAGCCATGGCGTCACCTACAGCAAGTTCATGGCCGGCTTGAAGAAGCTGTCGATCGAGATCGACCGCAAGGTTCTCTCCGACATGGCCATCAACGATCCTGCCGCTTTTGGCAGCATCGTCGAGAAGGTGAAGGCCCAACTGGCTTGAATGTCGTGAACTGCTCGGTGCTTCGGTGCCTTGCAGCGCGGCGCGCCCTGGTCGTGGCAACACACCAGGGTGAGCACTCTCCAAGGCCGCCCGTTCGAGCGGCCTTTTTTCTTGCGAACCGATGAACGATCTCGAGCCCCTCGTCCAGGAAGCCCACGCCGATTTTGCGCGGGCCATCACGCCCGCCGATCTCGAAAACGCGAAGGCCCGATTCCTCGGCAAGTCCGGCCGAATCACCGAGCAGCTGAAGGCGCTCGGGGTTTTGGCGCCCGACGACAAGAAGACCCGCGGCGCCCTGATCAATGCCGCCAAGCAGCAGATCGAAGCGGCGCTGAACGCGCGCCGCGAAGCGCTGGCCGATGCCGAACTGCAAACCCAGCTCAAAGGCGAAGCGCTCGACGTGAGCCTGCCGGGCCGCAAGCGGGGCAGCGGCGGTGGCCTGCACCCGGTGAGCCGCGCGCGCGAGCGCATCGAGGCGATCTTCGGTTCGATGGGTTTCGACGTGGCCGACGGCCCCGAGATCGAGACCGACTGGTACAGCTTCACCGCCCTGAACAACCCCGAAAACCACCCCGCACGTTCGATGCAGGACACCTTCTACGTCGACATGAAGGACGCCGACGGCCATTGGCTCAACCTGCGCCCGCACACCTCGCCGATGCAGGTGCGCTACGCCCGCGCCCACGCGAAGAAGTACGAGGGCCTGGCGTCGATGCCCGACATCCGCGTGATCGCGCCGGGCCGCACCTACCGGGTCGACAGCGATGCCACGCACTCGCCGATGTTCCACCAGGTCGAAGGCCTGTGGATCGGCGAGAACGTGAGCTTCAAGGACCTGAAGGCGATGTACCTCGACTTCGTGCAGGCGTTCTTCGAGACCAAGGACCTGAAGCTGCGCTTCCGGCCGAGTTACTTCCCGTTCACCGAACCCAGCGCCGAGATCGACATCATGTTCGAGAGCGGCCCGCTCGAAGGCCGCTGGCTCGAAGTGTCGGGCTCGGGCCAGGTGCACCCGCAGGTCATTCGCAACATGGGGCTCGACGCCGAACGCTACATCGGCTTCGCGTTCGGTTCGGGCATCGACCGGCTGGCGATGCTGCGCTACGGTGTCAGCGACCTGAGGCTGTTCTTCGAAGGCGACCTGCGGTTCCTGTCGCAGTTCAATTGATCGCACTGAAGCCCTGAAGAGTCGAACAGATGCAATTTCCCGAGTCCTGGTTGCGCGAGTTCTGCAACCCCTCTCTCAGCAGCGAAGCGCTGGCCGACCTGCTCACGATGTCCGGCATGGAGGTCGAAGAGGCGCGGCCCGTGGCGCCGCCGTTTGCCCATGTCGTCGTGGCCGAAGTGCTGGCGGTCGAACGCCACCCGAATGCCGATCGGCTCAACGTCTGCCAGGTCGACGCCGGCATCGGCGAGACGCTCAGCATCGTCTGCGGTGCCCCCAACGTTCGCGCCGGCATCAAGGTGCCTTGTGCGTTGGTGGGTGCGCAGCTCCCGCCGGCCGACGCGGGCGGCAAGCCGTTCGAGATCAAGCTCGGGCTGCTGCGTGGCGTGCAGAGCCAGGGCATGTTGTGCTCGGCGCGCGAGCTGAAGCTCTCCGAGGACCACGGCGGCCTGCTGATCCTCGACGATGCGGCCACGGTGGGACAGAACATCCGCGAGCACCTGCTGCTCGACGACACGCTGCTCACGCTCAAGCTCACGCCGAACCTCGGCCATTGCCTGAGCGTGTACGGCATCGCCCGCGAGCTGTCGGCGCTGACGGGCTCGCCGCTGCTGACGCCCTCATTCGCGGCCGCACCGGTGAAACACGCGAGCGTGTTGCCGGTGAAGGTCGAAGCGACCGACTTGTGTGGCCGTTTCTCGGGCCGCATCGTTCGCAACGTCAACACGCGCGCCAAGACGCCGGCGTGGATGGTCGATCGCTTGGCCCGCTGCGGCCAGCGCTCGGTCACCGCGCTCGTCGACATCTCGAACTACGTGATGTTCGAGTTCGGCCGGCCCTCGCACATCTTCGACCTCGACAAGATCCATGGCGGCCTCGAAGTGCGCTGGGGCCGCCCCGGCGAAACGCTCAAGCTGCTGAACGGCAACACGATTGAAGTCGATGCCCGGGTCGGCGTGATCGCCGACGACGCGGCGGTCGAGTCGCTCGCCGGCATCATGGGTGGCGACGCCACGGCGGTGTCCGACGACACGAAGAACGTCTACGTCGAAGCCGCGTATTGGTGGCCCGAAGCCGTCTCGGGGCGCTCGCGCCGCTTCAACTTCAGCACCGACGCCGGCCACCGCTTCGAGCGTGGCGTGGACCCGGCCACGACGGTGGAGCACATCGAAAGAATCACCCGGCTGATCCTCGACATCTGCGGCGGCGAAGCCGGGCCGGTCGACGACCAGGCGTCGAATGTGCCGGTTCGCCAGCCCGTCACGCTGCGTGTCGCGCGCGCGGCCAAGGTGATCGGCATGCGGGTGACGCAGGCGCAATGCGAAACCGTGATGCAGCGCCTGGGCCTGGCGTTCACGAGCGCGCCCGGTTCGCTCACCGTCACGCCGCCGAGCTGGCGTTTCGACCTGCAGATCGAAGAAGACCTGATCGAAGAAGTCATCCGCGTACTGGGTTACGCGAGCCTGCCCGACTCGCCACCACGTGCCGACCTGACCGCGCGTGTGCGCAGCGAAACGCTGCGTGGCGCCGATACCGTGCGGCACCGCATGGCCGCCCTCGATTACCAGGAAACGATCAACTTCAGCTTTGTCGACGAACGCTGGGAACGCGAGCTCGCCGGCAACGCCGACCCGATCAAGCTCTTGAACCCGATGGCCAGCCACTGGGCCGTGATGCGCTCCAGCCTGCTCGGCAGCCTGATCGGCGTATTGCGCTTCAACCTGGCGCGCAAGGCGCCGCGGGTGCGGGTGTTCGAGGCGGGCAGGGTGTATCGGCGCGACGCCCACGTGGCCGACGGTGAAGTCGCCGTCGCCGGCATCGACCAGCCGATGCGTCTGGCCGGCCTGGCGTTCGGCGCGGCCGATTCGACGCAGTGGTCGCTCAAGGACCGCGCAGTCGACTTCTTCGACATCAAGGGTGACATCGAAGCGCTGTTCGCGCCGCGCACGGTGCGCTTCGTGGCCGCCGAACATCCTGCCATGCACCCGGGCCGCTGCGCACGCATCGAGGCCGACGGCCAGGCCGTGGGCTACGCGGGCGAGCTGCACCCGAAGTGGCGCCAAGCCTACGAATTGCCGGCCGCGCCGCTGCTCTTCGAGCTCGACATGGCAGCGCTGACGCAGCGTGCTTTGCCCGCGTTCACGCCGATCCAGCGCCAGCAATCGGTGTGGCGCGACCTGGCCGTGATCGCCGGCGAAACAGTCACCCACGAAGGCCTGATGAACACGATCGCGACCGCCCATCAGGGTCTGGTGCGCTCAGCGCGCCTCTTCGACGTGTACAAGCCCGCACCCTCATCGGCCGACATGGCGGCCGGAGAGCGCAGCCTGGCGGTTCGCCTCGAATTGCTCGACGATGAAACGCCGCTGACCGACGACCGCATCGACGCCGTGGTGGCCGACGTGCTCGCCGCCTTGAGCCAGCGCCTCGGCGTTCGGCTGCGGGGCTGAGCCATGAGCGACATGCACGCCCCCGACCCGCTCGACCTGCCGGACGACGAACCCTTGGAGGTCGCCGCCCCCGTTCGTTCGGTTCAATTGCCGACGATCGAGACGCCCACGCTGACCAAGGCCGAACTGGCCGAGCTGCTGTTCGAGCGCCTCGGCCTGAACAAGCGCGAGTCCAAGGACATGGTCGAGGCCTTCTTCGACCTGATCCACGCCACGCTCGTGTCGGGCGACGACGTGAAGATGTCGGGCTTCGGCAACTTCAACATCCGGCGCAAGGCGCCTCGCCCCGGGCGCAACCCGCGCACCGGCGAAGCGATCCCGATCAAGGCTCGAAATGTTGTAACTTTTCACGCAAGTCACAAGTTGAAAGGAGTTGTACAAGGCGACATCCCGCCAGAGGAGGAGTTCGAGTAAAGTCTTAGATTTCCCCATCGATCTTATTGATTTTCATGGAGAAAGCGCTCCCAGCCATCCCCGCAAAACGTTACTTCACCATCGGTGAGGTGAGCGAACTGTGCGGCGTCAAGCCTTACGTGCTGCGTTACTGGGAGCAGGAATTCACACAGCTCAAGCCGATGAAACGGCGTGGCAACCGGCGCTATTACCAGCACCACGAAGTGCTGCTGATCCGCCGGATCCGCGAGTTGTTGTACGAACAGGGTTTCACGATCAGCGGTGCGCGAAACCGGCTGACCGAAGCCGGCCAGGGCCGTCCACCACTGCCGGCCCTCGAAGCCCTCGACGACGCCGAACTGCCCGACCTCGACGACCTGCCGGAGGCGGCTGACGAGATCGCTGCCGAAGCCGCGGCGCTGCCGCAGCCCGAGGTGTCCACACTCACCTTGTCGATACCGCAGATGCGCGAGGAACTGATCTCGATCCGCAGCCTGCTGGCCGTCTGACGGACCGGGGCGCTGTCGCTTCAATCTATAATGCGTGCTGAATCGGGGCGTAGCGCAGCCTGGTAGCGCACTTGCATGGGGTGCAAGGGGTCGCGAGTTCGAATCCCGCCGTCCCGACCAATGAAAAAACAAAGGCCCGTGTTCGTGAGAACACGGGCCTTCTGTCTTTGCGGACGCTGCTTCTTATTGCAGCGACACCTCGACCCGGCGCGCTTCGGCGTTGGCACCACTGGCAGTCAACGCCTCGGGCTTCTTCAGCTCGATCTTGTCTTCCGCCACACCGGCCGCCTTGATCGCGTCGCGCACGGCGAAGGCGCGCAGCTTGGCCAACTCCTCGTTCTTCGCGGCGTCGCCGGTCGCGTCGGTGAAGCCGCTGACCACGGCTTTCTTGCCGGCAGCCACGCCCTTGGCCACGTCGGCCAGCGCCGCGCCGGCACCCCCGGCGAGTTCGGCCTTGCCGCTGGCGAAGTAGAACTTCACCACGCCGCCTTCGACCTTGAACGAAGCTGCATCGGCGGCCGTGACCGCCGCGGTCGCCGTGGCCGGCGCTGCTGCCGCGACCACCGCTGCCGGTGCCGCCATGTGCGGCGTGGCGCCGCCGGTGGCCGTACCGGTCGACAACAGCGGCACGATCATCAGTGCCACGATGTTGATGATCTTGATCAGCGGGTTGACGGCCGGGCCGGCGGTGTCCTTGTAGGGGTCGCCCACGGTGTCGCCGGTCACGGCGGCCTTGTGCGCGTCGCTGCCCTTGCCACCGTGGTGACCGTCTTCGATGTACTTCTTCGCGTTGTCCCAGGCGCCGCCGCCGGTGCACATCGAGATCGCGACGAACAGGCCCGTCACGATCGTGCCCATCAGCAGGCCACCGAGGGCGGCCGGCCCGAGCAACAGGCCGACCAGGATCGGCACCACCACCGGCAACAGGCTCGGCACGATCATCTCCTTGATCGCCGCGGTGGTCAGCATGTCGACCGCTGCGCTGTAGTCGGGCTTGCGCTTGCCGGCCATGATCGCGCCGTCCTGGAACTGGCGCCGCACTTCGACGACGACGGCACCGGCCGCGCGGCCCACGGCTTCCATCGCCATCGCGCCGAAGAGGTAGGGGATCAGGCCGCCGATGAACAGGCCGACGATGACTTTCGGGTCCGACAGGTCGAAGCTCACGCTCAAACCGCGTCCTTCGAGCGAGTGGGTGTAGTCGGCAAACAGCACCAGCGCGGCGAGGCCGGCCGAGCCGATCGCATAGCCCTTGGTGACGGCCTTGGTGGTGTTGCCGACGGCGTCGAGCGGGTCGGTCACGTCACGCACGCTCGCGGGCAACTCGGCCATCTCGGCGATGCCGCCGGCGTTGTCGGTGATCGGGCCGTAGGCGTCGAGTGCCACGACGATGCCGGCCATGCTCAGCATCGAGGTGGCGGCGATCGCGATGCCGTACAGGCCCGCGAGCCAGTACGACACGAGGATGGCGGCGCAGACGAACAAGACCGGCCAGGCGGTGGAGCGCATCGAGACGCCCAGGCCGGCGATGATGTTGGTGCCGTGGCCGGTGGTCGAGGCCTGCGCGATGTGCCGCACCGGGCTGTACTGCGTACCGGTGTAGAACTCGGTCACCCAAACGAGCGCCGCGGTCAGCACCAGGCCGACGGCGCAGGTGCCGAAGAGTTTCATGTGCGTGCCGGCACCGAGCGCATCGGCCGGCATCACGGCGACCGTGACGAAGTAGAAGGCGATCAGCGACAGCACGCCGGCGACGGCCAGGCCCTTGTACAAGGCCGGCATCACGTTCTTCATGCCCGGCGAGGCTTTCACGAAGTAGCAGCCGATGATCGACGCAATGATCGACACGCCGCCGAGGATCAGCGGGTAGATCACGGCGGCCATCGTCGCGCCCCCCTTGACCACCAGCGCACCGAGCGCCATCGTGGCGATCAGCGTGACGGCGTAGGTCTCGAACAGGTCGGCGGCCATGCCGGCGCAGTCGCCGACGTTGTCACCCACGTTGTCGGCGATCACCGCCGGGTTGCGCGGGTCGTCTTCCGGAATACCGGCTTCGACCTTGCCCACCAGGTCGGCGCCCACGTCGGCGCCCTTGGTGAAGATGCCACCGCCGAGCCGCGCGAAGATCGAGATCAGCGACGCGCCGAACGCGAAGCCGAGCATCGGCTTGAGCACCGACGAGAGTGTCTTGTCGGGCGTGAGGTTGCCGTTGCCGGTGAGGAACATGAAGAAGATCGTCACGCCCAGCAGCCCCAGGCCGACGACCAGCATGCCGGTGATCGCGCCGCCCTTGAAGGCCACGTCGAGCGCCGGGCCGATGCCCTTGGTGGCGGCCTGCGCGGTGCGCACGTTGGCCTTGACCGAGACGTTCATGCCGATGAAGCCGCAGGCACCCGAGAGCAGGGCGCCGAGCACGAAGCCGACGGCGCTGGTGGTGTCGAGGAACACACCGATGAGGATGGCGAGCACCACGCCCACGATCGCGATCGTCTTGTATTGCCGCGCCAGGTAGGCGGCGGCACCCTGCTGGATCGCGGCGGCGATCTCCTGCATGCGCGCATTGCCCGCGCTCTGGCTCAGGATCCAGCTTCGTTGCACGAAGCCGTAGACAACTGCGGCCAAGCCGCAGGCCAGCGCGAAATACAGCGCCATGGATGATGTGATCAAGGGGGATCCTTCCTCGTCGAGTGCTATGGTGAAAACCTGCCAATCGGGCCGGCCGCGCGTGCACTGGCGCGGCCCGCCGAACCACGCGGCATGCTACGGGATGGGGCATGACAAGGCAACGACGCCGGCATGGTGTTTTCCAGCGGTACAGCGGCGTCAGTTTCGGACAAGGTCCGCAAAAAATGCCGACATAAAATCGGGGTTTGTACGAGCACCGCAGGAAAGCCCCATGAGTTTGCAAGACGTCACCCCCGGCGCGAAGGCACCCGATCAATTCAACGTGATCATCGAGATCCCGATGAACGCCGACCCGATCAAGTACGAGGTCGACAAGGCCACCGGGGCGCTCTTCGTCGACCGCTTCATGACGACCGCGATGCACTACCCTTGCAACTACGGTTATGTGCCACAGACGCTCTCGGACGACGGTGACCCGGTCGACGTGCTCGTGATCACGCCGTTCCCGCTCACGCCGGGCGTGGTCGTCACCTGCCGGCCGATCGGCGTATTGAAGATGGAAGACGAAGCCGGTGGCGACGCCAAGGTGCTGGCGGTGCCGATCGACAAGATCCTGCCGATCTACACCCATTGGCAAAAGCCCGAAGACATCAACCAGATGCGCCTGAAGGCGATCCAGCATTTCTTCGAGCACTACAAGGACCTCGAGGTCGGCAAGTGGGTGAAGATCCAGGGCTGGGAAGGCCCGGAGTCGGCCAAGGAAGAGATTCGCCTCGGCATCGCGAACTACAAGAAGCCCTGATCCTGCGCAGCGAGCGCGCGGCCCAAGCACCGCGCGGGGGCATTCGGCGGCCCCTAAACTGCGGGCTCTCCAGTCGCCCCGTGGTCCCATGCTGAAACTCCTGCGCTCGATCGTCTTCCCGATTCTGGCCGCCTGTCTGGCGGCGCCTTCGATCGCGCAGCCGCTGCCGCCAGGCCTGCAAAGCGTGACTTCGGTCGAAGGCATCGACGAGTACCGCTTGCCCAACGGCTTGCAGCTGCTGCTGGTGCCCGACGACTCGAAGCCGACGACCACCGTCAACATCACCTACCGCGTCGGCTCCCGCCACGAGAACTACGGTGAGACCGGCATGGCGCACCTGCTGGAGCACATGCTCTTCAAGGGCACGCCGAAGCACGAGAAGGTGTGGGACGCGTTCCAGAAGCGCGGCCTGGCAGCGAACGGCAGCACCTCGTACGACCGCACCAACTACTTCGCCAGTTTTTCGGCCAACGACGACAACCTGCAGTGGTACCTGGGCTGGCTCGCCGACGCGATGGTCAACAGCTACATCGCGCGCAAGGACCTCGACACCGAGATGACGGTGGTGCGCAACGAGATGGAGTCGGGCGAGAACAGCCCGAGCCGCATCCTGGTGCAGCGCACGATGTCGCTGATGTTCGACTGGCACCACTACGGCAATTCGATCATCGGTGCGCGCGCCGACGTGGAGAACGTCGACATTCCGCGCCTGCAGGCGTTCTACCGCACCTATTACCAGCCCGACAACGCCACGCTGATCGTCTCGGGCAAGTTCGACACCGCGCGGGTGCTCGCGTGGGTGGCCGACGGCTTCGGCAAGCTTCCGAAGCCGACACGCCAACTGCCCGTGCTCTACACGCTCGACGCGGCCCAGGACGGCCCGCGCAGCGTCACACTTCGCCGCTCGGGGGGTACACCGATGAGCTACGTGGGGTACCACGTGCCGGCCGGTGCGACGAAGGACTTCAGCGCGGCCGAACTGCTCGCCATCGTGCTCGGCGACACGCCCACCGGGCGCCTGCACAAACGCCTCACGCAGAAGCAGCTCGCGGCCGACACCGGCGCGTTCGCCTGGAGCCTGGCCGACCCGAGCGCGCTGTTCATGATCGCCCAGCTCGCGCCCGGGCAGGATGTGGACAAGGCGCAGACCGAGTTGCTCGCCACCGTGGAGTCGGTGCGCGCGGAGCCGGTCACCGCCGACGAGCTCGACCGAGCCCGGCTCAAGTGGATGACGAACTGGGAGAAGTCGTTCTCGAACCCCGAGACGGTCGGCGTCGCGCTGTCGGAGTCGGTGGCGCTCGGCGACTGGCGCCTGTTCTTCCTGAAGCGCGACTGGGTCCAGGCGCTGACGGTGGTCGACCTGCAGCGTGTGGCCGAGCAGTACCTGGTGGCCGACAACCGCACGCTGGCGACCTATGTGCCGACCGACAAGCCGCAGCGCGCGCCGGCGCAGGCGCAGGTCGACGTGGCGCAGGCGATGCAGGCCTTCAAGCCGCAGGCGGCCGCGGCCAAGGTCGAAGCCTTCGAGGCCACGCCGGCCAACATCGACGCGCGCACCCAGAGCTTCACCCTCGGCGGCCTCAAGGCGGCGCTGTTGCCCAAGGCAACACGTGGTGATGCGGTGCAGGCCGTGCTGACCCTGCGTTTCGGTGACCAGGCCAGCCTGGCGGGGCAGAACGAAGTGGCCGAGGCGGTGGCAGCCTTGTTCGACAAAGGCACGAAAACACGCACACGTGAGCAGATCGAAGACCGGCTCGACAAGCTCAAGACCCAGCTCGGCGTGAGCGCCGCGGCCGGGCGCGTGACGCTGACGCTGAGCTCGCGGCGCGAGCACCTGCCGGCCGCCATCAGCCTCGTCGGCGAGCTGTTGCGTGAGCCGGTGTTCCCGGCCGATGCCTTGTCGGAGCGCACCCGCCAGACGCTCAGCAGCATCGAACAGAATCGCAAGGAACCGAATGCCGTGGCGCAGAACGCCGTGGCGCGGCTGGGCAACCCCTACTCGCGCGGCGACGTTCGTTACGCCCGCACGTTCGACGAAATGGTCGAAGACGCGAACGCCGTCACCGTCGACAAGCTGCGCGCATTCCATGCCCGCTTCTACGGCGCGAGCCACGCCGAGTTCGCGGCTGTCGGCGCGATGGACGCGGCCGCGGTCAGGGCCGCACTGCAAGCCGCCTTCGCCGACTGGAAGAGCCCGAGCGCCTTTGCACGCGTGCCGCAGCCGCTGGTCGCCGTCAAACCCGAGCGCCTGCTGCTGCTCACCCCCGACAAGCAGAACGCCTACATGCTGGTGCGCCAGGCCGTGCCGCTGACCGATGCCGACGCCGACTACCCGGCGCTCACGCTCGCCAACCACGTGCTCGGCTCGGGCGGCAGCTCGCGCCTGTGGAAGCGCATCCGCGAGAACGACGGCCTGTCTTACGGCGTGGGCAGCAATGTGCAGTGGAACAGCGTCGAGCCGAACTCGCCGTGGCAGGCGGCGGCCATCTACGCGCCGCAGAACCGCGCCAAGGTCGAAACCGCGTTCCAGGAAGAAGTGGCGCGCGCGTTGAAGGACGGGTTCACAGCGCAGGAACTCGCCGAGGCGCAGACCAGCGTGCTCGGCTTCCGCCGCCTGTCGCGCGCGCAGGATGCGAGCGTGGCGGGGGCGTTGGTGAACAACCTGTACCTCGGTCGCACGTTCGCGATCGCGGCCCAGGTCGACGCGGCGATCACGAAGCTCACGCTGGAGCAGGTCAACGCCGCGCTGCGCAAATACCTGGCGCCGGAGCGTTTCGTGTCGGCCTTCGCCGGCGACTTCAAGGGGCCGTGACGCCCGGGTTCAGGCGGGTGTCTTGAACGGCATGCGGTCGTTGAGCTCGTCGATGTAGTTCGCCACGCCGGCGCCTTCGCGCTCCAGGAAATCGCTGACGGCCTGCGCGAATTGCGGGTGGGCGAGCCAGTGTGCCGACCAGGTCTGCACCGGCAGCAGGCCACGCGCCATCTTGTGCTCGCCCTGCGCGCCGCCTTCGAAGCGAGCGTAGCCGTTCGCGATGCACCAGGCGAGCGGCTGGTAATAACAGGCCTCGAAGTGCAGGCAGGGCACGTGCTCGGTTGCGCCCCAGTAGCGGCCGAACGCGGTCTTGCGAATCGGGTCGATGCAGATCAACGAGGCCGCGATGCGCTCACCACCGCGCCAGGCCGTGAACAGCAGCCAGTGTTGCGGCATCGCACTCGCCATCTGCGCGAAGAACGCGCGCGTGAGGTAGGGCGTGGAGTGGTGCTCGCGGTAGGTCTGGCCGTAGCAGCGGTAGAAATAGTCCCAGTCGTCCGCGCCGATGTCCGAGCCGACTTGCGTGGTGAACGTGACCGCGGCCTCGCCGACACGCCGGCGCTCCTGCTGGATCTTCTTGCGCTTCTCGCGTTGCAGGCTGGCAAGGAAGCCGGCGAAGTCGACGTAGGGCTCTGGCTCGCGGTTGCGCCAGTGGAATTGCACCGTGCTGCGCATCATCCAGCCTTCGTCGCGCGCGGCCTGGGCATCGGCGTCGTCGAGGAACAGCAGGTGGGCCGAGGAGAGCTTGGCGTCGTGCGCGATCTGGCGCATCGCACGCAAGAGCACACGCCGGCTCGCCTGGCCACGCGCCAGCAGGCGCGGGCCGGGCACCGGCGTGAACGGCACGGCGCCGAGCAGCTTCGGGTAGTAGCGCAGGCCGTGGCGCTGGTAGGCATCGGCCCAGGCCCAGTCGAAGACGTATTCGCCGTAGGAGTGGTCTTTCAGGTAGAGCGGGCAGGCGGCGACGAGCACGTCGTCGTGCATGACGGCGAGGAACTGCGGCAACCAGCCGGTTGCACCCGTGGCACTGGCCGAGGTGTGCATCGCAAGAAGGTACTCGTGCCGCATGAAGGGCGTAGCCGAGTATTGCTCGTCGAGCAGTACGTTCCACTGCCGTGCATCGATGGCCGCAGGGTCGTCGAAGACCCGAATGACATAATCGTTCAGCTCTTCCGCCCCTCGTTTCCCCGCTTCGGGTTCGCCCCGTTCTCCATTGCGCATATGTCAGCAAAACCTTCGGTGAAAGTGGCTCTGGCGCAGATCAATGCGACGGTCGGCGATCTCGCCGGCAACAGCCGCCTGATCATCGATGCGGCACGCAACGCCCATGCCCGCGGGGCGCGCCTGGTGCTGACGCCCGAACTCGGCCTGTGCGGTTACCCGCCCGAAGACCTGCTGCTGCGCCCGGCCTTCATGCAGGCCTGCGCCGAGGTGCTGCTCGACTGCGCGCGCGCGCTGGCCGATCTGCCGGGTTTGTTCGTGGTGGTGGGGCATCCGCATCAGTTTGGTGAGCGCGGTGATGTTAGGTCGAACTCGGTCTCGGTGCCGCAGCGCTACAACGCGGCCTCGGTGCTCGAAGGGGGGCACGTGATCGCCACCTACTGCAAGCGCGAGTTGCCCAACTACCAGGTGTTCGACGAACGCCGTTATTTCGCCTCGGGCCGCGACGCGGGGCAGGGCGCGGTGGTGTTCGATGTCGACGGCCTGAAGTTCGGCCTGAACATCTGCGAAGACGCCTGGTTCGACGAGCCGGGGCTGGCCGCCAAGGCGGCCGGCGCCGACGTGCTGTGCGTGCTCAACGCGTCGCCCTTCCACCTGGGCAAGCTCGCAGAGCGCGAGCAGCGCATGGCCGACCGGGTGCGCCAGCTGAACATGCCGCTGCTCTACTCGCACCTCGCCGGCGGGCAGGACGAAGTGGTGTTCGACGGGGCCTCGTTCGCGCTCGACGCTTCGGGCGAGGTCACGGCCCGCGCGCCGATGTTCGACGACGCGCTGCTCATCGTCGACGTGGGCGCGAAGAGCTCGCACGGCGACGTGGCCGAGGTGCCGTGCATCGAAGCGCAGGCCTGGGCCGCGCTGGTCGTGGGCGTGCGCGACTACGTCAACAAGAACGGCTTCCCCGGCATCATCATCGGCCTGAGCGGCGGTATCGATTCGGCGCTGGTGTTGGCCGTGGCGGTCGATGCGCTCGGCGCCGCGCGGGTGCGCACCGTGATGATGCCTTCGCCCTACACCGCCGACATCTCGTGGATCGACGCGCGCGACATGGCGCAGCGCCTGGGCGTGCGCTACGACGAGATCTCGATCGTGCCGATGTTCGATGCCTTCAAGCAGAGCCTGGCGAGCGAGTTCACGGGCTTGAAGGAAGACGCGACCGAAGAGAACATCCAGGCGCGCATCCGCGGCACGCTGCTGATGGCCTTGTCGAACAAGTTCGGCTCGATCGTGCTGACCACCGGCAACAAGAGCGAGATGGCGACCGGCTACTGCACGCTCTACGGCGACATGGCCGGGGGTTTCGCCGTGATCAAGGACGTGGCCAAGACGCTGGTCTACCGGCTCGCGACCTGGAAGAACGCGCAGGGCACCGAAGTGATCCCCGAGCGCATCATCACGCGAGCGCCTTCGGCCGAGTTGCGCGCCGACCAGACCGACCAGGACAGCCTGCCGCCCTACGAGGTGCTCGACGGCATATTGCAGCGCTACATGGAACAGGACCAGGGCATCGACGAGATCGTGGCCGCCGGCTTCGCGCCGGCCGACGTGGAGCGGGTCACGCGGCTGATCAAGATCAACGAGTACAAGCGGCGCCAGTCGCCGGTGGGCATCCGCATCACCCACCGCGCCTTCGGGCGCGATTGGCGTTACCCCATCACTTCGAAGTTCCGCGCGTAAACTCGGGCGAGATCAACCTCTGCAGGAACCGGCCATGAAACAGATCACCGCGATTGTCAAACCGTTCAAGCTCGAAGAGGTGCGTGAAGCGCTGGGCGCGGTCGGCGTGACCGGCCTCACGGTCACCGAAGTGAAGGGCTTCGGCCGCCAGAAGGGCCACACCGAGCTCTACCGCGGCGCCGAGTACGTGGTCGACTTCCTGCCCAAGGTGAAGCTCGAAGTGGTGGTGAAAGACGCCGACGTCGACCGCTGCATCGAGGCGATCGTCAAAGCCGCCAAGACCGGCAAGATCGGCGACGGCAAGATCTTCGTCACCAACGTCGAGCAGGTCGTGCGCATCCGCACCGGCGAGGTGAACGACGACGCGATCTGAGCCTGGCGCTCAGATGCGCCGGTAGTCGTCGGGCGCGGTCGCCAGCGTTGACAGTTCGCCCAGGCGCTGCAACATCGGCAGCGGCTCGCTGTCCACGTGCAGCAGGTCGAGCTGCAGCTGCGACATGAAGCCCTGCCCGCGGCTGTGCTGCAGGAACCCCAGCAGGCCGTCGTAGTAGCCCGCCACGTTCAACAGGCCCAGCGGCTTGTCGTGGTACCCGAGCTGCCGCCAAGACCACACCTCGAACAACTCTTCGAAGGTGCCGATGCCACCGGGCAGCGCGAGGAACGCATCGCTGCGTTCGGCCATCATCATCTTGCGCTGGTGCATGGTCTCGACCACGTGCAGTTCGGTCAGACCCGTGTGCCCGAGTTCGCGCGCCATCAGCGACTGCGGAATCACGCCGACCACCGCGGCGCCGGCGGCCAGCGCCGCGTCGGCCACCACGCCCATCAGCCCGGCGCGCCCGCCACCGTAGACCAGCCGCCAGCCGCGCCGGCCGATTTCGGTGCCGATGCTTCGTGCCGCGTCGGCATGGAATCTCGATTCGCCGGGGCGTGAGCCGCAGTAGACGCAGATCGACAGGGTGTTCATCGGTGCATTCTCAGGTCATGAAGCGCTGCCACAGCGCCGCGGCCCAGATCCCGGCGCACAGCAGCAAAGACAGGAACACGGCGGCGCTGGCCAGGTCCTTGGCGCGCTTCGACAGGTCGTGCAGTTCGTAGGAGACGCGGTCGATCGCGGCTTCGATGCCCGAATTGAGCAGTTCGACGATCAACACCAGCATCAACGACCCGGCCAGGAGCGCGACCTCGACCCAGGTGCGGCCGAGCCAGAACGCAAAGGGAAACATCAACGCGGCGAGCCAGAACTCCTGCCGGAACGCGCTCTCGCCGCGGTAGGCCGCCGTCAGCCCGGCCATCGAATAGCCGGTGGCGCGAATCACGCGGTCGAGCCCGGTGCGGCCTTTGTGTGGGTTGCTCATGCGGCGGAATTGTGCCTCGGGGCGTTGCTGCCCTCAGGCGGTGCGACTCAGGCGGCCTTCCCGGGCCGATCGTCGATCAACCGGGTGCCGCACAGCGCATCGTGCCAGAACTGGCGTTGCGGGTGCAGCAGGGTGAGCAAGGCGTAGGCGACCACCCCGACCGCGATCGCGCCCAGGCCTTGCCAGCGGGTCCAGCCGTTGACCGAAGCGAGCAGCGCGGCGGGTGCGAACCAGGCGCAACTCGCGATGAAGCGCATCAGCGCGCGCGGCTGCGTGAGTGGCTGACCTTGCGCGGTGACGACGCGGATGTGCCAGGTCTGCATCGGCAAGGTCTGGCCGCGCACCGACCAGAACCACGTGAAGTACACCGCGTAGATCGTGAAGGTGATGACCCGCAGCGCGGTGTCGCTCTGCAGCGGGTGCTGGTGGCCGGTGAGGGCGACGAACAGTGCGCCGATGGCCCCGGGGATCAGCCCGATCCCGAACAGGATCAAACCTTCGTAGACAAAACACGCCATGCGGCGCGACAGGCTGGGCGCGGCAGCCATTGCCGCGCCGTCTCCGACGGGCCCGGTCATTGGCGGCGCGGGGTTTCGGGGTCCGAGGCTTTTGCAGACCGGGTGGCGGCGGCCTGGGGGCCGCGTTTGGGTTGCAGCGTCGCCTTGTTGACGAACTCCGGCGTGGCCGCGATCTTGGGCAGCCCGGTATGCTGGTGCGAAGGTGGCACCGGGCGCTTGGACATCAGCGTCGTCGTGGCACCGGGGCCGGCACGCGTCACCGTCGGCTCGACCTGCTTGCGCGGGACGGCGAATGCCGGGTTCGGCACCAGGTTCGACTTGGCCAACGGTGCTTCACGAACGACCGGGGCGGCCGGCTTGCGAGCCGCTTCGGCAAACGCCGACGCGGAAGCGGGGGCGACCGGGCGTGCGGCGCGTGCTGCCAGTTGCCGCTTCTGTTCGGGCGACAGCGCCTGATAGGACTCCCAGCGATCCTTGCGGTCCTTGGCCGGCACCTGCTTGGCGTCCTGGTAGTTCAGGCGCGCCTGCCCGCGTTGCTGCGGCGTCATCTTGGCCCATTCGGCCATGCGTGCCTGCACGCGCGACTGTTCGTCGGCCGACATGCGGGGGAAACGCGCCGAGAGTTCGAGCCACTTCTGCTTGCGTGGCAGATCGATGCCCGACCAGTCGCGTTCGAGCGGCTTGAGCACCGCTTTCTGATCCGGCTTCAGGTCTTGCCAACGCACGCCCTGTTCGGCCGCCGGAACCGGGGCCGACCGGGGCACTGGCGTGGCCGGCCCGACGGCGTGTGCCAAGCGGCCAAGTCCGAGCGCGAACAGCAGGGCCAGCGTCAGCGCGACCCAGCCTGCGGCAGGCATGGGGCACGTCGTGACGGCGTGCCGACCGGGCGGCGTGCGCTCTCCCTTCATTCGCGCGGGGTCTTGAGGAATTCTGCGAATCCGGCGTCGCTGTACGCGATCGGCGGCAGGTCGTCGGCCAGCAGGGCCGCGTCGATCTCGGCCGCTGCCGACACCTGCTCGTCGGTTTGCGACTGCTGGATCAGCAACAGACCCGCGACCAGGGCCAGGGCCGGCAAGACCGACGCCAATTTCATCCACCAGCCGGAGCCGGTGCGGCCGAGCAGAAGCGCGCCTGCGGCGGTGGCGCCGACCGGCCGCGACGCGCTGGCAGCACGGCTGGCACGGGCCTGTTCGAGGGCTTTTTCACGCGCGAAACGCAGGCGCTCGCCGACGTCGGCTTCGAGGCCTTGCGAGCGTTCGGTCAGGCGCGCGGCCACACGCAGGGCAAAGCGGGCTTGCAGCGCGTCGAGCGCGGCAGGCTGCCGGGAAAAGGGCGCGGCGGTCGGGGGCGAAATCGTCAGGTTGTTCATAGCGTGATTCCCTTTGTCTGCAAGGCTTTGGCCAAAGCGTGCACTGCCCGCGAGCAGTGTGTCTTGACGCTGCCTTCCGAGCAGCCCATGGCTTCGGCGGTCTCGGCGACATCGAGTTCTTCCCAGTAACGCAGCAGGAAGGCTTCTCGTTGACGCCCGGGCAACTGGGCCACCTCGGCTTCGATGGCTAGCAGAATCTGAGCCCGCGACACGGAATCGGCGGCACTTTCCGACGCCAGCGAGCCGCCCAGGGCCTGCAAGGTCTCGAGAATGTCGAAGTCGTCGCCGTCCGGCCCTTCGAAGTCGGAAAAGTTCCGGACGACGGCTTGGCGTACCTTCCTGCGCCGAAACCAGTCCATCGTCGCGTTCGACAGGATGCGCTGGAACAGCAGGGGCAGCTCGGCGGCGGGGCGATCGACGTATTTTTCGGCCAGCCGGATCATCGTGTCCTGCACGATGTCGAGCGCGGCATCTTCGTCCCGAACGGCGTACAGCGCCCGTTTGAAGGCGCGTTTTTCGACGCTCTTGAGGAAGTCGGAGAGTTCTTTGTCGGATGCCAATGAGACCTGACCGCAGGCGGTTCGCCCGGAGAGACGGGCGCGATTATGTCACCCGGCCCACGGGGTTGCGGCAATGCAGCAATGCGGTGCCATAATCGCCGGTTGCACAACAGTTTGGCCGCAGGCCGAGCGCCCAACCGGGGCGCTCGCTGGTTCGGCCCTCAGGCACCAAACCCGTCTCACAAGGACGCGGAGAGGCGCACCGATGGTTTTTCGTCAGAGAAATTCACAGAGGTCTTTTGAACATGGACATGTCACCCGCAGAAGTCAAGCGCGCCGCCTCGGCACAAGCGCAACCCCCCGTCGTCGAGCCGAACGGCTCCGAGATCCTGGTCCGCTGCCTTCAGGCCGAAGGCGTCAAGTTCCTCTGGGGTTACCCCGGTGGTGCGGTTCTCTACATCTACGACGCGCTCTACAAACAAGACACCATCGAGCACGTGCTGGTGCGCCACGAGCAGGCCGCCGTGCACGCGGCCGACGGCTACGCCCGTGCCACCGGCGAGGTCGGCGTGGCGCTGGTCACCTCGGGCCCGGGCGTCACCAATGCCGTGACCGGCATCGCGACGGCCTACATGGACTCGATCCCGATGGTGATCATCACCGGCCAGGTGCCCACACCGGCGATCGGCCTCGACGCGTTCCAGGAATGCGACACCGTCGGCATCACCCGCCCGATCGTCAAGCACAACTTCCTCGTGAAGGATGTGCGCGACCTCGCGATGACGATGAAGAAGGCGTTCCACATCGCGCGCACCGGCCGGCCCGGGCCGGTGGTGGTCGACATTCCGAAGGATGTGTCGCAGTACCGCACGCCGTTCCACTACCCCGAGCGGGTGGAAATGCGCTCGTACAACCCGGTGCGCAAGGGCCACGGCGGGCAGATCCGCAAGGCCGTGCAACTGCTGCTCGGCGCCAAGCGGCCCTACATCTACACCGGCGGTGGTGTCGTGCTCGGCAACGCCTCGGCCGAGTTGCGCGAACTGGCGAACCTGCTCGGCTTTCCGGTCACGAACACGCTGATGGGCCTGGGCGCCATGCCCTCGAGCGACCCGAAGTTCCTGGGCATGCTCGGCATGCACGGCACGTATGAAGCCAACATGACGATGCAGAACTGCGACGTGCTGCTGGCCGTGGGCGCGCGCTTCGACGACCGGGTGATCGGCAACCCGAAGCACTTCGCTTCGGTCGAACGCAAGATCATCCACGTCGACATCGACCCGTCGTCGATCTCCAAGCGCGTGAAGGTCGACATCCCGATCGTCGGCGACGTGAAAGACGTGCTGCAGGAACTGATCGCGCAGCTCAAGGAAGCGCACGCCAAGCCCGACGTGCCTGCCCTGTCGGCGTGGTGGAGCCAGATCAACGAGTGGCGCAAGCGCGACTGCCTGAAGTTCAAGAACAGCACCGAGGTCATCAAGCCGCAGTACGTGGTCGAAAAGCTCTGGGAGCTGACCAAGGACAGCGACGCCTACATCACGTCCGACGTTGGCCAGCACCAGATGTGGGCGGCGCAGTACTACCGCTTCGACGAGCCGCGCCGCTGGATCAATTCCGGCGGCCTGGGCACGATGGGCGTGGGCCTGCCCTACGCGATGGGCATCAAGCTCGCGAAGCCCGAGTCGGATGTGTTCTGCATCACCGGCGAGGGCTCGATCCAGATGTGCATCCAGGAACTCTCGACCTGCCTGCAGTACAAGACCCCGGTCAAGGTGATCTCGCTCAACAACCGCTACCTCGGCATGGTGCGGCAGTGGCAGCAGATCGACTACGGCGGCCGCTACTCGCACAGCTACATGGACGCGCTGCCCGACTTCGTGAAACTCGCCGAGGCTTACGGCCACATCGGCCTGAAGATCGAGCGCCCGTCGGACGTGGAGCCGGCGCTGCGCGAAGCCATCCGCCTGAAAGATCGCACCGTGTTCCTCGACGTGCGCACCGACCCGACCGAAAACGTCTGGCCGATGGTGCAGGCGGGCAAGGGCATCTCTGAAATGCTGTTGGGGTCCGAAGACTTGTGAAGCACTGAACACCGGCGCAGGGCAGGGCGTTACCGCGCCGTGCCCGGGCTCCGGTGGAACGTGCCGAACACTTCGGCGTAGTCACTTCTCCATTCACTCGGAACAGCGTGGCCAAGGGCCGACCGGTTACCGCCGGCGACCTGAAGAGCGCGCTCACAACGACACATGAAACACATCATTGCCTTGCTGCTCGAAAACGAGCCCGGCGCACTCTCGCGCGTGGTCGCCCTCTTTTCGGCCCGCGGCTACAACATCGAAAGCCTGACCGTCGCGCCGACCGAAGATGCGTCGCTGTCGCGCATGACGATCGTGACCAACGGCTCCGACGAAGTGATCGAGCAGATCACCAAGCACCTGAACCGGCTGATCGAGGTCGTGAAGGTCGTCGACCTGACCGAAGGTGCGTTCACCGAACGTGAGCTGATGCTCATCAAGGTGCGCGCCGTCGGCAAGGAGCGCGAAGAGATGAAGCGCATGGCCGACATCTTCCGTGGCCGCATCGTCGACGTGACCGAAAAGAGCTACACGATCGAACTCACCGGCGACACCGGCAAGCTCGATGCCTTTCTCGAGGCCATCGACCGCGCCGCCATTCTTGAAACCGTGCGCACCGGCACCAGCGGGATCGGTCGCGGCGAGAGAATCCTTCGGGTATAGGACAGCGGGCTCCTGCGGAGCCCTTCAATTTTTCTTTTTTTCTGGAGAACGCAACATGAAGGTTTACTACGACAAAGACGCCGACCTGAGCCTCGTCAAGGGCAAGAACGTCACCATCATCGGCTACGGTTCGCAGGGCCACGCCCACGCGCAGAACCTGAACGACAGCGGCGTGAAGGTCACGGTCGGCGTGCGCAAGGGCGGGCCGTCGTGGGCCAAGGCCGAGAAAGCCGGACTGAAGGTCGCCGATGTGGCCGATGCGGTGAAGCAGGCCGACGTCGTGATGATGCTGCTGCCCGACGAGCAGATCGCCACCGTCTACAAGAACGACGTGGAACCGAACATCAAGCAGGGCGCGTCGCTCGCCTTTGCGCACGGCTTCAACGTGCATTACGGCCAGGTCGTGCCGCGCGCCGACCTCGACGTGTGGATGGTCGCGCCCAAGGCCCCCGGCCACACGGTGCGTTCGACCTACACCCAGGGTGGCGGCGTGCCGCACCTGATCGCCGTGCATGCCGACAAGACCGGCAAGGCACGTGACCTGGCGCTGAGCTATGCGGCGGCCAACGGCGGCGGCAAGGCCGGCGTGATCGAGACCAACTTCCGCGAAGAAACCGAGACCGACCTGTTCGGCGAGCAGGCCGTTCTGTGCGGCGGTGCGGTCGAACTCATCAAGGCCGGTTTCGAGACGCTGACCGAAGCCGGTTATGCGCCCGAGATGGCCTACTTCGAGTGCCTGCACGAGCTCAAGCTGATCGTCGACCTGATCTACGAAGGCGGCATCGCGAACATGAACTACTCGATCTCGAACAACGCCGAATACGGCGAGTACGTGACCGGTCCGCGCATCGTCACCGACGAAACCAAGAAGGTCATGAAGCAGGTGCTGAAGGACATCCAGACCGGCGAATACGCGAAGAGCTTCATCGTCGAGAACCGCGCCGGTGCGCCGACGCTGATGAGCCGCCGCCGCATCACCGCCGAGCACCCGATCGAAGTGGTGGGCGAGCAGCTGCGCGCGATGATGCCGTGGATCAAGAAGAACCGCCTCGTCGATCAGTCGAAGAACTGATCGGTCAGATGCAGGGGTATCCTCCGGCGCATGAACGATCCGATGCACCCTGACGACGAGCCCTCGCTCACGGCCGAAACCCGGCCGCGACGCAAGGGGCTCTACATGCTGCCCAACGCCATCACGCTGGCGGCGCTGTTCTCGGGCTTCTACGCGATCGTGATGGCGATCAACGGGCGCTTCGAGCTGGCCTGCATCGCGGTGTTCTGCGCCGCGGTGCTCGACAGCCTCGACGGCCGCGTCGCGCGCATGACGAATTCGCAGAGTGCGTTCGGCGAGCAGATGGACAGCCTGTGCGACATGGTGAGTTTCGGCGCGGCCCCGGCGCTGATCATCTACATCTGGGCGTTGAAGGACCTGGGCAAGGCCGGCTGGATTCCCGCGTTCGTCTACATCTCGGGCGCAGCACTCCGGCTGGCGCGCTTCAACGTCAACATCGGCGTGGTCGACAAGCGCTTCTTCCAGGGCTTGCCGAGCCCGGCGGCGGCCGCCCTCGTGATCGGCTTGATCTGGGTCGTCGATGACGCGGGCTTCAAGGGCGTGTCGCAGATACCCGCCTTGGCCTACACCGCCTTCGCGGTGACGCTCTTTGCCGGTCTGTCGATGGTGACGAACGCGCCGTTCTACAGCTTCAAGGTGGTGGGTTCGCGGCGCACTGTTCCTTTCATCGTGATCGTCGCCATCGCGTTGGCGATCGCCTTGGTCGCGCTCGACCCGCCGAAAGTCCTGTTCGCGATCTTCTGCATCTACGGCCTGTCGGGTTACGCCATCTACGGCTGGCGCCGGATGAAGGGCCGACGCACGAGCGTGATCGTCACCTCGACCGACGATCCCGACGAACAAGGTCTGCACCGTTGACATCTGCATGTTAGAGTTCGAGCCATGACGTTCCTGCCCGCGATCACGCTACTGCTTCTAGGAGACCCGCGGGCTCGCTGATCGCACACGTCAACACGTTTCGACCTCAACGGCCCGCATGCAACCAGCAGCGGGCCGTTTGTCATTTCTCAACAGCTGCTGGTGTCCACCCCGACTCTTCTGGAACCACCATGTTGAAAAACCCGCAGCAGAAATACCGACCCTTCGCACCGGTCGCGCTGGCCGACCGCCACTGGCCCGACGCCGTGCTGACCGAGGCGCCGATCTGGCTCAGCACCGACCTGCGTGACGGCAACCAGGCGCTGATCGAGCCGATGGACAGCGGCCGCAAGCTGAAGATGTTCCAGATGCTGCTGCGCATCGGCTTCAAGGAGATCGAAGTCGGCTTCCCGTCTGCGTCGCAGACCGACTTCGACTTCGTGCGGATGCTGATCGAACAGGAGCTGATCCCCGACGACGTGACGATCCAGGTGCTCACGCAGGCCCGCGAGCCGCTGATCCGCCGTACCTTCGAATCGCTGCAAGGTGCGAAGCGCGCGATCGTGGACTTGTACAACGCCACTGCGCCGGTGATGCGGCGTGTGGTGCTGGGCATGAGCGAAGACCAGATCGTCGAGCTGGCAGTCACGAACACGCAGCTTGTGAAGACGCTGGCGCAGGCACAGCCCGACACCGACTTCCGCTACGAGTATTCGCCCGAGATGTTCTCGAGCACCGAGCTCGCGTTTTCCAAGCGGGTGGTCGATGCCGTCACCGAGGCCTGGCAGCCGACGCGCGAGCGGCCGTGCATCATCAACCTGCCGTCGACGGTGGAGCATTCCACGCCGAACATCTTCGCCGACATGATCGAGTGGATGCACCGCCACCTGGCGCGGCGCGATGCGATCGTGCTCTCGGTGCACCCGCACAACGACCGCGGCACCGGTACGGCCGCAGGCGAACTGGCCTTGATGGCCGGCGCCGACCGCATCGAAGGCTGCCTGTTCGGCAACGGCGAGCGCACCGGCAACGTCGATCTGGTCAACATCGCCCTCAACCTGTACACGCAGGGCGTGGCGCCGAAGCTCGACTTCTCCGACATCGACGAGGTGCGACGCTGCGTCGAGCACTGCAACCAGCTGCCGGTGCACCCGCGCCACCCATATGCCGGCGATCTGGTCTACACCTCGTTTTCCGGCTCGCACCAGGACGCGATCAAGAAGGCTTTCGCGGCCCGCAAGGAAACGGATGTCTGGCAGATGCCCTACCTGCCGATCGACCCGAAAGACCTGGGCCGCAGCTACGACGCGGTGATCCGCGTCAACAGCCAGTCGGGCAAGGGTGGCATCGCCTACCTGCTCGAAAGCGAATACGGGCTGGAGCTGCCGCGGCGCCTGCAGATCGAGTTCAGCCAGGCCGTGCAGGCGGTGATGGACGACAGCGGCAAGGAGCTCGTTGCGGCCGACATCTGGCGCATCTTCGAGCGGGAATACAGCTTGGGTGTCGAGAGCCGCAACGCTGTCTCGCATCCAGTGATTGCCGAGCAGGGCGAGGGCGTCGTTCGCCTGAACGCCGATGTGACGATCGGCGCACGAACGATGCACGTGGACGGTGTGGGCACCGGCCCGATCGACGCCTTCGTCGCCGGCCTGAACGAAACCACCGGCGCCGCGCTGCGCGTGCTCGACTACCACGAGCACGCGATCGCCAGCGGGGCCGACGCGCGTGCGGTGGCTTACCTCGAACTGCGTGTCGGTGAATCACAAACGCTGTTCGGCGTCGGCATCGACGCGAACATCGTGTCCGCGTCGCTCAAGGCCATCGTCTCCGGGCTGAGCCGCTCGGCCAGCGTGGCGAAGCAGGGCAGCGAACAAGCACTCGCCTAACATCGACAAAATTCACCAGGAGCAACCGCATGGCCGACAAACTCATCATCTTCGACACCACCTTGCGCGACGGTGAACAGTCGCCCGGCGCCTCGATGACCAAGGACGAAAAGCTGCGCATCGCACGCCAGCTCGAGCGCCTGAAGGTCGACGTGATCGAAGCCGGTTTCGCCGCCTCGTCCAACGGCGACTTCGAGTGTGTGAAAGCGATCGCGCACGCGATCAAGGACAGCACGGTCTGCTCGCTCGCCCGCGCCAACGACCGCGACATCTCGCGTGCGGCCGAAGCGCTGCAGGGTGGGCATTCGACGCGCATTCACCTGTTCCTCGCGACCAGTGCGTTGCACATGGAAAAGAAGCTGCGCATGACACCCGAGCAGGTGTTCGAGCAGGCGCGCCTGTCGACGCGCTTCGCCCGCAACCTGTCGGGCGATGTGGAGTTTTCGCCCGAAGACGGTTACCGCTCCGACCCCGACTTTTTGTGTCGCGTGCTCGAAGCGGTGATCGCCGAAGGCGCCACCACGATCAACGTGCCCGACACCGTGGGCTACGCGATCCCCGAGCTCTACGGCAACTTCATCCTGAACCTGCGCCAGCGCATTCCCAACGCCGACAAGGCGGTCTGGTCGGTGCATTGCCACAACGACCTCGGCATGGCCGTGGCCAACTCGCTCGCCGGCGTGATGATCGGCGGCGCGCGCCAGGTCGAATGCACGATCAACGGCCTGGGCGAGCGTGCCGGCAACTGTTCGCTCGAAGAAGTGGTGATGGCGGTGAAAACGCGTCGCGACTACTTCAAGCTCGATCTGGGCATCGACACGACGCAGATCGTGCCGGTGTCGCGCCTGGTCGCGCAGACCACCGGCTTCGTCGTGCAGCCGAACAAGGCGGTCGTCGGCGCCAATGCTTTTGCGCACGCGTCCGGCATCCACCAGGACGGCGTGCTGAAAGCGCGTGACACCTACGAGATCATGCGTGCCGAAGACGTGGGTTGGGCCGCGAACAAGATCGTGCTCGGCAAACTGTCGGGCCGCAACGCCTTCAAGATGCGCCTGACCGAGCTCGGCATCCAGATGGAATCCGAAGCCGAGATCAACGCGGCTTTCGCCAAGTTCAAGGAACTGGCCGACCGCAAGAGCGACATCTTCGACGAAGACATCCTCGCACTGGTGATGGACGAGTCGCTCACCGCCGAGCACGAGTTCTATCGTTTTGTGGCGCTCTCGCAGCACTCGGAAACCGGCGAGCGGCCGCACGCCAGCGTGACCTTCGCCGCGGGCGAGGCCGAGCACCGCGTGGAAAGCGACGGCAACGGCCCGGTCGACGCGAGCCTGAAGGCGATCGAGTCGAAGCTCAAGACTGGCGCCGAGATGCTGCTCTATTCGGTCAATGCGATCACATCGGGCAGCACAGAATCACAAGGCGAAGTGACGGTGCGGCTGCAACACGGCGGGCGGGTCGTCAACGGCGTGGGTTCGGACCCGGATATCGTCGTGGCGTCGGCCAAGGCCTATCTTTCCGCGTTGAACAAGCTGCACAGCAAGATCGAACGCGTCGCTGCACAAGGGTAACTATTTCACGGAACCCAGCTTCCAAGTACTGACTTGAGGAAAAGCGCGTAAGGTTTTGATCTTGTGCGCTTTTTTCGTTTCAGTTAACATTCGCCGCACTGGCGTAAAGGACTGCTGTGGCAACCATTCACAAATTTGTAACCACCGGGCTTCTGGCGTTGGTTGCCACCGTCGCCTTCGCGTTGCCCTCGGCCGCTGACGCTGCCCAGCGCGCGGGCGCCAAGAAGAAGGCCGCGTCGAGCTCGGTCGCGTCTTCGCGAGCCTCCAAACAGGTACTGCGTTCGAGCCGCCGCGTGCCGTCCCGCCATGTGGCCAGAGTGGTGCGTTTCGAACCGGCGCGCCCCTCGTTCGGCCAGCTCTATGGTCTGCAAAACACGGCTGACGCGCTGAACCTGAAGTCCAGCGTGGCGCTCGTACTCGACTCCGAAACCAACGAAGTGCTGTTCAGCAAGAATTCCGGCGCCGTGTTGCCGATCGCTTCCCTCACGAAGCTGATGACGGCCGTGGTCGTGACCGAAGCCAAACTCCCGCTGGGCGAGATGCTCAGCATCAGCCAGGACGACGTCGACACCGAAAAGGGCAGCCGCTCGCGCCTGAAGGTCGGCACCCAGCTGAGCCGCGAGGAAATGCTGCATCTGGCGCTGATGTCTTCGGAGAACCGGGCTGCGAACGTGCTCGGGCGTTCGTACCCGGGCGGCCTCGAAGCGTTTGTTGCTGCGATGAACCGCAAGGCCCACGAGCTCGGCATGAACGACACGCACTACGTCGAGCCCACCGGCCTGTCGAGCAAGAACCAGTCGAGCGCGCGTGACCTCGCCACGCTGGTCCGCGCGGCGAACGAGCACCAGATCATTCGCGAACTGTCGACCTCACCCGAGTTCCTGGTCGAGGTCGGCAACCGCCCGATGCAGTTCCGCAACACCAACGGTCTGGTGCGCAACCCCGAGTGGGAGATCGGCCTGCAGAAAACCGGCTACATCAGCGAAGCCGGCCGCTGCCTCGTGATGCAGGCCAAGCTCGCCGGGCGCCAGCTGATCATGGTGTTCCTCGATTCGGCCGGCAAGTACTCGCGCATCGGTGACGCCGAGCGGGTGCGCCGCTGGATCAACGAAGCGCCAGTGGCGCCTGCGCCGACGATCGTGGGCCTGCCCAAACTCACGTCCTGACAGCAGCGCCGCCCTCCGGCGCGCTGCGGTGCCCCAGGGCCGCCGAGATCTGCGCGGCGGTCGCCTTCAGGCGTTCTAGCCAGGCGTCTTCCAGCCTATCGGCCGGCGCCGAGATCGACAGGCCGGCCACCAACTGCCCCTGGTCGTCCAGGATTCCGGCAGCCATGCAGCGAACCCCCAACTCCAGCTCTTCGTCATCGCGCGCGGTCCCGTACTGCGTCACGCGGGTCAGTTCACGCTCCAGCGTCGTGATGTCGGTGATGCTGTTGCGTGTGTGGCCGGCCAGGCCCGTCCGCGTGGCGTAGGCGCGCACGCGCTGGGCGTCGTCATGCGCCAGGAAGAGTTTGCCGACCGATGTGAGGTGCAGCGGCGCACGCCCCCCGATGGCGCGCACGACCTGCATGCCCGAACGTTCACTGTAGGTGCGCTCGATGTAGACGATCTCGTCGCCTTGGCGCATCGAGAGGTTCACCGGTTGGTGTGTCAACTTGTGCAACTCGCGCATCGGGCCCAGCGCGGCGTCGCGCACGTCGAGGCGCGCTTTCACCAGATTTCCGAGTTCGAGCAGGCGCATGCCCAGCCGGTAGCTGCCGGCTTCGGGGCGATCGACGTAACGGCCGATCGTCAAGTCGTTGAGGATGCGGTGGGCGGTCGACGGGTGCAGCCCGGTCTGCTCGCTGATGTGCTTCAGCGACACCGGATCCTGGTACGAGGCGAGCACGTCGAGCAGACCGAACGCGCGCTCGAGCACCTGAATCGTCGGGGTTTTGTTCTCATGTTTCGCCATGGCCTGCATTCTCCGTCAACTCGGTGCAATTTTGCATGGCGAAAGAGTGGGCTGCAATCCGGGAGTGTGAAGTCTCGGTGATCTGCGTTCGCCAGCGCGCTCAACTCACCGCGTGAACCGCGTCGATCCCGCTGCGAACCGCGCCCTCCAGCGTGGCCGGGTACGGGCCGATGACATGGTCGCCCGCGGCGTGAAGGCCGGGTGCGATCTGCATCGTCGAACGCTGCAGCCCGGGTGTGCAGCGGAAGGTGGCGCGTTTCTCCGAGAGCACCTGAACCGGTTCGAGTGGACTGGGCAAATACGCTCCGAGGACCGCCCGGGCCTGGTTCAACGTGGCTTGCAGCGTGGCCGGCTGGCCCGCCTCGACCCACGCTTGCGCGCCGCTGATGACGAAAGCCAGCAGGCCCGGTGCACCGCCCAACTGGCCGCGGTCGAACACGAACTGCGCCGGTGCATCGGCGTCGGCGCGCAACGCCAGCATCGGCTCGGGCAGGCGCGCGCCTTCGCTGCGCAGGTAGACCGTGACGATCGGTTCGTAGCGGAGATCAGCGGCGACGCTGGCCCAGGCCGGCGCGAAGGCTTGCGTCAGGCGCGCGGCTTCGACCGCGCTCGTGGCGAGCACCGCATGGTCGAACACCTGGTCATCGACCGACCAGCCATCGCCCAACGCAGACAAGCGGTTCACACGCTGCGACAACACGGTACGTGCGCCTGCCGCTTCGAGCCAGCGCAGGGCGGGCAGCGGCAGCAACTCGCTCAGGCTGACCCGGGGCAGCAGCAGGTCGGCCGAACCCGGACCGGAGAACAACGCGTCTTTCAACACGCGCAGAAAAACGGACGCGCTCGCGTCGCCCGACGGTGTGTTGAGCGCCGCCACGCACAGCGGGTCGATCAGTTCGTGGCGAACACTCGCTGGCAAGGGGCGAGTGAGCTGCGCCACGGTGAGCGCTGCATCACAACGAAAGCCGCGCAGTGCCCAGCCCCCAGCAGCGGCCAGCAAGGCGAGTCGGTCGAGCCACGGCCAAGCCTGCAGGCGCAGCACTGCGCGGGCGAACGCGAATACCGGTAAGCCCGCTTCCAACTGCAGCCCCGAGCCTTCGGGGTAGGTGATGCGCAGCGGCGTGCGCAGCAAGGTCTGCTCGATGTCGACACCGACCGTTCGCATCAGCGCGATCGTCTGCGTGTAGGCGCCGATCAGGATGTGCTGGCCGTTGTCGAGCGCCATGCCGGCCACGTCGACCCCGCGCGAGCGGCCGCCGGCGTGAGCTGCCATGTCGAACAGCGTGACGTGGTGGCCGCGGCGGGTGGCCTCGACGGCCGCCGCCAGACCTGCCCACCCCGCACCGATGACCGCAACCGTGCGTCGCTCGGTCACTAGCGGCCGCGCCAGTTCGTGCGCATCGCGATCCACAGCTTGCGCAGCGGCGTCAGCGAAGTGCGCTGGTGCAGGACCTGGAAGTTGTCGGCTTCGATCTCGCGCAGCAGCGTGCGGTAGATGTTGGCCATCATCACGCCGGGCTTCTGCGCCACGCGGTCGGCGTCGGGCAAGAGCGCGAAGGCTTCGTCGTAGAGACGGTGAGCGCGTTCGGCCTGGAACTTCATCAATGCGGTGAAGCGCTCGCTGTAGCCGCGGTTCAGGATCTCCTGCGCTTTCACGTCGAACTGTTTCAGCTCCGACACCGGCAGGTAGATGCGGCCGCGGCGTGCGTCGTCGCCGACGTCGCGGATGATGTTGGTGAGCTGCATCGCCAGGCCGAGCTTGTGCGCGTAGGCGGTCGTGGCCGGATCGGTGCGGCCGAAGATGCCGGCCGCCACCTCGCCAACCACGCCGGCCACCAAGTGGCAGTAGTGCGCGAGGCCCGGGTAATCGAGGTAACGTGATTGGTCGAGGTCCATCTGGCAGCCGTCGATCACGGCCAGCAGGTGGCGGGCTTCGATGGCGTAGGCCTGTGTGTGCGGCAGCAGCGCTTTTGTTGCCGGGTGGCTCGGGTTGCCGCTGAAACTCGCAGCCACTTCCTTGCGCCACCACGCTAGTTTGGTCGCGGCGACGGCCGGGTCGCTGACCTCGTCGACCACGTCGTCGACTTCGCGGCAGAAGGCGTAGAAGGCCGTGATCGCGGCGCGCCGCGGCGGCGGCAGGAACAGGAAGGCGTAGTAGAAGCTCGAGCCGCTGCGCGCGGCCTTGTCCTGCACGTACTGCTCGGGCGTCATGCCGATTCCCTCGCAACCAGAGCCGTTGGCGCACGCATCCAGAGCGCGCGCCAGAGCAGCAGCGGTGCGTCGTACCAGCGCAGGGTGGGGCGCGTGCTCAGCGTGGCGAAGTTCAGCGCCTCGATCTTGTCGAGGATGCGCAGCCCGCCCTGCACGACCAGCCGCAGCTCCCAGCCGGCGCGGCCCGGCACGGCGTGCACCAGCGGGGCGCCTTCGAGCATCAGGCTGCGCGCCCAGGTGGCGAGCTCACGCACCAGCGCGCAGGTGGCCGGGGTGTCGCTGCGTGTTTGCAGCAACGCCGCGGGCGACACACCGAATCGTTCGCAGTCGGTGGCCGGCGCGTAGAGGCGGCCACGGCGGGTGTCGACGCCGAAGTCCTGCCAGAAGTTGATGAGCTGCAACGCGCTGCAGATCGCATCCGATTGCCTAAGCGGCCCGCTGCCGCTCACGCCGTACAGGTGCAGCAACAAGCGCCCCACCGGGTTGGCCGAGCGGCGGCAGTAGTCGAGCAATTCGCTGCGGTCGGCGTAGGTGTTCTTGGCCACGTCCTGCTCGAAGGCGCTCAGCAGGTCGAGCAGCAGATGGGTCGGCAAGGCGTGCGCTTGAATCGTGCGACGCAAGGGCCCGAATACGCCGGCCCAGCGTTGCGACGGCGCGCCCGAATTCACCACGGCGAGCAGCTCGGCGCGGTATGCGGCCAGATCTGCCAGCCGGCTGGCGGCGTCGGCATCGCCTTCGTCGGCGATGTCGTCCGCGGTGCGCGCGAACCAGTAGATGGCAGCCACCGCCGGGCGCAAGGCGGGCGGGCACAGGACGGACGCGACGGGGAAGTTTTCGTAGTGGTCGATGCTCACGGCGGTGATTGTCCACGTTGCGCGCCGGGCGGGCACACGGGTTGCTCGAACGCGCAGCACGCCGCCGTTTGACAGCAATCCGACCCCCGAATATATTACTGACCAGTCAGTCATTTAGGATCCCCATGCGTTACGCCTTGCCCATCGCACTTGCCGCCGCATTCGGCCTGGCGGCCTGCTCGAAGACTGAAACCGCGCCCGATCCGGTGCGCGCGGTGCGCACGCTCACCGTGGCGGCGCAGTCGGCCGGTGGCAGTTACGAATACGCGGGCGAAGTGCGGGCACGGACCGAATCGCGCCTGAGCTTTCGTGTCGGCGGCAAGATGCTGCGGCGTGCCGTCGACCTCGGTGACTCGGTGAAAGCCGGGCAGGTGCTGGCCCAGCTCGACCCGTCGGACCTGCGCCTCGGCCAGGACGCTTCGCGCGCCGGTGTGGCCGTGGCGCAGGCCGGCTTCGACCAGAATGCCGCCGACTTCAAGCGCTACAAGGATCTGCACGACCAGGGTTTCATCGGCGCCGCCGAACTTGAACGGCGCGAGTCGGCGCTGAAGACCGCACGCGCCCAGCTCGAGCAAGCCAAGGCGCAGGCGAGCGTGCAGGGCAACCAGGCCGGCTACTCGACCTTGCTCGCCGACGCGAGCGGCGTGGTGACCGCCGTCGAACTCGAACCCGGCATGGTCGCAGCGGCCGGCACGCCGGTGCTGCGCCTCGCCCACGACGGGCCGCGCGACGTGGTGTTCGCCGTGCCGGAAGACAAGGTCGGCATCATCAAGGCGCTGGCCACGCAGCCCGGGCACTTCAAGGTGCGCCTGTGGGGCGCCACCGGCGAGCCGCTGGCCGCGACGATCCGCGAGATCTCGGCCGCGGCCGACCCGGTGACGCGCACCTTCCTCGTCAAGGCCGACATCGGCAACGCCGCGGCGAGTGGCATTCGCCTCGGGCAGACTGCGGCCGTGCAGGTCGAGCTGCCGCAGACGCCGGGTGTGACCAAGCTGCCGCTTTCGGCCTTGCGTGAAGAGCAGGGCCGCAGCAGTGTCTGGCTGGTCGACAGCCAGGCCATGACAGTGAGTTCGCGTGCGGTGCAGATCGCCGGCGCCGACGGCAACGAAGCCGTCATCTCGAGCGGCCTGGCACCCGGCCAGATCGTCGTGACCGCGGGCGTGCACGTACTCAACCCCGGCCAGAAGGTGAAGTTCTATGTCGAACCCGGCGCAGCAGCGGCTTCGGCCTCGGCACGGGCGGGCACGCCGGTGACCGTCAAGTGAGCGGGCACCACGTGACGCCCGCCGAGCCCGCGCCGCACACCGACACGCCCTCGCGTTTCAACATCTCGCGCTGGGCGCTCGACCATTCGGCGCTGACGCGCTACCTGCTGATCGTGCTGATGGTGCTCGGCTCGGTCGCCTACTTCCAGCTCGGCCAGGACGAAGACCCGCCGTTCACGTTCCGCGCGATGGCATTGCGTGTGTTCTGGCCCGGCGCCACCGCGCAGCAGGTGGCCGAGCAGGTGACCGACAAGCTCGAGAAGACGCTGCAGGAGGTGCCGTACTCCGACAAGATCCGCAGCTACTCGAAGCCGGGTGAAGCCTTGATCATCTTCCAGGTGCGCGACTCGTCGCCGCCGAAGGAGATGGCGCAGATCTGGTACACGGTGCGCAAGAAGATCGGCGACATGCGCGGCACCTTGCCGGCCGGCGTGGTCGGGCCGTTCTTCAACGACGAGTTCGGTGATGTCTACGGCTCGATCTACGCGCTCTCGGCCGACGGCTTCACCTACCAGGAACTGAAAGACCAGGCCGACCGCGTGCGCCAGCGCCTGCTGAAGGTGAAAGACGTCAACAAGGTCGCCGTGTTCGGCGCGCAGGACGAAAAGTTGTTCGTCGAGATTTCGCAGAAGCGCCTGGCGCAGCTCGGCCTGGACTTCAACACCGTGCTGGCGCAGATCGGCCAGCAGAACGCGGTCGAGTCGGCCGGCACGATCAACGGGCCGACCGACTTCGTGCAGGTGCGCGTGGGCGGCCAGTTCAACTCGGTCGAACAACTGCGTGCGTTCACGATCCGCGCCGGTGGCAACAGCTTCAGGCTTGGTGACATCGCGCAGATCCAGCGCGCGTATGTCGACCCGCCGCAAGTGAAAGTGCGCCACCAGGGGCATGAGGTGATCGCGCTGGGCATCTCGATGGCCAAGGGCGGCGACATCATCGACATGGGCAAGGCGCTGCAGGGCGTGACGGCCGAGATCCGTGCGGAGCTGCCGGCCGGCATCGAACTGCACCAGTTCCAGAACCAGTCGAAGGTCGTGTCCACCTCAGTCAATGAATTCGTCGGCGTGTTGATCGAGGCCGTGATCATCGTGCTGCTGGTGAGCTTCATCAGCCTGGGTCTGCACTTCAAGCCGAACTCGTGGAAGTTCACGATCGACTGGCGGCCCGGCATGGTGGTGGGCATCACGATCCCGCTGGTGCTGGCGATCACCTTCGTGACCATGTTTTACTGGGGCGTGGGCCTGCACAAGATCTCGCTCGGCTCGCTGATCATCGCGCTCGGCCTGCTGGTCGACGACGCGATCATCGCGGTCGAGATGATGGTGCGCAAACTCGAAGAAGGTTACGACAAGGTGCGCGCCGCGACCTTCGCCTACGAAGCGACGGCGACGCCGATGCTGACCGGCACGCTGATCACGGCGGTGGGCTTTCTGCCGATCGGCCTGGCGCAGTCGACCGTCGGCGAATACACCTTCGCGATCTTCGCGGTGACCGCCGCGGCGCTGCTGATCTCGTGGCTGGTGTCGGTGTATTTCGTGCCTTACCTCGGCACGCGAATCCTGAAGGTCAGCCCGCACGCCGGCGTGGCGGGCGAACCGCACGAACTCTTCGACACGCCGTTCTATTCGCGCTTTCGCGCGACGGTGAACTGGTGCGTGCAGCACCGCTGGATCACGATCGGGCTGACCATCGGCACGCTGGTGCTCGGGCTGTTGGGCATGGGCAAGGTGCAGAACCAGTTCTTCCCCGATTCGAGCCGGCCGGAAATCCTGGTCGACCTCTGGTATCCCGAGGGCACCTCGTATGCCGCCAACGAAGCGGTCACGAAGCGTGTCGAAGCACGCGTGATGAAGCTCGACGGTGTGGACCACGTGACAACCTGGGTCGGCAGTGGTGCCGAACGCTTCGTGCTCGTGCTCGACCAGATCTTCCCGCAGAGCAACGCGAGCCAGATGGTCGTGCTGCCGAAAGACATGGCTTCACGCGAGCGCCTGCGCAAGCTGCTGCCGGAACTGCTGGCGACCGAGTTCCCCGAAGTGCGCGGCCGCGCCAAGCTGCTGCCGAACGGCCCGCCGGTGCCGTACCCGGTGCAGTTCCGCGTCGTCGGGCCCGACCCGGCCAAGGTGCGTGCCTACGCCGACGAGGTCAAGGCGATCATGCGTGGCAACCCGAACCTGCGCGGCATCAACGACAACTGGAACGAGTCGGTCAAGGTGCTGCGCCTCGATGTCGACCAGGACAAGGCGCGCGCGCTCGGTGTGTCGAGCCAGTCGATCGCGCAGGCGGCGCGCACGCTCAACAGTGGCACCAACGTCGGCCAGTACCGCGACGGCGACAAGCTGATCGACATCGTGCTGCGCCAGCCGCTCGACGAACGCGACGCGCTGACCGATCTGGGCAACGCCTACCTGCCGACCACGACCGGCCGCAGCATCCCGATCAGCCAGATCGCCAAGGCCAACTTCGTCTGGGAACCGGGCGTGTTGTGGCGCGAAGGCCGCGACTATGCGGCCACGGTGCAGGGCGACATCATCGAAGGCCTGCAAGGCGCGACCGTGACGGCGCAGCTCGACCCGCTCTTCGCGCCGGTGCGCGCCAACATGCTGCCGGGTTACCGCATCGAGGTGGCCGGCGCGGTCGAGGAAAGCAGCAAGGGCCAGGGCTCGATCGCGGCCGGTGCGCCGCTGATGCTCTTCATCATGTTCACGCTGCTGATGCTGCAACTGCACAGCTTCAGCCGCTCGGTGCTGGTGTTCCTGACGGCGCCGATGGGCATCGCCGGCGTGGCCGGGGCCTTGCTGCTGCTGAACCGCCCGTTCGGCTTCGTGGCGTTGCTCGGCGTGATCGCGCTGATGGGCATGATCATGCGCAACTCGGTGATCCTGATCGACCAGATCGAGCAGGACCGAGCCCGCGGCGTGCCGGCCTGGACGGCGGTGGTCGAAGCGGCGGTGCGGCGCTGCCGGCCGATCATCCTGACGGCGGCGGCGGCGGTGCTGGCGATGATTCCCTTGTCGCGCAGCGTGTTCTGGGGCCCGATGGCGGTCGCCATCATGGGTGGCTTGATCGTCGCGACGGTGCTGACGCTGCTCTCGCTGCCGGCGATGTACGCGGCCTGGTTCCGCGTCAAACCGGCGGACGCGGAAACGCCCGCCGCGAACGGCTAAAATCCGCAGTTCGCCGAGAAAGCCGGGCCGGGCGGAAGGGTTTTCCGCCGGGCCGCAGGCCGTTCGCGCGGGTGGCGAAATTGGTAGACGCACCAGGTTTAGGTCCTGACGCCAGCAATGGTGTGCGGGTTCGAGTCCCGCCCCGCGCACCAGCATTGAAATTTACAGAGCTCACACACCATGTCCGTTCAAGTTGAAACCTTAGACAAGCTCGAGCGCCGCATCACGCTGACGCTGGCTGCCACCACCATCAACAGCGAGGTCGAAACCCGGCTGAAGAAGCTGTCGCGCACCGTCAAGGCCGACGGGTTCCGCCCGGGCAAGGTGCCGATGAGCGTGGTCGCGCAGCGTTACGGCTACTCGGTTCACTACGAAGTGATGAACGACAAGGTCGGCCAGGTGTTCTCCGAAGCCGTCAACGAAGCCAAGCTGCGGGTGGCCGGCGCGCCGCGCATCACCGAGAAGGAAGGTGCCGCCGAAGGCCAGGTCGCCTTCGACGCCACGTTCGAGGTCTACCCCGACATCAAGGTCGGTGACCTGAGCGCGGCCGAAGTCGAGCGGGTGTCGACCGAAGTGACGGACGCCGCGATCGACAAGACCATCGACATCCTGCGCAAGCAGCGCCGCACCTTCGCGCAGCGCCCGGCCGTCGAGCCGGCCGTGGTGGGCGACCGCGTGACGATCGACTTCGAAGGCAAGATCGACGGCGTGCCCTTCGACGGCGGCAAGGCCGAGGCCTTCCAGTTCCTGATCGGCGAAGGCCAGATGCTCGAGCAGTTCGACGCCGCGGTGCGCGGCATGAAGTCGGGCGAGTCCAAGACCTTCCCGCTGCAGTTCCCGGCCGACTACCAGGGCCAGGACGTGGCCGGCAAGGAAGCCGATTTCCTCGTCACGCTGAAGAAGATCGAATCGCAGAACCTGCCTGAAGTGAACGAGGCGTTTGCCAAATCGCTCGGCATCGGCGACGCCACTGTCGAAGGCCTGCGCAGCGACGTGCGCAAGAACCTCGAACGTGAAGTGAAGTTCCGCGTGCTGGCGCGCAACAAGGCCAACGTGATGGACGCGCTGGTGAAAGCCTCGGAACTCGACGTGCCGAAGGCGCTGGTCAGCGGCGAAGTCGAGCGCATGACCGAAGCGGCCCGCGCCGATCTGAAGAAGCGTGGCGTGAAGGACGCCGAGACGGCGCCGATCCCGGCCGAGATCTTCCAGCCGCAGGCCGAAAAGCGTGTGCGCCTGGGCCTGGTGGTCGGTGAACTGGTGCGCAGCAACAACCTGCAAGCCAAGCCCGACCAGTTGCAGGCGCACATCGAAGAGATGGCACAGAGCTACGAAAAGCCGTCGGAAGTGGTGCGCTGGTACCTGGGCGACCGCAATCGCCTGGCCGAAGTCGAGGCGGTGGTGGTCGAGAACAACGTGGCCGCGTTCGTGCTTTCGAAGGCCAAGGTCAACGACAAGGTTCTGCCGTTCGACGAACTGATGGCGAACTGATTTTCGGGCCGATCTCACGAGAGCGCCGTGCCGCGAGGCCGGCGCTCTTTTGCATTGCCGCGAACGATTCCCGGGCCGCGCTCTTGTGGCGACATAATCGATCCCAACCTTCCGTCCATCTCCCTCTGCAAGGAAAGCCATGAGCGCGCTTGATACCAACGATCTGGGCATGGTCCCGATCGTCATCGAAACCTCCGGCCGCGGTGAACGCGCCTACGACATCTACAGCCGCCTGCTGCGCGAGCGCGTGATCTTCCTGGTCGGCCCGGTGAACGACCAGACTGCGAACCTGGTGGTCGCGCAGATGCTGTTCCTTGAAAGCGAAAACCCGGACAAGGACATTTCGCTCTACATCAACTCGCCGGGCGGCTCGGTCAGCGCGGGGCTGTCGGTGTTCGACACGATGCAGTTCATCAAGCCCGACGTGTCGACGCTGTGCATGGGCATCGCGGCCAGCATGGGCTCGTTCCTGCTGATGGCCGGCGCCAAGGGCAAACGCTTCGCGCTGCCGAATTCGCGCGTGATGATCCACCAGCCTTCGGGCGGCGCGCAGGGCCAGGCGACCGACATCGAGATCCATGCGCGCGAGATCCTGAAGACCCGCGAGCAGCTCAACCGCATCTACGCCGAGCGCACCGGCCAGACGATCGAGAAGATCCGCAGCGACATGGAGCGTGACTTCTTCATGGATCCGCAAGAATCGAAGGCCTACGGTCTGATCGACCAGGTGCTGCTGCACCGCGCCACGCCGCCTTCCACTTCCTGACCCGGGTTGACCCGGCGGCGCCCCGGCGCCAGCTCAGCAACAACTCCACGAACGGGGCCTTTCTTCTGCAGAAGGCCCCGTTTTCTTTTGAACTATCATCCGTTCAACACTCCCGCCACGCCCTGAGAAACCCCTACTTTTATGGCCGACAAAAAAGGCTCGTCGAGCGAAAAGGTTCTGTACTGCTCGTTTTGCGGCAAGAGCCAGCACGAGGTGAAGAAACTGATCGCTGGCCCGTCGGTGTTCATCTGCGACGAGTGCATCGAGCTGTGCAACGACATCATTCGCGACGAAGTGCCGGCCGAAGGTGCCGAGACCAAGCCGGCGAAGTCGGATCTGCCGGTGCCGAGCGAGATCAAGGCGAGCCTCGATCAATACGTGATCGGGCAGGACGTGGCCAAGCGCACGCTGTCGGTGGCGGTCTACAACCACTACAAACGGCTCAAGCACATGAGCCGCACCAAGGACGAAATCGAGCTCGCGAAGAGCAACATCCTGCTGATCGGGCCCACCGGTTCGGGCAAGACCTTGCTGGCGCAGACGCTGGCCCGTTTGCTGAACGTGCCGTTCGTGATCGCCGACGCCACCACGCTGACCGAAGCCGGCTACGTGGGCGAAGACGTCGAGAACATCATCCAGAAGCTGCTGCAGAACTGCGGCTACGACGTGGAAAAGGCGCAGCGCGGCATCGTCTACATCGACGAGATCGACAAGATCAGCCGCAAGGCCGACAACCCGTCGATCACGCGAGACGTGTCGGGCGAGGGCGTGCAGCAGGCCTTGCTCAAGCTTGTCGAAGGCACGATGGCCTCGGTGCCGCCGCAAGGCGGGCGCAAGCACCCGAACCAGGACTTCCTGCAGATCGACACGACCAACATCCTCTTCATCTGCGGCGGCGCGTTCGACGGCCTGGAGAAGGTCATCCAGAACCGCTCCGAGAAGTCGGGCATCGGCTTCGGCGCGACGGTCCACACGAAGAGCGAAAAGCGCGTTTCCGAAGTGTTCCGCGATGTCGAGCCCGAAGACCTGATCAAGTTCGGCCTGATCCCTGAACTGGTCGGCCGCCTGCCGGTGGTCGCCACGCTGGGCGAGCTGACCGACGACGCGCTGGTGCGCATCCTGACCGAGCCGAAGAACGCGCTCGTCAAGCAGTACCAGAAGCTGTTCGCGATGGACGGCGTGGAGCTCGAGATTCGCCCTTCGGCGCTGCAGGCCATCGCCCGCAAGGCGCTCAAGCGCAAGATCGGCGCGCGCGGCCTGCGCTCGATCATGGAGCAGTCGCTGATCGACACGATGTTCGACCTGCCCACCCTCGACGGCGTGGCCAAGGTGGTGCTGGACGAGCACACGATCGAAGACGAAGCGAAACCCTTGCTCGTCTACCGAGAGCAGAAAGCGAGCGCCTGAAGCGCCCACGAGTCAGCAGTCCGGCCCCAGCCCGCGGCATCCCGCCGCCAAGGCTTCTTGCAATTGATCGCTCAAGCCCTACATCGGTTTGAGAAAGAGAGGATTCCTCAATGTCCGGACACCCGATATTGCCCGCTGAACAGATCACGCTGCCGCTGCTGCCGCTGCGCGACGTGGTGGTGTTCCCCCACATGGTGATCCCGCTGTTCGTGGGTCGCCCCAAGTCGATCAAGGCGCTCGAAGTGGCCATGGAGGCCGGCCGCCAGATCATGCTGGTGGCACAGAAGGCCGCCGGCAAGGACGAACCCAAGCCCGACGACATGTTCGACGTGGGCTGCGTCTCCAGCATCCTGCAGATGCTCAAGCTGCCCGACGGCACCGTGAAGGTGCTGGTCGAAGGCATCCAGCGCGCCAACACGCACAGCATCAGCGACAACGGCGAGTACTTTGTGGCCGACGTGACGCCGGTGCCGCCCGAGCTCGACACCAAGCCCGAGATCGAGGCGCTGCGCCGCGCGGTCACGCAGCAGTTCGACCAGTACGTCAAGCTCAACAAGAAGATCCCGCCCGAGATCCTGACCTCGATCGCCG
>Ga0073925_1000032_pt1 | contig 46518 bp, 45 predicted proteins | sample GWRWT4_21May14_FD_70952 | JGI IMG/M metagenome (GOLD analysis project Ga0073925, IMG submission 70952) | Sand microcosm microbial communities from a hyporheic zone in Columbia River, Washington, USA - GW-RW T4_21-May-14 | ecosystem: Engineered > Artificial ecosystem > Sand microcosm >...
CGGCGCGCGCCACGCCGCTGAGCACCGCACTCGGCACCGAGATCGCCAGCGCGCAGGGGCTGGCCGCCACCAGCACCGCCATCGCGCGGTAGAAGGTGGCCGCGAAAGGCTCGTCGATGACGAAGCCGGCGAACAGCAGCAGCACCACCAGCACCAGCACCGCCGGCACGAAGATGCGCTCGAAGCGCTCGGTGAACTGCTGCGTCGGCGAACGCTGGGCCTGCGCCTCGGTCACCATCCTGACCACACGCGCCATGGTGGTCTGGTCGGCACGCCGCGCGACCATCACCTCGATGGCACCGCTGCCGTTGATGGTGCCGGCATAGACGCGGAACTCGGGGCCCAGCTTGTCGAACGCGGCGAGTGCCGCCTTGGCATCTTCGGTGGCGCGCTTGTCCACCGGCACGCTCTCGCCGGTGACGGGCGCCTGATTGACGCTGCTGTTGCCCAGCACCACCACACCGTCGGCGGGCAGCCTTTCGTTGGGGCGCACCAGGACCACGTCGCCGAGCTGCAATTCGCCCACCGCGACGGTCTGGGTGGCGCCGCCGCGCCGCACGGTGGCGGTATCCGGCGCGAGTTCGGCCAGGGCCTCGATGGCCCGCCGCGCGCGGCCCATCGCGTACTGCTCCAGCGAATGGCCGATGGCGAAGAGGAACAGCAGCAACGCGCCTTCGCCCCATTTGCAGAGCGCGGCGGCACCGATGGCCGCCACCAGCGTCAGCGTGTCGATCGCGAAGCGGCGCTCGCGCAGGTTCTCGAAGGCTTCGAGCGCGGTGAACCAGCCGCCGAACCCGTAGGCGGCGATGTAGAGCGCGGTGGGCAGCCAGCGCGGCCCGGCTTCGCGCCATGCGGCGAGCCAGCCGGCGACCAGCAGCACGCCGGCCAGGATGGCGAAGATCAGCTCGGACTTTTCTCCGAACGGGCCGCTTCCGCCATGGCCGTGCCCGGCGTGGGCGTCATTGCCGGCCGGCGCGGGGCCGGCCGCTGGTGCGGCTTGCTCCGGACCCATGCCGAGGCCGGCGGCGGCATTGCGCAGCGCCTGTTCCGAAGTGGTGGAGCGGTCGTATTCGATCCGGATCACCCCGGAGGCGGCGACCTCTGCTTCGAGCACGCCCGGCGCACTGCGCAAGCTCTGCGCAATGCGGCTGGCAGCGCGTGGCTGCATCGCCGCGCCGGCGCGCAGCACCACATGCGCATAGCGCTCGCTCAACTCGGCGCCGGAGGCCTGCGCCAGCTCGCGCACGCGGCTCAGGGTGATGGTGGCGGGGTCGTAGTGGATGCACAGCTCGGGTGTGCGGCCCTCCGGGCCGACGATGTGCGCCTCGGCGATGCCCGGCCGGCCTGTCAGCAAGGCCAGCAGGCGGGCCACACACCGGTCGCGCGCGTCGTCGACGCCGGGAAGCACGAGGGGCAGCTCGATGCGGAGTTGGGTCGGTTCGGTCATGGCATCGGTTCGGCTGGCGCGGGCCTCGAGGGTATCGGTGTTCCGCAGGCGACGGCGCGGTTTCGCGCTGTCTTCGGTGCCGGTTTCATGGCGCCGGGGATGCGCCGCCTGTCGCCTGCCACCCCGACGCGCTGCCGCGCCGGTCACGCTGCGCGGCCGTCGATCCGGTACGTGACCGCGTGTCAGGCCGGCCTGTTCCGCTATGCAGACAGGGCCAGTTGAAGCGATTGTTTGGCCCGCACGGCCCACTTCGTGCCCTGGCGCAGCGCATCCAGGGTGGTGGAGTTGACTTTCGCGAAGAACATGTCTTCGTCGAGGTGATGGCGGGCGAACACCCTTCGCTGGTGCAGCGAGCGGCGCCGCCAGTCGCCCTCGAACAAGCTGCCGTCGCGCTGTGCCTCTTCGAAGAACAGCGCGGCGCGGTGCAGGTTGTCCAGCGCTGCAGGCGACACCGCGGGCACCGCGCGCGGCTCCGACATCTTGCTCTGCGCAATGAAGCGGTTCTTGCCGACGACCAGCCCCCACGGCCGCCGACCGTCGGTCGGATCGGCGCACAAGGCTTCCAGCTTGGTCAACCCGAAATCGCGCGACATGCGCAGCCGCACGGCCAGCCACGGATCGGTTCGCCGCAGCGCCTCGATCACGTGCTCGGCCTCGCCGTCGTCTCCAGCCAAGGGGAGGACGAGCGACTGCAGAAGTTCTGCGGCAAAGACATCGCCTTGTTTTGCCGCTTCGTGAAGCCAGCGAATCCCGGTCTCGGATTCCTTCAGGCTCGAGGCGGAACGCAGGACGAGCGCACCCAGCCTGCGCTGCGCCTCGGGGTTGCCGAAGGTCGCAGCCTTCTCGAGAAAGAAGCGCGCCATCTGGTGATTGGCAACACTGCAGCGGTGATCGGCGTGGACTTTGTAGAGGTGCATCCACGCTTCGTGGCGTCCGGCGTCGGCGGCGCGCAGCAACAGTGCGGCGCCCTTGCGCAGATTGCTGCTGGACACGAGGGCAGCCGCGCCGAGCGATCCGCACGCGATACCACAAAGGGCTCGTCCGAGCAGGTAGTCGGCCGCTTGGTCACCGTGGCCGGCGACCAGATCCAGGGCCACCTCCACCTGCCGGACGTCGAACCCCGGCAGCTCTTTCCCGGCGTCTTCCGCGAGGCGTGCCGCCTCGACCACCAGTTTGGCCAACGCAGCGCTGATCTCGGGCGCCACCGCCATGGCAACGCGCAGGCATCGCGTCAAACGACCGAGATCGTGTTCTGCTGCGGCGCCCGTTGCAGCGAGGAGGGCGATCGCCTCCATGCGAATGCCGTCGACACGGGCAGCGACAAGCGCGCACTCCAACAAACCTTCGTCGGTGCAGCAATGACCCATTGCGGCTCTCGCCTGGCGGGCGCCCGCATGTCCATGGCCCGCCGCAGCATCGAGCCAGCGCACACCCTCGCCCGCCAGCCCGTGCCGCAGACAAAGCCACACGGCGATCTTGAACTGGGCATCGACGTTGCCTGCGTGTGCCGCCCGCAAGAGTGCAGCCTCTTGTTTGAACGTCACGATGGTCTCCAGCGGCAGGCACTGGCTGATGATCACTGCGGCCTGCGCCACGTGGTCCAGGCTCGGGTGGGTCAGGTACTCGATGCCGGTGGGCACGTGCTGCGCGAAGCCTTCGACACCGAGCAGGTAACAACGCCCCACTTCGCACTTCGCCATCGGATCGTGCCGCGCCTTGGCCAGCAAGAGAATGTTCTGACGTCGCATCATTGTCTCCAATCACGTTGGGTTGACGGTACGGACTGGGCCGCGAGACACGGAATGCCAACGCCACCCACCCCTTCTTTGCACGCGCAGACGATAGAAGTCCGGCCTCGACAAAAGCCTTGCTGCCAGATAACCGTTTGGTAATGCGCTTGCCCGCGGCCCCGCCACGCCGCCCACACCGCAGAACCGGCAGGGGCAGCGCCGTGAATGCTGTGGCCGCAGACTGACGCGTTGCTGCACTTTCAGCGGGCGTGAACATGCTGCGGCATCCACGTTCTCGCACGAGGGGGTGAGTTCTGCATGCGCACTGCCTACGCTCTGCCGTGACCTCAGTTCAGACGTGTGCGTTGGCGCTTCGACTTCAGCGGAGCGGCACCCGATGCGCCAAAGAATGCCGAGGCATGTCGAAACCTCTCAACCATGGAGATAGTGCAATGAAAAAAACCCTGTTCGTACTCTCGGTCGCAACACTGGCGGCGGGCACCGCCGCGGCGCAGTCGTCGGTGACGCTGTTCGGCATCGTCGACACGGCTGCTCGCTACGTGAAGAACGGCAGTGCCGGATCGCAGAAGCAGTTGGCCTCGGGTGCCCTGAACACCAGCCGCTTCGGCTTTCGCGGCACCGAAGATCTGGGCAGCGGCCTGCGCGCCGCCTTCCACCTCGAAGCCGGCATCAGCCCCGACACCGGGACCACCGACGCCAAGTTCTTCGGCCGGCGCGCAACGGTCAGCCTGCTCGGCAATTTCGGCGAGATCCGCCTGGGCCGCGACTACAACCCCACGGCGGTGAACACCTTCAATGAGCCGTTCGGGCTCGTGGGGGTCGGTTCGGTGGGCGGTGCCTTCACCTATGGCCCGACCTCGGCCCTCGGCAGCGGCGCGACCACCACGCTGCGCAACGACAACTCGATCGGCTACTTTCTGCCCGGCAACCTGGGCGGTCTCTACGGCTCGGTGATGGTCGCTGCCGGTGAGGGAACCCCGGGCAACAAGTACGTGGGCGGCCGGGCCGGCTTCGCGGCCGGTCCCATCGACGTTGCAGTCGGCTACGGCAAGACGGAAACGGCCACCAGCACCGACTACGACCAGTACAACGCCAAGGCGATCTACAACTTCGGGCCGGCCAAGTTGAACGGCCTCTACGACGTCAAGAAGTTCGGCTCGTTGTCGCAGAAGCTGGCGCTGGTGGGGGTGACCGTTCCGCTCGGCAGCGGCGAGTTGCGCGCCGCCTATGCGATCAACAACCGTTCCGGCGGCGTGGCGGGCTCCGGCTTCTCCAATGCCGACGACAGCAAGCTGATGGCGATCGGCTACTACTACAACCTGTCCAAACGCACCGCGCTGTACAGCACGTTGGCGCGGATCACGAACGAGGGCGCCGCGCGTGGCTCGGTGAGCGGCGCGCCGCCTGCGGGCATGCTGGGCGGGCAGACCTCGTCCGGTGTCGAGGCAGGCATATCGCACAAGTTCTGACGATGTGCTTGTAGGGCGCCATCGAAACGGGCCCCGGGGGCAGCTCCGGGGGCCGTTTCGCGCCTGAGCGGTATCGCGCAAGACCGGGCGTTCCTGGTCGAGCGCGTCGCGTGTCTCCTTCTCGCCGCAGCCGCGAGTCTGGTCAAAGCATGTGTTCGGGCAGTGTCATGCCGAGCACACCGCGCCACAGCCGCAGCCACCACGACGCCATCGGCTCGATGTGGTGGATCACCGCGATCCCGTTCTCTTCGGAATGCCACTTCACCGTGGTTTCGGAATCGGTGCCGCCGAGATGCGGCCTGAACGCGTGATGTTCATCGACGCCTTCATCGAACAGCGCTGCCAACTCGGCGGCCAGCTCGGCACTGTCGATGGCGATCCATGCCTCGGTGTTGTGCAGCCGTGAGCGCGGGTCCTGGTTCAGCGATCCGACGATGGATCGGGTTCGATCCTGAACGATGATCTTCGCGTGCAAACTGTCGGGCGAAGCCGGGCCCCAGCGATGCGAGACGCCATGCCTCGCTCCCGGCTGCGGTCGCATCTCGAACAGTTCGACACCGTTGCGCAACAGCGCTTGCCGATGGCGCGCGTAACCGGCGTGTGCCGCTGGCGAGTCGGTCGAGGCCAGCGAGTTGGTGAGCACGGCAACCCGTACACCGCGGGATTGCATCTCTTTCAAATGAAGAAGACCGTCAGCGCTCGGAATGAAGTACGGTGTCACGATCAGCAGTTCGGACCGGGTTCGAGCGCCCCGCGGGTCGTCCTCGATCAGCCCGTGCTCGATGCCGGATGCGGCGCTGATCTTCGCCTGATCGGGCTGGTCGCAGGTGAGCTGCGCAGCACCCCAGACGAGTTCGGTTGCGACAGCCTGAAGGGGGCTGCGCAGAAGGCTGCTTGCAAGCCATTGACACGGCGAGAGCGCCTCGCATCCGGCAGCGCGCTCGCGCAGCATCCGACGCAGCAGCGCGCCCTCTGCGGGGCTCGGGTCATCGGCGAAAGCGGCGAGAGGAATCGCGTTCGCGCTGTTCCAGTAGACGTCGAACGCCCGGGAGAGCTCGCGCACGATCGGCCCCACTGCAAAGAGGTCGACGTCAGAGAAGTTTCCGGTCGGCTGCGCGCCGAAATACTCGTCTCCGAGGTTGCGGCTGCCGATCACGCCGGCGGCATTGTCGGCAACCCAGAGTTTGTTGTGCATCCGGCGATTCAGCCGATCGCTGTCGATGACGAACTCCCCCAGTCGCCTCAGGCTCGATGGGCTGCCCGCGATCGTGCGCCCGAGCGAACTGCGCTGCGCGTCTTCCATGGCGAACGACGGCTCACGCGGAACATCCAGCCGCACCGACGCACACCCGGCCGTGATCAGCATCAGCAAAATGGCGACCAGCCGCCGACTCGGTGAGCACCCTGTCCGGCGGCGTCGCGGCAGCCCTGGCTCGTTGAGCGTGCTGGTGCTCACTGAAGCCTTTCCAATCCAGTCGCTGACACCGGCGCCAGCACAGCCCCGCCGTCAGTGTTGCGTGCCCTCGCCGGCCACCACGCAGTCGAGAACGTCACCGCCACCGGCTTGCGGGCCGGCAAGCACGCCTTGGCGGTCGGGCACGGAGGTCTTTGTCAGGTCGCGACCCGGGATGGGGCCGGCGCGTGGCCCCATGTTCTTCACTTGACCGGCTGGATGTCGGTGTCGACGATGGCGCCGCCGGACTTCTCGGCCTTGAACATCACTTTGTCGCCGGCCGTGACCCTGTCGAGCATGGCCGGGCTGTTCACCTGGAACACCATCGTCATGCCAGGCATGTCCAGGTTCCTGATCTCGCCGTGCTTCAGCGTGACCTTCTGGTTCTCCTTGTCGATCTTGCGCACTTCGCCGTCGGTCATCGCAACGGCGCTCAGGGGCATCGCGGCGGATGCCGCCGGCGCCGCGGTCTGGGCGTGGACCGACGCAGAAAAGGCGGTGGCCGCGACGATGGACAGGCCGGCGAGGGCGGACTTGAAATTCATGAGAATCGCTTTCAGCGGCAGGATCGGTGTTCGTGGTCACGCTCAATGGCCCGCCATGGCGGCATAGGCGCCGGGATAGTCGGCGGCCTCGCCGCGCATCAGGTCGAGAATGCCGTCGTGGCGTGCATGGTCGACTTCGCGGCGCACCTCCTCACGGGTGAGGCCACTCGGCGTTTGGCGAGCCAACTCCGGGGCATAGGTCGCCTCGCCGCGCCGGTTGTCGAAATAGCCGTCGCGTTGAGCGCGCGCGACACTGGCTTGTACCTCGTTCCGGCTGAGCGGGCGGGCCGATTGACCCTGGAACTCGGGCGCGTAGGTCGCTTCGCCGCGCGTCTTGTCGAAGTAGCCCTCGCGCTGCGCCTGAAGAACTTCGCGCTCGACTTGACCGCGGCTCTTGGCTTGCGAAGCGGCAGCACTCACGCCAACGCTCCCGGTCACGGTATGGGGATGTTTCGCGAACGCGGCGGGCGCGACGAGTGCTGCGGCCAGTGCGATGGCAGTCGGAATGGAACGAATCGACATGGTGATACTCCTTGAACACAGTGGTTGACAATCAGGCGCAACATACTGTTTGGCCTTCGCCGTGATGCACGATGCCTGCACCACGGTCGTCACTCTAAATTTCCGGGGCCGACGCAAGCTTGTTGGTCACATTACGGTTTGGTCAGGTGCGAAGCGCCGGGAGATTCGGTCGAATGAGAGTGCTGCTGGTCGAAGACGAGGCAAAGCTCGCCGAATACGTCAGAAAGGGCTTGTCGGAAAACGGCTTCGTCGTCGACGTGGCGAAGGACGGCATCGACGGCAAGCACCTGGCGCTTCACGGCGAATACGACCTCGTGGTGCTCGATGTCATGCTGCCCGGCATCGACGGCTTCGGTGTCTTGAAAGCGCTTCGCGAGAGCAGGAACACCCCTGTCCTGATGCTGACGGCGCGCGACGGCGTCGAAGACCGTGTCAAGGGACTGCAGGACGGCGCCGACGACTACCTCGTCAAGCCGTTCGCGTTCAGCGAGTTGCTGGCGCGGCTCCAGGCGCTCGGCCGTCGCAGCGTTCGCGCCAGCACCGACGAAGTCAACGTGCTCAAACTCGGGCCGCTCGAACTCGATCTGGCCAAACGCAAGGCCACGAGAGACGGCAAGCGGCTCGATCTCACCTCCAAGGAGTTCATCCTGCTGACGCTGTTCCTGCGCCGGCAGGGCCAGGTGCTGTCTCGCACGGTTCTCGCCGAGCAGGTGTGGGACATGAATTTCGACGGTGACACCAATGCGGTCGAGGTGGCGATTCGTCGACTCCGCGCCAAGCTCGACGACCCCTTCGAGCCCAAGCTGCTGCGCACCGTGCGGGGCATGGGCTACGTGCTGGACACGCCGTGACCGGCGCACCGGCGCGCACATCGATCGCCGGGCGATTGACGCTCCTGCTGGGGCTGGTCGCGCTGACGGTTTTCGGGGCCGTCGGTGCTTTGCTTCACTGGTCGCTGGAGCGCGAACTCGTGCGCGCCGAGCAAGATGAACTGGCAGGAACCGCCGACGTGGTTCGGCACTACATCGACGAAGTGCAGAGGCCCGGTAATCTTCAGGATCTGCGCCACCACCTGGACGATGCGCTGATCGGGAACGGCAAGCTGCGGGTCTGGATCATCGGTGCCGACGGGCAGGCCGTCTACGGCGCTGCCAAGGCACCGGCGACACGCGCTCTCGCTTCGGGAGCGTTGTCGATCGTGCGCGAAGATGGCGTGGTACTGAGCGGACTGCGATTCACGCTCCGGCCCGAGTCGGCGATGGCGTCGGCCACGGTGTTGATCGGCCTCGACACGCGTCCGCGCGAAGCCTTGATGCGTGCCCATGACCGGGATGTGGTCTTCGTCTGTGCGCTCGGGGTGATCACGACCATCGGCCTGAGCGTGTGGGTGGCGCGCCGCGGCCTGGCCCCGTTGCACCGGCTGTCGGAAGAGGCTGCGGGCATCGACGCCGCCGCGCTTTCGCAGCGCTTGTCGGTGCGCTCCGACAGCCGTGAACTGGTGCCTTTGGTGGACAGCTTCAACCATGCGCTCGACCGCCTCGAAGAGGCCTACCACCGCCTGGAAGGGTTCAGTGCCGACGTGGCGCACGAAATGCGCACGCCGCTGGCGGTTCTCATCAGCGGGACGGAGGTCGCCCTTTCGCGCGACCGGCCCGTGAACGAATTGCATGAGGTGCTGATGTCGCACCTCGAGGACCTGCGCGCGCTGGCGTCGATGGTCAACGACATGCTGTTTCTGGCGCGCGCCGATCGTGGCGAACTCGCCGAGAACCTGGTGCCGGTGTCGCTGCGAAGCGAGGCGTTGGTCATCGCGGATTACCTGGAGGCTTCGCTCCATGACGGAGGGCACACGCTGCGGGTGGACGGTGACGCGCAAGCGCGCGTCAACTCGCCGCTTCTCAGGCGTGCCCTGGTCAATCTGGTGACGAACGCCGCACGCTTCACAGCCGCCGGCGGGGTCATCGTCGTTCGACTCGACGAGGCCGAGGGTCTGCCGCGCATCTCGATCAGCAACCCCAGTGCGCCGGTTCCGAAGGAAACACTGCTGCGCATGTTCGATCGTTTCTGGCGCAGCGATGCGGCGCGGGCAAGGTCGTCGGAAGGGCACGGGCTGGGTTTGGCGATCGTGCGGGCGGTGGCGCGCATGCACGGTGGCGAAACCTTCGCCGTGTCTTCGGCGGGCACGACCACCGTGGGCTTCACCGTGTCGAGCACATGACCCGCCACCCGGTCGTGCAGCGAATGCGGCCCGGCGAACTGACGGCGGACAGAGCGGCTGATACCCTGAGCAACCCGGCAGCCAGGCCGAGTCTGCGACAAGCTGCCGCCGAAAGCGCCCTGCCCCACCCCATGAAGGCCAACACAACGTGACCGCTGCCCTGCCCCCACCGCCGCCCGAGGCACCGCGCAGCGCCGTCGAGCTGCTCAACAGCGCCTGCTTCTGTTTCAGCCTCGACGACAAGGCGCTGGCCCGCGCTCTCGATTCGGAACTGGGGGCGCCCGGCCTTGCCGAGATGGTGCGGCAGCGTTGCCCGTTCCTCTTCGCAGCGTTGCCCGTGTTCGTGCCCACGCCACAGCTGGAACGCATGGCGCAGGTGATGCAAGCCGTTGAGTCGGTGGTGGCTCTTCCGGCCTACCGCGCGCAAGTGCTCGGCGCCGCGCCAGCCATCGCCAGGCTCGGCACACGCGGGCCGCTCGGTGCCTTCTTCGGCTATGACTTTCACCTGAGCGAAGGGCATCTCGGGCTGATCGAGATCAACACCAACGCTGGCGGAGCCATGCTCAACGCCGTGCTGGCGAGAGCGCAGCATGCCTGTTGCGCGGCGGTGGATTCGATGGTGCCCACGCTGGCCAGCGTGCTGGGCTTCGAGCAGCAGATCGTCGCGATGTTCCGGCACGAGTGGCTGTTGGCTGGAAGCACGCGACCGCTGGCCAGCATCGCCATCGTCGACCTCACGCCCGAGGACCAATACCTCTACCCGGAGTTCGTGCTGTTCCAGCGCCTGTTCGAGCGACATGGCCTGCGCGCGGTCATCACCGACCCGGCGGCGCTCGAGTGGCGCGACGGCGTGCTCTGGCACGGCGACCTGGCCATCGATCTGGTCTACAACCGGCTGACCGACTTTTACCTGGAGCAGCCGGGCAGTGCGGCACTGCGTGAAGCCTACCTGGAGCACGCCGTGGTGCTGACACCGCACCCGCAGGCCCATGCCCTGTACGCCGACAAGCGGCACCTCGCGCTGTTCAGCGATGCCGCGCGGCTGCAAGCCCTGGGCGTGCCACCGGCCACGCAGGACATCCTGCTCGCGCACGTGCCACGCACCGAGGTGCTCGATGCCGCCGATGCGCAGCGTCTGTGGGACACGCGCCGCAGCCTGTTCTTCAAGCCCGTCGCGGGCTTCGGCAGCCGCGCGGCCTACCGGGGCGACAAGCTGACGAAGCGGGTCTGGCAAGACATTCTGGCCGGCGACTACGTGGCCCAGGCCATCGTCGCGCCCGGGGAACGGGTCGTCGGCGGCCCGGACGCGGTGGCGGCAGAGACGCCCACCCAGACCATGAAGTACGACCTTCGCGCCTACACCTACGACGGCGCGGTGCAGTGGGTGGCAGCCCGGATGTACCAGGGACAGACCACCAACTTCCGCACGCCGGGCGGTGGCTTCGCGCCGGTGTACAGCTCGGCCGATGCATCGGGTCGAACCGTGCAGGCCTGCACGGGCGACGCCGGAGCCGACGACCTTGTGCATGCTTCCTATGTCTTCCTGCTCGACGAGAGCAGTGGTGTGCACGCGGTTCCGCACGCCTTGTACGTGGCGCTGGCGCGTGGCGAGGCGACGCTTGCGGCCATGGCGGGCCAGACCTTGCGCCTGGCCGACTGGTATGTGCGCCTGAAAGGCGGTGCGCCCGACCTCGTGGTCAACGAGACCTACAGCCTGGTCCTGTTCGACGCGCAGGGCCGCGTCGATCCGGCGCACGCACCCACCGCAGCGAACACCCAGGATGCCACGCCGGAAAACCCGGCGTGGCCCAGTGCCGCGGAACGGCGCCGAATGCGGGAATTGCTGTTCGGCGATGCCCAGGCCGCTGACGCGTCCTGCGCGTCGAGCGTCACTTCTGCCGGGCGAGCCACTTGTCGAACTGCGCGATCTCCTTCTTCTGCGCCACGATGATCTGCCGGGCCATCGCCTTCATCTCGGGCGACTTGCCGTTGGCGAGTTCCATCTCGGCCATGTTCAAGGCTTGCTGATGGTGAATCTTCATCATCATCGCGAAGTCCTTGTCGGTGTCGCCCGACATCGGCATCTTCTGCATGTTGTCCATGCCCGTCATCATCGACGCCTTCATGTCGTGCGAGCCGGCCGCGCCCTTGTGCATCTGCCCCATGGGCATGCTGGCCGACGCGGCCATCGCGGGAGCGGTCTGCGCCCGGACCGGGGCCGATGCGAGCCAGAGCGCCGCCAGCGGCACGAGGCACAAGGCCTTGAGGGGGTCGAGCGTCTTGCGGTTCATCGCGATCTCCTGGGGGGATTTCAGACGCCCAATCTACGTCGCCGCGGCAGCCGCAACCGTAGGAAAGTGGCCTCGAGCGACGTAGGCGTGCGCCGGGTCCGAGACAGGCCTTCAGGTCGGCCTCGAAGCTCCCCCTGCGCGTGATGCTCAGGCCGATGCACGCTGCCCCCTCCAGAACGCGAGGCCAGGTGCCGGCCGTTCACGCGCCCTGCGCATCAGCAGGTAGGCCGCAGGAATCACGAACATCGACAGCAGCGGCGCGGTGATCATGCCGCCCACCATCGGCGCGGCGATGCGCTGCATCACCTCGGAACCGGTGCCCGTGCCCCACATGATCGGGAACAGGCCCGCGAGGATCACGGCGACCGTCATCGCCTTCGGCCGCACGCGCAACACCGCGCCTTCGCGGATCGCGTCGAGCAGGTCGGCGGTGCTGGTCGTGCCCTGCGCGATGCGCGCGTCCCAGGCCTGCTTCAGGTACAGCAGCATGATCACGCCGAACTCGGCCGACACGCCGGCCAGCGCGATGATGCCCACCGCGCCGGCGACCGACAGGTTGTAGCTGAGCAGGTACAGCAGCCAGATGCCGCCGACCAGCGCGAACGGCAGCGTGGCCATGATCAGCAGCGCTTCGTCGAAGCGCTTGAAGGTCAGGTACAGCAGCACGAAGATGATCAGCAACGTGAACGGCACGACCACCTTCAGCTTCGCGGTGGCGCGCTCCAGAAACTCGAACTGGCCCGACCACGAGATCGAATAACCCGCCGGCAGCGCGACCTTCTCGGCCACCACGCGCTGCATGTCCTTGACGGCCGAACGCAGGTCGCGCCCGCGGATGTCCACGTACACCCAGCCGGAGAGGCGCGCGTTCTCGCTGCGCAGCATCGGCGGCCCGTCGGTGATGCGGATGTCGGCCACGTCGGAGAGCACCAGCCGCGCGCCCTTCTCGGTGACGATGGGCAGCACGCGCAGTTTGTCGAGCGAGTCGCGCAGCTCGCGCGGGTAGCGCAGGTTGATCGGGAAGCGCTGCAGGCCCTCCACCGTCTCGCCGATGTTGTCGCCGCCCACGGCGGACGTGATGACCGACTGCACGTCGGCGATGTTCATGCCGAAGCGCGCGGCGGCGTCGCGGTTGATCGTCACATCCACGTAGCGTCCGCCCGTCAGGCGCTCGGCCAGCGCGCTGCTGACGCCGGGCACATCCTTCAGCGCCTTTTCGATCTCACCGGTCACGCGGTCGATCACCGCCAGGTCGGTGCCGGCCACCTTCACGCCGACCGGGCTCTTGATGCCGGTGGCCAGCATGTCGATGCGGTTGCGGATCGGCGGCACCCAGATGTTGGCCAGGCCCGGCACCTTGACGATGCGGTCGAGTTCATCGACCAGCTTGTCCTGCGTCATGCCCGGCCGCCACTCGCTCTTCGGCTTGAACTGGATCGTCGTTTCGAACATCTCCATCGGCGCCGGATCGGTGGCGGTCTCGGCGCGGCCCGCCTTGCCGTAGACACTCAGCACCTCGGGCACCGTCTTGATGAGCCGGTCCGTCTGTTGAAGCAGCTCGGCCGCCTTGCCGGTGGACAAGCCTGGCAGTGCCGACGGCATGTAGAGCAGGTCACCTTCATCGAGCCGCGGCATGAACTCGCCACCGATGTGCTGCAAGGGCCACAGGCTCAGCACCAGCGCCACGGCGGCGACCACCAGTGTCGTCTTCGGCGCACGCAGCACCACGTCCAGCATCGGCCGGTAGATCGCGACCAGGAGCCGGTTCAGCGGGTTGGTTTTTTCGTCCGGGATGCGCCCGCGGATCAGATAACCCATCAGCACCGGGATCAGCGTCGCCGACAGGCCGGCCGCGGCCGCCATCGCGTAGGTCTTCGTGAAGGCCAACGGCGAGAACAGCCGCCCTTCCTGCGCTTCCAGCGTGAACACCGGGATGAACGACAGCGTGATGATCAGCAGCGAGAAGAACAGCGCCGGCCCGACCTCGGCGGCCGAGTCGCCGATGACCTTCCAGCGCGCTTCGCCTTCGAGCGTCTGATCCGGGTGTTCGTGGCTCCAGCGTTCGAGGTGCTTGTGCGCGTTCTCGATCATCACGACCGCCGCATCCACCATCGCGCCGATCGCGATCGCGATGCCGCCCAAGGACATGATGTTCGCGTTCACGCCCTGGTAGTGCATCACGATGAAGGCCATCAGGATGCCCAGCGGCAGCGAGACGATGGCCACGAAGGCCGAGCGCAGGTGGAAGAGAAAGATGAAACAGACGACCGCGACGACCGCGAACTCTTCCAGCAGCTTGAAGCCCAGGTTCTCGACCGCGCGCTCGATCAGGCCCGAGCGGTCGTAGACCGGCACGATCTCCACGCCCTTGGGCAGGCTGGTCTGCAGCGTCTTCAGCTTGGCCTTGACGGCCGCGATCGTCTCCAGCGCGTTCTTGCCCGAGCGCATCACGATCACACCGCCGGTGGCCTCGCCTTCACCATCGAGCTCGCCGATGCCACGCCGCATCTCCGGCCCGACCTGGATGCGCGCCACATCGCCCAGCCGCACCGACACGCCGGCCGCGGTACTGACCAGCGGCACCTTGCGGAAGTCGTCCAGCGACTGCAGGTAACCCGAGGCCCGCACCACGTACTCGGCCTCGCCGAGTTCGAGCACCGAACCACCAGCCTCCTGGTTCGACTTCTGGATCGCCTCGACAACCTTGGTGTGTGGAATTCCGTAGGCCGCCAGCTTGTCCGGGTCGAGCAGGATCTGGTACTGCCGCACCATGCCGCCGACCGACGCGACCTCGGCCACGTTGGGCACGGTCTTCAGCTCGAACTTCAGGAACCAGTCCTGCAAGGCGCGCAGTTGCCCGGCGTCCTGCGTGCCGCTGCGGTCCACCAGCGAATACTGGTAGATCCAGCCCACGCCGGTCGCATCCGGCCCGAGCGTGGCTTTCGCGCCCGGCGGCAACCTGGCCTGCACCTGGTTCAGGTACTCCAACACACGCGAGCGCGCCCAGTACAGGTCGGTGCCGTCCTCGAACAGCACATAGACGAAGGAGTCGCCGAAGAAGGAGTAGCCGCGAACCGTCTTCGCACCCGGCACCGACAACATCGTCGTCGTCATCGGGTAGGTGATCTGGTTCTCGACGATGCGCGGCGCCTGGCCGGGGTAGGTGGTGCGGATGATGACCTGCACGTCCGACAGGTCGGGCAAGGCGTCGAGCGGCGTGCGCAACAAGGAGTACACGCCCCAGGCGCTCAGCATCACGGTTGCCAGCAGCACCAGGAAGCGGTTCGCGATCGACCAGCGGATCAGCCTGGCGATCATGGCTTGCTCCCCGAGGCCGCGGCGGGTGCCGGCTTCGGATCGGGCTGCAGCAGCGTCGTGCCGGTCAGCTGGGGCAGACTGTCCGCGTCCATATAGAACTCGAAGTCGATCCGGTCACCGGCCTCCAGGCCACGCGGCGCGCCGCCCTTGGGCAGCTTGAAGTCCATCGTCATCGCACCCCACTTCAGCGATGCGATGGGGCCGTGCGACAAGGTCATCGTGTCGCGGCCAATCGCTTCGATCTTGGCGGTGCCCGCGTGCTTCGCTGCGCTGTTCGCGGCCGTCGGCGGTGGCTCGACATTGAGCCGTGCCTCGACACCCTTGAGGCTGGCCTCTGAGTCGATCAGGAACTGCGACGACACCACGACCCGCTGGCCGGGCTGCAGGCCGCGCTTGACCTCGGTCTGCCCGCCGCTCTCGATGCCGATCTCGACATCGACCGGGCGGAAGCGGCCGTTCTCCTCGGCCAGCATCACCACCGTGCGCTTGCCGGTCTGGATGATGGCTTCGGTGGGGACCAGCAGCGCTTTCTGGTTGCGCATGTCCATGAACTGCATCTGCACGAACATGCCGGGCACCAGCGCGCCGCTGGCGTTCGCCAGCTCGACCCGTGCCTTCAGCGTGCGGGTGGTCTGGTTGACATCGGGCAGGATCGCCTGCACCTTGCCGTCGAACTTCGTGCCGGGAACGGCCGGGCTCGTCGCCTGAACCTTCGCGCCGGGCCGCAGCAGCGCCGCCTGGCTCTCGGGCACCTCGGCGTTGGCCCACACCGTGGCGAGGCCGTTGATGCGGAACAGCGTGGCGCCCGGCGCCACCGTCATGCCCTCGCGCGCCATCAACTCGGTGACCACGCCACCGATAGTCGCCACCAGCGTGAAACGCGGCTGCGTGCGGCCGCTGCTGTCCACCAGCGCGATCTGCGCGTCGCTCATGCCGACCTGGCGCATGCGCTGGCGCGCCCCGTCGACCAGCGGCGCGAGGTCGGTGCCTTGCATGCGCCGCACCGACAGGAACTCTTCCTGCGCGGCGATCCAGTCGGGCACGTACAGCTCGGCCAGCGCCTGCCCCTTGGCCACGCGGTCGAGCGTGGCGCGCACATGCAGGCGCTCGACATAAGCTGTCGCGCGCGCCTGCACGATCACCTGGTCGCGTTCGTTGAAAGCGATGCTGCCGACGGCGGCCACCTGCGGCGACAAGGTGCCTTCGGTGACCGCTGCCGTGCGCACACCCAGGTTCTGCTGGATGCGCGGGCTGACCGTGACCTTGCTGCCATCGCCGTCGCTGTCGGCATAAACCGGCACCAGCATCATGTCCATGAACGGCGACTTGGCCGGCTTGTCGAACTTGTTGCCCGGCACCATGGGGTCGTGGTAGTACAAGACCTTCTTGCCGGTCGTCGGATCGATATCGCCGGCCTTGATGCCGGACGTGATGTGGCGACGGGTCGCGTCTTCGCCTTGCGCAATCCCTTGCGGCACCGCCTCGGGGGCGGTGCTGGCGGCCGGTGCGCCTGGCGCCCTGGCCGTGGGCGTGTCACCCATGCCCATGCCACGCTGCATGCCGAGCCGGTAGACGCCATAGGTGGCTGCTGCCACGAGCGCGGCAGCAACGACGAAGGTCGTGAGAGTTTGGGTTTTCATGTTCACTTCTCCGAGATGTCTGCCGAGCGCGTGGCCGGGCGGGCCGCAGCAGTCGCTTCGCGCTCGGGCGGCATGAGGTATTCGAGTTGCGCCCACAGCGCCGCGGCGTCCATCTCCAGGCGCAGCCGGTCCATGCGCGTGTCGATCTCCATGCGGCGCGCATCGAGCACCGTGCCCAGCGTGCCGCTGCCACCGCGATACGCCGCCAGCGCCGCCCGCGTGCGTTCGGCGGCCAGATGGATCAGCTCGCTGTCGTAGTGCGCGAGCCGATCCCGATCGCTCTGCCACTCCTGCAGCCAGACCAGCGTTTCGGCAACGCGCTCCCGCGTGGCTTCTTCGCGCTGCGCACGCATCTGCTCGACCACCGCGAGCTTGGCCGCCACATCGCGGTCCTGCCGGTTCTTCCGGTCGAACTGCAACGGGATCGAAACGTTGACCGACACCATGTTGGAGTAGGCCGGGCCGCGCTGGCTATACATCAGCTCCACGCTCCAGTCCGCACGCTGGTTGCTCTGCGCGATGTCGGCATCGGCCCGCGCCATCTCTTCCTGCTTGACCATCAGCGCGATCTGCGGGTGCTGCGCGAGCTCGCGCTCCAGCGCCGCCGCATCGAGGCGAGCAACAGTGACAAACGGGGGCGTTCCCAGCGCCTGGTTCGCGTCCGCACCGACCCACCGGGCCAGCCTGGTCCTGGCCGTGGCGACCTGCCGCTCGGTCTGACGGAGGCGGTCGTCGATCAAGGCGACGGCGGAGCGCGCAGCGAACACATCGGCCTGCAAACCGCGCCCGCCGCGATACGCGGAGTCCGCCGCCTCGATCTGCAGGCCGGCCTCTGCCCGCTGGGTGCGCAGCAGCTCGAGCATGCGCTCCTGGTAGTGGCGGTCGAGCCAGGCCTTCGCGGTGTCGCGGCGCAGGTCGGCGAGTGCCACGGCGCGCGCGGCCTCGGCGGTCTCGGCCTCGCGGTCGAAGCGCGCCGAGCGGGCCTTGAGCTTGTCGCTGCGGGTGATCTCCTGCGCCACGCCGATCGAGCGCATCGTCATGAAGTCGCGCGTCAGGCTGAAGCGGTCGGGGCCGTTGATCGGCAGGTTGTTGATACCGGCCTTCAGCGTTGGATCAGGCAACTGGCCGGCGGCGACGGCCATCTCGCGCGAAGCCGCGGCAGCGGCGTCCTGGGCGACGAGTTGCCGCGACCGGTCCTGCGCGGTGCGCAGGGCCTGCTCGAGCGTCAGGGCCTGTTGCGCGTGGCCAGTGACGCTGACGAAAGCGGCGCACAAGGCGGCGCAGCAGGCCAGACGCCTGTGGCTGCGCTGCAGCCGTGGGAATGGGGCAGAAAACATGACTTCTCCAGAGAACAAGACGAGGGCTTCGTCGGCCTCGCAAGGGGCTCGATGCACGGCGGCCGCGAACAGCCACGAAGCGCAGACGAGCGCGAGCGCTGCGCCGGGCCAACCTTCGCGGTCGTCAGCGCAACGTCGTCTGGAGAATCAGATTCGGAAACAGCAGTGCAGGATGGCGAGCGGCGGAGACGCCGCAGCCAGTGCACTCGTTGCAGCAGCCGCAGGGCGCGGCGCAACCACAGGCTCAGGAGCCGGTGGGGTGGTGTACAGCGCACTCAGCAAGGCCGCGGGCACGGTCAGCGTGGCCGCCTGATCGCTCTGCTGCCCCTGGCGGCAATGCTCCGCGCAGAGGTTGGTCAGCTCCGGGTCCATCCCGGCCATCCCCGCGCAGGCGGTCGCCTGAGCAGCGTCGCTGGCCGCCAGCTCATGGCCCGCCTCGCCGCCCATCGATGCGGGCGCTGCGGCCGGCATGTTCATCGCAGCATTTGAAGCCAAGCCGGGGCATGCATAGGCCGAGACGGCCAGTTGAGCGAGCACAACCACGCCGATCAGCGCTCGGCAGACAGCGCGCAAGAAGCTGCGGGTCACGACAGCACCCCCGGCGCAGCAACCCGGCCGGCCGACGACACCGCGATGCCGGGGGCACCAGGGGATCGTTGGAAAGTGGCCGGATCAATGAACATGGAAGGCTCGGAAATGTCGCACGGGCGATCGTTCAAGTGTAGTCGGTGCAGCTCGAAATATCTGACGGTCCTGCATGTCGAGTTCGTGACCGAAATGCCAGACCCAGCGAGCGACGCGGCACTCGTCCATCAATGGCAATGGCCACCGGAACCCGTCGAGGGCGGCGGCGTCCACAAGGGGCTCGCCGCACCGATGCCCGCGGGGCTCGCCCGCCGCAGGCGCAGCGCGTTCGAGATCACCGACACCGAACTCAGGCTCATCGCCAGCGCCGCGATCATCGGCGACAGCAGCCAGCCGGTGAACGGAAACAGCAGGCCGGCCGCGAGCGGAACGCCGAGCGCGTTGTAGACGAAGGCAAAACCCAGGTTCTGCTTCATGTTGGCGATGGTCTCGTTCGAGATGACGCGCGCCGTCGCGATGCCACGCAGGTCGCCCTTGACCAGGGTGACCTGCGCGCTGTTCATCGCCACGTCGGTGCCGGTGCCCATGGCCACGCCCACGTCGGCCCGCGCCAGGGCCGGCGCATCGTTGATGCCGTCACCGGCCATCGCGACGACGCGGCCCTCGCGCTGCAGCTTCTCGACGAGCGCGAGCTTGTCGGCCGGCTTCACTTCGCCGTGCACTTCGTCGATGCCGAGCCGGGCCGCAATCGCCTTGGCGGTTGTGAGGCCGTCGCCGGTGGCCATGATCACGCGCATGCCCGTCGAACGCAGGGTCGCCAGCGCTTCGGCGGTGCTGGCCTTGATCGGGTCGGACACGGCCAGAAGGCCCGCCAGCACGCCATCGACGGCCAGGAACATCACGCTGGCACCTTGCGCGCGCAGCGCCTCGGCCTGCGTCGTCAGCGCCTCGACCGCGACGCCGAGTTGAGCCATCAGCGCCGTGTTGCCGAGCGCCAGCGCCCTGCCGCCGATCCGGCCGCGCACGCCGATGCCGCTGCCCGATTCGAAGCCCTCGGGTTTGTCGAACGCGAGCCCGCGCTCGCGGGCGGCGTTGACGATGGCGTCGGCCAGCGGGTGCTCGCTGCCCTGGTCGAGGCTGGCCGCCAGCCGCAGCACCTCGTCTTCCGCGAAACCGGCCGCCGCCACGGTGCGGTCGAACCGCGGCTTGCCCTCGGTCAGCGTGCCGGTCTTGTCGACGATCAGCGTGTCCACCTTGCGCAAGTTCTCGATCGCCGCCGCATCGCGGAACAGCACCCCCTGGGTCGCCGCCTTGCCGGTCGCAACCATGATCGACATCGGCGTGGCCAGGCCGAGCGCACAAGGGCAGGCAATGATGAGCACCGCCACGGCATTGATGAGGCCGAAGACCCAGCTCGGCTCCGGCCCGAACAGGCCCCAGACCACGAAGGTCAGCAGCGCGATGCCAACGACCGTGACGACGAAATAACCGGCCACCTGATCGGCCATGCGCTGCATCGGCGCCCTGGACCGCTGCGCCTGAACGACCATCTGCACGATGCTCGCGAGCACGGTCTGCGAACCGACCTTCTCCGAGCGCATCACCAAGGCACCATTCGTGTTCAGCGTCGCGCCGATCAGCTTGTCGCCGACGCGCTTCGTGACGGGCACGGGTTCACCCGTCAACATGGACTCGTCCACCGCGCTGCTGCCTTCCAGCACGACGCCATCGACGGGCACCTTCTCGCCCGGCCGCACGCGCAGCGAATCACCGACATGAACGTGGGTCAACGGCACATCTTCTTCCGCCCCGTCGGGGTTGATGCGCCGCGCCGTCTTGGGCGCGAGGCCCAGCAGCGACTTGATCGCCGCCGAGGTCTGCGAACGCGCCTTGAGTTCGAGCAACTGGCCGAGCAAGGTCAACGAAATGATCACGGCCGCGGCCTCGAAGTACACCGCCACCCGGCCCATCGAAACGAACGAGGCCGGGAACACGCCGGGGGCCACCGTGGCGACGACGCTGTAGACGAACGCTGCCGACGTGCCGAGGCCGATCAGCGTCCACATGTTCGGGCTGCGACGCAGCACAGACTGCACCGCGCGCTCGAAGAACGGCCAACCCGCCCACAGCACGATGGGTAGCGTGAGCACCAGTTCGATCCAGCTCTGCGTGGCCATCTCGAACCACTGCAAGCGGTGGCCCGCCATCGCCAGCACGGTGACGATGACCGTCAGCGGCAGCGTCCAGACGAAGCGCCGCCGGAAATCCGTCAGCTCGGGGTTCTCGCCCTCGTCGAGGGTGGGCATCTCGGGCTCGAGCGCCATGCCGCACTTGGGGCAGGCGCCGGGGTGGTCTTGCCGCACCTCGGGGTGCATCGGGCAGGTGTAGACGGTGCCGGCGACAGCGGGTTCCGAAGCTGCGAGCCCGCTGCCGGGGGCCGAGACTGTGTTGGCCAAGTACTTGGAAGGGTTTGCACCGAACTTGGCCTTGCAGCCCGCGCTGCAGAAATAGACGGGCTTGGCGTCGTGCTGCAGCGAATGCGCCGACTGGGGCGTCACCGTCATGCCGCACACCGGGTCTTTCAACGGCTGCGCGGCTTCACCGGCGGGAACACTTCCCCTGGATGCGCAGCACGACGGCGCAGCCGGCGGGGGCGCATCCGAAGTCTGGGGCGCCGGGGCTGGACGGCTGGTTTCGTTCATGGTGCTCTCCTCTGTCGGCAGGAATGTACAAAGCATAAACTCCGTACTCGACCCCAGAGTCAAGGACTTTTTTCAATGACCACGAACAACCCCGAAACACTGACCATCGGGCGGCTCGCACGCGCTGCCGGCGTGGGCGTCGAGACCATCCGCTACTACCAGCAGCGCGGGCTGTTGCCCGTGCCGGCGGGCGAAGGAAGTTTTCGTCAGTACCCGGTGGCACTCACGGCGCGCATCCACTTCATCAAGCGCGCGCAGGAACTTGGCTTCTCGCTGGACGAGATCACCGAGTTGCTGAAACTGGAAGACGGCGCCCACCGCACGTCGATTCGCCGCATCGCCACCGACCGGTTGGCGCAGATCGAGACCAAAGTGGCCGACTTGCAGCGCATGCAGAAGACCTTGAAGCACCTCGTCGCCGAATGCCGGCACACGCGCCGCGACTTGCCCTGCCCGATCATCGCGTCGCTGGTTCAGACGGCCCGCCTGGCTTGAGACTCGACGACCGGCCGCTGCGAGCGCGCGCATATGCCTGCTTCCGTGATGCCAGCCAACGATCGAACTGGGCGATTTCCTTCTTCTGCGCCGCGATGATCTGCCTGGCCATCAGTTTCATGGCGGGCGACTTGCCGTGCGCCGGTTCCATCTGCGCCATGTCGATCGCGCCTTGGTGATGCCCTGGCGCTCGAGCACGCCTTGCATGGCCTCTTGCGCGGCCTCGGGGTCGCGAAAGCTCACCGCCGCCTCGGTCTGGTAGCCGACAGAGCGCGCGAGCAAGTCCATGTGAAGGGCGATCTGCCCGTGCAGGGCCACGAAGGCCGTGGCGGCCCCCACCAGGCCCACCACGACAACAGCCCACCACACCGCGGCGCGCAAGCCGCCCCGGAGTGCGTGGGCCAGCGAGCTCGGCGCCTTCATGCGGGCCGGCCCTTCGGGCGCGCCAGTTGAAGCACGCGCGGGTTGACACGCAGGCCACTGCGCGAAATCGCGTCGAGGTTGACTTCGAAGCTGCCCTCGGCCACGCCCTGTCCCAGGCAGATCATGCCGCCGTCGCTGCAGAACTCGCCGCCGAATCCAATGCTCATCACCGGCCGGTTGGCCTGGGCCAGCAGCGCTTGCCGCAGCGCCGTGCCGTCCCAGGCTTCATAGACAGCCACATCGCATTCCGCGGGCAGCGGCTTGTTGCGCACGACCGCACGAACGGCCAGGCGACGCGCCAGGCCGTGTTCGGGCAAGGCCTGGAACAGGGCCGAGGCGTGGGCCCCGCCGAGGGTGACGCACAGCAGCGCCGGGCGTTCCGGGGTGGCCCAGCGCGAATAGTCGATGATGCCGAGCACCACGTTGGCGACGCTGAGCCGAACGTGTTCGAAGGCCGCGTCACGATCGGCCTCGGCGTCGATCGCCCATGCGCCGCTTGCACCCAGCTGAACCGCGGCGGCGAACAGCAGGGAGCGGGCAATCTGGCGGGCCCGCACGCGGCAGGAGTCGATGGTCGTCTGTCCGGACTCCAGAACAGGGCTCGAGTTCAACCGCCCCCCTCGGGCGCCCGGCGTGGAAACACGGGCGCGCGCGGCAGCGTCGCGCGCGCTACTTCAAGCCCTGCCACCAGCGCTTGTTGCTGCGCGGTTGCCCGACCGTCATCACCTCGCCGATCTCGGGGGTGGCCAGCTCGATGCCCTTTGCTGCCGTCAGTTCGGCCAGCCGGTTCAGCGGGTCTTGCCAGGTGTGGAAGGCCAGGTCGAAGGTGCTGTTGTGGACCGAGTACAGCACCTTGCCGCGCAGGTCCTGGAAGGCTTGCACGCTTTCTTCCGGCGTCATGTGCACGGCGGGCCAGTAGGTGTCGTAGGCCCCGTTTTCCATCAGCGCCAGATCGAAGCCACCGAAGCGCTCGCCGATCTGCTTGAAGCCACCGAAGTACCCCGAATCGCCGCTGTAGTAGATGCGCTGCCCGCCGCTCTCGATCACCCACGAGGCCCACAGGGTGCGGTTGCGGTCGGTCAGGCTGCGGCCGGAAAAATGCTGCGCCGGTGTCGCGGTCACCTGCACATCGGCGTGCGTGCCGGCCTGCCACCAGTCGAACTCCTGCACACGCTCGGCCGGCACGCCCATCTCCACCAGCCGGGCCTTCACACCCAGCGGCACGAAGTAGCGCTGCACCCGCTGCGCCAGGTACTCGATGGTGGGCACGTCGAGGTGGTCGTAGTGGTCGTGCGACAGAATCAAGCCTTCGATCGGCGGCAGTTGCTGCAGGGTCAGCGGCGGCGCGTGAAAGCGCTTCGGTCCCGCGAAGCTGAGCGGCGACACGCGCTCGCCGAACACCGGGTCGATCAGCCAGAACTTGCCCTGCAGCCTGAGCAGGTGCGACGAGTGACCCAGCCGCACCACGTGGTTGGCTTGCGGGTCCAGCGCTTGCAGCTGCACCGTGCTCAGCGGCCGCACCGGGATCGCGTCGACCGGCACCGTGCCGACCTTGGTGGCGAAGACGAAGCGCGACCAGATGGTCCAGGTGCCGGCACCGGGTGGCGTCAGGGGGTTGGGCGGGTTCGCAAACAGGCAGCCCTTGAATTGCGGAGAGCTCTCGTAGGGCGCACTGCAGTCACCGCTGCTTGCGCAGCCGGCGATGAACAGGCAACACGCGACGAAGGCAAGGCTCAATGAAGTTCTCATGTGCCCAGTGTGCCCGACGACTCCGGGCAACGCAGCCGGGACAGCTCAGCCGCTGTGAGAAGTCATCGGCGGCCCGGGCTCGATCGAGCGCGCGCGCGCACCGCCGGCAAGGCGGCTGCGAGCAGCCTGGCGGCTTCGTCCGGGTGCAGGTCGGCGGCGTGAGGAAAGGTCGCGATCGCGCGGGCCACGGCAAACCGGCACGGCAGGTCAGGCCGGCTGCGCAGAAGCGAAACGCAAAACTGCGCGATCCATGTGTGGGACTGCTGCTGTTCCATGCGTGCATTCTTCGTGCGCGTGACGCGCTCGGCTGTAGGAGCCTGTCGCTGCGGCCTGTGGGATCGAACGCATCCTGCCTGGGTCGGCAGAGTCCGAAACGTGCGTTGGCAGTCGTCCTACATCGCGCGCTCGCACCTGCCGCGAAACTGCGATCACACCAGCCGGAGTCTTCGATGGAAACTGACATTGCCTCGCACACTTGCCCCCGCCCCGAATGGGCACGGCGCTTCGCGTACCGCGTGATGCTGCTCCGACACGAGATGGACACGAGCTCGGCCGTGATGCTCGGCGACTCGGCCTTCGACGCCGCAGGCGATCTCGAGCCCGAGGACGCGGCCGAACGGTATGTGGAGGTCGGGCAATGAGCCGGCCCGACGACCCTGCCGCCACGCATCAGTTGATCGTCAACGACCAGGAGCAGTTCGCGGTGTGGCCGGCCACGCGCCGGGTTCCGGGCGGCTGGCGCCCGGTGGGCCGCACGGGCACCCGCGAGTCGCTCACCGAGTACCTGCGCGAAGTTCTCGTCGAGACGCTGCCCGCCCCGCTGCTGCGCGCCAACGGCAAACCCGACCCGATCTGGGACTGATTCGTCGGCGAAGCGCGCTGCGGTTATGGTGTGCCTTTGAACCGAAGGCGTTCCAGAACACATGCAGCAACCCGGGCAGGCACACATCGACCACGCAGAGCGCCTGCTGGGCTGGGCGCATGCCTGGCTCGACGAACTGGGCAGCCATGGCCGGCACGCCCGCGCGAAAGATGCCGATCGTGTGTTGTTCGCTGCCCTGTGCGCCATCAACGCCGCCCACGACGCCCTGGCCAGTGCCGCGAACCTCATGGGCCGGCGTGACTGGTGCGAGCGCCTGCATCAGACCCAGTCGCGCGACCCGCTGCTGCGCTACCTGTGGCTCGCGCCGCATGTCGAGCCGGGCGACACGGTCATGCAGTGGGCGCCTGAGCGGGCGACCCCGGAAACTGCGGTCGTCGACCCGGCGAAGTTGCGTCACATCACTTCGCTGTTCTACAGCCCGCTGTCACCGCACGGTGCGTCGGAGCGGCTGTTGATGTACGCCCACGGGGCCGGTACCCGGCAGGAGTTGAAGCAAAAGCAAGGCGCCGACGCGCCGCCCGACACCGCCCGAATGGCGGCGGCCGGCGTCGAGATCGTCTACGGCCCCGAGGCGCTTGCGCTGCGGCCCTTCAGCGTGTTCTGGGGCGGCCGCATCGAAGAGGTGGCCGTGCCCGAGGCGCACCTCGGCACCCGAGCCCATTTCGGCGCCGCCGAGCGGGCCGTCGAGGCCGGCATCGTCTTCTATCGTTCCAAGGCAGACGAACTGCTCACGGCACGCACGCCCCGGTGACCCAGGCCCCGAGGCGCCAGGCGCAGCCCACCATGGTGCCCGTGGTGACAGGCCCCTCTGCCCCCGGCCCCTGCCTCGGCGCAAAATGCCGGCCGACCGCACCTCTTTCATCCTCACCACGACGAGAACCCCGATGACCTACCCCAACACGCAGCTCTTCATCAACGGCCAATGGCAAGACGCCGCCGATGGCCGCACCCTGGCCGTGTTCAACCCATCCACGGGCGCCGAGATCGGGCGCGTGGCGCAAGCCGGCAAGGCCGACCTCGACAAGGCGCTCGACGCAGCACAAAAGGGTTTCGAAGTCTGGCGTGACATGGCGCCGGCCGAGCGCAGCAAGGTGATGCGCCGCGCTGCCGAGCTGATGCGCCAGCGCGCCGGCGACATCGCGCGCGTGCTCACGCAAGAGCAAGGCAAGCCGCTCGCCGAAGCCAAGGGCGAAGCGATGGCCGCGGCCGACATCATCGAGTGGTTCGCCGAAGAAGGCCTGCGTGTCTACGGCCGCATCGTGCCCTCGCGCGGCAGCCTGGCGCTGCGCCAGATGGTGCTGAAAGACCCGGTCGGCCCGGTGGCGGCCTTCACGCCCTGGAACTTCCCGATCAACCAGGTGGTGCGCAAGGTCGGTGCCGCGCTCGCCGCCGGTTGTTCGATGCTGGTGAAGGCGGCGGAAGAAACGCCGGCCGCACCGGCCGAGCTGATCCGCGCGTTCGCCGACGCTGGCATGCCACCCGGCGTGCTCGGCCTGGTCTACGGCAACCCGGCCGAGATCTCGAGCTACCTGATTCCGCACCCGGTGATCCGCAAGATCACCTTCACCGGCTCCACGCCGGTGGGCAAGCAGCTCGCCGCACTGGCCGGCCAGCACATGAAACGCGTGACGATGGAGCTCGGCGGGCACGCCCCGGTGATCGTGGCCGAAGACGCCGACGTGGCGCTGGCCGTGAAGGCCGCCGGCGGCGCCAAGTTCCGCAACGCCGGCCAGGTGTGCATCTCGCCGACACGCTTTCTCGTGCACGAAAGCATCCGCAAGGAATTCGCCACCGCGCTGGCCCAGCAGGCAAAGGCGCTGAAGGTGGGCGACGGCCTGACCGAAGGCACGCAGATGGGCCCGCTGGCCAACCCGCGCCGCCTGACGGCGATGGCCGAATTCACCAAAGACGCGGTGCAGCGTGGCGCCACGCTGCTGACCGGCGGCGAACGCATCGGCGACGCCGGCAACTTCTGGCAACCGACGATCCTGACCGACGTGCCGCACGACGCCAAGGTCTTCAACGACGAGCCCTTCGGCCCCATGGCGGCGATCAGCAGCTTCGACACGCTCGACGAGGCCATTGCCGAAGCCAACCGCCTGCCTTACGGCCTGGCGGGGTACGCCTTCACACGCTCGCTGAAGAATGCCGACCTGCTGGCGCGCCGCGTCGAAGTGGGCATGCTGTGGGTCAACATGCCGGCCATGCCGTCGGCCGAAATGCCGTTCGGTGGCATCAAGGACTCGGGCTACGGCTCCGAAGGCGGGCCGGAAGCGGTCGAGGCTTACCTCAACGTGCGCGCCGTGGCGGTGATGAACGTCTGAGCGGGCAGCGCTGCGCCGCTCACGCGCCCTTCAGCACGTGAATGGCGCGGCTTGCGGTCAGGTCTTTCACCTGGCTGGCGTAGGCCTTCATGTGCGGCGCCACGGCATGGGCGCGCAGCGCGTCCATCGACGCCCACTGCTCGACCACGACGAAGCTGTCGGGCCCGAACTGTGCAAAGCCCGCCGAGGCGTCGGCCGCGTCCACGACCGCCTCGTAGGCGATGCAGCCGGCTTCGGCGCGCACGGCATCGACGTTGCCCCGGTAGGCTTCGAGAATGCGCTCGCGCATGCCGGGCCTGGCGGTGATGATGGCCAGAACGTGAATCATCGAAAAGTCTCCGCGTGGTGTGGTTGTGGGGGCCGACTGTACCCAAGGCGCGCGGGCGGCGCGCCACCCGGCCCGGCCTGTCGGCAGCGTGTGCAGCCCACGTGCCACGCCGTGCAGTTCGTCGCAATCGGGTGGGCAGGTGCGGTGGGCTTGCCTAGAGTTCGCTTCAACGCCACACCACGAACCCGAAGGAGCCCACCATGATCGTCAGCCGCCTCACCGCCATCGCCCTCGCCTTTGCCGTGTTCTCGACCGCCTCTCTCGCGGTCGCCACGACGCTGCGCCACGACGCGCCCGCCGCCAAGCGGGTGCGTGTGGTCGAACTCGAACGTGTCGTCGTCACGGGCAAGCGCCTGCCGCGCGAAGCACGCTGATCACCGGCCTGCACTCTGGAGAGCATGATGTCCCTCAGCGACGAACTCGAACGCCTCGGCGCCCTGCAACAACGCGGCGTGCTCAGCGACGCGGAATTCCGTGAAGCGAAAGCGCGCGTGCTGGCAGAGCCCGCGCACGACCGCAGCGGCGCTGCCGTGGCGGCGATGAACCGGCTGCGCCGCAGCCGCAGCGACCGCTGGCTCGGTGGTGTGTGCGCAGGCCTGGCGCAGTTGCTGGGCCTGGCACCCTGGCTCTGGCGGCTGATGTTCGTGCTGCTCGCGCTGTGCGCCGGCACCGGCTTCATGGCCTACCTGCTGCTGTGGATCTTCGTGCCCGAGGAAGACGCTGCGCCCGCAGCGTCGCCGAACACGCTTCGCCCGGGCTGACCGGCGCTGCAGCGCCGTGCCTTCACCGCGCCCGCTGAAGCGCGGTCACCACGAAGCCGGCGTCCGAGGCGAGGCTGCTCGCCAGCATGTGCTCCGGCACGCTCTGCACCATCGACAGCCGTGCACCGATCTCGAAATCGAAGAAGCCATTCATTTCTCCTGTTGGCTTCAGTCCAGGGCCGGTGGCTCGCGCAGAAAGCCCAGCAGCGCACGTTCGCCCGCCGTCAGACCACGGGTTCGCGGCAGCGGCCCCGCGTGCCGTGCCGGCGCTTCGCCGCACATCAAGGCCAGAACACGCGGGTGCACATACGACTTGCGACACACCGCCACCGTGTTGCCCAGCCGCGCTGCCACCTGAGCGAGCAGGCCCTTGACGTGTGCGGCACTCGGAGGCGCGGTGGTGTCGGCCCCCGCGCGGTCCTGCACCGCCAGCTTCAATGCCAGCACGCTGCCGTGCCAGGTGCGGAAGTCCTTGGCCGTGAACTCGCCGCCGCTGGCCGCGCGCAGGTACTCGTTCACGTCGGCCGAACCGATGCTGCGCACGGCGCCGGTCTCGTCGAGGTACTCGAACAGTTGCTGGCCCGACAGTTCCTGGCAACGTGCGACCACGCGGGCGACCCGGCTGTCATTCACCGACACGGCGTGCGTGATGCCGCTCTTGCCGCGGAACTGCAAGCTCAGTGCAGCGCCCTTCACCACGGCGTGCCGGTTGCGCAGCGTCGTCAGGCCAAACGAGCCGTTGCTGCGCGCGTACTCGTCGTTGCCGACGCGCACGAGGGTGGTGTCGAGCAGGCGCACCACCGTGGCGAGCACGGTCTCGCGCAAGACCTGCTTGCCCACCGGTGCCGCCAGGTCGCGCGCGACGCGTGCGCGGATGCGTGGCAACGCCGCGCCGAACGCAGGCAGGCGCTCGAACTTGGTTTCGTCGCGCGCGCGGCGCCAGTCGGCGTGGTAGCGGAACTGTTTGCGGCCACGCGCGTCACGCCCGGTCGCCTGCAGATGGCCCTCGGGCAAGGGGCAGATCCAGACCCTCGTGTAGGCCGGCGGAATCGCCAAGCTGCGGATGCGTGCCAGCTGCGCGGCATCGGTGAGCCGGCGCCCGTCGGCTTGCCGGTAGCTGAAGCCCTTGCCCCGGCGCAAGCGGCAGATGCCCGGCGCCTGGTCGTTGACGTACACGAGGCCGCGCGGCGCCGCCGGCGATGCATCGGGCGCAGTGGCGCGCACGGCGGGCCTCAGCAGAGCTCGAAACAGCGCATCGCCCCGCCTGCCACCGGCGGCAGCATGCTGGCGAGCAACAGCGGGAGCAGCGGCAACGCGCAGGCCCTGGCACTGCGCAGAAGCGTGTCGACGATGAAACCGTCGTCCTCGATCACTTCGCCGAGCAGGCGTTGATCGCTGTCGAGCAACAGCGCGCGCGGTGCGCTGTCGAACAACACCAGAAATTTGGCACGTGCATTCATGCGCCGCATGCTAAGCAGCCGCTCGGCGCCATGCCGTCATCACTGCACCGATTCCTCTGTCGGAAGCGGCCTACACGCAGCGACGGTGGTGTTCTCCTACATCGGCTTCGCCGGCTTCCTACGGGCGCGGACCCGTCGGCAGGCAAGAATGATCAGCTGCAAACAGCACGAGGAGTCTCCATGCAACGCGCCATCTGGAAGGGAGCGATCAGCTTCGGCCTGGTGCACGTGCCGGTCGCGTTGTACCCCGCGTCGCAGGAAACCGGCATCGACTTCGACTGGCTCGACAGCCGCTCGATGGACCCCGTGGGCTACAAGCGCGTGAACAAGCGCACCGGCAAGGAGATCACGCGCGAGCACATCGTCAAGGGCATCAGGCAGGACGACGGCGACTACGTCGTGTTGAGCGACGAGCAGATCAAGGCCGCCTACCCGAAAGCCACGCAGACGATCGAGATCGAGTCGTTCGTGAAAGCCGGCGAGATCGCCTTCGTGCTGCTCGATCGGCCCTACTTTCTGGAACCCACCGGCAAGGGCGAGAAGGTCTACGCGCTGCTGCGCGAAGCGATGCTCGAAGCGGGCGTGATCGGCATCGCGCGCGTCGTGATGCACACCAGGGAACACCTGGCCGCGTTGATTGCATCCGGCCCGGCCCTGATGCTGAACACGATCCGCTGGGCCAGCGAGATGCGCTCGCCCGACGAGCTGAAACTGCCGCCCGCCGGCAGGTCGGCCGCGAAGCTGAACGCCGGCGAACTGAAGATGGCGACACAGCTGATCGGCGACATGACGGCACCGTGGAAGCCCGAGGCGCACGCCGACACCTTCAGCGCGGCCGTGCGTGCACTCGTCAACAAGAAGCTGGAGGCCGGCGACACCGAGAAGGTCACCGCGCTCGAAGACGACGCGCCGGGCACGGGCGCGTCGAACGTGGTCGACCTCACCGAACTGCTGGCGCAAAGCCTGGCCAAACGAAAGCCCGGTGCCAACGCTGCGCCAGCGAAAAAGGCCGCAGCGAAGAAGCCTGCTCGCAAGCGCGCCTGATGCAACCGCGGGGCCCGCAGGGGTCAGGCGGCGGCTGGCCTCCAGCCCAGCAGCTTCATCGCCGCGTTCAGGGACTTAGCGGCCTTTGCGTAGCCGCTCCACGGCGTGTTGCCGACATCGAGCCGCTCGTGCACGTTGCGAATCGTCCACTGGTCTGCGCTGCGCAGCACCGCCAGTTCGCGCCAGTCGATCGGCACCGACACGCCCATCCGCGGCCGGGCCCGCGCCGACCACGCGCAGACCGTCGTCGCGCCCAGGCCGTTGCGCAGGTAGTCGATGAAGATCTTGCCGACGCGGTTGCGCGGCCCGCTCTTCGAGACAAAGCGCTTGGGCAACGTCTGCGCCATGTGGGCGACGACCGCCTGCGAGAAGCCCTTGACGGTGTCCCAGTCGTGCACCTTGCGCAGCGGCACCACCACGTGCAGGCCCTTGCCGCCGCTGGTCTTCAGGAACGACGCCAGGCCGAGCTGACCGAGAAAGGCGTGCACCAGTTCCGCGGCCTCTTGCACCTGTGGCCAGGCCACGCCGGCACCCGGGTCGAGGTCGAACACCATGCGGTCGGGGTGCTCGAAAGAACGTGTGCCGGTGTTCGAGGTGTGGAACTCGACGACATTCCACTGCGCGGCCGACAAGAGACCACGCGCGGTGGCCACTTCGAGCATCGGCGGGTGGCTGATGTACAGCGCCGGATCGAGCTGGCGGATGCCGGGCAGGGCCTGAGACTCGGCGTGTTTCTGGAAGAACAGCGGGCCGCCCACGCCTTCGGGTGCGCGCACCAGCGAGACCGGCCGGCCTTTGAGATGCAACATCATCAAGGGGCCGACCAGGCCGTAGTAGCGCAGCAGTTCGATCTTGGTCACGCCGCTGCCCGGGTCGATCACCCGCTCGGGATGCGTCACGCGCACGCCGGCCAGCAACGACGCGGCGTTGCCGGCTTTGCTCGGCAAACTTTTCGCCGGCGCCGGTTTCTCGCGCACGATCGCCACGGCCTTCCTGTCTTCACGCAGGCCGCGAAACACGGCGTGGCGGATGTGGTGGTCGCGCGTCCATTCACCGAACGACACTTCGGCGACCAGCCGCGGTGCCACCCAGTGGGGCCGGCCTTCGATCTTGTTCGCCACGTCGAAGGGCCGCTCGTCGCTGCGCAGCGTGGCCAGCTTCTTCGCCAGGCTCGCGAGCGTGCTGGCGTCGAAACCCGTGCCCACCCGCCCGGCGTACTGCAACACGCCGTGTTCGTCGTGCACACCGAGCAGCAACGCGCCGATGCCGCTGCGCGCGCCTTGCGGGTCGGTGAAACCGCCGACGACGAACTCCTGGCGCTGCACACACTTCAGCTTCAGCCAATCGGCCGAGCGGCGCGACACATAGGCCGAGTCTCGGCGTTTCGCGATCACACCTTCCAGGCCGAGCCGGCAGGCCGAGCCGAGCACACTCTGCGCCGACGCTGCGAAGACTTCGCTGAAGCGCACCATGTCGCCGCCCGACGGCTCCAGCAAACGGCGCAGCATCTCGCGGCGTGCTTCGAGCGGCCAGCGTCGCAGGTCGCGCCCGTCGCAATACGGCAGATCGAACAGGTAGTAGACGATCGCGGCCGGCTCGGCCGCGTCGAACGCCCGCTGCAGCGCACCGAAGTCCGGCAGGCCGGCGTCGTTCATCACGACGATCTCGCCGTCGTACCAGCCGTTCGGCAGTTTCATCTTCAGCAGCGCGGCCTGCAGCGGACGCAGCTTCGCCGACCAGTCGTGCCCGTTGCGCGTGAAGAGCCGGACCGTGCGGCCCTCGATGCGCGCGAGCAGGCGGTAGCCGTCGAACTTGATCTCGTACAGCCACTCGTTGCCCGCCTCCGGCGGGCTGGCGACGAGCGTGGCGAGCTGTGGCGCCAGGCTGGCCGGCAAGGCCGCCTTCGGCGCCTCTTGCGGCCAGGGCGGCGTCGGCTCGGCCGCTGCCGGCACGAGCGGCAAGTCAGAGACGCTGCCGGGCATCTCGTCGACCACGCTGAACTCGGCCGCCTTGCGGACGAAGCCGTCCTTTTCCTTGATCAGCAACCAGGGTTCCTGCTTGCCGGTCTTGCCCTTCATGCGCACCAGCACCCATCGGCCGTGCAGCTTGTGGCCTTGCAGTTCGAACTTGAGGTTGCCGTCGTGGTAGCTCTGCTCCGGGTCGCCGGTGGGCAGCCAGTGGCCCTTGTCCCAGACGATCACTTTGCCGGCACCGTACTGTTTCGGCGGGATCGTGCCCTCGAAGCCCGCATACGCGAGCGGGTGGTCTTCGACGTGCATGGCCATGCGTTTGTCGCGCGGGTCGAAGCTCGGCCCTTTCGGGACGGCCCAACTCTTCAAGGCACCGCCGAGCTCGAGGCGAAAGTCGTAGTGCAGGCTGCTCGCCCAGTGTTTCTGGATCACGAACGACAGCGCGCCCGCGCCGGGAACACCGCCCTCGGCCGGCTCGGGCGTGCGCGAGAAATTGCGCTTGGCCTGGTAGCGGGCCAGGCTGCCCGTCGAGGCCGGCTTCGGCGTCATGCCGACTCCGGCAAGACCGCTTCGATCAGCGTGCCGGCACCGGGCGCGGAGACGACGCTCAGTTCGCCTCCTTCGGCCTCGAGCCGGTAGCGCATGCCCAGCAAGCCATGCCCCGGGCTGCGCGGCGCTGCGCTGTCGAAGCCGGTGCCGTTGTCGCGCACCGAGACGAACACCTTCCCGTCGGCGGCATCGAGCGACACACCGACCTTGCTCGCCGCGGCGTATTTGCTGATGTTGGTCAGGGCTTCCTGCACCAGCCGGTACACGGTCAGCTGGGCCGAAGGCTGCAGCTGAACCTTCGCCAGATGCGTCTGCACGATCAGTTCGTTGTGCTCGCCCCACTCGCGCGTCAACACTTCGAGCGCGGTCACGAGCCCGAGGTTGCTCAGCGTCGATGGCCGCAGGTCTTCGATGATGCGGCGCTTCAGCGAGATGCCGTTGTTGAGCGTGTCGCTCAGGTGGGCGACACGCTCCAGCACTTCGGGCGTGGGCGCGGCCAGGCGCGACTTCAGGCGCGCCACGTCGAGCTTGGCGGCCGTCAGCACCGCCCCGAGCTCGTCGTGCAGGTCGCGCGCGAGGTGCCTGCGTTCGTCTTCGCGCGCGGTCTGCAGGTGGCGCGTCAGCGCCGTGAGCTGGCCCGTGCGCTCCTGGACCTGGGCTTCCAGTTCGTCACGCTCCCGTTGCGTGGCGAGCGCCTGCTCGGCACGGCGTTTTTCGAAAGCGCGGCTCTGCCGCAGGTACATCATCATCAACAGCAGGCTCAGGCCGGCCATCGCCGCGAGCGTGACTCGCGTGAGCGTGAGGCTGCCGCTCATCGCGCTGCGCGCGGCGGCGACACGCGCCGACTCGTCGAACAACAGCTGTTGGCTGAGGGCGCGCACCGCGTCCATCTGCTGGCGGCCCCGGTCGCTGAGCACGAGGGCACGCCAACGCTGGTCGTCGCCTTCGTCATGGAAGCGCAAGGTGTCTGCCATTTCCGTCAGCTTGCCCTGCGCCGCCGCTTCGAGCCGTTGCATCGGCGCCTGCAGCGCCGGGTCTTGGCCGTAATAGCGGTTCAGCCACAGCAAGGACGAGCGCACGTCTGCCTGCGCATCGAGGTAGGGTTGCAGGTACTCGCTGCGGTCGGTCAGCAGGTAACCGCGCTGGCCGGTTTCAGCATCGGTCAGGCGCCGCCACAGCAGCTGGATGTTGCCGCGCGCCGTGCTTCGTGTGTTCAGCCCGTCGAGCATCGACCACGTGTTCCGATATGCCGTTTCGCCGATCAGGAACACGGCCAGCGCCAGCAGCGCGGCGAGCACCAGCGCAAAGCGCGGATGGCGCCGGTCGGGCGAGCGGTACCACGTGGGGCGCCAGAACGAAGCCATGCGTCACGGCGTTCAGCCGGGTCCCGATGATGGTTGCGGCACTTCATGCAGCAAGCCTCTCAACAAGGCCGCTGCGCCGTGGCGTGGCATCTCGACGGGGAGGATCGCTCCGGCTTCGAAGAACAGCGCCGTGATGATGACTTCCGGGTCCTTGATCGGCTCGCTCATGCTTTCCCTTCTGGCTGACGAGGCAGGTTGTGCCCGCGTCGAGGATTTCGCCAGAAGCCGCAGCTGCCGTCCGTAGGACAAATCTGTTCGCGTGTGTCGGGCGCCTGCTCGAAGGCGTCAGGCGAACCACTTCTTCAGGTCGACCGTCGAGCGCTGCCCGACGCCGGCGAAGTGCTCCTGCAGCCACACGCTCGCACGCTGCTGCCCTTGCGAGTGCAGCAGTTCCAGGAACGGCGCGTGCGCGAGCAGCTTGGTCTCGCTGCGCTGCAGGCTGGCGAGCCGGCTCGAGTCGATCATGTGAAAGCGCAGCTTCTGCAAGCGCCGCTCGAGCCGCCCCATCGTCAGGAAACCCGGGCTCGAAAATTCGGCGGCGTGCACGAACATGCGCATCTCGCGCATGAAGTTGGCGCTGAAGCCGAGCTCGACGATGCGCGTTTCGATCTCGGCCACACTGCGCGGCGTGCCTTCGCGTTCGAGCGGGCTGAGCAGCACCAGCAGCACGTCGCGCGAGTCGCAGTCGTAGAACAGCGGGAAGACCGCCGGGTTGGCAGAGTAGCCACCATCCCAGTACGCCTCGCCGTCGATCTCGACAGCATGGTGGATCGTCGGCAGGCAGGCCGACGCGAGCAGCACGTCCACGCTCAGCTCGCTTTCGCGGAACACGCGCAGCTTGCCGGTGTTCACATGCGTGGCACCGACAAAAAGCTTGAACGGGCTGGCACGGCGCAGTTGCTCGAAGTCGACCTGGCGCGCGAGCAGGTCGCGCAGCGGGTTCAGGTCCATCGGATTGAACTGCGCGGGCGAGAAGAAACCCGCCCAGCTGGCGAGTACCTTGGCCGCCGGCGACAGGCTGATTGCGTCGCTCTCGCCCTGCGTGACCAGGCCGGACGGCAGGTGCCGGCCGACCGCCAACCAGAATTCGGCAAGACCATGGCGCGCGCCTTCACGCCCGCCTTTGAGCCAGCCGTCGGCCATCACCACGGCATTCATGGCGCCCGCGCTGCTGCCGCTCATGCCTTCGAACTGCAGGCGTGGGTCGGCGAGCAGCGCGTCGAGCACGCCCCAGGTGAACGCGCCGTGGGCACCGCCGCCTTGCAACGCAAGGTTGATTTTGGGCACGCTCTGGCGCGTGCCGAAGAGGCGCTTGACGAGCCCGAGCGGGCTGGCGGCGGGCGCAGGAAGCAGGGTTGCACTGGCGATCAAATGGACTCCTTCGCAACAGCGTGCGGCCTGGTGAGCAGCGGCGCAGTATAGGGTTCTCACCAGGTGTCAAATCAGCATTCGGAAAGCGGTCAATCGCAGCGGGCGCACGGTAAGTTGTGACGTCCGGCGCCCGACCAAATGAACGGCACAAAGGAGATTCGGCAGTGTTCAAGAAGAGTCTCCTCGCGGGAACGCAGCCGGCATTGCCCGCGCGCCGCAAGTGGCTGCTGGGCGCGGCCGCGCTGGCGCCGCCGCTGCGGCTCGGCGCGCAAACCAACGAGGCGCAACCGGTGATGGAGGCCATCTCCGTGGGCGACAGCCGGCTCGAGTTGCAGTTCGCTCCCGGCTTCGATCCCCGCTTGCGCGCCGAGGGCAAGGCCTGGGTGCAACGCTCCGCCGACGCGGTGGTGGCCTACTTCGGCCGCTTCCCCGTGCCACGGGTCGAGTTGCTGATGGTGCCCACCGATGGCGCCGGCGTGCGCGGCGGCGTGACCTACGGCGAGCCTTCGCTGCTGGTGCGGGTGCGGGTCGGGCGCGAGACCACGAAGGCGCAGTTTCAGGGCGACTGGATCATGGTGCACGAGATGATCCACCTCGCCGTGCCGCGCGTTCCACGTTCGCAGAACTGGCTGCAGGAGGGCCTGGCCACGTATGTGGAAAGCGTGGCGCGCGGCCGCGCCGGGCTGGTGGCTCCCGCCACCGTGTGGCGCGAGTGGGCGCAGGCCATGCCACAGGGCCAGCCGCAGCGTGGCGACGCCGGGCTCGACCACACCCCGACCTGGGGCCGCACCTACTGGGGTGGCGCGGTGTTCTGCCTGCTCGCCGACGTGCAGATGCTCACGCTCAGCGGGCGGCGTGCCGGCTTGCAGCAGGCGCTGCAAGGCGTGCTCGCAGCCGGGGGCAACTACAGCGTGGTCTGGTCGGTCGACCGCATTCTCGCCACCGCCGATGCGGCCACGGGCCAGACCACCTTGACCGATCTGTACCAGCGCATGAAAGACTCGCGCGAGCCCGCGGCACTCGACACCTTGTGGCGTGACCTGGGCGTGGTGGGCAACACCTTGAACGACAACGCCCCGCTGGCGGCCGTGCGGCGCGCGATCCTGTCGTGAGCGCGATCAGGCGGTGCCGTTCGCGGGCATCGTGACCGCAGCGAGCACGCCGTCTTCGAGCCATTGGCGCAGGCCGCTGCCGATGTGGTTCGTGCAGTCTTCCATCGTTTCGGCCTGCGCCTGTTCACAGGCCTGCGCAAAACTCGCGCCGCCGAGCATCGCGCGCAGCAGCGCGGCCTCGACCGGATGCACCGACCGAAAGTGCGGCTGCAGTTCCTTGCGCCACACGAGCCAATCGACCGCGGCCTCGCCGCGCACGATGGCGGGCGCTTCGGTCTCGTCGTCGAGCGCCTGCCAGAGCGCCACCGTGTTGTGTTCGAAGCGCAGCAGCGTCGCCGTGGGCACCGGCGCCAGGTGCAGCACGCCCCAGGCTTCAGCCGGCACGCCGGCCATGTCAGCGGCGGCGAGCACCGGCGAATCAGGGCCGTCGAAAGCCTGGCGCAAGGCCCAGTCGAGCTGCGCGAGTTCGGCCACCGCCGCCTGGCCCGGGAACACGCCGCGCAAGTGCGAAGCGAATTGCGCACCGAACCAGCGCAGATTGCGCGTCTCGGGCGGGTGTTCGTTGATGTAGTGCAGCGCCGCGGCTTCGAAGGCTTCGGGGCCGAGCACGGCGCGGGTCTTTGCAAACGCATCGGCCAGCGCTTCGGCGAGGCGCTGGCGGTAGGCGTTGGCGTAGATGCGCAAGCCGAGTGCGCGCCGCTCGGCGGGGCCGGCGAGCAGGTGCGTGGCATCGGCCGCGCCCAGCATGTGTTGCTGGAACGTGGCCTGAAGTGGCAACAGGCCGGCGCTCACGCCACGGCCTCGAGCGGCTCGAACACGCTGGCCGAGATCGCGCGCGCGTGGTCGAGTTCGGCCACCAGCTCGGCGAGCGGCGGAATGTGGTCGTCGCGCTCGATCATGGTCGCCACCGGGCCGCACAGCCGCAGCGCTTCGGCGTACAGGGCCCACACGCTGTCGGCCACCGGGTGGTCGTGGGTGTCGATGATGTGGTCACCGTGGTCGGTGTGCCCGGCGAGGTGGATCTGCTGCACCCGCTCGGCCGGAATGCCGCGCACAAAGGCGTGCGCATCGAAGCCGTGGTTCACGCTGCTCACGTGAATGTTGTTCACGTCGAGCAGCAGCCGGCAGCCGGTGCGTGCGCAGACCGCGCTGATGAACTCCCACTCGCTCATCGAAGAAGCACCGAAGCTCACGTAGCTCGACACGTTCTCGAGCACGAGCGAACGTTTCAGGCGCTCTTGCACACGCTGGACGTTGCGCACGACGACATCGAGCGCGTCTTCGGAATACGGCAAGGGGTACAGGTCGTGCAACACGCGGCCGTGCACGCCGGTCCAGCACAGGTGATCGGAGATCCAGAGCGGCTGCACACGCTCGGCGAGCAGCGCCAGGGCATCGAGATAGGCTTCGTCGACGCCGTCGGCCGCGCCGATCGACAAGGCCACGCCGTGCATCACGACGGGGTAGTCGGCACGGATGCGGTCGAGCATCACGAGCGGCTTGCCGCCCGGCACCAGGTAGTTGTCGGACACCAGCTCGAGCCAGTCGACCCGCTGCGGCGCTTCGAGAAAATCGGCGTAGTGCTGCGTGCGCAACCCGAGCCCGAAACCGGGCGAGGCTTGCGTTGCAGTCACGGCCCGCGAGCCTGGGTTCATGGCCTGTCGATCAGCCGATCACAGGTCGCCGATGGTGCCACCGTCTTTCAGGCACTGCGCCGCGGCGATGCCCTTGAAGCCCTGGCCCTTGCACGACCCCTGGCCCTTGCAGGCGTGGTCGGCGGTCTTGCAATCGGCCTGGCCCTTGCAGCTGTTGATGCCGTAACAGTGCACCTTGTCACCGGCGGCGACGGCCTTGCCCGAGCTGCCGGCCGGCGGCGTGGCGGCGATGGCGGCGGCCGAGAAAGCCAGCGCGGCGGCGGCGGAAGCGAGCTGGAAACCCTTGGAAGCTGTGAACATGCGGAACTCCTGGATTGGATGACTTGAGGACACCCCGCACACATTGCAGGGCAGCTTGGCGCGCGGGTTGTTTTCCCTTGCACCTGCCTTGGTCAGCACAGCCCGGGAGTTTCTGACGTTGCTCACGCAACTTTTTTTGCGGCGCTCAGGGCCGCGTCGGATCGAAGTGCTTCTTCAGCCCCTGCCAGCAGCGGTAGTACTCGCCCTGCAGTTGCGCCGAGGCCATCGCCTGCGCAGTGGGCTGCAGCACGTGGCGGGTCTCGAACATGAAGGCCATCGTGTCCCTGATCACATCGGGTTTCGACAGGTCGGCGTGGCTCGCCTTCTCGAAAGTCTCGGCGTCGGGCCCGTGGCCGCTCATGCTGTTGTGCAGGCTCGCGCCACCCGGCGAAAAACCTTCGGCCTTGGCGTCGTAGGCGCCATGCACCAGGCCCATGAATTCGCTCGCGATGTTGCGGTGGAACCAGGGTGGGCGGAAGGTGTTCTGCATCGCGAGGATGCGCGGCGGGAAGATCACGAAGTCGATGTTGCTCACGCCCGGCGTGTCGGAGGCGCTGTGCAGCACCAGGAAGATCGACGGGTCGGGGTGGTCGTGGCTGATCGAGCCGATGGCGTTGAAGCGCCGCAGGTCGTACTTGTAGGGCGCGTGCGTGCCGTGCCACGCCACCACGTCGAAGGGCGAGTGGTTCATCTGCGCCGACCAGAGGTGGCCGCCGAACTTGGCGACCAGCTCGAACGGGCCGTCGATGTCTTCATACGCCGCCACCGGCGTCATGAAGTCACGCGGGTTCGCCAGGCCGTTCGAGCCGATCGGGCCGAGGTCGGGCAGGCGGAACGGCGCGCCGTAGTTTTCGCAGACATACCCGCGCGCTTCGGCGTCGAGCAGCTCGACACGGAAGCGCACACCACGCGGGATCACGACGATCTCCTGCGGCTCGGCATCGATCACACCGAGCTCGGTGACGAAGCGCTGCCGGCCCTGCTGCGGCACGATCAGCATCTCGCCGTCGGCGTTGTAGAAGGCACGCGTGGTCATCGAGCGGTTGGCGGTGTAGAGGTGCGCCGCCGCGCCGCTCTGCGCGTGCGGGTCGCCGTTGCCGGCCATCGTGACGAGGCCGTTGATGAAGTCGGTCGGCGCACTCGGCATCGGCAGCGGGTTCCAGCGCAACTGGTTCGGCGTGGTCGGCAAAGCGCTGAAGTCGCTGACGATGTGGCCCGCATCGATGCGCTCGAAGGGCAGGTGCATCGCCGAAGGCCGGATGCGGTAGAGCCACGAGCGCCGGTTGTCGGCGCGCGGCGCGGTGAAGGCGCTGCCGCTGAGCTGCTCGGCGTACAGGCCGTAAGCGCAGCGCTGCGGCGAGTTGCGGCCGGCGGGCAAGGCGCCCTTCAAGGCTTCGGTGGCGAACTCGTTGCCGAAGCCGCTCTGGTAGATCAGTTCCTTGTTCATGGGGTCGGCTCTCGGTTCAGGTGCCGCGCGCGGCGAGCAGTGCCTGCTTCAACACACCGAAGTCGCCGATGTGGTTGGCCAGCAGCAAGACCAGGCGTGCGTTGAGCGCCTGGCTTTGTTCCGCAGACAGGTCGCGGTGCGTGTCGATCAGCGCTTCGTAGAAGTCGTCGGGTGCGCTGAGGTGCGGGGTGGTGATGAGGTTCATGGGCTGCCTTCTTCGTTCGCCTCAGGCCAGCGCGAGCGCACGCCGGAGCGCCGCCCGCAGCGACGGCGCAGACAACTTGCGCCAGCGTGCGCACACGTGTTGATCGGGCCGAAGCAGGTAGACCGTGCCCGGCCGCAGGTCATAGCGCTGCGTCACCAGGCCGTCGCGGTCAGCGAGCAGCACGGCACTGGATGCGCCCGGGCTCGAATCCACAGCCGCCACACGCACGATGCGCAGCGGCACCACGCCTTCTGCGCCGGCGCGCAACCCGGCCACCACGGCATCGAAGTTCGCGTCGTCGGCCACCAGCGCCGTGAAGCCGTCACCGAGCTCGCGCAGCAACCAGCCCGCGCGGCCGTCGGCTCGCAGCACGGGCGCGTCGGCCGCCGCCGCGCCCGGCACCATGGGGCCCTCGAAAGCGTCGGCGTCGGCCGTGTTCAACGCCGACTCGTGCAGCGTCGCCGGCACCGACAAGCGCCCGCTGTTCACGAGCGTGCGCGCGAAGGCGTGGTGCTTGGCCAGCGCGAGCACGGCATCGCGGAACACGCGGCTGATGTCGCTCTTGGGTGTGATGAAGTCGGTGGCGCGGGTCGAGTGGCGGATGTTCTCGTCGGCGGCGTATTCACGCTCGGCCGCATAACTGTCGAGCAACGCGTCACCGCCCTGCCCGCGCAGCACGGCGGCGAGTTTCCACGCGAGGTTCTCGGCGTCCTGCACGCCCGAGTTCGCGCCGCGCGCGCCGAACGGCGACACGCCGTGTGCCGAGTCACCGGCGAACAGCACACGCCCGTGGCGGAAGCGCTCCATGCGCTGGCAGGCGAAGGTGTAGACACTCGCCCATTCGAGCTCGAACTGCGCGTCTTTCAACGCCGAGTTCGCGAGCAGCGCCTTCACGCGCGGGATGATGTTCTGTGGTTTCTTCTCTTCGTCGGGGTTCGCGTCCCAGCCAAGCTGGAAGTCGATGCGCCACACACCATCGGGCTGCATGTGCAGCAGCACGCTCTGGTTCGGGTGAAACGGTGGGTCGAACCAGAACCAGCGTTCGGCCGGCTGATCGATCTTCATCTTCACGTCGGCGATCAGGAAACGGTCGCGGAACACGCGGCCCTTGGTCTCCTGCCCGATCAGCTGACGCACCGACGAGCGCGAGCCGTCGCAGGCGGCCACGAAGTCGGCCCGCAACGTGTAGTGGCCCTCGGGCGTGTCGATCGTCAGCACCGCGTGGTCGGCGTGCTGCTCGACACCGACGACCCTGTTCTTCCAGCGCAAATCGATCAGCGGCAACTCTGCGGCGCGATCGGCCAGAAAGCCCTCGACGTAGTACTGCTGCAGGTTGATGAAGGCCGGGCGTTCGTGGCCGGTGTCGGGCTGCAGGTCGAAGCTGTAGATCTGCGCGTCCTTGGAGAACACCTTGCCGAGCTTCCACGACACGCCCTTGTCGACCATGCGCTGGCCGCAGCCGAGCCGGTCGAAGATCTCGAGCGTGCGCTTGGCGAAGCAGATCGCCCGCGAGCCGGTCGAGAGCGTGTTGTCGTTGTCGAGCAGCACGACGCGCACGCCCTGCTGCGCCAAGTCGATGGCCAGGCTCACGCCGACCGGGCCGGCACCCACCACCACGACCGGGTGGCGTGCGGGTGGCGCGGCGTCCCGATCCGGGTGACGCTTGTAGTCGAAGACCAGCTTCTGGTAGTCGACGCTGGAGACCAGCTCGCCCATCTCAACCCTCCAGCGTCTCCCACATCTCGCGGTCGCGCTCGGCGGTCCAGATGCGCGGGTCGGCGTACTGCGTCACCTCGTCGAAACAGCGCGTCACGTCGAAAGGCATGCAGTGGTCGAAGATGACCCAGTGCCCGTACTTCGGCTTCAGCGCCGCGAAGGTGTCCTTGTAGACCGCGTTCAGGCTCTTGCCGGCCGCCACGCCGGCCTGCACGCTGGCGCGCACGTCGGCGATGAAACCGCCGGTGCTGTCCAGCCCCTGCTTCACACGTTCTGCGCCGATCAAGGCCGGGCCGCGGCCGGGCACGAGCGCGGTGGCGCCGAGTGCAGCGACACGCTGCAGCGTCTTGGGCCAGTCGTTGAAGTAGGCGTCGCCGGCGTAGGGCGTGGCGTCGAACTCGACCAGGTCGCCGCTGAGCAGCACCTTGTCCTGCGGCAGCCAGACGACGGTGTCACCCTTGGTGTGGCCGCGGCCGAGCTGCAGCAACTGCACTTCGAGTTGGCCGAGCCAGAGGGTCATCTTGCCGGTGAAGGTGAGCGTGGGCCAGGTCATGCCGGGCGGCACGGTTTCGACGTTGCTGAAGAGGCGCGGAAAGCGCCCGATCTCGCTCGCCTTGTCCTGCTCGCCACGCTCGACGATCAGGTCGCGCGTGTCCTGGCTGGCGATGATGTGGTCGGCGTCGTAGGCGCTCGCGCCGAGGACGCGCACCGCGTGGTAGTGCGTCAGCACGACGTACTTGATGGGCTTGTCGGTCACTTCACGAATGCGCCGGATCACGTCTTGTGCCATGGCCGGCGTGGCCTGCGTGTCGGCGACGAGCACGCAGTCGTCGCCGACGATGATGCCGGTGTTCGGGTCGCCCTCGGCGGTGTACGCGTAAGCGTGATCCGACAATTTGGTGAACGTGACTTTCTTGACCTCGAGGTCGGCCTGCGAGGCGAATTTCTTGGGGCTGTTCATGCGGTCTCCGGGTGGGCGGCGGGCGCAGAGGCACGCTCGCCATGATTCGTTATTGGCAAACTGGTTCGCAGTATCTCGAAACAATTCGCCATTGTCAAACCAGTTTGTTAGAGTCTCGCTCGTGTCGGGAGGACCACTGTGCAACTCGAAGACGACGAAGACAAGGGCCAGCGTGGCATTCAATCGGTCGAGGTCGGCGGCCGGCTGCTGCAGGCGCTGACCGATCGGCCCGCGTCGATGACGCTGAAGGATCTGGCCGCCGCTGCCGAGCTGCCGGCCTCGCGCGCCCACCCTTACCTGGTGAGCTTCGGCAAGCTCGGCCTCGTCGAGCAAGACCCGCAGACCGGCCGCTACGCGCTCGGGCCGATGGCGCTGCAGATGGGCCTGAGCTGCCTGCACCAATCCGACCCGATCAAGGCCGCCACGCCGGTCGCCGAAGCGCTGGCGCGGCGCATCGACCAGACCGTCGTGATCGCGGTCTGGGCCAACTTCGGCCCGACCGTGGTTCGTTTGATCGAAGGCAGCCAGCCGCTGCACGTGAACATGCGCGTCGGCACGGTGATGTCGATCCTGGGCACGGCGACGGGCCGCGCCTTCGCCGCGGTGTTGCCCGCGAGCCAGCTCGAACAGGCCATGCGTGGCCGTTCCGGCGAACTGCGGCGTGCCGACCGCTCACCCGTCAAGAACCTGGCGCGCGAGTTGAAGGTAGCGTCGACCGAAGTCCGCTCGCAGGGGCTGGCGCGTGCGATGGGCCGGCCGATCCCCGGCATCAACGCCTTCAGCGCGCCGGCCTTCGACCACAAGGGCCACGCAACACTCGTGATCACCGCGCTCGGCCACGAAGACAACTTTTCAGCGGCGTGGGATTCGGCAGAAGCCGGTGGCGTGCGCCAGGCGGCGGCCGACATCTCGATGCGGCTCGGCTTTCGGCCCTGAAGCCGGGGAAACGTGACCTGGAAAACCGCGACAGGTTCGCGGAGCGATCGGAGCGCGCGCGTCAGCGCTGCCCGGTTTCGCTGTCGATCGGCCCGCGGATCAGCGTCCAGACCGAGGCGGCGCCGACGATGAGGAACCACGCGGCCAGCGCGCTCTGCGCGCCGGAGATTCCGCCGATCAACAGCCCGCCCAGACCGATGCCGGGAGCGAAGATCAAGGCGAGCGGATTGAATCGCATGGGCACAGTATTGAACGCTAGAGCACGAATTGCACGGGTTGCAGAGCCAGATGGATGTAAGAGATTGCGACAGTGGCGTGACGGATTACACACCGTCACAAGCCAGAATCATGCCCATGCCAAACAGACAAACACCCCCTCCCCGCACGCTAGACGTCGTCACCTTCGGCGAAGCGATGCTGCTGCTCGTGGCCGACACCGCCGGCCCGCTCGAAGACACGCCCGGCTTTCTCAAACGCACGGCGGGTGCCGAGACGAACGTGGCGATCGGCCTGGCGCGCCTGGGCCTCGCGGTCGGCTGGGCCAGCCGCCTCGGCGCCGATTCGATGGGCCGATACCTGCTCGCCACGATCCAGGCCGAAGGCATCGACTGTTCGAAAGTGGTGAGCGATCCGGCACAACGCACCGGCTTGATGCTGAAGGCGCGCACCAGCGACGGCAGCGACCCGTCGATCGAATACCACCGCGCCGGCTCGGCCGCGAGCCGCATGGGCGCCGCCGATGTCGACGAAGCCTGGTTGCGGTCGGCGCGCCACCTGCACGCGACCGGCGTGTTCGCGGCCGTGTCGGCCAGCACGCTCGAAGCGGCGAAGAAATCGATTCATGTGATGCGCGACGCCGGCCGCACGGTCTCGTTCGACCCGAACCTGCGGCCCACGCTGTGGGGCTCGGCCGACAGGATGCGGCACGAGATCAACAGCCTCGCGGCGCAGGCCGACTGGGTGCTTCCCGGGCTCGAGGAAGGCCGGCTGCTGACCGGCGAAACCACACCGGAAGCGGTGGCACGTTTCTACCGACGGCTCGGTGCGCGGCTCGTCGTGGTGAAGCTCGGCCCCGAAGGCGCGTACTTCGACGGCGAAGCGGGCTGCGGCCATGTCGACGGTTTCCCGGTGGCCAGGGTGGTCGACACCGTCGGCGCCGGCGACGGCTTTGCGGTGGGCGTGGTGAGCGCGCTGCTCGAAGGCCGCAGCGTGCCGGCCGCCGTGAAACGCGGCGCCTGGATCGGCGCGCGCGCGGTGCAAGTGCTCGGCGACACCGAAGGCCTGCCGACGCGCGCCGAGCTCGCCGCGGCCGGCCTGTGACCGCGCGCAGCGCTATGCTTGCCGGTCACCCCGAGAGCCTGTGCCCATGACGTCGGAGAGAAGCGGAACCCATCACCCCCCTGCGGAAGACTGCATCCTCGTGCTGCAGGGCGGCGGTGCCCTCGGTGCCTACCAGGCCGGCGTGTTCGAGTCGCTCGTGAAAACCTGGCGCGAGCCGAGCTGGGTGGCCGGCATCTCGATCGGCGCCATCAACGCCGCATTGATCGTCGGCAACCCGGTGTCGCGTCGCGTCGAGCGCTTGCGTGCGTTCTGGGAGCTTGTCACGTCGTCGTTCGCCGCGCCGGTGCTCGCGCAAGGCTTCGGCTCGCGCGAGGGGCTGAACGAAGCGAGTGCGTCGCAAGGCATGCTGTTCGGTGTGCCCGGCTTCTTCAAACCGCGCTTCCCGCCGGCACCTTTCCAGCCGCGTGGCACGCCCGAGGCGATCAGCTACTACGACACCACACCGCTGCGCCAGACGCTGGAGAACATGGTCGACTTCGACCGCATCAATTCGGGTGCGGTTCGTTTGTCGGTCGGTGCGGTCAACGTGCGCACCGGCAACTTCGAGTACTTCGATTCCGCCAAGCAGAAGCTCGACGCGCGCCACATCATGGCCAGCGGCGCGCTGCCGCCGGGCTTCGCGCCGGTCGAGATCGACGGCGAACATTACTGGGACGGCGGGCTGGTCTCGAACACGCCGCTGCAATACGTGCTCGACCAGCCGGGCCAGCGCCAGCGCCGCGTCGTGATCCAGGTCGACCTGTTCGCGGCCCGCGGCGCCTTGCCGACCACGCTGGCCGACGTGACCGAGCGCGAGAAGGACATCCGCTTTTCCAGCCGCACGCGCCTGAACACCACGATGGAACT
>Ga0073925_1000033_pt1 | contig 46496 bp, 49 predicted proteins | sample GWRWT4_21May14_FD_70952 | JGI IMG/M metagenome (GOLD analysis project Ga0073925, IMG submission 70952) | Sand microcosm microbial communities from a hyporheic zone in Columbia River, Washington, USA - GW-RW T4_21-May-14 | ecosystem: Engineered > Artificial ecosystem > Sand microcosm >...
CGGCGAAACCGACGAAATTCAGCTCGCCGCAAACCATCGCCACTGTTCGTCGAAAACAGTGACTTGTTCAGTGTTGCCCTAACCCTTCCATCGAGGGGATGCCCAAAAGGCTGCGCCTTTCGTGCACCCCTCATGTCAAACGTTAGGCCGCTCAAGGCAAACGGCACCGATTTCTTCTCAAGGAGAACTTCTATGCGTGTTCTTGCACTCCTACTGACATCGATACTGGCAATGCCAATCCTCGCCAGTGGGGCAGACGCTCCGACTGGCGAAGAGGTCGAAGGAACGATACGACGACTTGACCTGGCGGAGGCGGACGCCGTACTTCGCGGAGACTTTGTAGCTGTAGAGAAACTTTGGGCGAAAGACATGACTGTCAACAACCCTTTCAATCAGGTAGTGAAGTCGAGCAGTGGCCGAGTACGAACAGGAGCGGTCACCTACACGTCTTTCGTACGAAACAGAGCTGGCCCCATTGATCTGAACAGATTCCGAAGATTTATAAGTGGACCCTGCGGGGTCAGGCTGCGTCGGCCGAAGGCTGATGCAGCGATGCGAAGTACACCACGTCTGGGGTTCGAGCTTGATGACTCGAGTGCGGCCGGCGCGTGTTGTAGAAGTTGATGTATCGGCCGATGCCTTCGCGGGCGGCGCTCACGGTTTCGTAGGCATGCAGGTAGACCTCCTCGTACTTGATCGAGCGCCACACCCGCTCGATGAATACGTTGTCGCGCCAGCAGCCCTTGCCGTCCATCGAGATGCGGATGCCATGTTCAAGCAGCAAGCCGGTGAACGCGCTGCTGGTGAACTGGCTGCCTTGATCGGTGTTGAAGATCTCCGGCTTGCCGTACTTCGCGATCGCCTCTTCGACAGCCTCGGTGCAAAACGCCGTGTCCATCGAGATAGACAGGCGCCAAGCCAGCACGCGCCGGCTGTGCCAGTCGATCACGGCTGCGAGGTAGACGAAGCCACGCGCCATCGGGATGTAGGTGATGTCCATCGCCCAGACGTGGTTCGAGCGCGTGATCGACAGCGTGCGCAGCATGTACGGCCAGATCGTGTGCCCGGCTGCCTTCTTGCTGGTGTTCGGCTTGCGGTACAGCGCCGTGATGCTCATGCGCCGCATCAGCGTGGTCATGTGCTTGCGGCCCGCCGTGAAGCCTTCGGCTCGAAGCAGGTCGCGCAACATGCGTGCGCCGGCGAACGGCAGTTCCAGGTGCAACTCGTCGATGCGCCGCATCAGCTTGAGATCGGCATCGCTGACGGGCTCGCTCTCGTAGTACACCGAGCCGCGGCTGATGTTCACGATCTGCGCCTGGCGCGTGATCGGCAAGGGGTGGGTGCGGTCGATCATCGCTTTGCGCTCAGCATGCCGGCCTTGATGAGCGCGCCTTCTAAAAAATCATTCTCCAGTGCCAGTTGGCCGATCTTGGCGTGCAACACCTTGAGGTCGACGTGGGCTCGTCCGGCCGTGGCTCGCCCCCGAACACGTCGGCGGCCTTGGCCAGAAGCTGGTTCTTCCAGTCCGTGATCTGGTTGGGGTGCACGTCATGCTGCTGCGCAAGCTCGGCCAGAGTCTTGTCGCCACGTACGGCGGCCAGCGCCACCTTGGCTTTGAATGCCGCTGAGTGCGTGCGGCGGGGTCTTCTGCTCATACTTGCTCCAGTTCTCACGGGCGATGTCCTCGCCCTCGGGAGCAGTGTCCACACCTATCGGACTGTTCAGTTTTGCGGGGCCAGCTCTTCACTCCTTCTCCCCTGCTCAACACGTGGCAGGGTAGGTTGAACACCCGGGTCAAATTTGAATCGGCACTATCGCTGTAGGTGGGTCAATTTTCGGTCGGCGTCAACGCCTCGTCAGCCTCGCCTTTCCGGCCTGGCCATGCCGGTGGCGCTGGCCGGCGGAGTGCTCTACGGTCTGGCCGGGGCGAACCATGCCTTGCAGCCGCACCGCAACCGGCTCGAGAATGTGGCCATGGGTTCGGACCTCTCTGCCAGTGTCGTGTTGCTCGCCTTCTGCGCGACCGCGCTGGTTCGCTCCGGCTGAGTGCTCCACACCGAATCGGTGGGGGGATGACCACCGGATCCATGGACACTCAGTCGGTACGCGGTACGCGGTACATTTTCGCCAGTCGCCGCCGGCGTCGCTCGAACCCGAGGCCACACCGTTTCCGGAATCCCTCTTGAAGCCCCTTGTCATCCATGTCGAACAGAGTACTGGCATCACTCGAGAATCCGTGGCGGCACCAATGTGTCGACATCTTCGTGCGCGCGAACGGCAGCTTCGGTTTCGAGGAATTCCGCCGCGACCCGGAAGACGGCGGGCTGTGGCAATGCATGAACCGCTATGCGCCGCTCGTCTTCTCGTCCGAGGCCCAGGCCACGGACGCCGCCAGAGCGTCGGTGCTGTGGCTCGCCAAGATCTGAAACATCGTCGAACCGCGTTGCGCGCCCACTGAAAACACCATGAAGGCACCAGAACGTCAAACCCTGCTGCGCACCTTGCAGGCCCGTTTCGAGAAGCACACGCAGCGCCACAGCGGCATCACCTGGGCCGACGTGCAGGCCCGGCTCGAAGCCCATCCCGCGGCCCTGATCACGCTGCAAGCGATGGAAAGCTCGGGCGGTGAGCCGGACGTGATCGGCCACGACCAGCAAAGCGGCCTGGTCACGTTCTGCGATTGCTCGGCCGAAAGCCCGGCCGGGCGTCGCAGCCTCTGCTACGACAGTGAAGCGCTCGACGCGCGCAAGGAAAACAAGCCTGCAGGCAGCGCCCTGCAGATGACCGCCGCGATGGGCATCACGCTGCTGACGGAGCCGCAGTACCGCGAGCTGCAGACGCTCGGTGACTTCGATGTGAAAACTTCGAGCTGGGTCGCCACACCGCCCGAGCTGCGCGCGCTCGGTGGCGCACTCTTCTGCGACCGGCGCTATGGCCGCGTGTTCGTGTACCACAACGGCGCGCAGTCGTACTACGCCTCGCGGGGTTTTCGCGGCGCGTTGCAGGTCTGAGCCATGACGAACAAGACACCCACCGCACCGATCACCGACGCCAACCCGTCGGTCGAAGAAATGGAATCGCGCGTGGCGCGGTTCCGCCACCTGAAGCCGACCGACGACTATCTCGACTCGGGCATTCCGGGCTGCGAGCGCACCACGCTGCGGGTGCTCGGCCACCAGCCGCACGCGCCGCTGGCGGCCGAAGCTTTTCACATGAGCATGGTGTGCTGCGAGCCGGGCAAGGCGGCGCCGCTGCACAACCACCTGACGCAGGAGGTCTTCGTCGCGCTGAGCGGGCGCTGGGAAGTGTTCTGGGGCCCGCAGGGCGAGCGCCACGTGATGCTGGAGCCCTGGGACACGGTCAGCGTGCCGCCCGGCGTGTCGCGCGGCTTCAGGAACGTGAGCGCAGACACGGCGTGGCTGATGGGCATGGCCAGCGGCCACGACCCGGGCATGATCAACTGGCCAGAGCACGTGCGGGCCGCGGCGCTGGCGGCGGGCATCACCCTGCCCTGAGGCCACGGCTTCCAACATCGTTCGAACGAAGGTGAACAAACATGGCCACAGTGCGTGAAGGCAACCGGGGCGTCTTGATGGTCGTCGACGTGCAGGTCGGCGTGGTGCGCGACGCGTGGGACGCTGCGCGGGTCGTCGGCAACGTGGCGCGCACGGTCGAGCGCGCCCGCGCCGCGGGCACGCCGGTGGTCTGGGTGCAGCACGCCGACGACGAGTTGGTCCACGGCAGCGCCGAGTGGCAGTGGGTGCCTGAGCTGGTGCCTGCGAAGGGTGAACTCCAGATCCACAAACAATTCAACTCGTCGTTCGAGCAGACCACGCTCGAAGCCGAGCTCGCCGCTCTCGGCGCCACCCACATCACGCTTGCCGGCGCCGCGAGCAACTGGTGCATTCGTGCCACGGCCTACGGCGCGCTGGAGCGCGGCTACGACCTGACGCTCGTGAAAGACGCCCACACCACCGGCAGCATGGTGCAGGGCGACGGGTCGCGCATCGAAGCGGCCAGCATGGTGCAGGAGCTCAACATCGCGATGACCTGGCTCAGCTATCCGGGCCGCACGAACGGCACGGCCGGGGCGGCCGAGGTCGACTTCGCCCGGCCCGGTGGCGTGCGCCCGTAATTGCAAACCACGGCGCTCCGGGCGATGACCGATGGCTGCCGCCGGCTGTTCGCCCTCGGCCTGCTCGCGCTGCTGCAGGCCTGCATGGTGCTGCCACGCACGACGCAGGCCTACGACCCGGAATGCCAGGTCGTCACCAGGCACATGGTGCTTGAGGCAGTGCAGGTCGCGGCCATTCATCAATGCGCCAACCAGGGCTGCGTGGCGCTCGTCGTCGGCGCCGGCATCGTCTCGGCGGCGTCGGTCGTGATCTCGGGCAGCATCGTGGTCGCGGGCAACATCGCCTACTGGTTCGAGAAACAAGCCCAATGCCGAAGGGAGTCGAAATGAAGCTGCAGTTCACCGTTCACGATTCGGTGCCCGAAGACGAAGGCGGTCTCGTCGATGCCGGGCTCGACGCCTCGAACGCCGCGGCGGCACCGCTGAATGACGCGGCGCCGCTGTCGTGTTTTTGCGCACCTGCCTTGCGGGGACGTGGTCGGTGGTGCCGTGGGTCGCACCTGGGGCAGCTGTTGCGAACTGCAACAACTGTGGGTCGACCCGACCCAACGCCGCAAGGGCATCGGCGCCAGCCTGGTGCAGGCCTTCGAAGCTCACGCCTTGGCGCGAGGCTGCAGCACCTGCGACCTCGAGACCTTCAGCTTCCAGGCACCTTCGCTGTACCGCTCGCTCGGCTACGAGGTGGCACTGGCGCTGGAAGGGTTTGCGCCCGGCATCGTCAAGTACACGATGGTGCGCCGCTCCGCCGGGCACAGCCCGTAAGATCAGGTTCCGTTTCGACCCGGACCGCACGATGAAATTCCAGGCCACGTTTCTGCTTGTGTTCACCTTCGCCGCCCCGCCTGCGCAGGCCATGTCGATCGACCCGAAGGCGCTGGCGCGCTTCGACCATGGCTACACCGTGTGCGAAGCGAAGAACCCTGCGATGAAGGGCCAGCGCGACCCGGCCTACCTGAGCCTGTGGAAGGTCAAGGCCGATTCGAAAGCCCGTGCCGAACTCGCGGCGGCGCGCAAGACGGCGGCTTACCGCGCCGAGCAGGTGGCCGTGCAGAAGCGTGACGCCAAGGGCGCGGCGCCGGCCGCGTCGAGCCCGATCGAGCAGCAGTGCCAGGCGCTGTGGGCCGAAGCGCAGCGCATGGGGCAGAAGAAACAGTGAACGGCCCGGCCGGCACGCGGCCTTGTCACGGAGTCGCCCATGTGCAGGAACATCAAGACCTTGTTCAACTTCGAGCCGCCCGCCACCGAGCTTGAAATCCGCGACGCGTCGTTGCAGTTCGTGCGCAAGCTCAGCGGTTTCAGCGTGCCGTCCAAGGCCAATGCCGAAGCCTTCGACCGGGCGGTGGAACAGGTGGCCGCCTCGGCGCGCACGCTGATCGAATCACTGGTCACGAGCGCTGAACCACGCGACCGCGAGATCGAAGCGGCGCGCGCCCGGGCCCGCTCGGCCGCGCGCTTCGGGGCGTGAGCATCGGCGCACGCTGGGCTTTGCGCTTCGCCGTGCTCGGTGCCGCGGCCGTGCTGCTGCTCACACTGCTGGGCGCCGCCGGCTTTCCGGGTTACAGCCACGCGTCGCAATTCATCAGCGAACTGGGCGCCCGGGGCGCGCCGCACGAACTGTGGGTGCGTTTTGCCGGCTTCCTGCCGGCGGGCATCTTCGTCGGCCTGTTCGCCGCCGCCGCCTTCTGCGCCCTGCCGCGTTCGGGCCTCACGAGTGCCGGGCTGTTCGGCATCGGGGTCTATGCGCTCGGTTACGTGGCCGCCGCGTTCTTCCCGTGCGACGCCGGGTGCCGGCCGGCGCAGCCGAGCCTCTCTCAGGCGATCCACAACGTCTTCGGTCTCGCGGGCTACCTGCTGGCACCGCTGTTCCTGTACGCGCTGAGCTAGCAGGCGCGCCGCTGGCCGGGCGCGAGGCACTTGGCCGCGCTCGGCTTCGTGGCAGCGGCGTTGGTGCTCGTCGGCTTGCTGACACTCTCGCCGAAGTCACCGTTCGCCGGCACAAGCCAGCGTGTGATCGAGGTCGCCGTGCTGTCGTGGGTGGTGGCGTGCGGGTTCTACCTGCGCTCGCGCGCTGCGCGTGCGGCCTGAGCGACGCGCCTGCACGCATGCCTGAAATGGGTGCAGGTCGAGAACGGGTGACAACGCCGGGCAGAATCCACGCATGGCTTCTCCCTGGCTCATCGTTCTCTCGTCCTTCCTGTTCGCCACCATGGGCGTGTGCGTGAAGCTCGCCGCAGCCGACTACCCGCCGGGCGAGATCGTCTTCTACCGCGGCCTGACCGGCGCCATATTGATGCTGGCGCTGGCGCGCTGGCAACGCGGCACGCTGCGCACCAGCGTCGCCTCGATGCACTTCTGGCGCAGCCTGTCGGGCGTGATCGCGCTGTGCCTGTGGTTCTACGCGATCGGCAACCTGCCGCTGGCCACCGCGATGACGCTGAACTACATGTCTTCCGTGTGGATGGCGCTGTTCCTCGTCGGCGGTGCGGTGGTGCTGGGCAGCGCGCGGGTCGACGGCCGGCTGATCGCCACCGTGTTGCTCGGTTTCGCCGGCGTGGCGCTGATCCTGCGACCCACCATCGACGAGCAGCAGCTCTGGTACGGGCTGATGGGCTTGCTCTCGGGCGTGATCGCGGCCACCGCCTACCTGCAGGTCACGGCGCTCGGCCGCGCCGGCGAGCCCGAGTACCGCATCGTCTTCTACTTCTCGCTCGGCGGCGTGGCTGCCGGCGCGCTCACGCTGCTGTGGAGCGGTGGCCTGCACGCCCACACCTGGAAAGGCGCAGGCCTGCTGTTCGCCGTGGGCCTGCTCGCGACCGTGGCGCAGTTCCTGATGACCCGTGCCTACAGCACCGGCCGCACGCTGGTGAACGCGAGCCTGCAGTACCTGGGCATCGCGTTCTCGTTCACCTACGGCGTGCTGCTGTTCGACGACCGCGTCACCTGGATGGCGCTGCTGGGCATGCTGCTCATCGTGCTGGCGGGCCTGTCCGCCACCCTGCTGCGCAGCCGCGCCACCCCTGCCGACACCAAGAACGCACCGCTGGAGTCCTGATGACCACCGACCACACCACACTGATCTCCGCTGACACGTTGCGCACGCTGCTCGCTTCGGGAACGCCCGTCGTTTTGATCGACACCAGCTTCGACCTGGCCGACGTGGCCGCCGGCGAGCGCGCCTGGCGCGAAGGCCACCTGCCGGGCTCGCTCCACATGCACCTCGACCGCGCCCTGAGCGGCCCGAAGACCGGCACCAACGGCCGCCACCCGCTGCCGGCGCGCAACGTGTTCGCGGCCACCCTCGGGCACTGCGGCATCACACCGCAGACGCAGGTGGTGGCCTTCGACCGGCAGGGCGGCATGTACGCGGCGAGGCTGTGGTGGATGCTGCGCTGGATGGGGCATTCGCCAGCGGCCGTGCTCGACGGCGGCGTGGCCGCGTGGATCGCTTCCGGCGGCACGCTTGTCACCAGCGGCCCCGGCCCCGGCCCCGCCGCCGCCCCGCCCTACCCCAACCGCCCGCCACTGGCGGCGACGATCGAGGCCGACGCGCTCGCCGCCCGCCTGGGCCGCGCCCGCCTGATCGACGCACGCGCCGGCGAGCGCTTTCGCGGCGATGTGGAGCCGCTCGACACCACCGCCGGCCACATCCCCGGCGCCTTGAATCGCTTCTTCAAGGACAACCTCGACGCCACCAGCGGCCGCTTCAAGCCGGCCGAACAACTGCGCACCGAATTCGCGCCGCTGCTCGGTGCCGCAGGCGCCGCCGCGGTCGTGCACCAGTGCGGCTCGGGCGTCACCGCCTGCCACAACCTGCTGGCGATGGAACACGCCGGGCTGACGGGCTCGCTGCTCTACGCCGGCTCGTGGAGCGAGTGGTCGGCCGACCCGGCACGGCCAGTGGCACGCGGCTGAACGGCCAACGGCGTCCTTGTCCTACGTCAAGGCAAGGCCTGCAAAACCGCTCGCGCAGGAACCCACGACGGCGCATGATGTCTCACGGTTTCCGCAACGACAGGAGATGACCATGTTCAAGCGCATCCTCGTTCCGACCGATGGCTCCGACATCACCGCCAAGGCCATCGAGACCAGCATCGCGCTCGCCCGGTCGGTGGGCGCGCAGCTCTACACCATCAGCGTGAAAGAGCCGTTCCCGTACAGCGCCATTTCCGAGATGCAGCCCACGCCGCCGCAGGAGTTCTTCGACGCGCAGGAACGCATCGCTTCCAAGCGGGTGCAGCACGTCGCCGAACTCGCCACCGCCGCAGGCCTGGTGTGCCACGCCCACACGGTCGAAGCCCTGCACCCGTGGGAAGCGATCATCGACCACGCCAAACGCCTGGAGTGCGACCTGCTCGTGATGGCCTCGCACGGCCGGCGCGGTGTGTCTGCGCTGCTGCTCGGCAGCGAAACGCAGAAGGTGCTGACGCACTCGAAAGTGCCGGTGTTGATCGTGCGTTAACCAGCGCAGCTTCAGTGCGCGTGCAGCTGCTGCACCAGCACCAGCACGATCAGCAAACCCGCCGCCAGCCACGCCAGTTGCGCCACCGTTTCACGCAGCGTGAGGCGGTGCTGCAGCTGCGGGATCAGGTCGGCCACCGCCACATAGATGAAGCTGCTGGCGGCCACCACCAACAGGTAGGGGAACAGCGCTTCCCACGGCCCGACGACGAAGTAGCCGACCACGCCGCCCAGCACCGCGGCCATGCCCGAGAGTGCGTTGTAGAACAACGCGCGCCCGCGTGAAAAGCCGGCGTTGAGCAGCACGATGTAGTCGCCCACCTCCTGTGGAATCTCGTGCGCGATGATCGCCAGCGCCGTGACCACGCCGAGTTGCGTGTCGGCGAGGAACGCGGCCGCGATGATGATGCCGTCGCAGAAGTTGTGGATGCTGTCGCCCATGATCACGCTCCAGCCGCCGCGCCCGGCCTGATCATGGTCGAAGCCGTGGTGGTGGTGGTGGTCGTCGCCTTCGTGGTGGTGGCTGTGGCGGTAGAGCTCGGCCTTTTCCAGCAAAAAGAAGAACAGCAGGCCGCCGAGCAGCGTGCCGAACAGCGCCTGCGGGCTCGCCTTGCTCTCGAAGGCTTCGGGCAGCACGTCGAGCAGGGCCGTGCCGAGCAGCACGCCGGCCGACAGGCTCACCAGGTGCTGCACCACGCGCGACAGCACCGTGGCCGTGAGGCTCGCGGCGATCAAGACCGACAGCAGGCCGCCGACGCCGGTTGCAATGACGATGTAGAGCAGCGTCACGCGGCGCCGTTCGGTTGGGTCGGGCTCTCGTCTTGTTGTGACGGCATGGAAGGTTCCAGAAAGTAAGGTCGGCGCAAGCGGCATTCTAGGAGGCCGCGCGCGTCGTCCGCCGCGGCCGGCGACCCTGCGGTTTGCACCGACAATGCCGCATGGATCGCACCCCGTCTTCAAGCCCCGAACCGGCCTCGCGCTGGCCCGGCCAGCTGGCCGCCATCGACATGGGCTCGAACAGCTTCCGGCTCGAGATCGGCCAGCTGATCGACGGCCGCTACCGCCGCATCGACTACCTGAAGGAAACCGTGCGCCTGGGTGCCGGGCTCGACCTCAACGGCCTGCTGACCGAAGAAGCGACGATGCGCGGCCTGGCCTGCCTGGCGCGCTTCGCGCAGCGGCTGAAGGGCTTCGTGGTGCCGCAGGTGCGCGCCGTGGCCACGCAGACGCTGCGCGAAGCCCGCAACCGCGACCAGTTCCTGGCGCGGGCGCAGGCCGAACTCGGCTTTCCGATCGAGGTGATCTCGGGGCGCGAAGAAGCGCGCCTGATCTACGCCGGCGTCGCGCGCCTGCAGCCATCATCGGTGCCGCGCCTGGTCGTCGACATCGGCGGGCGGTCCACCGAGATGATCCTCGGCCAGGGCCGCAAGCCGATCCGCGCCGAGTCGTTCCAGGTCGGCAGCGTGAGCCTGTCGCTGAAGTACTTCGGCGAAGGCCGCTTCACCGAAGAAGCGTTCCGCCAGGCCCAGGTGGCGGCGGGCGCCGAGCTCGAGGAAGCGCTCGAACCGTTCGCCGCCGTGCACTGGCAGGAAGCGCTGGGTTCTTCGGGCACCGTGGGTGCGGTCTCGCAACTGCTCGGCGCCAGCGGCGTGAGCGACGGCCGCATCACACCCGATGGCCTGCGCTGGTTGATGGAGCAGTGCCTGCGTGCCGGCAAGGTCGACAGGCTGACCCTGCCCGGCCTCAAGGACGAGCGCCGCGCCGTGATCGCCGGCGGCCTGTCGATCCTGTACACCTTGTGCACGCACTTCGGCATCCAGGCCCTGCTGCCGGCGCGCGGCGCGCTGCGCCAGGGGGTGATCTTCGATCTGGACGAACGCCTGCACGCCACCGAGCTGCCGCAGGACGGGCACGACATCCGCGACGCGTCGGTGCGCGAGCTGCAGCGCCGTTTCATGGTCGACACGCACCAGGCCGAACGGGTCACACGCGTTGCCCAGACGCTGTACGAGAGCGTGCACCCTCGCGCCACGGTCGAAGCCCGGCGCGAGTTGCTGTGGGCTTGCGCGCTGCACGAGATCGGCATGATGGTCTCGCACCACGACCACCACCGCCACAGCGCCTACGTGCTCTCGCACGTCGACGCGGCCGGCTTCTCGCAAAGCCAGCTGCGCCGTGTCGGCGAGCTGGTGCTGGGCCAGCGCGGCGGGCTGCGCAAGATCGAACAGAGCCTGACCCGCGAAGACTTCGCCTGGCAGGTGCTGTGCCTGCGCCTGGGCGTGATCAAGTGCCACGCGCGCGGCGAGGTGGTGGCTGATGCGATGAGCCTGCGCCGCAATGGCGCGAGCGCGCAGATCGAGTTCGCGCCGGGCTGGAGCGAAGCCAACCCGCGCACCCGCCACCTGCTGAACGAAGAGCTGGCGCTCTGGGAGCGCAACGGGCCGCTGAAACTCGAACTGCGGCGCTGAAAACGCCGAGCGGCTACAGCAGGTCGGGCGCCTGCACCGCCTGCAGGATCACCTGCTCGGTGTCTTCGCGGTTGCGGCCGCGGATCCACCACACCGCGCCCTTCTTGATCGTCCACGGCTGCGGCGTGTCGGTCAGCAGGTAGGACGCGACCAGGCCGAGCACCGGCTGGTGGCCGACGATCAACACCGGCTCGCTCGCGTCGGGCCAGCGCGCCGCCTTCAGCAAGGCTTCGCCGTTGCCGTCGGGTGCGAGTTCGGGCAGGGTCTTGAACTTCTTGCCGAGCGCCTTGGCCGTCTGCTGGCAGCGCACGGCCGGGCTCACGAGAATGCGTGTCGAGTGCGCGATGCGCTGGTTCAGCCAGTCGGCCATGCGGTGGGCCTGGCGCTCGCCTTTGGCGGTGAGCGCGCGCTCGATGTCTTCGCGGCCCTCGTCAGGATCGGAGGCTTCGGCGTGGCGCCAGAGGATCAGGTCCATCACGCCTTCGGGGCGAAGCGCTCGGCCAGCGCCTGCTGTGCGCTCGGGCCGGTGCTGCCGATGCGCTCGTACTGGCCGTCGGGCAGCAACATCCACGCGTCTTGCCGGTCATGCAGGTAGGGCACGAGGCATTCGTCGATCACCCGCTGGCGCAGCGCAGCATGGCGCACCGGCCAGGCCACTTCGATGCGGCCGAACATGTTGCGGCCCATCCAGTCGGCGCTCGACAGGAACAGCGCTTCGTCTTCGTCTTGCGCGCCGAAGCGGAAGTAGGCGACGCGCGAGTGTTCGAGGAAACGGCCGACGACCGAGCGCACGCGGATGCGGTCGGTCACGCCCGGAATGCCCGGCGGCAGCATGCAGGCGCCGCGCACGATCAGGTCGATATCGGCACCGGCCTGCGCGGCCTGCACCAGCGCCTGCATCAGCGGCACGTCGGTCAGCGCGTTGACCTTGACGACGATGCGTGCCGGCAGCCCTTCGAGGGCCGCGGCCTTCACCTTGGCGATGTGCACGAGCATCTGCTTGTGCAGCGTGAACGGCGCCTGCAGCAAGGCGCGCAGCGGCTTGGTGCGGCCCAGGCTCGCGAGCTGCTGGAACACCGCATCAGCGTCGGACGTGAGGTCGCTCTCGGCCGTGAAATAGCCCAGGTCGGTGTAGAGCCGCGCCGTCTTCGGGTTGTAGTTGCCGGTCGACAGGTGGGCATAACGTTTCATCTTGCCGGCTTCACGGCGCGTGATCAGCAGCAGCTTCGCGTGGGTCTTCAGCCCGACGATGCCGTAGACGACCTGCACGCCCACGGCTTCGAGCCGCTCGGCCCAGTTGATGTTGGCTTCTTCGTCGAAGCGCGCCTTCAGTTCCACCACGACCATCACTTCCTTGCCGCGGCGCGCACCTTCGATCAGCAGGTCCATCAGCGGTGACTCGCTGCCGGTGCGGTAGATCGTCTGCTTGATCGCCAGCACATCGGGGTCGTAGACGGCTTCGCGCAGAAACTGCACGACCGGCTCGAACGACTCGAAGGGCTGGTGCAGCAGCACGTCGCCTTCACGCAGCCGCTCGAACATCGACTGCTGGCGTGGCAGCGTCGCCTGCGGCCAGGCCGGTTCGAAAGGCGGGAAGCGCAGCGCCGGCGCGTCGGTCTGGTCGATCAGCTGGTTCAGGCGCACCAGGTTCACCGGCCCGTTGACGCGGTACAGCGCCGCCTGCGGCAAGCCGAACTGCGTGAGCAGGAACTCGGCCAGCTCGGGCGGGCAGGTGTTGACCACTTCGAGCCGGATCGCGCGGCCGAAGTGGCGCGTGGTCAGCCCCGAGCGCAGCGCCTGGCGCAGGTTGACGACATCGTCTTCATCGACATCGAGGTCGGAATCGCGCGTGATGCGGAATTGCGAAAAGGCCTCGACCTCGCGCCCCGGGAACAGCTCCCCCAGGTGAGCGCGGATCACGCTCGTCAGCAGCACGAAGGCCTGGCCACCGGCGCTCAGGCGCTCGGGCAGCTTGATGACGCGCGGCAGCACGCGCGGCACCTTGACGATCGCGATGCCGTTGGCACGCCCGAAAGCGTCTTTGCCGCTCAGCCTGGCGATGAAGTTGAGCGACTTGTTGGCCACCTGCGGAAACGGGTGCGACGGATCGAGCCCGACCGGCACCAGCAGCGGCCGCACTTCGCGCTCGAAGAAATTGGCGACCCAGCGTCGCTGCGCCTCGTCGCGGTCGGCGTGGTTCAGGATCACGATGCCTTCGCTCTTGAGCTTGGGCGCCACGTCGTCGTTGAACACGGCGTACTGGTCGTCGATCAGCGCGTGGGCGTCGGCGGCCACCGATTCGAGGTCGCGGCTCGACACGCCAGCACCCGGGCGGCGCGCGGCTTCCAGGTAATCGGCAAAACGCACTTCGAAGAACTCGTCCATGTTCGACGACACGATGCACACGTAGCGCAGCCGTTCGAGCAAGGGCACGTCGGCACGCCGCGCCTGCGCGAGCACGCGCCGGTTGAACTCGAGAATCGAGCGCTCGCGGTTCAGGAGCGCCGGCATCTTCAGTGCAGGTGCAGCAACAACATCATTCATCGTTCGAGTTTATGAAGGTTTTGCGACAAGTTCGTGACAAGCATCAAGCGCGTCTCACGAAGTCGCCAGTTCGACCGGCCGCGCCAGCGCCCGCCGCCCAGCTTGTGCAGCGCGGGCGTGGATGCTGGCATCGATGATCTCGAGCCGCCCGTCGGCGTGTTCGGCGAGCGCCGTGAGGCTCTCGACCCAGTCGCCGTCGTTGGCATAGAGAATGCCGTCGATCAAACGCAGCTCGGCGTGGTGGATGTGGCCGCAGACCACGCCGTGCACGCCGCGCCTGCGAGCCTCGCGCGCCAGCGCGGCCTCGAAGTCGCCTACGTAGCTCACCGCGCGCTTGACCTTGAGCTTCAGGTACTTCGAGAGCGACCAGTACGGCAGGCCCATGCGCGCGCGCAGCGAGTTCAGGTGCCGGTTCAGGCGCAGCGTGAATTCATACAACGAATCGCCAACATGCGCGAGCCACTTGGCGCACTGGATCACGCCGTCGAACAGGTCGCCGTGCGTGACCCAGAGCTTGCGGCCGTCGGCGGTTTCGTGAATCCAGTCTTCCGCGACCTCGATGCCACCGAAGTCGTGTCCGACGTAACGGCGGGCGAACTCGTCGTGGTTGCCCGGAATGAAGATCACGCGTGTGCCCTTGCGGGCCTTGCGCAGCAGCTTCTGCACCACGTCGTTGTGGGCCTGCGGCCAGTACCACTGGCGCCGCAACTGCCAGCCGTCGACGATGTCGCCGACGAGGTACAAGGTCTCGCACTCGGTGTGTTTCAGGAAACCGAGCAGCGCTTCGGCCTGGCAACCCGGCGTGCCCAGGTGCAGGTCGGAGATCCAGAGCGTGCGGAAGCGGCGCGCGGGCACGCCGATGTCGTCGTCGTCTTCACGATCGTGCGCAACGGCAGATCGGGCCCAGGCGTTCACGAAAGCGGCGTCACGGTGCATGGGCGCGGATCGTGCTTGAGCCATGTGACCACGGTGTGGCGGCGCCGTGTCTGACACGTGACCCAGCCATCACGCTCGCGCTGGTGGTACCGTGCTCCACGCACGGAGTTCCCGTTGAATGCTGGTCGGCAAGCGACTCGGGCTGCCGCCGCGCCGCCTGCTCCAAAGGTGGCTCGCCATGGTCAGACTCCAGCTTTCACTCCAGCTCGACTACGAGGTCTACGGCCCGGGTTGCGACTTCGTCTTCAACATCCACGCCGCCCACACCGCGCGCCAGAGGGTGTTGCACGACGCGCTCACGATCAACCAGAACATTCCCTCGATGGTCGAGACCGACCCGGCCACCGGCAACCGCTACCTGCGGCTCACGGCGATGGCCGGGCCGCTGAGCGTGCGCTACGAGACCACCGTCGACATCGAGCACCACTTCGCGCTGCCGGCCGACGTGCCCGAAGTGCCAGTGGCATGTGTGCCGGCGCATGTGCTGGGCTACATCTACCCGAGCCGCTATTGCCAGTCAGACCGGCTGCACAAGTTCGCCACCCGCGAGTTCGGCCAGCGCTGGCAGGGTTACAGCCGGGTGCAGGGCATTCGCGACTGGGTGCTGGAGCGCACGCTGTTCTCGTCGAACACCTCGAACTCGCAAACCTCGGCGCTCGACACGCTGCTGGAGCAGACCGGCGTGTGCCGTGACTTCGCGCACCTGATGATCGCCTTGTGCCGCGCCATCAACATCCCGGCGCGTTTTGCGACCGGCATCGACTACGGCGCCGACCCGGCCTTGGGGCCGACCGATTTCCACGCCTACGTCGAGGTGTACCTGGGCGACCGCTGGTACATGTTCGATCCCTCAGGCACCGCGATACCGATGGGCTTCGTGCGCTTCGGCACCGGCCGCGACGCCGCCGACGTGGCCTTCGCCACGATCTTCGGTTCGGTGCAGTCGGCCGCGCCCATCATCCACATCGAAGCGGTGCCGGGCGGTGACGGGCAGCTGCGTGTGCCCTACCACTGTGTCGAGGCGATCTCGACCGACGGTTGAAGCCCGGCACGCAAGGCCGCAGTTCAGTGGTTGTCTCGGGGCACGAACGAGCCGCGCTTGCCCACCAGAAAGTCCAGGTCCACACCCTGGTCGGCCTGCAACACCGTGTCGACGTAGAGTTTCCAGTAGCCACTCGACAGTGGCGGTTCCGGCTTCTTCCACCCCGCCAGCCGCTTGGCCAGTTCTTCGTCGCTGATGTGCAGGTGCAGCTTGCGCTGCGGCACGTTCAATTCGACGATGTCGCCGTTCTGCACCACCGCCAGCGGGCCACCCGCCGCCGCTTCGGGCGCTGTGTGCAACACCACCGTGCCATACGCCGTGCCGCTCATGCGGCCGTCGCTGATGCGCACCATGTCGGTGATGCCCTTGCGCAGCACTTTCGGCGGCAGCGGCATGTTGCCGACCTCGGCCATGCCAGGGTAACCCTTCGGGCCGCAGTTCTTGAGCACCATCACGCAGGTTTCGTCGATGTCGAGGTCTTCGTCGTCGATGCGTTTGTGGAAGTCTTCGATGTCCTCGAACACCACTGCCCGGCCCTTGTGCACCATCAGCGAAGGCGTGGCCGCGCTCGGCTTGATGACGGCACCCCGCGGCGCCAGGTTGCCCCGCAAGACGGCGATGCCAGCCTTGTCCTTGAACGGCTGGGCCAGCGACATGATTACTTCGGGGTTGTAGTTCTGCGCGTCGGCGATGTTCTCGCCGATGCTGCGCCCGGTCGAGGTCATCGCGCCCAGGTGCAGGTGTTGCGAGATCTCCTTCATCACCGCCGGCAGGCCGCCCGCGTAGCAGAAGTCTTCCATCAGGAACTTGCCCGAGGGCTGCAGGTTCACCAGGCACGGCAGGTCGCTCGCGAGTTTGTCGAAGTCGTCGATCGAGAGTTCGACACCGATGCGCCGCGCCATCGCCACGAGGTGGATCACCGCGTTGGTCGAACCACCGATCGCCGCCAGCGTCTTGATCGCATTCTCGAACGCTTCACGCGTGATCACCTTCGACAGCTTCAGGTCTTCGTGCACCATCCCGACGATGCGCCGCCCGGCATTGCGCGCCAGCACGTTGCGCCGGCCGTCGACCGCGGGGTAGGCCGCGTTGCCGGGCAACCCGATGCCCAATGCCTCGACCATGCTGGCCATCGTGCTGGCCGTGCCCATCGTCATGCAGTGGCCGTGGCTGCGGTGCATGCAGCTTTCGGCCTCGAAGAAGTCGGCCAGCTTCAGCGTGCCGGCACGCACCTGCTCGCTCATGCTCCACACGCCGGTGCCCGAACCGAGCTCCTGGCCGCGCCACTTGCCGTTGAGCATCGGCCCACCGCTGACGCCGATGGTCGGCAGGTCGACGCTGGCCGCGCCCATCACGAGCGACGGTGTGGTCTTGTCACAGCCCATCAGCAGCACCACGCCGTCGATCGGGTTGCCGCGGATGCTTTCTTCCACGTCCATCGACGCGAGGTTGCGGTACAGCATCGCGGTCGGCCGCAACAGCGTTTCGCCCAGGCTCATCACCGGGAATTCGAGCGGGAAACCGCCCGCTTCGTAGACGCCGATCTTCACTTGCTCGGCCAGCGTGCGGAAGTGCGAGTTGCAGGGCGTGAGCTCGCTGAAGGTGTTGCAGATGCCGATCACCGGCCGGCCGTCGAACTGGTCGTGCGGCACGCCCTTGCCCTTGACCCAGCTGCGGTACGCAAAACCATCGCGGTCTTGCCGGCCGAACCACTGCTGGCTGCGCAGTTCTTCGGGCTTCTTCTTCGGACCTTGTGTCATCACCACCCCGGTTAACCCGGATCGGCACCCGGGACTGTATTGGATACTATGGTATGACGATTGTTTTCACCCTGCGGTAGAACCCTAGGAACTTTTCCCATGCCCTCGCCTGCCATCCTCTCCGTCGCCAAGTTGTCACCGCTCTTTGCCTCGCAACTCGACGCCGCCTTCACCGTGCACGATCGTCTGCATCAGACCGACCCGGCCGCGTTCGCCGTCGCGGCGCCGGAGATCCGCGCCATCGCCGCAAGCGGCGAGTCGAAGGTCGGCGCCGACCTGATCGCGCAATTGCCCAAGCTCGAGATCATCTCGGTGATGGGTGTCGGTTACGACGGCATCGACGTGGCCGCCGCCCAGGCCCGCGGCGCGGTCGTCACGCACACGCCGAACGTGCTCAACGACGACGTGGCCGACCTCGCCATCGGCCTGATGCTCTCGGCCGCGCGCCAGCTCCCGGCCGCCGACCGTTACGTGCGCGCCGGCTCCTGGCCGAACGGGCCGATGCCGCTGGCGCGCAAGATGTCGGGCGCGCGGCTCGGGCTGGTCGGCATGGGCCGCATCGGGCAGGCGATCGCGCACCGTGCCGCGGCCTTCGGCATGAGCATCGCCTACACCGCGCGCAACGCTCGGCCGGCCGTGCCGTTCAAGTACGTGGCGAGTGCCACCGCGCTCGCGGCCGAGTGCGACTACCTCGTCGTCATCACGCCCGGCGGCGCAGCCACGCGCAAGCTGATCAACGCCGAGGTGCTGGCCGCGCTCGGCACCAAGGGCATTCTGGTCAACGTGGCGCGTGGGTCTGTGGTGGATGAAACCGCGCTGATCGACGCGCTGGAACGTGGCGTGATCGGCGGCGCCGGCCTCGACGTGTTCGAGAGCGAGCCCCACGTGCCCGAGCGCCTGCGCGCCTTGCCGCACGTGGTGCTGGCGCCGCACATCGGCAGCGCGACCTCGCAGACACGCCAGGCGATGGCCGATCTGGCGTTCAGCAACCTGCGGGCTCACTTTGCCGGCCAGCCACTGCTGTCGCCGGTGCCGGAGTGCGCATGAGCGCTTGCCATCTGTCGGTTGCGCGTTGCCCGATGCCGGTGGAGATTCGGGGCTTCTTTTTCACCGCCAAGACGCAAAGGGCGCAAAGGAAAAGAAGGAATTGCTTTTCCTTGGCGCCCTTGGCGTCCTTTGCGCCTTGGCGGTAAATATTCTTCGGTCACCACCGCTCTCCTGAAAGCAAAACCATGAGCGACACCCACCTCATCAACGTCGACAAGCTGCACCACGCCATCCGCCAGGTCGTCGCCGGCTTCGGCAGCAACGCGCAGGAAATCGAAGACGTCGCCAGCAACCTGATCGAAGCCAACCTCACCGGCCACGACTCGCACGGCATCGGCATGCTGCCGCGTTACGCCGACGCGTTCGCCGAAGGCGGCCTCAAGCCCAACGCCCACGTGCGCACCGTGCTCGACGCCGGCGCGATGCTGCGGCTCGACGGCGAAGCCGGCTTCGGCCAGGTGATCGGCCGCGAAGCCATGGCGCTCGGCATCGCTCGGGCGCGCCAGACCGGCTGCTGCATCGTGGCCCTGGGCAACGCCCATCACCTGGGCCGCATCGGCGCGTGGGCCGAGATGGCGGCCGCCGAGGGCCTGGTGTCGCTGCACTTCGTCAACGTGATCTCGCGTGGCATCGTGGCCCCCTTCGGTGGCGCCGACGCGCGCTTCGGCACCAACCCCTTCACCGCCGGCGTGCCGGTGCCGGGCCGCCCGCCGATGATCCTCGACTTCGCGACCAGCATGCTCGCGCAGGGCAAGACCCGCGTGGCGCACAACAAGGGCGAATTGCTGCCCGCCGGCAACCTGATCGACGACACCGGCAAGCCGACACGCGACCCGCGTTATTCGGTGATCGAACCCTTCGGTGCCATCCTCACCTTCGGGCAGCACAAAGGCTACGGCCTGGCCGTGTTGTGCGAACTGCTCGGCGGCGCGCTCGCCTCGGGCATGACGCAGCACACCGACGACAGCAGCAAGAAGCGCATCCTGAACGGCATGCTGTCGGTCCTGATCGACCCCGCAGCGCTCGGCGACCGGGCGGCCTTCGACCGTGAAACGCAAACCTTCGTCGAATGGGTGCTGGCCTCGCCACCGCAGGAGGGCGTGGACCAGGTGCGCCTGGCCGGCGACCCGGAGCGCGAGTCGCGCGCACGCCGCACCGCGCAGGGCGTGCCGGTCGACGCCACCACCTGGCGGCAGATTCTCGGCGCCGCGGCACAACTCGGTGTGGACCCGACCGCCGTGGCGCGCGCCGCCGGCACGGCCTGAGTTTTCCCCGCCTCGGGCCGGGCCCGCCTTCGGGTAACTCCTGTCAAGCCGATCGCTCAATCATCATACGATAAGACGTGCGCCGGTCGAGCGCCACACTCAGGAGACCAACACATGCAATTCGGAAAATGGATCACCGGTGCGATCGTGAGCGCCGGGCTGCTGGCCGGCAGCCCCGCTTTCGCACAGGAAAAGCTCACCGTCTGGTGGGTCAAGGGCTTCTACAAGTCTGAAGACGACGCGCTGTTCGCGGCGATCAAGAAGTTCGAGGCCAAGTACCCGAAGGTGAAGATCGAACTCTCGCAGTACCCGATCCAGGACATGATCCCCAAGACCGTGTCGGCGCTCGACTCCGGCAGCCCGCCCGACGTGGCCTATGCCGACGTGTACGACTTCCAGGTCACGGCCAAGTGGGCTTTCGACGGCAAACTCGAAGACATCACGAGCGTGATCGACCCGATCCGCGCGCGCTTCGCGCCCAACACGATCGAGACCGCCTTCCTCTACAACGACCAGGCCAAGACACGCGCCTACTACGCGTTCCCGATCAAGCAGCAGACCATGCACATCCAGTACTGGAAGGACATGCTGGCCGAAGCGGGCTTCAAGCCGAGCGACATTCCCACCGACTGGAAGGGCTACTGGAGCTTCTGGTGCGACAAGGTGCAACCCGCCTACCGCGCCAAGAGCGGCAGCCGCGCCTTCGGCATCGGCATGCCCACCGGCGTGGATTCGAGCGATTCGTTCTATTCGTTCCTGACCTTCATGGACGCGCACAACGTCAGATTGGTCAACGACAGCGGCAAGCTGCTGGTCGACGACCCGGCCGTGCGCCAGGGCCTGATCAACGCGCTGACCGACTACACCTCGGTCTACGTGAAGGGCTGCTCGCCGCCGTCGAGCACGAGCTGGAAAGACCCGGACAACAACGTCGCCTTCCACAACAAGACGACGGTGATGACGCACAACGCCACGATCTCGATCGCTGCGAAGTGGCTCGACGACATGAACAACACCACGCTGACCGAAGCACAGCGCGCCACCGCGAAGGCCAACTACACCGAGAAGATCGCCACCGCCGGGTTCCCGAACAAGCCTGACGGCAGCAAGATGGTCTACCGCGCGGCGGTGAAGACCGGCGTGATCTTCAAGGACGCGAAGAACAAGGCCGCGGCCAAGCAGTTCGTCTCCTTCCTGCTCGAAGAAGCCAACCTGACCCCGTATGTCGAGGGCTCGCTGGGCCGCTGGTTCCCGGTCACCAAGACCGCGCAGCAGAGCCCGTTCTGGAAGACCGACGTGCACCGCCAGGCCGTCTACAACCAGTTCATGAACGGCACGGTCACGTTCGAATTCACCAAGAACTACAAGTTCACGGTGCTGAACAACGAGAACGTGTGGGCCAAGGCGATGAACCGCATCCTCAACGAGAAGGTGCCCGTCGACAAGGCCACCGACGAGATGATCGAGCGCATCAAGACCGTCGCCCGCTAGAACATGGCACCCCCCCGTAGCACGTTCGGCGCACCCCCCCGGGGGGGCGCCCCTGGCGGACCGGCAAAGCCGGATCCGCGGCGGCCGCTCGGGGGTGCGGTATGAGCGCCGTGATCACCACAACGGCCACGCCACGGCGCGCACCGCCCGACCGCTGGCAGTTCTGGGGTCGCATGCTGGTGCTGCCCTACATCCTGGTGTTCCTGATCTTCGTGCTCTACCCGGTGGGTTACGGTCTGTGGCTGGCGCGCCACCCGCAGAGTTACGTCAAGCTCTTCGAAGACCCGATCTTCTTTCGCACCGTCATCAACACGATCGTGTTCCTGGTCGTGGCGATCAACGTCAAGATGGTGATCGCGCTGGTGCTGTCGGGCTTCTTCGTGCAGCAGCGCTGGTGGATCAAGGTCTTGTCGCTGATCTTCATCCTGCCCTGGGCGCTGCCTTCGATCCCGACGATCCTGTCGGTGCGTTTCATGCTCAACCCCGAGTGGGGCGTGATCAACACGCTGATCTTCAAGCTGAGCGGCGCCGACGGCCCGAACTGGCTCAACAACCCCACGCTGGCGCTCGGTTTCTCGATGTTGATGCACATCTGGAAATCGCTTCCGTTCTGGACGCTGATCCTGATCGCCGGCCGCCTCGCCATTCCCGCCGAGCAGTACGAAGCCGCCTCGGTCGACGGCGCCACCAACTGGCAGAAATTCAAGTTCATCACCTGGCCCTCGATGCGCACGCTCTACGTCACCTCGCTGATCCTGTCGATGATCTGGACGCTCGGTGACTTCAACAGCGTGTACCTGCTCACCGGCGGCGGCCCGGCCGACCTGACGCACGTGCTGGCCACGCTCGGCATCCGCTACCTGCGGCTCGACCAGGTCGACCTGGCGATGGCCTCGATCGTCGTGGCGCTGCCGCTCGTCTTGCCGCTCGTTTACTTCATGATGAAGCGGCTGTCCAAATGAGCAGCCAACGAATGACCTGGAAGAAGGTCAGCACCGAAGCCAAGCTGCTGCTCATCGGCATTCCGCTGCTGCTGTGGACGATCATCCCCGTCTACCACCTGTTCCTGTTCGCGATCTCGGCCCGCGACACCGCGACCTCGGGCAACCTGTGGCCCAAGGAGCCGACGCTGCAGAACTTCCAGACCGTGTTCGGGCAGAAGCACTTCTACCTCGACCACTTCTGGGTGCAGCTCGGCAACTCGGTATTGATCGCGGTGGCGGTGGCCGCGATCACGCTCTTCGTCGCCACCTCGGCCGCGTTCGCGATCAGCCGGCTCAAGGTGCGCGGCGGGCGCACGGTGATGAACCTGGCGCTCTTCACCTACTTCATCCCGGCCGCGTTTCTCGCCGTGCCCATGTACAAGACCATGGGCAACTACGGCCTGCTGAACAGCCAGTGGGCGCTGATCCTCGCGATGGTGACGATCGCGTCACCCTATTGCATCTGGGTGCTGAAGCAAGCCTCCGACAAGCTGCCTTACGAGCTGGATGAGGCCGCGCGCATGGACGGCGCCTCGCCGCTGCAGCTGTTCCGGCTCGTCTACCTGCCGCTGATGGTGCCTTCGCTGGTGGCGGTGGGCACCTACGCGCTGCTGCTGGCATGGAACGAGTACCTCTACGCCTTCCTGCTGCTGTCGAACGACAAGAGCGTGACGCTGGCCGTGGCGCTCGGCAACTTTCTCTCGGCCGACGATTCGCCGTGGGAGCTGCTGATGGCCACCGGCCTGATCTACGCGCTGCCGCCGGCGGCGATCTACTACGCATTCAAGCGCTACATGGTGGGTGGCCTGACGGCCGGCGCCGTGAAGAGCTGAGGACAACGATATGGCATCGGTCGGTTTCCGCAACATCGAGAAGGCCTACGGCACCGTCAAGGTGATCCACGGCATCGGCTTCGACATTCAAGACGGCGAGTTCGTCGTGCTGGTCGGCCCGTCGGGCTGCGGCAAGAGCACGCTGCTGCGCATGCTGGCGGGCCTGGAAGAGATCAGCGGCGGCGAGATCTCGATCGACGGCAAGGTCGTCAACGAACTCGAGTCGAAGGACCGCGACATCGCGATGGTGTTCCAGAGCTACGCGCTCTACCCGCACATGACGGTGCGCGAGAACATGGCCTTCAGCCTGCGCTTGCGCAACGCCGACAAGAAGCTGACCGACCAGCGCGTCGACGACGCGGCGCGCATCCTCAACCTCGACAAGCTGCTCGACCGCCACCCGCGCGAGCTCTCGGGTGGCCAGCGCCAGCGCGTGGCCATGGGCCGCGCGATCGTGCGCGACCCGAAGGTGTTCCTGTTCGACGAGCCGCTCTCCAACCTCGACGCGAAGCTGCGTGTGGCGATGCGCGCCGAGATCAAGGCTTTGCACCAGCGCCTGAAGACCACGACGGTCTACGTCACGCACGACCAGATCGAAGCGATGACGATGGCCGACCGCATCGTCGTGATGCACGACGGCATCATCGAGCAGATCGGCACGCCGCTCGAGCTCTACGACCACCCGGGCAACCTGTTCGTCGCGCAGTTCATCGGCTCGCCGTCGATGAACGTGGTGGCCGGTGTGTTGCGCGGCAGCGGTGGCAGCACCGAAGTCGAAGCCTCCGGCACGCGCTGGCCGGTGCCGGCGCAGATCGGCGGCACGAACGGCCAGGCGGTGCACTACGGTATTCGCCCCGGCGACATCCACTTGTCGCCTACCGGCCATGGCATCGCCGCGAAAGTGATCGTGGTCGAGCCGACCGGCGCCGAAACCGAGCTGCTGGTCCAGGTGGGCGACGAGCAGATCGTCGTCGTGATCCACGGCCGCACCGCAGCCCAGCCCGACGAGACCGTGCACCTCGTGATCGACACCGACAAGGCCCACGTCTTCGACAGCGCGAGCGGCAAGCGCCTGGGCTGACGTGGCAAAAAAGCCGGCACCGCTGGTCGTCGTCATGGGTGTCAGCGGCTGCGGCAAGAGCACCGTCGGCCGCCTGATCGCGAAGCGGCTGGCCTGCGAATTCCTCGAAGGCGACGACCTGCACCCGCCCCGCAACCTCGAGCGCATGGCCGCGGGCATCGCCCTCACCGACCACGACCGACGCGACTGGCTCAAGGCCATCGCCGAGCAGCTCGCCGACGCGCACGCGGCACGCTACGGCTTGATCGTCTCCTGCTCCGCACTCAAGCGCAGCTACCGCAACCAGCTGCGTACCGCGTCGAGCGAGCTCGCCTTCGTGCACATCCACGGCAGCCTCGATGTGCTGGAGGCGCGCATGGAGTCGCGCACCGGCCATTTCATGCCAGCTTCGCTGCTCGACAGCCAGTTGCAGACGCTGGAGCTCCCCGGGGCCGACGAACGCTGCATCACGCTCGATGTGGCCTTGCCCGCCGAGCAGATCGCCGAGCAGGCTTGCACCTGGCTCGCCCAACCTTTCAGCGCCACGGCGCCACGCCCATGATCAACGCCCTGACCTTCCGCCTCGACGGCCAGCTCGCACTCGTCACCGGCTCGTCCAGCGGCATCGGCCTGGCGCTCGCACGCGGCCTCGGGCAAGCCGGTGCACGCGTGGTGCTCAACGGGCGCGACGCCGGCAAGCTCGCGCAGGCCGCGGCGCTGCTCGCCAGCGAAGGCTTGAGCGTGCAGGCGCGTGCCTTCGACGTGACGAAGCGCGATGAGGTCGATGCCGGCATCCAGGCGGTCGAATCCGGCATCGGCGCCATCGACATCCTGGTCAACAACGCCGGCATGACCCGCCGCGCCGCGTTCCACGAACTCACCACCGCCGACTGGGACGCGGTGATGCGCACCAACGTCGACAGCATCTTCCATGTCGGCCAGGCGGTCTCGAAATTCATGGTCACGCGCGGCCGCGGCCGCATCATCAACACCTGCTCGGTGATGAGCGAGCTCGGCCGGCCGGGCACCTCGGTCTACACCGCGTCGAAAGGCGCGGTCAAGATGCTGACCAAAGCGATGGCGATCGACCTCGGGCCGCACGGCATCAACGTCAACGGCATCGGCCCGGGTTACTTCAAGACCGAGTTAACGGAAAAGCTGGTGAACGACCCCACGTTCAGCGCCTGGCTCGTCAACCGCACGCCGAGCCGGCGCTGGGGCGACGTGGAAGACCTGGCCGGCGCGGCGGTGTTCCTGGCGAGCGACGCATCGCGTTTTGTCAATGGCCACATCCTTTACGTCGACGGTGGTGTCACCGCGTCTCTCTGACTTTTAGAAAGATCTTCTTGAGCACTCCCACCACCTTCACCCAGGTCACGCTGTTCACCGACACCGACGGCCGCGCGCGCTTTCGCGAGAGCGCCATCGCGCTGCCCGAAGGCACGCCGACCTCGATGCTCTCGACGCTGATGCCCAGCGCTGGCTACCAGTTGCGCCACAGCCCGGTCGGTTTTCGGAGCCAGTTCCATTGCACCGTCACCCCGCAGTGGGTGTTCATCCTCGGCGGGCAGATGGAGATCGGCCTGCAAGGCGGTGCCTCGCGCGTGTTCTCGGCCGGTGAACATTTCTACTCGGCCGACACGCTGCCCGAAGGCGCCGCCTTCGACGCGGCCGTGCACGGCCACTGGAGCCGGCAACTCGGCAACCAGCCGCTGGTCACGCTCTTCGTTCGCGGCTGAAATACGCATGAAGCGCGCCCGATGATCAAGAACGTCCATGGCGGCACCGTCGACCTGCTCGGCGAGGCCATCGTCACCGGCCGCTATCCCGTCGGCAGCTCCTTGCCCCCCGAGCCGATGCTGTGCGACGAGCTCGGCGTGAGCCGCACCGTGATCCGCGAGGCCGTGAAGTCGCTGATCGCCAAAGGCCTGCTCGTCACCGGCCCGAAGGTCGGCACGCGCGTGCTCGCCGAAGAACAGTGGAACTGGTTCGACCCCGATGTGGTGGCCTGGCAATCGCGCGCCGGCCTGTCGCGCGAGTTCCTGCGTGACCTGCAGGAGCTGCGCCGCCTGGTCGAGCCGGCCGCAGTGCGCCTGGCCGCCGAGCGTGCGACCGCGGCCGACATCGCCGAGATCGAAGCCGCCTACGCCGGCATGAAACGTTCGATCGAAGAAGGCGGCGACTACGTCAGCAGCGACCTGCGCTTTCACCAGGGCCTGCTGCGCGCCTGCCACAACCGCATGGTCGGGCAGATGAGCAAGGCGCTCGGCGCGCTGCTGCGCACCAGCTTCGAGATCTCGACCTCGCGGCCCGACGGCCCGGCCCAGTCGCTGCCCTTGCACCGCGCCGTGCTCGACGCCGTGATCGCCCGCTCGCCGCTGAAGGCCGAGCGCGCGATCATCGTGTTGATCGACGGCGCCAACAGCGACATCGAGCAGGTGCTCACCACACGCCGCAAGCTGCCGTCACTGGGCGTTCCGGCGCCGCGGCTGAAGGCGCGCATGCGGGTCGTGGCGCGCTGAGGCCAGCGCCAGCTTCGGCGATTCTCACCGGCGCGGCGCACAGAGAAAACCCGCGGGCACCAGGGTGGCCGCCCTGTCAGGGTGCCGGCCGGGCGATCGAGCTGCGCTGGCCCGCAACTCGTGAAAGGAGCTGCCCATGAAAACTTTGCCGATCGCGCTGGCCTTCGTCGGCGCCAACGCGATGGCCTGTCCTGACGCCGCCAAGAATGCAGTGGCGCCCGGCACCGACCAAGCTGCCGTCGCCGTCGTGAAGGCCCAGCCTGCAGCACAGCAGCGAGCGAACACAACAGCGGTGACCGATCGTGGGGCGCGCCAAGGCCGGCACTCAGCAGCAGATCCCGCAGCAAGTGGCCGGAGCAGGTCACGCTGCGTTCGGTACTTGCACCCCGGCCGGACGAGACGCGCTGGCGCTGCGTGAGCGAGGTGGCCGGCGCGGCCGCCAGCTCGCCGAGACCGAACGCCTGCGTCGCCTCGCCGGCTTCGATGCGATCCTTCAGCAAGCCATGGATTCTCCCTGCGGCCGACCGCGCCTTCGCACGGCGTTTCACGCCGCCGCCGGCACCCGCGGCAACACCCGCCCGGCCTCGAGCAGTGTCTTCAGGCTGGACAACACCCTCCCGTCGCGTATCGCCGGTCAGCGATCACCCCCAGGCCCGAAGTGCATCACGCCGTCGTCGACCTTGCCGAGGTCGAGCGTCACCAGGTCGAGCACGTAGTTCTGGTGCAGGCGCCAGGGTTTGCGGTTGCCCTGCTTGGGCAGCATCTCGATCGCGCGGCGCACATAACCCGACGTGAAGGTGAGGAAAGGCTCGGGCGTGACACCCGCGTCACGTGCGGGCGTGGCGACCGTGGCGCCACGGTTGTCCATGTGCCTGAGCAGCCGGCACACGTAGCGCGAGGTCAGGTCGGCCTTGAGCGTCCAGCTCGCGTTGGTGTAGCCGAAGATGTTGGCCAGGTTCGGGATGCCGCTGTACATCATGCCCTTGTAGATGAGCGCCCGCGACATGTCGACGGCCTGGCCGTCGAGGCTCAGCTTCACGTCGCCGAGCACGTTGAGCTGCAGGCCGGTGGCGGTGACGACGATGTCGGCCGGCAGTTCGTCGCCCGACTGCAGGCGGATACCGTGCTCGGTGAAGCTGTCGATCGAGTCGGTCACAACCGAGGCACGGCCTTCACGAATCGACTTGAACAGGTCGCCGTCGGGCACCAGGCAGATGCGCTGGTCCCACGGGTTGTAGTGCGGCGTGAAGTGGCGCGCCACGTCGAAGCCGGCACCGAGTTCGTGCTTCACCAGGCCCACCAGCCGTGCCTTGGCCTGCACCGGGTACTTGCGCGCGAGCCGGTAGAAGTACATGCCGACCAGCACGTTCTTCAAACGCACGAAACGGTAGGCCAGCAGCGCCGGCAGCCAGCGTTTGAGCTTCTCGGCAATGGCGTCGCTCGACGGCCGCGAAACCACGTAGGTCGGCGAGCGCTGCAGCATCGTCACGTGCGCGGCGGTCCGGGCCAGCTCGGGCACGAGCGTGACGGCCGTGGCACCGCTGCCGACGACCACGACGCGCTGGCCCGAACAATCGAGCCCTTCAGGCCAGAACTGCGGATGCAGGACCCGGCCGGCAAAACGCTCGATGCCCGGAAACTCCGGCCGGTGCGGCTGCGCATAGCTGTAGTAGCCGCTGCCGAAGAGCAGGAACCTGCAGCGCAGCGTGCAACGCTCGCGCTGCGGGCCGCGCTCGACCACCACCGTCCAGCGTGCCTCCTGCGCCGACCAGTCGGCGCTGACCACGCGGTGCTGGAAGCGGATGTGCCGGTCGATGCCGTGTTCGGCCGCGGTCTCGGCGATGTAGGCGCGGATCGCCGGCCCGTCGGCGATCGCCTTCGCGTCTTTCCAGGGTTTGAACACGTAGCCGAGCGTGTACATGTCGGAGTCGGAGCGCACGCCGGGGTAACGGAACAGGTCCCAGGTGCCGCCCGTCGCGTCGCGCCCTTCGAGCAGCGTGAAGCTCTTGTCGGGGCACTGCTTCTGCAAGTGCACCGCCGCGCCGATACCCGACAGGCCGGCGCCGACGATGATCACGTCGTGCTGCTCGACGCTGTGCTCGCGCGTGGCCTCGCGCAGGAACAGCGCTGCGGCCCGCACCGAACGCCGCGCTTCGGGCAGGCGCCACAACAACTGCCACACGTGCGTCACGCCGCGGAAGATCTTCAGTTCGACCACCACCCCGGCGGCACGCGCCTTCTGCGCCAGGCGAATGCTGTCGTCGCGCAGTGCTTCGTCTTCGCCCACGTGCAGCATGAGCGGCGGCAGGCCACGCAGCTCGCCCAGCAACGGTGACGCAAGCGGCTGCGCAGCATCGGCAGGGCCGAGGTAGGCACGCTGCAGGTTTTCGAGCTTGTCGCCGCGGAACATCGCGTCGCGTTCGGCGTTGCCCAGCAAGGAGGCGCTGCCGCCGGTCAGGTCGGTGGCGGGCGAGAACAACACGGCGGCAGCGGGCAGCGCATCGCCGGCATCACGCAGCGCGAGCATCAGGCCGAGCGCGAGGTTGCCACCGGCGCTGTCGCCGGCCACGACCAAACGGCCCGCTTGCGATGCGCGCAACGCACGCCACACGGCCTGCGCGTCTTGCGGCGCGGCGGGGAAAGGGTGCTCGGGGGCGAGCCGGTAGTCGGGCACGAACACGCGCAACCCTTGCAGCGCCAGCGCCGCCGTGACCGAGCGGTGGGTCCGCGGCGAGCAGCCGACGAAGCCACCGCCGTGCAGGTACAACAAGGTGGTCGCGGCGGCCGCACCCGCTTCGGCCTCGACCCACTCGCCGGGCACGCCACCGAGCACGGCATCGGTGTAGCGCACACCGCGCGGCGCCGGCAAGGGTTTGCCGAAGATGGCGCGCACGCGGGCGATGTCGGTGAAATCACCGAGCGCCGGCTTGACGCGGCGGCGGATCACGAACGCGGCCACTCGGGCCTGCCAGCTGATTTTCATGTTCGATGCCTCCGCGATCAATCGGCGCGTCGAACACGGCGCGCGATGCTGCGCCCCATGTGCTTCCAGTAGGTGACCGGGAACAGGCGTTGCAGCCACGCTGCGCCGACCGCGTCCTTGCCCACCAGCACGCGCAGCTCGCGGCGCTCGATGCCGCGCAGGATGCGCGCTGCCGCTTCTTCGGGCGGCATCACGAGCAAACTTTGCGCCGCGGCCTTGCGCAGCGCGACTTCTGCCGCGCTCAGCCCCGCCGCGACACGCGCGCTCTCGGCGATGCGGGTGCGCACGCCGCCCGGGGAGCCCGCCATCTGCAGTTCATGGCGCAAAGATTCACTGAAGCCACGCACCGCGAACTTGGCCGCGCAGTAGGCGGTCTGCCCGGGTGGCGCCACGATGCCGAAGATGCTCGACAGGTTGACGATCTGCGCCACCGGCTCGCGCGACAGCAGCGGCGCCAGGGCTGCACCGATGCCGCTGCCGGCCCCGGTGAGCACGGCCACGCTGCCACGCAGTTGCAACCGGTGCGAAGAGGCCATGGCGGCTCCAGTGGGTCGTTCGAAAGGGTTTTCATATCTGATGACAAGCATCATCAGATGGCAAGTATCGCCGGGATCGGGTCCAATGGCGTGATGGTTAACGCCCGTTCCACTGTGCTCGAACGCCCTGCCCGCTCCGCCCTGCCGGTGGCCCCCGGCCGCCCCTACGGTGGCGTGTCGCCCGACGAGCGCGTGAGCGAACGGCGCGCGCGGCTGGTCGAAGCCGGCATCGAACTTTTCGGCACGAGGGGCCTGCGCGCCACCACGGTGCGCAGCGTGTGCGCGGCGGCCGGGCTGACCGACCGCTACTTCTACGAATCGTTCGCCACGCTCGAAGCCTTGCTGCAGGCGGTGTACCAGGCGCTGATGGACGGGCTGCGCGCCCGCATGCCGGCGCCAACGGCGACGCGCGGGCGCGCCGACGCGGCCGAAGTCGAGCGCCGCTTCACCGTGGGGTACGAGCTGTGGTTCGAAGCGGTGCGCGAGCCGCGCTTCGCGCGCATCGTGCTGGCCGAGGTGCTGGGTGTGAACGCCGAGGTCGACGCGCTCTACGAAGCCGGCATGCGTGACTTTTCGGAGCGCACCGCCGCGTCGCTCGCCGGCTTGAAACTGAGCGCCGAGCGCCGCGTGCTGGTCGGCCACGCGCTGGTGGGCGCGGCGACCCAGGTGGCCCGCGTCTGGGCCGGCAGTGGTTACCGGGCTTCGCGGCGCTCGGTGGTGCGCACCTGTGTGCTGGTGGCCATGAGCACCCTGCGCGCACTCGAGGCCGAGCAGCACGCTGCGCCTCTCACTCCTTGACCGAACCCGTCATCCCCGACACGTAGTACTCGACGAAGAACGAGTACACGAAGGCCACCGGCAGCGAGCCGAGCAGCGCACCGGCCATCAGCGGGCCCCAGTGGTACACGTCGCCTTCGACCAGCTCGGTCACCACGCCCACCGGCACGGTCTTGCTCTCGCTCGACGAGACGAAGGTGAGCGCGTAGATGAACTCGTTCCACGACAGCGTGAAGGCGAAGATGCCGGCCGAGATGAGGCCGGGCACCGCCAGGGGCAACACGATCTTGACCAGGATCTGCCAGCGGTTGGCGCCGTCGATCAGCGCGCACTCTTCGAGCTCGTAGGGAATCGAGCGGAAGTAGCCCATCAGCAGCCAGGTGGAAAACGGGATCAGGAAGGTCGGATACGTGAGGATCAGCGCCAGCCGGGAATCGAACAGGCCGAGCTTCACGACGATGGCGGCGAGCGGGATGAACAGGATCGACGGCGGCACGAGGTAGGCGAGGAAGATCGCCCCGCCGGCCGGCTTGGCGCCCTGGAAGCGCAGCCGCTCGATCGCGTAGGCGGCGAGCACCGACGCGGCGAGCGAGATCACGGTCGCCACCACCGACACCAGAATCGTGTTCCACAGCCACGCCGGGTACTCGGTGCGGAACAGCAGCTTCTCGAAGTGCGCGAGCGTGGGCTTGATGATCCAGAACGGGTTGCCGGTGCGCGACAACAACTCGGCGTCGGGCTTCAGCGAGGTGACGACCATCCAGTAGAACGGGAACAGCAGCACGAACACGAAGATCCCGATCGGGATGTACATCGTGACCCAGCGCCGCGGCATGGACTGCAGGTAGTCCATGCCCGATGCGCCGTCTTTCTCCTGAGCACTCATTTGTCACCGCCCTGCTGCCACGCCCGGCGCTGCAAACCGAAGTAGCTGAACATGATCGCGGCCAGCAGGAAGGGCACCATCAGCGTGGCGATGGCCGCACCTTCGGCGAGCGCACCGCCCGAGATCGCACGCTGGAAAGCGAGTGTCGCCATCAGGTGCGTGGCGTTGAGCGGGCCACCACGCGTGAGCACGTAGATCAGCTGGAAGTCGGTGAAGGTGAACAATACCGAGAACGTCATCACCACCGCGATGATGGGCGTGAGCAGCGGCAGCGTGACATGGCGGAACTGCTGCCAGGGCGTGGCGCCGTCGATCGCCGACGCTTCGTAATACGAAGGCGAGATCGTCTGCAGGCCGGCGAGCAGCGAGATCGCCACGAACGGAATGCCGCGCCAGACGTTGGCGAAGATCGTGGAAAAACGTGCGTTCCACGGGTCGCCGAGGAAGTCGATGTAGGTGTCGATCAAACCGAAGCGCATCAGCACCCAGCTGATCACGGAAAACTGCGAGTCGTAGATCCACCAGAAAGCGATCGCCGACAGCGCCGTCGGCACGATCCAGGGCAGCAGCACCACGGCGCGGAAGAAGGTCTTGAACGGCAGGTTCTTGTTGAGCAGGATCGCCAGCCACAGGCCGAGCCCGAACTTCAGGATGCTCGCGACGATCGTGTAGAAGAGCGTGTTGAACAGCGCGAGCTGCGTGACGCTGTCGGTGATCAGGAAGCTGAAGTTCTCGAGCCCGATGAATTCGCCCGGGCGTCCGATCTTCGCGTCGGTGAAGCCGAGCCAGGTGCCCAGCCCGAGCGGGTAGGTGAGGAACAGCAGCAAGAGCACCGCGGCGGGCAGCATGAACGCCCACCCCAACGCATTGCGGCTGTTCTGAAATCTCTCAAGCATCAATTTCATGAGGCACCGACAACAAAACAATCAATGGCGGCCTGCGGCGCAACGCGCCGAGCCGCCCCCGCCAAGTTGAACGTCGCGTCGGCCTTCCAGGCCGGCGTGAGGTTCGAACGCGGCGAGATATTGCGGCACCGAAGGTGCCCGCAATATCAGACCTTGTAGTAGCGCTCGGCGCGCTTCTGCGCCCTCTCGGCCGCCTCTTTCGGCGTCTTCGAGCCGCTCGCCGCCTCGGCCACCATGTTGCACACGATGAAGTCGGCGCCGGCGCCGGCAGACGCGTAGCCGAGCTTGCCCGCGTACCCTGCCGGCCGCATGTTCTTGACCGCGTCGCGGTAGGGCGTGTTCTTCGGGTCGGAAGTCCAGATCGCGCTCTGCGTGTACGCCGCCAACGGCGGCGCGACATAGCCTCCGGCACCAGCCTGCCACGGCTCGAACTGCTCTTGCTCCATCATGAATCTCAGGAACTCCTTGGCGGCATTCGGGTACTTGGTGTACTTCATCACCATCTGGTTGAAGAACAGGTGCGACTCGGTCGGCACACCGACCGGGCCGACCGGGTACGACGCGTGCTGCACGTCTTCGCGCAGGTCTTTCACCTTCTGATCGGTCGAGGTCTTGGTCGCGTAATAGATCGAGATGCCGTTGTTGGTGACGCTGATCTGCCCGTCGAGGAAGGCCTTGTTGTTGTTCGGGTCGAGCCACGACAAGGTGCCCGGAATGAAGGTCGCGTAGAGCTCCTTCGCGTACTCGAGCGCCTTGATCGTCTCGGGGCTGTCGATCACGACCTTGTTGTTCTTGTCGACCAGCTGCCCGCCGTGCGACCAGATCAGCCAGTTGGTCCACAGGCCGTCGCCGGTGGCATTGCCCAGCGCGAATCCGCCCGGCGTGCCCTTCTCTTTCAAGGCCTTGAGCATGCTCAGGAAGCCGGCGGTGTCTTTCGGAAATGCGTCGAATCCGGCGGCCTTCAGATGGCTTTGGCGATACACCATCATCGCGCCCGCCGACCCGAGTGCGATGCCGATCCACTTCTTGCCGTCGGGGCGCAGGTAGGCTTCGCAGGCCGGGAACCAGCCGCCGTACTTCTTGCCGAGGTAGGTGGCCAGGTCGGTCACGTCGAGCAGCTTCTCGGGGTAGAGGTTCGCGTCGTCGTTGGTCGACAGGATGATGTCGGGGCCGGCGCCGGTGTTCGCGGCCACCGCAGCTTTCGGCCGCACGTCTTCCCAGCCTTCGTTGTCGACCCGCACTTCGATGCCGGTCTTCTCGGTGAACTTCTTGACGTTGACCATGTAGGCGTCGATATCGCCCTGCACGAAGCGGCTCCAGCGCAGCACGCGCAGCTTGGCGCCCTTCTCGGGCTTGAACGACATCGCCTGCGCTTGCGCGAGCGGCGCGAACACGGCGGTGCCGGCACCGACGGACGCGACCGCGGCCACACCGGCCGAGCTTTCGAGGAATTTGCGGCGATTGAAATCACTCATGAATGTCTCCTTCTGTGAACGTTCGGGGGAAATGCAGAACCGGCGCTCAGGCCGCCAGGCGCCGGCCACTGCCGGCATCGAAAAGGTGCACACGCTGCAGGTCGGGCAACAAGTGGATGGTGCTGCCGGGGGCGAAGTCGTGGCGCTCGCGGAACACGGCCGAGAGCTCCACACCTTCGTGGCGGCAGGCGACGAAGGTGTCCATGCCGGTCGGCTCCATCACGACCACACGCGCCGGAATGCCACCGCCGTCTGCGAGCGTCAGGTGTTCGGGTCGGGTGCCGAAGACAACCGGCTGCCCGTCGACGCCGCCGACCCGCGCCGGGGCTTCGAGCCGGGTGCCGTCGCTCAGCTCCACGCTGGCGGCGTCGCCGGTACGGCGCAGCGTGCCGGGCAGGAAATTCATCGCCGGCGACCCGATGAACCCGGCGACGAACTGGTTGGCCGGGTGGTCGTACAGGTCGAGCGGGCTGCCGGTCTGCTCGATGCGGCCTTCGCGCATCACGACGATCTTGTCGCCCATGGTCATGGCTTCGATCTGGTCGTGCGTGACGTAGATCGAGGTCGTCTTCAAACGCTGGTGCAGTTCCTTGATCTCGCTGCGCATCGCCACGCGCAGCTTGGCGTCGAGGTTGGAGAGCGGCTCGTCGAACAGAAAGACCTGCGGGTCGCGCACGATCGCGCGGCCCATCGCCACACGCTGGCGCTGGCCGCCGGAGAGCTGGCGCGGGTAACGGTCGAGCAAGGCGCCGAGCGCCAGGATCTCGGCGGCGCGGCCGACCTTGGCGTCCATCGTCGCCTTGTCCATCTTGGCCAGCGTGAGCGAGAACGCCATGTTCTCGCGCACCGTCATGTGCGGGTACAGCGCGTAGTTCTGGAACACCATCGCGATGTCGCGTTCCTTGGGCTGCAAGTCGTTGACACGCCGGTTGCCGATGCGGATCTCGCCACCGTTGATCTGCTCCAGCCCCGCGATCATGCGCAGCAGCGTGCTCTTGCCGCAGCCCGAGGGGCCGACCAGCACGGTGAACGAGCCGTCGTCGATGTCGATGTCGACGCCGTGCAGGATCGGCACCGCGCCGAAATTTTTCTTGACCGCCTGAATGGTGACGCTGGCCATGGCCTGGGATCCTGAAATGAGTGCGGACCAGTCCGCCACAACACCGCTGTGCGGCGCGAGTATCGGCATTGCCACGCACCCCCGCCATCAGGACAAACCGTTAGAACAAAACCCTTGCTTATTTGTATGATGACCAGATAACCATGCTGCATGCGCCCGCCTCCTTCCCGCCCAACCTGCCCGCACCGACCCGGCTCGTCACCGAGCGGCTCTCGGACCGGCTGGCCGGGCTGCTGGGCGCGCAGATCGAGTCGGGCGCCTGGCGCCCCGGCGACCGGTTGCCCACCGAACAGCAGCTCGCGCTGGCGCACGGCGTGTCGCGCACCGTGGTGCGCGAGGCGGTGCACCAGCTCAAGTCGCGCGAGATGGTGCGGTCACGCCAGGGCTCGGGCGTGTACGTGGCCGTGCCGCCAGCGAACCAGGCGCTGGCGTTCGACCCGAGCGTGCTCGAATCGGTGCAGGCCGTGGTGCACGTGGTGGAACTGCGGCGCGTGCTCGAAGGCGAAACTGCCGCGCTCGCGGCCGAGCGCGCCAGCCGCGCCCAGGTCGCGGGGCTGCGGCGCGCGCTGAAGGCGATCGACCTGGCGGCGGCCGAGGGCCGCGACGGTGTCGACGAAGACCTGGCCTTCCACCGCACGATCGGTGAAGCCACCGGCAACCCGCAGTTCAGCCTGATGATCGGTTTTCTCGAACAGTACCTGCGCGCCGCCATGCGCATCACCCGTGGCAACGAAGCGCGCCGCCAGGACTTCATGGACGCGGTGCGCATCGAACACCGCGCCATCGTCGAGGCGATCGACGCGCGCGACCCGGCCCGTGCCCGGCGCTGCGCGACCGAGCACCTGCTGCACGGCGAACAGCGGCTGATCGAAGGTGGCGTGATCACCGGCCCGCGGCGGCGCGTGGCGCCGAAGCGCCGGCCCGTCGCCATCGACAAGAAACGCCAGGGCGCGAAATGAGCATCGACGCGCTGCGCACCGAAATCTGCCGCGTCGGCCGCTCGCTGTTCGAGCGTGGTTACGTGCACGCCAGCGCCGGCAACATCAGCGTGCGCCTGCCCGAAGGCAGCGGCTTTCTGATCACGCCGACCGACGCCTGCCTGGGTTTCCTGCAGCCGCACGCGCTGGCGCACGTGAACGCCGACGGCACGCAGCTCAGCGGTGAGCGGGCGAGCAAGACCCTGGCGATGCACCGCAGCATCTACGCTGCCGAGCCCGAGGCGCAGTGTGTGATCCACAGCCACGCCACGCAGCTCGTCGCACTCACGCTCGCCGGCGTCTGGGCTGCTGCCGACATCGTGCCGCCGATCACGCCTTATTACGTGATGAAGGTCGGCCACGTCCCGCTGATCCCCTACCACCGCCCCGGCGACCCGGCCGCGGCCGAAGCGGTGGCTGTAGCGATCACCGCGGCGCACACGCGCGGCGCGCCGATCCGCGCGGTGATGCTCGACCGGCTCGGCCCGAATGTCTGGCACGACTCACCCGCGAGCGCGATGGCCGTGCTCGAAGAACTCGAAGAAACCGCGCGCCTGTGGCTGCTGACCGGCCGCAGTGCCGCGCCCCTGACCGAAGCGCAGATCGACGACCTGCGCCGCACATTCGGCGCGCGCTGGTGAGCCCGCGCCGCAACCATTCACACGAAGGAGCCCCACCATGAAACTGCTCATCACCGGCGGCGGAGGTTTTCTCGGCGACCGCCTGGCGCGCGCCCTGCTCGCCCGCGGCACGCTCGCCGGCCAGACCATCGAACACGTCGTGCTGACCGACATCGCCCCGCCGCGCGCCGACCTGCTCGCCGACGCGCGTGTGCAAGCCCGCACCGGCCCGCTGCTGAGCCACACCGACGCGCTGCGCGACGAGCCCTTCGACGGCGTGTTCCACCTCGCCTCCGCCGTGTCGGGCGAGTGCGAGGCCGACTTCGACCTCGGCCTGCGTTCCAACCTCGACAGCACGCGCGCCTTGCTCGACGCGCTGCGCTTCAACGTGAACGCCGGCGGCAAGCCGGCACGCGTCGTGTTCTCGAGCTCGGTCGCCGTGTTCGGCCCCGACCCGGCCGTACCGCTGCCCAGCGTGGTCGCCGACGACACGCTGCCCGCGCCACAAACGTCCTACGGCACGCAGAAGCTGATCTGCGAACACCTGGTGGCCGACTACACCCGCAAGGCTTACATCGACGGCCGCGCCGCGCGCCTGATGACCGTGACGGTGCGCCCCGGCAAGCCCAACGGCGCGGCCTCGTCGTTCTTCAGCGGCATCATCCGCGAGCCGCTGGCCGGCGTGGAGTCGATCTGCCCGGTCGACGCCAGCGTGTCGCACCCGGTGTCGTCGCCGACCCGCACGGTCGAAGGTTTGATCGCGGTGTTCGAAGCGAGCCGCGAAGCCTTCAACGGCCGTACCGCATTGAACCTGCCGGCACTCAACGTGCGCGTGTCCGACATGCTGGAAGCGCTGGCGCAAGTCGCCGGCCCGGCCGTGCGCGAACGGGTGCGCTTCGTGCGCGACGAGCGCATCGCCGACATCGTGGCCAACTGGCCCGGCGGCGCGTCGGCCAAGCGCGCTGCGAAGCTCGGCCTCATGCCGCACACGGGCTTCGCCGAGATCATCCGCCAGTACATCGACGACTGCGCCGCGGCGCCGAACGCCGACATCACATTGAAGGGCTTGCGCTGATGAACCAGATCGACCTGAAGGGCCGCGTCGCCGTGATCACCGGCGGTGCCCAAGGCATCGGCTACGCAGCGGCGGAACGCATGCTGAAGTCGGGCGCCGGCGTTGTGCTCTGGGACATCGACGCCGCACGCCTCGCCGAAGCCGAAACCACGCTCGGCAAGCTGGGCAAGGTCAGTACCTCGATCGTCGAGTTGTGCGTGGAAGCCGACGTGACTGATGCGACGCAGGACGCCGTGAAGATCCACGGCCGCATCGACATCCTCGTCAACAACGCCGGCATCACCGGCGGCAACGCGCCCACGTGGGAACTGGCGCCCGACGTGTGGCGGCGTGTGATCGACGTCAACCTCGTCGCGCCCTTTCTCACCTGCCGCGCGATCGTGCCGCAGATGCTGAAGCAGGGTTACGGCCGCATCGTCAACATCGCCTCGGTGGCGGGCAAGGAAGGCAACCCCAATGCTTCGCACTACAGCGCGTCGAAGGCCGGGCTGATCGCGCTGACCAAGTCGCTCGCGAAAGAACTCGCGACCCAGGGCGTGATCGTGAACGCCGTGTCACCGGCCGCGGCCAAGACCGCGATCTTCGATTCGATGACGCAGCAGCACATCGACTTCATGCTGAGCAAGATCCCGATGGCGCGTTTTCTCGAAGTGAACGAAGCGGCCGCGATGATCGCGTGGCTGGCGTCGGAAGAGTGTTCCTTCAGCACCGGCGCGGTGTTCGACCTTTCCGGGGGGCGGGCCACGTACTGACCACCACGCGGCCTGTTACGAAGGTGCCTTGCCCTCGGCTTCCTGGTCCTGCAGCAGCCGCCACATCACCTTGCCCGAGCCCGACTTGGGCAGCACATCGACGAACTGCACGAGCTTGGGCACCTTGTAGGCCGCCATGTTCTCGCGCGCCCAGGCGGTGATGTCTTCGCCGGTGGTCTTGCCCTTCGCTTCGGCGCGCAGCACGACCACGGCCTTCACCGTTTCGCCGCGGTAGGCGTCGCGCGCCGCGATGATGCAGGCTTCCTGAACCGCGGGGTGTTTGTAGAGCAGCATCTCGACTTCGGCCGGCCAGATCTTGAAGCCGCTCGCGTTGATCATGCGTTTCAGCCGGTCGGTCATGAAGAAGTAACCTTCTTCGTCCATGCGGCCGAGGTCGCCGGTGCGGAAGAAGGTCTGGCCGTCGAGCTCGATGAAGGCGTCTTTCGTCGCCTGCGGGTGGCCCCAGTAGCCCTTGAAGACCATCGGCCCGCGCGTGATGATCTCGCCCACTTCGCCGACCGGCACTTCTTTCAGCGTGGCCGGGTCGACGATGCGCGAGTCGACGCCGAAGATCGGGATGCCCAGGCACTGCAGCTTGGCGCGCTCGGGCGGGTTGCCGTGGCTCGGCGCGGCGGTTTCGGTCAGGCCGTAACCTTCGGCGAAGCTCAGGCCGAATTCGTCGAGCAGGCGCTGCGCCACGGCCTGCGGCATGGCCGCGCCGCCACCGCTCAGGTACTGCAGGCTGGTCAGGTCGAAGCGCTTGTAGTTCGGGCTGCCGAACAGGTCAATGATCATCGTCGGGATGCAGGTCCAGTGCGTGATCCGGTACTTCGAGATCAGGCGGCCCGCCAGTTCGCGGTCCCAGCGCGGCACGATCACGCTGGTGCTGCCGAGGTACACGTTGCCGACCACGCCGTACATCATGCCGGTCACGTGGAACATCGGCACGACCGACAGGCTCACCGCCTCGGGCCCGGCCTGGCCCCACTGGCCGCCGCCCACGGCGTTCGACATCAGCGTGCGGTGCGTGTGCATGCAGCCTTTGGGCAGGCCGGTCGTGCCTGACGTATAGGGCAGCAAGGCCAGGTCGTCGGGCTGGGCAGTGTGCGGGCCGGGCTTCAGGCCGAGTTCGAGCACGTCGGCCCAACGGGTGTAGCCGGCCGGCAGCGCCGGGTCGCTGCGCAGCCAGGCGTCCATGGCCGCGGGCGGCGCGTCGTCGGGGTCGAGCACGCCGTCGTGCATCGCGTCGGTGTAGCGGGTCACCAGCACGTCGGCCAGGCGCTCGGCTTCGGGCACGGCCGCGTTGGCCGTGGCGACGATGCCGGCCAGGTCGGCGGCGCAGATCACCACGCGCGTCTGCGGGTCGGTGATGTAGTGCTTGAACTCCTCAGTGCGGTTCATCGGGTTCACCGGCACCACGACCGCGTTGGCGCGCAGGATGCCGTAGTACGCGGCGGCGTACTGCGGGCAGTTCTGCATGCAGATGGCGACCCGCTCGCCCGCCTTCACGCCCACGCTCTGCAACCAGCCAGCCACGGCTTCGGCCTGGCGGCGCAATTCGCCGTAACTCAGCGGCCGGCCGAAGAAAAGGTAGGCCGGCTTGTCGGGAAAGCGCGTGGCCGTGACCTCGAGGTTGAACCACAGCGTGGTCTCGGGCACCGCCAGTTGGCGCGGCAGGCGCTTGGGCCAGATCTTGTGGTGCGGGCGCTCGGGCATCGGCGTCGGGAAGGCGGCTTTGGAATTCAATCGGGGCTCCACGCAAGGGCGGTTCTTCGAAGCCGCAGGTATAGCGCAGCCGGGCTTGGACTCCTACGGCGGGAACCCGCAGAGAAACAGGTACGGCACGGGCCTTGCTACCCCTCGACACACGATTGCGCGCACCTGACGCGCAGCCTTCTTCAAGCCATTCCCGAGGAGACCCGCCCATGCAGACCCGTTTGTTCCTGAAAGCCGCCTGCACCATCGCCTGCGCCGCCGCCTTCGCCCCCGTGCTCGCGCAGACCGCGCTCGACGACGTGATGGCGAAGAAGCTGATCCTGATCGCCGTGCCGACCGATTCGGCGCCTTACGGCTTCGTCGGCACCGACCTGGCGCCGCAGGGCCTGGACGTCGACATGGCCAACCTGATCGGCGCCAAGCTCGGCGTGAAGGTCGAACTGGTGCCGGTGACCAGCGCCAACCGCATCCCTTACCTGCAGACGAAGAAGGCCGACCTCGTGATCTCCACGCTGGGCAAGAACCCGGAACGCGAGAAGGTCATCGACTTCACCAGCGCCTACTCGCCGTTCTTCCAGGCCGTGTTCGGCCCGAAGACGCTGGTCGTGAAAACGCCGGCCGACCTGGCCGGCAAGACCGTGGGCGTGACCCGCGGCGCGATGGAAGACCTCGAAGTCGGAAAGATCGCGCCGGCCGGCGTCGACATCAAACGTTTCGAAGACATGAACGGCACGGTTTCGGCCTATGCCGCCGGCCAGGTGCAGCTGATGGGCGTGGGCGCCTCGGTGGCAGGCAACTTCATGGCGAAGAACCCGAACGTGAGCACCGAGTTCAAGCTGCTGCTGAAAGACTCGCCGAACTTCATCGGCGTGGCCAAGGGTGAAGACAAGCTGCGCCTGAAGGTCAACGACATCATCGCCGACGCCAAGAAGTCGGGCGAACTGAACAAGATGGCGCTGAAGTGGCTCGGCCGGCCACTGGGTGAGTTGCCTTAATGGCGCAGGTGGCGTGCGTGAGGGAAATTTTTACCGCCAAGGCGCCAAGGACGCAAAGGACGCCAAGAAAAGCAAGGCGGTTTCATTTCTCTTCTTGGCGTTCCTTGGCGCCCTTTGCGCCTTGGCGGTAAATCCTGCTTGCTGACCCTCAACCCATGATCGCTTTCGACTTCCCCGTCGTCCTCGCCGAGTGGCCCTTGCTGGCCAAGGGCGTGGCCGCCACGCTGGCGCTGACGGCCGTGTCGGCCACGGTGGGCGTGTCGCTCGGCGTGGCTTGCGCGTGGGCGCGCTTGCACGGTGCACCGTGGTTGAAAGCGATCGTGGGCACCTATGTCGAGCTGATCCGCAACACGCCCTTCATCGTGCAGTTGTTCTTCCTGTTTTTCGGCTTGCCAGGCATCGGCATCCGGCTCTCACCCGAGGTGGCTTCGGTGCTGGCGATGGTCGTGAACCTCGGCGCCTACGCGGCCGAGATCGTGCGTGCCGGCATCGCCACCACGCCGCGCGGGCAGATCGAAGCGGCACAAAGCCTGGCCTTGTCGGAGATGCAGGTGTTCACGCGCGTCGTGCTGCCGCCCTCGCTGAAGCGCGTGTGGCCGGCGCTGGTGAGCCAGATCATCATCGTGATGCTGGGCTCGGCGGTGTGCGGGCAGATCTCGACGCCCGAACTGTCGTATGCCGCGAACCTGATCCAGTCGCGCAGCTTCCGCGCCTTCGAGGCTTTCATCGTCGCGACGCTGATCTATCTGGCGCTGTCGATGGCCTTGCGGCGGCTCTTGAACTGGGCCGGGCCCCGGTTCATCTTCGGGAAATAACGTGGTCGACTTTTCCCTCTGGGACATCTTCCGCAACCTGCTGCTCGCCGCGCGCTGGACGGTGCTGCTCTCGCTGATCGCGTTCATCGGCGGCGGCCTGGTCGGCATCGCTTTGCTGATCGCGCGCATCGCAAGATTGCGTGGCGCCGACACGCTGGTCGGCGGCTACGTGCAGCTCTTTCAGGGCACGCCACTGCTGATGCAGCTCTTCCTCGCCTACTTCGGCCTCGCCCTGTTCGGCATCAACGTCTCGCCCTGGGTCGCGGCGGCGCTCGCGCTCACGCTCTACACCAGCGCCTTCCTCACCGAGATCTGGCGCGGCTGCGTCAACGCGGTGAACAAGGGGCAGTGGGAAGCGTCGACCGCCCTGGCGCTGAGCCTGTCGGAACAACTGCGTTACGTGATCGGCCCGCAGGCACTGCGCGTCGCGGTGCCACCGACGGTCGGCTTTCTGGTGCAGGTGATCAAGGGCACGGCGCTGGCCTCGGTGATCGGCTTCGTCGAGCTGACCAAGGCCGGCACGATGATCACCAACGCCACCTTCCGCCCGTTCACCGTGTACGCGTGCCTGGCGCTGATGTACTTCGCGCTGTGTTACCCGATCTCGGCATGGAGCAAGTCACTGGAGAAGAAGCTGAACCATGGGCATCGATGAAACGGGTATTGTCGAAATACAGGGTCTGAAGAAGCGCTTCGGCACGAACGAGGTGCTCAAGGGCATCGACTTGTCGGTCAAACGAGGCGAGGTGATCGCCATCATCGGCAAGAGCGGTTCGGGCAAGAGCACGCTGCTGCGTTGCATCAACGGCCTGGAAGTCTTCGACGAAGGCACGCTCAGCGTCGACGGCAACCCGCTGCTGCACGACGACAAGGCCGCGATGCGCACGCTGCGCCAGCGTGTCGGCATGATCTTTCAGGGCTTCAACCTCTTTCCGCACCTGAGCGTGGGCCGCAACGTGATGCTCGCACCCACGCTGGTGAAGAAGCGCGACACGGCCGCGGCGGCCGAGCAGGCAAGGAAGCTGCTCGCGCGTGTCGGCCTGGCCGAAAAGTTCGACGCCCAGCCCGATCAGCTCTCCGGCGGCCAGCAACAACGCGTGGCGATCGCCCGTGCGCTGGCGATGGAACCGGCCGTGCTGTTGTGCGACGAGATCACTTCGGCGCTCGACCCCGAGCTGGTGGGTGAAGTGCTGCGCGTGGTGGAGTCGCTCGCCATTGAGGGCATGACGCTGCTGATGGTCACGCACGAGATGAGCTTCGCGCGCAAGGTGTCTGACCGGCTGGTGTTCATGCACGCCGGCCGGATCCACGAGATGGGCCCGCCGGAAGTGATCTTCGGCAACCCGCAAACGCCGGAGCTGAAGCAGTTCCTGTCGTCGATCGACGCCTGAACGCCAGCCGCCGTTACTGCGGATTCTCGCGCTTGCGCTTCGTCTCGAGCACCTGGACGCACTCCGGGTGCTCGCGGTAACGCGGCTGCTCGCACTCGCGGTCCATGCACAAGGCGAGCGCGATGAACAAGCGGCTGCCGCACTTCTCGCGTGCGGTGGCCGGCACAGTGGGTGCCGCCGCCACCGGCACGGGCGCGGCAACGGGATCACGCTGTACCACCGGCACCGGCTTCGCACGCGCGTCAGCCGCGGCCTTCGACGCAGCGTCGGCGTAAGTACCAGGCACCGGGCTGCCGCCCTCGGGGCGTGACGCACCCGCCGCCGCGTTCGGCTTGTTGCGCGCAGCGCCTGCGGGCACGGCAGCGGCAGGGGATGTCGCCAACGTGTCGGCAGGTTTGCCGGCGTCACCCGAGACAGACTTGCCCGGCACCGTCAGGCCTTGCGCCTGCGCCAAGGCGGCCAGCGCCGCCTCGGTCGCGGCCTGCGTCGATGCAGCAGCCGCCGGCGGCGGCGCGGCCACAGCCAGCGCCGGCGCGGAGGCGGGCACCGCGGCGGGCACGATGGCCGCCACCGAGGCCGCCGCGCTCGCCGCTTCGGCTTCGGCCAAGGCCGGCGCACGCGCGCCACCGAGCAGGCCGACGAACTGCCACAGCACCACGCCGGCCACGACCACGGCCGCGGCCAGCGCCGCCATCACCAGGCCGCGTTTCGATGCAGGCCCGGCGGGCGGCGCGGCAACCGGCGCGGCCGCCACGAGCCGCTGCGGCGCTGCCGGCATCACGGTGGCCGGGCGCGGCGGTGGCGGCGGCGCCACACGCGGTACGGGTGTCTGCGTGGTGTCGATGCGGGTGGCTTGCGGGTCGGCCGCATCGACCATCATGGTCGGCTGGAAAGTCACCGCGCTGGGCGCCGCGGGCGCCGGGAAAGCACCGCCCTGCCCCGAACCCACTGACGCCACGCGCGCCGGCACCGGCGCCAGGCCCTTCAGCGCCGCGCGCAGTTCGGCCACGTTCTGCGGCCGCTCGAGCGGGCGAACACGCAGCGTCCAGCCCACCGCTTCGAGCAGGCGTTGAGACACGCCGGTCACCACCCGCTGTTCGATCGGCTCCACGTCGTCCTGCATCGCACGCGCCGTGGCCGGGGCCGGCGGCACGCCGAACAGCAGGAAGTGCATCACGGCGCCGAGCGCGTACAGGTCGGTCCACGGCCCCTGGCGCATCTGCGTCATTTCGGCGTACTGCTCGATCGGCGCGTAGCTCGGTTTCAGGATCGCGGTCAGCGACTGGGTGCGGTCGCTGATGACATGGCGCGCGGCGCCGAAGTCGAGCAGGATCGGCTGGCCTTCGGGCGGCAGCAGGATGTTGTCGGGTGCGATGTCGCGGTGGTACACCCCTTCGCGGTGCAGCAGCTCCAGCGCGTCGAGCATCGGGTGGATCACGCTCATGATCCAGGCCTCGTCGGGCGCCTGGGCCATGGCCTTGCGCGCGTCGCGCAGCGTGATGCCCTGCAGGTAGGGCATCACCATGTAGGCGGTGGCGTTGTCTTCCCAGAAACGGTAGACCTTCACCAGCGACGGGTGGTCGAAGCGTGCCAGCAGGCGTGCTTCGTTGACGAAGGAGCGCAGGCCGATCGCGTAGGTCTCGGCGAACGAGGCGGAGCGCACCGTGATGATCGGGCCCACGCCGCGCGAGGCGAGCGCGGCCGGCATGTATTCCTTCAGCGCGACCTGGCGCTCCAGCGAATGGTCTTGCGTCAGGTAGACGATGCCGAAGCCGCCCACGCCGAGCACCCGCAGGATCTCGAACTCGCCGAAGCGTGTGCCGGGCGGCAGGGCGTCGTGTTCGGCGACAGCGGCTGGCGGGTTGGTGGGGGTGTCGTTGTTCATCGTGCTGGCGCCCGGGGCGCGGACGCGAAGATTAACCCACGGGGCGCCGGCGCACGCACCCTCCAATGAGGGGAAAGTCCGGTTCCGCGGCTCGACCTCGCGCCCTGGCGGGGCGGCCTGCGCGTGCACCTAAAATCATCGATTCGCCGTTTGTTCAATGCCACCGCCCAAAAAACCGAACACCATGCCCAAAGTCACCTCGAACAAAACCGCCGCCGCCACACCCAAGAAGGTCGTGCTCGCCTATTCCGGCGGACTGGACACCTCCGTCATCCTGAAGTGGCTGCAAGACGAGTACCAGTGCGAGGTGGTGACCTTCACCGCCGACCTCGGCCAGGGCGAAGAAGTCGAGCCGGCGCGCGCCAAGGCGCTGAAGATGGGAATCAAGCCCGAGAACATCTTCATCGACGACCTGCGCGAGGAGTTCGTGCGCGACTTCGTGTTCCCGATGTTCCGTGCCAATGCCTTGTACGAAGGCGAATACCTGCTCGGCACCTCGATCGCCCGGCCGCTGATCGCCAAGCGCCTGATCGACATCGCGCGCCTCACCAAGGGCGACGCGATCAGCCACGGCGCCACCGGCAAGGGCAACGACCAGGTGCGCTTCGAGCTCGGCGCCTACGCGCTGATGCCCGACGTGAAGGTGATCGCGCCCTGGCGCGAGTGGGACCTGCTGAGCCGCGACAAGCTGCTGGCCTACGCCGACAAACACGGCATCCCGGTCGATTTCAAAAAGCGCAAGGGCGGCGGTGCACCGTATTCGATGGACGCCAACCTGCTGCACATCAGCTACGAAGGCGGCGTGCTCGAAGACCCGAACTACGCGCCCGACGAGAAGATGTGGCGCCTGACCGTGAGCCCCGAGAAGGCGCCGGGCAAGCCGCAGATCGTCGAGCTGAGCTACGCCAAGGGCGACATCGTCGCGATCGACGGCCGGAAGATGAGCCCCGCCGAGGTGCTGACCGAGCTCAACCGCATCGGCGGCAAACACGGCATCGGCCGGCTCGACAAGGTCGAGAACCGCTACGTCGGCATGAAGAGCCG
>Ga0073925_1000034_pt1 | contig 44747 bp, 45 predicted proteins | sample GWRWT4_21May14_FD_70952 | JGI IMG/M metagenome (GOLD analysis project Ga0073925, IMG submission 70952) | Sand microcosm microbial communities from a hyporheic zone in Columbia River, Washington, USA - GW-RW T4_21-May-14 | ecosystem: Engineered > Artificial ecosystem > Sand microcosm >...
GAAGCCGTCAACTGCTGCACGATCAGGAACCAGCCGCCGACGATGGCCAGGCCAGCCATGGCCGCCACACCCAAACCAGCGAAGAAGGCAATCTTGCGGCGCTTGCGGCGCTCCTCCCGGTGCGGGAGCAGGTTGATCAGGATCACTGCACGAACCTCCGCATGGCCAAGCCACAGGCCGTGAGATACGACGGGGCCTCGCGGCGCAGCTTGCTTTCACGCACAGCCGAGCCGAGCTTCATGTTCTCGAACGGGTTGACCACCATCGACGCAAAGCCGGTCAACTCGGTCACACGGTCTTTCAGGCCCGGCAGCGTGGCGGTGCCGCCGGCCAGCATCACGTAGTGCACCTTGTGGTGCGGCGTGCTGGTGAAGAAATACTGGAGCGCGCGGCCGATTTCCTGCGAGAGGCTGTCGACAAAAGGCGCGAGCAACGAGCTTTCGTAGTCATCGGGCAGGTCGGCAGCGAGCTTCTTCTGCTCGGCCTCTTCGTACGAGAACCCGTACTGACGCGAAATCAGCTGCGTGAGCTGCGAACCGCCAAAGGCCTGGTCACGGTCGTAGAGCATTTCGTCATCGCGCAACACCTTCAGGCTGGTGGTGTCGGCACCGATCTCGAACAGTGCGACGAGTGCGTCCTTGCCCTCGTTCGGCAGACCGGAAACGATGCGGCTCATCGCCAGACGCGAAGCATGGGATTCGATGTCGAGCACGGCCGGCTTCAGGCCGGCAGCTTCAGCCAAGCCCTGGCGGTCTTGAACGCGATCCTTGCGCGAGGCCGCAATGAGCACTTCGACATCACCGACCGACGTGGCGCTCGGGCCGATGACGCAGAAGTCGAGACTCACCTCGTCGAGCGAAAACGGAATGTACTGGTTGGCTTCGGTTTCGACCTGCAACTCGAGTTCTTCGTCGCGCAGACCGGCTGGCAGCATGATCTTCTTGGTGATCACGGCAGACTGCGGCATCGCCATCACGACCTGGCGCGTCTTGGTGCCGCTCTTGGAGACAACCCGTTTGACGGCTTCGGCGACTTCGTCGAACTTCTCGATCTGCCCGTCGGCGATCCAGCCTTTTTCGAAGCTCTCGACTCCGAAACGCTCGAGCACGTACTCGCCCGTAGCGGTCTGCGCCAACTCGACCAGCTTGACGCTGGACGAGCTGATATCCAGACCGATCATCGGCGGATGCTTGCGGCCCAACAGCGTGTCTAGAAAGCTCACGACGCCTTTCCCCCAGCGGTCAAATTAGCGTGCTGGATTGTTAATAAGTTACTTCAATGCTAGCAGTAAAGCCCTTGAGTCTCAAAGCATTTTCCGGATTCGCAGGCCTGATCTCGTTGCAAAACTCACACGCGACGCAGGCTTCAAACGAGCCCCCCGGGACAACCCGGCGCAAGCGCTTCACACCCCCTTCGGGGGAGCGCACGAACCACGTGCCATCACTATCGGCGGCTGGTGCCGTTTCTATAATGCGGGCGTCAATCGTTGGAGTCTCATGAGCGAATCCGAGCGCCCGGCCGAGCGGCCCGCCGATGCACCTTCGTCCCGGTCGAGCGGTTCTCTGCTGCCCACCTTGGCCCGCTGGCTGACGAAAAGCGCATTCTGGTTGCTGGGGCTGACGGCGGCAGCGGCTTTTTCAGTGCTGTTGCTGGTCGCCATCGCGCTCGCCGTGGCCTACCCCAACCTGCCCGAGATCAGCGGGCTGATGGACTACCGACCGAAGCTGCCGATGCGCATCTTCTCGGCAGATGGCGTGCAACTCGGTGAGTATGGTGAAGAGCGGCGCACGTTCACACCGTTGGACCAGATCCCGAAAGTGATGCAGGAAGCCGTGCTCGCTTCGGAAGATGCGCGCTTCTATCAGCACAGTGGCGTGGACATCAAGGGCGTCTTGCGGGCGGGCCTGGCGCAATTCAACCGGTCGCGCAGCCAGGGGGCTTCGACCATCACGATGCAGGTGGCGCGCAACTTCTACCTGTCTACCGAGAAGACCTACACCCGCAAGATCTACGAGATGTTGCTGGCGCTCAAGATGGAGAGCCTGCTGACCAAGGACCAGATTCTGGAGGTCTACATGAACCAGATCTTCCTCGGCCAGCGCGCCTACGGCTTCGCGGCGGCGAGCGAGATCTACTTCGGCAAGCCGTTGAAGGACATCACCGTCGCCGAAGCAGCAATGCTGGCCGGCTTGCCGCAGGCGCCGTCGGCCTACAACCCGATCAACAATCCGAAGCGTGCCACCGACGGCCAGATGCGGATCCTTGAGCGCATGCTCGACAACAACTTCATCACCGAGGCCCAGCGCGATGCGGCGCGGGCCGAAACCCTGCGCTACCGCACGCCGTCCGAAGTGCCGGTGCACGCCGAATACGTGGCCGAGGCGGCACGCCAGCTGATCTTCACGCAATACGGCGAAGACGCCTACACCCGCGGCCTGAACGTCTACCTCACGCTCAAGTCGGACGACCAGATGGTGGCCTACCGCGCACTGCGCAAAGGCATCATGGATTACGAGCGCCGGCAGGTCTACCGTGGCCCGGAAGACTATGTCGACCTGCCCGCGAACCCGAAAGAGATCGATGCGCGCGTGGCCGAAGCCCTGCAAGACCACCCCGACAACGACGAGTTGAAGGCCGCCGTCGCGCTCGAAGCCAACCCGAAGAAGGTGGTGGCGATGCTGCAGAGCGGCGAGTCGATCACGGTCACCGGCGACGGGCTCAAACCGGTCACGTCGGGCCTGGCACTCAAGGGCAACCCGAAGACGCAGATTCGGCCGGGTGCGGTGATCCGCATGACCCGTGGCATCGGCAAGGACGGCAAGCCGGGCGACTGGACCGTCACCCAGTTGCCCGAGGTCGAAGGCGCCTTCGTTGCCATCGATCCCCGAACCGGCGCGGTGCGGGCGATGGTCGGTGGCTTCGACTACGCCAAGAGCAAGTTCAACCACGTGACGCAAGCGTGGCGCCAGCCGGGCTCCAGCTTCAAGCCTTTCATCTATTCGGCGGCACTCGAAAAAGGCTTCACGCCGGCGACGGTGATCAACGACGCGCCGCTGTTCTTCGACGCCGGTGCGACCGGTAGCCAGCCCTGGGAGCCGAAGAACTACGACGGCAAGTTCGAAGGCCCGATGTCGTTGCGACGCGGCCTCGAACGTTCGAAGAACATGATCTCGATCCGGATCCTTCAGGCGATCGGCCCGCCGTACGCCCAGGAGTGGGTCACGCGCTTCGGCTTCGAGGCCGACAAGCACCCGGCCTACCTGACGATGGCGCTCGGCGCCGGCTCGGTCACGCCGCTGCAGATGGCCACGGCGTACAGCGTGTTCGCCAACACCGGCTACCGCGTCAACCCGATGCTCATCAGCAAGATCACCGACAGCAAAGGCAAGCTGCTGAGCGAGTCCACGCCGGCCGTGCTCGACGAGTCGGTGCGGGGCATCGACGCACGCAACGCCTTCGTGATGTCGAGCCTGATGCAGTCGGTGGCGTCGCGCGGCACCGCCGCCCTGGCGCAGCGTGCACTGGCGCGCACCGATCTGTACGGCAAGACCGGCACCACCAACGACTCGATCGACACCTGGTTCGCCGGCTGGCAGCGCAATGTGGTGGCGATCGTGTGGATCGGTTACGACAACCCGCGCAAACTTGGCGACAACGAAACCGGCGGCGGCCTGGCCTTGCCGATCTGGATCGACTACATGCGCCATGCGCTCAAGGGCGTGCCGGTCGAGCAGTACAGCGCGCCCGAGGGCGTGCTCAACGTCAACGACGAGTGGTACTACGAAGAGTACTCACGCGGTGCCGGCGTCAGCAGCCTGGGGCTGGAAGACAAGTTGCCGGTCGCGCCCGACGAAGACGAGCGCAAGGGGATTCTCGATCTGTTCAGGCGCTGAAGGCCGAGTCGAGCTCAGCCGGGTGGCGTGAACCGCAGCGCCTGCCCTGCCTGCTCGCTGGCGCAGGCCGAGAGCGCATCGAAGAAGTCGCGGCCGTCACGCGTGTCGGCCCAGGCACCCTGCACATACTTGTAGTGAAAACCGCCCGAGCGCGCGGCCATCCAGAGTTCGTGCAAGGGCGGCTGGGTGTTGACGACGATCTTGCTGCCGTTCGGGAAGCCCAGCTCGAGCAGGCCGCCGGTGCGCATCGCGTCGATGTCGACCACGTCATCCTGCAGCCACGCGTCGACGCGGGCTTCGATGCTCGCGAGCACGGCGCTGGTTCGGGCGTGGTACTCGCTGTCGCTCATCGGCGAGGGGCGGAGGTCGGCGGTCATGGTCGATAGAATCCTGGCATGTTGCAGCGCAAGAAGAGTGTAGCGGCGCCCTCCAAAGCCGCGTGGGTGGTGGGCGCTTGCCTCGCCGCGATGTGCTTGCTCGGCGCCTGCGGCCAGAAGGGCACGCTGTTCCTGCCCAAGGCGCCTGCCGCGTCCGCTGCCGCCCCCGCCTCTTCACCAGCCTCTGCCCCATGACCCTGCCCGGCTCGCCCCACGTCACCTACCGCGACAACACGCTGTTCATCGAAGGCTGCGAGGTCGCGGCGCTGGCACGACAGTTCGGCACACCGCTCTACATCTACTCGCGCGCCTCGCTGCTCGGCGCGCTGGCGGGGTACCAGCGCGCGCTCGAAGGGCGCGATCACCTGATCTGCTATGCGATGAAAGCCAACTCGAGCCTGGCGGTGCTGCAGACGTTCGCGCAGGCCGGCTGCGGCTTCGACATCGTGTCTGGCGGTGAACTCGAGCGGGTGCTGGCGGCCGGCATCGACGCTTCGCGGGTCGTGTTCTCCGGCGTCGGCAAGACCCGCGCCGAGATGCGGCGTGCGCTCGACGCCGGCGTGATGTGCTTCAACGTCGAAAGCGAAGCCGAACTCGACGTGCTGTCGAAAGTAGCGACCGCCGCGAAGAAGACAGCGCGCGTGAGCCTGCGCGTGAACCCGGACGTGGACGCCGGCACGCACCCCTACATCTCCACCGGCCTGAAGGGCAACAAGTTCGGGGTGGCGCACGAACGTGCGGTCGCCTGCTACCAGCGCGCCGCGTCGTTGCCGGGCCTGCAGGTCGTCGGCATCGACTGCCACATCGGCTCGCAGATCACCGACACCGAGCCTTACCTCGATGCGCTCGACCGCGTGCTCGACCTGGTCGAACGTGTCGAAGCCGAAGGCATACCGATCCACCACCTCGACCTCGGCGGTGGCCTGGGCATCACCTACACCGACGAAGCACCGCCTTCGGCCGAAGTGCTCGTGCGCGGGCTGCTCGCGCGCATCGACGCGCGTGGCCACGGCCACCGCAAGGTCATGTTCGAACCCGGCCGTTCGCTGGTCGGCAACGGTGGCGTGCTGGTGAGCGAGGTGCTGTACCTGAAGCCGGGCGCCGAGAAGAACTTCTGCATCGTCGACGCGGCGATGAACGACCTGATGCGCCCGGCCATGTACGAAGCGTGGATGAAGATCGTGGCTTGCCAGCTGCGCCCCGAAGCGCCACAGACCTTCGACATCGTCGGCCCGATCTGCGAATCGGGCGACTGGCTCGGCCGAGACCGGGAGCTCGCGGTGCAGGCCGGCGACTTCATCGCCGTGCTCTCGGCCGGCGCCTACAGCATGAGCATGGCCAGCAACTACAACACGCGCGGGCGCGCCGCCGAAGTGATGGTGTCGGGCGACCAGGCCTGGCTGATCCGCGACCGCGAAACGCCCGCCGAGCTGTTCCGCGGCGAGCACCTGCTGCCACCACGCTGAGCGAGCGCCGCCGAAGCGGCAACGATCAGATCCGCCCTTCTTCGACGCCGTGGCAGGCGATCAGCACGCCCTTGAGGCGCTGCAGCGCCGGCCGCTCCTGCTTGCAGCGCTCGTTCGCGTGCGGGCAGCGCGGGTGGAACGAACAACCGCTCGGCGGGTTCAGCGGGTTCGGCACCTCGCCTTGCACTGGCGTGCGCGAGCGGCCGCTCATGTGGATGTCGGGGATCGCATCGAGCAGCATGCGCGTGTACGGGTGGCGCGGCGTTGCAAACAGCGCCAGCTTGTCGGCCAGCTCGACCAGGCGGCCGAGGTACATCACGCCGACCTGGTCGCTCACGTGGCGCACGACCGCGAGGTTGTGCGAGATGAAAAGATAGGTCAGCCCCTGCTTGCGCTGCAGGTCCTTCATGATGTTGAGCACCTGCGCCTGCACCGACACGTCGAGTGCCGAGGTGGGTTCGTCGCAGACCAGGAATTCGGGTTGGGTTGCGAGTGCGCGGGCAATCGAGATGCGCTGGCGCTGACCGCCGGAGAACTGGTGCGGGAACTTCTCGACATCGGCGCCGGCCATGCCGACCGACTGCAGCAGCTCGGACACGCGTGCCTTCAGGGCATCTTCGCGCACCTTGGACGACAGGCCGCCGCTGCCGGCCACGAGCCCGTGCTCGCGCAGCGGCTCGCCGACGATGTCGGCGACCTTCCAGCGCGGGTTCAGGCTCGCATACGGGTCCTGGAAGATCATCTGCATGCGCCGCCGCAGGGTCTGCGCATCGGCAGACTTGAACGTGGCTCCCGTGTCGACCCCGTCGAAACTCACGCGGCCGCGAGTCGGTGCGTACAGGCCGACGAGCAGGCGGGCGACGGTGCTCTTGCCACACCCCGACTCGCCGACGAGCGCGAGTGTCTTGCCGCGCTCGATGGCGAAGCTCACGCCGTCGACCGCGTGCACGAACTGGCGCGGCTTGCGCTCGACCACGCGGTTGAGCCAGGGCGCCGACACGTCGAAGGTCTTCGACAGGTCGTGCACTTCGACCAGCGGCTTCGTGGCGACCGTGCTGTCTGCGGTCATGTTCATGCGGCCGCCTTGACGGTGTCGGCGTGCAACCAGCAGGCTGCACGCGTGCGGCCGGCGGCGATCAGCTCGGGCCGTTCGACGCGGCAGCGCTCGAAGGCACGCGGGCAGCGCGGGTTGAACGCGCAGCCTTTGGGGATGGCGGTGAGGCGCGGCATCGCGCCGTCGATCTGCAGCAGGCGTTCGCGGTCGTCGTCCATCGCCGGGATCGAGCCCATCAGGCCGGCGGTGTAGGGGTGGGCGGGGGAGTGGATCACGTCGTGCACCGGGCCGATCTCGGCGATGCGGCCGGCGTACATCACGGCCACGCGGTCGCAGGTTTCGGCGATCACGCCCATGTCGTGGGTGACGAGCATCACCGCGGCGCCGTGGTCCTTGCACAGGCGCTTGAGCAGCGAAATGATCTGCGCCTGGATCGACACGTCGAGCGCCGTGGTCGGCTCGTCGGCGACGATCAGCTTGGGCTCGGCGGCCAGCGCGAGCGCGATCACGACCCGCTGGCGCATGCCGCCGGAAAACTGGTGCGGGTACTGGTCGATGCGCGCGGCCGCCGCCGGAATGCCGGTTTCTTCGAGCAGCCGGATCGCCCGCTTGCGCGCTTCGGCCGCGTTGACCGGCAGGTGCGTCTGGATCGTCTCGACCAGTTGCCGGCCGATCGTGTAGAGCGGGTTCAATGACGTGAGCGGGTCCTGGAAGATCGCGCCGATCTGGCGCCCGCGCACCTTGCGCATGTCTTCGTAAGGCAGGTTGTCGATGCGCCGGCCGTCGAAGCGGATCTCGCCCGAGGCCACGCGCCCCGGCGGGTCGAGCAAACCGATGATCGCCGAACCGGTGAGCGACTTGCCGGCGCCCGACTCGCCGACCACGCCTAGGATTTCACCGGGTGCGATGTCGAAGGAAATGTCGTCGAGCGCGACCAGCGTGCCGCGCCGGGTCGGAAACTCGACGCGCAGGTTCTTGACTTCGAGAAGAGGGGAAGGCATCGGCATTCAGCGCAGGCGCGGGTTCAGGGCATCACGCAGCCAGTCGCCGAACAGGTTCATGCTGAGCGCGATCAGCACCAGCATCGAGCCGGGAAAGATCACCAGCCACCAGGCGCCGCTGAAGAGTTGTTTGTTGCCTTCGTTGATGAAGGTGCCGAGCGAAGGCGAGGTGGGCGAGACGCCGACACCCAGGAAAGACAAGGTCGCTTCGGTCTGGATCGCCGTGGCGACGTGGATGGTGGCCAGCACCAGCACCGGCCCGAGCACGTTGGGCAGCACGTGCCGGCGCATGATGCGCAGCGGCGACACACCGACCACGCGCGCGGCCTGCACGTATTCCTTGTTGCGCTCGACCATGGTCGAGCCACGCACGGTGCGCGCGTATTGCACCCAGCCGGGCAAGGCGATGGCCAGGATCAGCACACCGAACGCGAGCGAGTCGTGCGCCTGCGGGAACAGCGCGCGGCCGACACCGGCGATCAGCAGTGCGATCAGGATCGACGGGAACGACAGCATCACGTCGCAGACCCGCATGATGAACGCGTCGATCTTGCCGCCCGCATACCCCGCGAGCAGGCCGAGCGACACGCCCACCAGCACCGAGACGATGACCGACGCGCCGCCGATCAGCAGCGAGATGCGGGCGCCGTACATCAGCGCCGAGAACACGTCTCGGCCCTGTTCGTCGGTGCCGAGCAGGTACTTGGCCTGGCCGCCGTCCATCCAGGCCGGTGGCAGCATCGAGTCGCTCAGCTCCAGCGTGGCCAGGTCGAACGGGTTGTGCGGCGCGACCCAGGGCGCGAAGAGTGCGCAGAACACGCACACCAGCGCCACCACCGCAGAACCGATGGCCATCGGCGAGCTGCGGAACGAGTGCCAGACATCGCCGTCGAAAAAGCGCGCCCAGGCGCCGGGCGCAGCCGGCATGGCAGTGGTGCTCATCGTCAGCGGACCGTGCGAGCCTGGCGGCTCACTTCGCCTTCAGCGTGATCCACTTGAAGTTCATGTAGTTGTTCGGCAATTGCGTCAGGCTCACCTTGTTGCTGTAGGCCCAGGCCAGCGCCTGCTGGTGCAGCGGGATGTGGCCCACGTCGTCGGAGTGGATCTTGAAGGCCTCGCGGATCATCTCGTTGCGCTTCTTGTCGTCGGTCTCCGACTGGATCTTCGCCGTCAGCTCGTCGAGCTTGGGGTTGCTGTAGGCGCCGAGGTTGAACTGGCCCTGGCCCTTGTCGTTGGGCGTGCCCATGATGGCCACCAGCACGTCGTGCGAGTCGACGGTGCTGGGCGTCCAGCCGAGCAGGTAGAAGCTGGTGTCGCGGCGCAGGATCTTCGGGAAGTAGCTGACCTTGGTCTCGGCCTGCAGGTTCACCTTGACACCGATGCGCGCCAGGTTGGCGGCCACCGCTTGGCAGATCGCCGAGTCGTTGACGTAACGGTCGTTCGGGCAGTTCATGCCGACCTCGAAACCGTTCGGGTAACCGGCGTCGGCCAGCAGCTTCTTGGCGGCTTCGGTGTCATAGGGCAGGCGCTTGTTCATGTCGGCCTGGTAACCCCGCACCGCGGCACCGACCATCAAGGCGCTGGGCACCGAGGCACCACGCATCACGCGGCTCTTGATGGTCTCGATGTCGATGGCCTGGTAGAAGGCGCGACGCACGCGCACGTCCTTGAACGGGTTCTTGCCCTTGACGCTGCTGAACAGCAGTTCGTCGCGCTTCTGGTCCATGCCCAGGAAGATGGTGCGCAGCTCGGGGCCTTGCAGCACGGTGATGTTGCCGGCGCCCTTGATGCGCTCCACGTCCTGCAGCGGCACCGGCTCCATCACGTCGGTTTCACCCGAGAGCAGCGCGGCCACGCGGGTGGCGTCGTTGCCGATCGGCGTGAAGACGATCTCGTCGACGTTGCTCTCGATCTTGCTGCGGTAGTTGAAGTTGCGCACGAGCACGGTGCGCACCGAGGGCTGGCGCTCTTTCAGGCGGAACGGGCCGGTGCCGTTGGCCTTGAAGCTGGCGGTGTTCTCGATGCCCTTGCGGCGGTCGACGGGTTGCTCGGCCTTGTTCTCTTCGCACCACTTCTTGCTCATCATGCCGAGCGTGGTCAGCGTGTCGGGCAGGATCGGGTACGGCGACGTGGTCTCGATGTCGACGACGAAGTCGCTGACCTTGCGCACCGCCTTGATCGGGTTGGTGTAGCCCTTCATGTCGGAGCCTTCGCCGGCCGCGCGCTTGAAGGTGAACACCACGTCGTCGGCGTTGAAGGCCGAGCCGTCGTGGAAGGTCACACCCTGGCGCAGCTCGAAGCGCCACACGGTCGGGCTTTGCTGCGTCCACTTGGTGGCCAAGAGCGGCGTGAGCGCCATCTTCTTGTCACGTTCGATCAGCGACTCGTAGACGTTGCCGGTGAAGCTGAGCTGCAGGCTTTCGTTCAGCGAATGCGGGTCCATCGACTGCACGTCACCCTGGTTGGAGACACGCAGCGTCACGGCTTGCGCCAGGCCGCAGGCCACAGCCAGGGCCAGGCTCAGAAGGGTGGGTTTCAGTTTCATGGGCTACTCCAGAGAAGATGTGACGGGGAAGTGTTGGAAGTCAGTGGCCGGCCGCGGACTTTTCGATCCGCAGGCGCGGGTCGACCGCGAAATACAGCAGATCGACGACCAGGTTGATGACGACGAAGATCAGCGCGATCAGGCACAGGTAGGCCGCCATCACCGGGATGTCGGCGAAGGTCACCGCCTGGATGAACAGCAGCCCCATGCCGGGCCACTGGAACACCGTCTCGGTGATGATGGCGAACGCAATCAGCGAACCCAACTGCAGCCCGACGATGGTGATCACCGGCACCAGCGTGTTGCGCAGCGCGTGGCCGAAGTAGACGGTGCGGTTGGGCAGGCCGCGGGCTCGGGCGAACTTGATGTAGTCGGCGCGCAGCACTTCGAGCATTTCAGAGCGCACCAGCCGCATGATCAGCGTGAGCTGAAACACCGCCAGCGTGATCGCGGGCAGGATCAGGTGTTTCCAGCCGTCGACGGTGAGGAAGCCGGTGGTCCAGCTGCCGAAAGAGACCACGTCGCCACGGCCGAAACTGGGAAACCATTTCAGCGTGACCGCGAAGAAGAGGATCAGCAGGATGCCGATCAGGAACACTGGCAGCGAGACCCCCAGCAACGAAACCGTCATCAGCGTCTGCGAGAGGAAGGTCCCACGTCGCAAGGCTGCGTAGACACCCATGGGAATGCCGAACACGAGGGCGATGAAGGCCGCCGAAAAGGCCAGCTCCAGCGTAGCGGGCAAGCGTTCGGCGATCAGCGAGGAGACCTTGCGCCCCTGCCGCAGGCTCAAGCCGAACTCGCCCTGCGCCGCCTTGCCCACGAAGTGCACGAACTGGACCGGAAACGGTTTGTCGAGCCCCAGGTCGGCGCGCAGTTGCTGGCGTTGCGCCGGCGTCGCGTCCTGGCCGAGGATGTTGGTCACCGGGTCGCCGACGTACTGAAACAGCATGAATGCGATGAACGCGACCGTGAGCATCACGATCACGGCTTGCACGAGGCGACGAAGGACAAAAACGAGCATCGGTCTTCTGTTCTGGGGGTTCGCCCGGCCGGGCGCGGGCGGTGCGTCGAGCTCAGGGATCGGACCGCATGCGCTGTCCCATCGACAAGGCGATCAGAGCAAAACGCGAGCCATGCGTCAAAGGGGAATGTCCCGATAGGGTGCGCAGCTCGGGCGTGCGGGACTGACCCCAAGCTGCGTCGGTCGAAGCCCTCGGTGAACGAGCATGAAAAAGGCCGCCCGGAGGCGGCCTTCAAGGTATGGCGGAAAACTTGCGCTAGGCAAGTACCCGATCAGAAGAAGTGGCGAACGCCGACTTCGAAGCCGGTCGACTTGCCATTTGCCATGGTCGGGCCGGCGCCATTCGGCAGCGACAGCGTCGAACCAGCACCGTTCTTCAGGCGCGACACGTTCGAGTACATCGCGGTGCGCTTGGACAGGTTGTAGACGTAACCCGCCGCAATCTGATTCACCTTGTTGGAATAGTTGGTGTTGGTCAGCTTGCTCTGGTTGTAGCTGGCATGCAGCTCGCCTTGCCCCATCGGCACGGCCACACCGAACGAGATGCGGTTGTCCTTGGCGGTGAACGCTGTGTCGCGGTTCACATAGCCGGTGAGCTTCACAACGCCGAGGTTGTACGCACCACCGATGTTGTACGACTTGAGCTTGTCGTTGACGTTCAGGTTCTGCTGGCCATAAGCGAATGCGACGTCCACCGGACCGGCAGCGAAACCAACGCGACCACCGAGGTACTTCTCGGTCTGCACGCCTTCAGTCGGCGAAACCATGAACTGGCCGTAGACGCCGCCGATGTTCGACGGCAAGTGGTAGCCAATGGTGTTGTTCGCACGAACGAAGGTGCTGTGCGTCACACCGGCAACCGTTGCGATCTGGCGAATGTTCGTGGCGCTGCCGACACCTTGGGTGCCGAACACGTCAAAAATCGTTTGGGTCCAGAAAGTCGGGGTGTAGTCGCGACCGAGGCGCACTTCACCAAAACCACCCATCAGGCTGACCGTCGAGCGACGGTTCCAGAGCTGAGGAGTGCTCTGGCCACCGGTGTCGGGCTGAATGTCGCCCTCGAGCACGAAGCTGGCTTTCAGGCCGCTGCCGAGGTCTTCGACACCGCGGAAACCCAAACGGCTGCTGTTGATGCCGTTCTGGCTCAAGGAAACGCGACGAACTTGGCCGTCATTCTTGACGTAACGGGCGTTCAGATCGACGGTGCCGAACAGCGTCACCGACGATTGAGCCGATGCCACACCAGCGAAGGCGCCCAGAACTGCGAGAGCGAGCAGAGATTTTTTCATTGCAACTATCTCCTAGGTTGAACAAGAGGTCCCGATCACACATCACCCTCGTTGGGCAGATCAGGCGCAACCCCCTCACGGGAAGTTGTGCGTATTGCACCAGAGGGGCCGGGTGGTGGAAAGCCTTGCCGGTCAAAAAAGGACTTTATGTTGTCTGAGCACAACGAGGGATCACACCGAGGGCGCAGCGTCAGAAAGGCGCCGAGACATCGACAAAGTCAGCAATCACCAACGGGCGGGCGCCGGCACGCCATCAATCGATGCTGCGTTATTCTCGAGAGCCAAAATTCATCGGCACAGCGGCCTTGTCTCCACTCGATTCCCTGTTGATCGCCGCCGACGGCGCGCTGCGCACCTTGTCGGGCGCCAGCCATGCTTCGCGGCCCTTCCCGATCGCCGCCGAAACCGCGCCCGCTTTGGGCGCTGCCGAGCGTCGCCTGTCGGGCGCGCTGATGCGTGTCAATCACGTCGGCGAGGTTTGTGCGCAGGCGCTCTACAGCGCCCAGGGCCTGAGCACACGCGACCCGCGTCTGCAACGCCAGTTCGAAGAAGCCGCGCGGGAAGAGACCGATCACCTCGCCTGGACCCAGCGCCGGCTCGATGAACTCGGCGCGCGCCCGAGCCTGCTAAATCCGCTGTGGTACGCCGGTGCCTTCGGCATCGGCCTGCTCGCGGGGCGCGCCGGCGACAAGGTCAGCCTCGGCTTCGTGGTGGAAACCGAACGTCAGGTCGAACAACACCTCGAAGAACACCTGACGCGCCTGCCGCTCAACGACACGGCGTCGCGCGCCGTCGTGCACCAGATGAAAGCCGACGAAGCGCGCCACGGTGCGAACGCGCAAGGCGCTGGCGCGGCCGCGCTGCCGGCGCCGGTTCGCTGGGTCATGCGGCGCGTGGCGCAGGTCATGACCTTCACCGCGCACCGCCTGTGAGCCATACGCTCAGCCCGCGCTGATCTCGAAGCTGGTCGTGATCTCTGCCGTCTTGCCCAGCATGATGCTGGCCGAGCAGTACTTCTCGTGCGACAGACGAACCGCGCGTTCGACGGCAGCATCGGTCAATCCTGGCCCGGCAACGACGAAGTGCATGTGGATCTTCGTGAACACCTTCGGATCGACCGGCGCACGTTCCGAGGTCACGACGACCTTGCAGGCCCGCACGTCGTGCCGGCCGCGCTGAAGAATCAGAACCACGTCGTAGGCAGTGCAACCGCCGGTACCGGCGAGCACCGTTTCCATCGGTCGCGGAGCAAGGTTTCGGCCGCCGCCGTCGGGCGCGCCGTCCATCATCAGCAAATGGCCGCTGCCGGTTTCTGCGGCGAAGGCCATGCCGCTCGCGGGCATCCAGTTGATCGTGCATTCCATGGTGATTCCCGAAGCTCGCCGCACCATGAAAGGGCGGCCTGTCACACGCATTGTGCATGGCCGCACGGGCCATTGGACCGCGCCCCCTAAATGCCTTCAGCCACGATATTGCAGCGCAGCATAAAAGGCCCTACACTCGTTCGCATACGGTGATTCGACTGCTTGATGCGTTGATCCCCGGACCGATTGTCTCCTCCACCTCCTCCATTGGTGGATTCAGCCCAGGGCAGCAATGCCTTGGGCTTTTTTCTTGGGACCGCCGCGGGCCATCGCAGCAGCCGCGCAACGTATGATGCGGCGCCGCAAAACGATGGTCGCAGGAGACAAGAATGGCCGCCCCGAAAACCCGCCCCCGCGTCGCCCGGCCGCAGGCCTTTCTCAGCCTCTCCGACTACCTGCAGAAGATTCTCACGGCGCGGGTCTATGACGTGGCCATCGAAACCGCACTCGACCCGGCCCGAAGCCTGTCGAAGCGGCTCGGCAACCAGGTGCTGCTCAAGCGCGAAGACACCCAGCCGGTGTTCAGCTTCAAGCTGCGCGGCGCCTACAACAAGATGGCGCACCTGAGCGACGCCCAGCTCAAGCGCGGTGTCATCTGCGCCTCGGCGGGCAACCACGCCCAGGGCGTGGCGCTGGCCGCCAAGCGCATGGGCTGCAAGGCCATGATCGTGATGCCGGTGACCACCCCGCGGCTCAAGATCGACGCCGTCAAATCGCACGGCGGCGAGGTCGTGTTGCACGGCGACAGTTATTCCGACGCCTACGGGCACGCCCTCGAATTGCAGGCCGAACACGGCCTGACTTTCGTGCACCCGTTCGACGACCCCGACGTGATCGCCGGCCAGGGCACGATCGCGATGGAAGTCCTGCGCCAGCACCAGGGCCCGATCGACGCGGTCTTCGTCGCCATCGGCGGCGGCGGCCTGATCTCGGGCGTGGCGGCCTACATCAAGGCGGTTCGGCCCGAGATCAAGGTGATCGGCGTGCAGACGGTCGACTCCGACGCGATGCTGCGCTCGGTGCGCGCCGGCAAGCGCGTGGCCTTGAACGACGTGGGCCTGTTCGCCGACGGCACGGCCGTGAAACTGGTCGGCGAAGAAACCTTCCGCCTGGCGCGCGAGCTGGTCGACGACTACGTCGTCGTCGACACCGACGCCGCCTGCGCCGCCATCAAGGACGTGTTCCAGGACACCCGCAGCATCCTCGAACCTTCGGGCGCGCTCGGCGTGGCCGCGATCAAGCAGTACGTGGAAACCCATCGTTGCAAGGGCAAGACCTTCATCGCCATCACCTGCGGCGCCAACATGAACTTCGACCGGCTGCGTTTCGTGGCCGAGCGCGCCGAGGTCGGCGAACACCGGGAAGCGTTGTTCGCCGTCACCATTCCCGAAGAGCGCGGCAGTTTCAAGCGCTTCTGCGAACTGCTCGGGCCGCGCTCGGTCACCGAATTCAACTACCGCATTTCCGACTCGAACCAGGCCCACGTGTTCGTCGGCGTCACCACCGTCAACAAGGACGAAACCGACAAGCTCGCCCGCGCTTTCGAGCGCCACGGGTTCGCCACGCTCGACCTGACCGACGACGAACTCGCCAAGGAGCACGTGCGCCACATGGTCGGCGGGCGCAGCAGCCTGGCGAACGACGAACGCCTCTACCGCTTCGTCTTCCCCGAGCGCCCGGGCGCGCTGATGCGCTTTCTCTCCAGCATGCATCCCGACTGGAACATCAGCCTGTTCCACTACCGCAACCAGGGCGCCGACTACGGGCGCATCCTCGTCGGCGTGCAGGTGCCGAAGGCCGACAAGAAGGCCTTCCGCGACTTCCTGGAAGGGCTGGCCTACCCCTGCGAAGACGAGACCGACAACCCCGTTTACCGACTGTTCCTGCGTTGAAGCGATGTTGCGGCGCATCGGCGCTGCACAAGTTCACACAGGGGTAGGCCCCAAGCGCGCCGCAGCGGTTGCGTCGGCGCGGCGGCGAGCCCCACAATCGCCCCAACCCCGCTGTCCGCGTCGAACTGGTCTGCTCCTCCATGTCGGTCAATCGCTCGCTCATCACCTCCACGTCGAACCCGTTGCTCGAACAGGCGCTGCGCCGCAAGCTGCAGCGGCGTGGCGAAGTGACCGGGGTTCTGGGCGAACTGGAACCGCTCGCGGTTCGGCTCGGCCTGATCCAGAACACCCTCAAGCCGCGCTTTCGTTCGCCGCAGCTGGCCATCTTCGCTGCCGACCACGGCCTGGCGGTCGACGGCATCGGCGTCACCGGGCGCCCCTCGACAGCGCAGCTCGCCAACCAGTTGTTGACCTCGCAGTTGCCGGTCTCGGTGTTCGCCCGCATCCAGGGCCTGGAACTGTCGGTCGTCGACTGCGGCGTGGCCGAGTCGGTCACGCCGCACGCGCGGCTGCTGGCCCGCAAGATCGCCCACGGCACGCGCAATTCGCGGGTCGCGTTCGCGATGTCGGTCGACCAGGCCCACGCCGCGATCCGCGCCGGCATGGAGATCGCCGACTCGATGGTCGGCAACGCGGTCGCCTGTGCCGGCATCGGCGTGGGTTCGCACGAGAGCGCAGCGCTGGTGCTGTCGCGCTTGTCGGGCGTCGAACTGCCCAACTTCCTGACCTCCGGCGCCGGCCCGCGGGTCGACGATCTCGCCAACGTGCTGGCGGTGCTGCAGGCAGCGCATGCTCGCCACAAGGAAGCCGTCGATCCGGTCGAGGTGCTCGCTGCCTTTGGCGGCTTCGAGATCGCGATGATGGTCGGCCTGATGCTGGTGGCCGGCAGCAAACGCCATCTGATCGTCGTCGACGGCCTGCCGGCCTGTGCCGCGCTGATGGTCGCCACCCGCATTGCGCCGGCCGTGACCGACTACTGCGTGTACACCCGCAGCCACAGCCACAAGGGGCTCGATGCAGCGCACGGCCTGTTCGGTGTCACGCCCTTGCTCGAACTCGGCATCGAGAGCACCGACGGCACCGGCTCCACACTGGCCTGGCCGCTGGTTCGCAGTGCGGCAGCGTTGCTCACCGAAGTCGCCGAAGGCGAAGAAGCCGGCCCCACCCACCCGGCGCCCATCGGGCCCGTCACCGAGCCCACGCCTCTGCAGTGAGTCGCTGAGCGGCGTTACTGCGTTGCGGTCGGAGGGTTCGGATCGCGCGGTATCGAGGCGGCCCCTCCTGGAGCCACAGGCATCGCGCCGGGCGGCATGCCGCCCGCACCCGGCGGCGAAAACGAAGGGGCGATGCCCGACCTGGTTTGCCCGACAGGCTGCGGCACGATCGGCGGAGGCGGAGGCCGCACCAGCGCCGGCGCAACAGGCGCTGCCGGGTTGGGCGGCGCGCCCGCGCCCAATGCCGGTAGCGTGCCGGTGGCCGCAGCCGCCAGCGGCGGCAGTTCGAGCGTGATCGCGGCTGCGCCCTGCGCCGGCCCGATCGCGGCGGTGCGCAGGCTGACCGACTGCAAGACCAGGTTCACATCGAGCGCCGAGCCGACCACGAAGGCCTTGGGGGGTTTGCCGTCGACCGCGATCAGCGCCACGCCCTGCCCCTTTTGGGCCGAAGCGGCGGCCGCCTTCGGCGCCATGATGCCGATCAGGCGAAAGCGCGACGCGGCCTCCGGCGTGGCCACCACCGCCGCCGCTGCCGCGGGCGTGGCGCCGAGCAGGCGGCTCAGGTCGCCACGGGCCACAGCCGCGTCGCCGACGGGCACCGTGTACTGCGGCGCCTCGGCCGAGCGGGTCCACAGGCGCAGCCCCCAGAACACCGCGGTGGCGGCCACCAGGGCCCAGATAACGAAGGCTGACAGTCTTGCGAGCATGCACGATTATCATTCAACGGGTCTGCCACTCCAGCCCGCTCCACGGGCAGGATCACCTCATGAGCTCGACCCTGAATTCCCGCCTGTCACCCGCGTTACCGGTTTTGCGCCGCACCCGCGGTTTCACCCTGATCGAACTGATGGTCGTGCTCGTCATCATCGGCGTGCTGGCCGCGCTGATCGTGCCCAACGTGCTCGACCGCGCCGACGACGCCCGCGTGACCGCCGCCCGCACCGATGTCAACAACCTGATGCAGGCGCTCAAGCTCTACAAGCTCGACAACCAGCGCTTCCCGACCAGCGAGCAGGGCCTGCAATCGCTCGTTACGAAGCCGACCACAGGCACCCTCCCGAGCAACTGGAAGCCCTACCTCGACAAGCTGCCCAAAGACCCCTGGAACCAGCCCTACCAGTACGCCAGCCCGGGCCTGAAGGGTGAGGTCGACATCTACAGTTTCGGTGCCGACGGCGTGGTCGGCGGCGAAGGCAAGAATGCCGACATTGGCTCCTGGCAATAAACCTCTCGCGCCCGCCAGCGCGGGCCGCCCGGCGGTGCGCGGCTTCACGCTGATCGAACTGATGGTCGTCGTGGCGCTGATCGCCATCGCCAGCGCCGTGGTCAGCCTGGCCCTGCGCGACCCGGCCTCGACCCGGCTCGACCATGAAGCAGCCCGGCTCGTCGCCTTGCTCGAAGCGGCGCGCACCGAAGCCCGCGCCTCCGGCCTGCCGGCGAGTTGGGAGCCGCGGCCGGCGCAGGTCGGCGCCGAAGGTTTTCGTTTTGTCGGACTGCCGAGCAGCAGCGAGCTGCCCGGCCACTGGCTGAATGCCGGTGTCAGTGCCGAAGTGCTCAACGCGCGCGCGCTGGTGCTCGGCCCCGAGCCGCTGATCGGCGCGCAGCGCATCGTGCTGCGGCTCGACGACCAGCGCGTGACGCTCGCCACCGACGGTCTCGGCCCGTTCATCGTCGCCGACGAGCCGGCGCCGGTGCCACGCTGATGAACCGCGCCGCCGCGCGCCGCGCCACGCGCGGCTTCACGCTGATCGAGGTGCTGGTGGCGTTGACCATCGTGGCGATCACGCTCGGCGCCGGCATCAAGGCGGCGGGCGCGCTCACCGGCAACGCCCAGCGCCTGGCCGATGTGACCGCGGCGCAATGGTGTGCCGACAACCAGCTCAGCGGGCTGCGGCTGTCGGGGCTCACACCGCCGATCGGCGATTCCGACTTCAGCTGCGTCCAGCTCGGCCAGAGCTACAACGTCAAGCTCGTCGCGCGGCCCACGCCGAACCCGCTCTTCATTCGTGTCGACGCACAGGTGGCCGACGCCGCCGGCCAGCCCATCCTCAACCTCTCGACGGTGCTGCGCAAATGAGCGCCCGCTCGCACAGCGCCGGTTTCACGCTCGTCGAGGTGCTGGTCGCGATGATGGTGATGGCCGTCATGGCCGGCATGGCCTGGCAGGGTGTCGACGGCATCGTGCGGGCGCGTGATTCGAGCCAGGCCCGACTGGAGCAGACGCTGCGCCTGAACACCGTGATCGCGCAGTGGCAACAAGACTTGGCATCGATCCAGGACACCGCCACCGTGCCACTCGCGCTCAGTTGCGACGGCGCCAGCGTGCGCCTGACACGCCGCACGCCGACCGGCCTGCAGGTCGTGGCGTGGACGCTGCGGCCGAGCAATACCGCCTCCGGTGCCACCTGGCAACGCTGGGCCGGCCCGCCGGTCACGACCACCGGCGCCTTGCAGGACAGCTGGCTGCGCAGCCTGCAATTGCAGGGCGACGAGCCCGGTGTGGTGCGCACACTCACGGGCTTGTCGCAATGGCAGGTCTACTTCTACCAGGGCAATGCCTGGAGCAACTGCCAGTCGACCGGCAACCTCGCGGTCTCGCCGGCCACCGGCGGCGTGGTCGCGGGGCAAGCGCTGCCCAAGGGTGTGCGCATCGTGCTGAGCTTCGCCGAAGGCAGCGGCACGAGCGGCGAACTCACCCGCGACACGGTGCTCGGCCCATGACGCGCCACGGCCATCGTCAACGCGGCGCGGCGCTGCTCACCGCAATGATCATCGTGGTGCTGATCGTCACGCTCGCGTCGTCGATGGTCTGGCAGCAGTGGCGCGCGGTGCAGGTCGAAGTGGCAGAACGTGCACGAACCCAGTCGGCCTGGATCCTCTCGGGCGCGCTCGACTGGGCCCGGTTGATCCTGCGCGAAGACGCGCGCGGCACGGTCGATCACCTCGGCGAACCGTGGGCCGTGCCACTCGCCGAAGCGCGCCTGTCGACCTTCCTCGCGGCCGACGCCAACAACACCGACGACGGGCCCGAAGCCTTCCTGTCGGGCAGCATCACCGACGCACATTCACGCTACAACGTCACCAACCTGGTCGACCGCGCCAAGGGCATCGTCGACCCGCGCGAATTCGCCGCGTTCGAGCGCCTGTGCCAGAACCTCGGCGTCGATGCCTCCGTCACCACGCTCATCGCCAATGGTTTGCGCGACGCGCTCGCGCCGGCCGGCAGCGGCACCGGCAATGCGCCGCTGCTGCCGGAATCGGTGGCGCAGCTGAGCTGGCTCGGCGTCGACGCGGCGTCGCTCGAGCTGCTCGCGCCCTACATCGTGATCCTGCCGAAAGTCACAGAAGTCAACGTCAACACCGCCAGCGCCGAGGTGCTGGTGGCCGTGATCAAGGGCAACGACCACGCCACCGCCGAGCGGCTGCTGCAAGTGCGCCAGCGCACGCCGTTCGAGGACATGGCGAAGTTCGAGGCCCAGGTGGCGTCGCTCAAGCCGCTGACCGCCAGGCTCTCGGTCAAGTCCGAATTCTTCGAGGTGCGTGGCCGCCTGCGGCTGGCCGACCGGGTGCTCGAAGAAAGCTCGCTGGTGCAGCGTAATGGCCGGCAGGTCGACGTGCTGCGCCGCGAGCGCGTCGCCAGCCGCGAAGACACGCCCCCCGCCAACTGAGCAGGCGAGACACCCCGCGGCCCGGGTGCCGCAAGTGCTTGATTTCGTTACGGCGTGTACAGGCCCATGCCTACAATGCCGGCAGCCCAGCTCTCCGCATTCCATGTCGACTCTTGTTGTCCACATTCCCCAGCGCCGGCGGCTGCGCTCGCGCAGCCCGGGCAGCCTGGAGCCCGAAGCCTCGCGCCTCGGCACCGAATACGTCTATGTGACCAGCCCCGACGGGCTGGCGCTGCAGTCGCAAGGCCAGTGCGCCGCCTCGTTGTTGCCCAAGGCCACGACCGTCATCGCCGTGCTCGCGGATGCCGACGTGAGCTGGCACCGCATCACCCTGCCCAAGGCGCCGGCCGCGCGCCTGCGCGCCGCGCTCGGCGGCGTGCTCGAAGAAGCGCTGCTCGAAGACCAGGCCGACGTGCACCTCGCCATCGCGCCGCAGTCGAGCCCCGGCCAGCCCACCTGGGTGGCGGCGGTCGCGCACCAGTGGTTGAAGGCCGAGATCGCAGCGTTGGAGAAGGCCGACGTGTTCGTCGACCGCATCGTGCCGATGGCCTGGCCCGACGACCCGCCGATCGGCCATTTCGCCGAACTGAACGCCGAAGAGGGCGAATCCACCGAAGGCATCGCCCTGCACTGGGCCCATGCCGACGGCGTGGCGAGCGTGCGCCTGCAAGGTGGCCTGGCGCGTTCGATCGTGCCCTCGCCCGCGCCGCAGGGCACCCGCTGGAGCGCCACGCCCGGCGCGGCGGCGGCGGCCGAACAATGGCTCGGCACCTCGGTCAACGTGTTCCCGCCCGGCCACCGCATGCTGCAGGCCGCGCGCACGCTCTGGAACCTGCGCCAGTTCGATCTGGCCCGGCGCACCCGCGGCGCACGCGCACTGCGCGATTCGCTGCGCAAGCTGTTCAGCCCCGAATGGCGCCCGGTGCGCTTCGGCCTCGGCGCCCTGGTGCTGGCACAGATCGTCGGCCTGAACCTGTGGGCCTGGCACCAGCAGGGCGCCATCGCCGCCAAACGTGTGGCGATGCAAAGCCTGGTGAAGAGCGCGTTCCCGAAGGTCAGCGAACTCGACATCCAGCGTGACGCCGCCGCCGTGATGCAGCGCGAAACCACGAACCTGCGCGCGCTCGCCGGCCGCCCCGGTGACACCGACCTCGAAGCGATGCTGCAGGCCGCTTCGTCGGCCTGGCCGGCCGAGCGCCCGGCCACCGACAACCTGCGCTTCGAGCCCGGCAAGCTGACACTGTCGGCCAGCGGCTGGAACGAAGCGCAGATCGAACAGTTCCGCAGCGTGCTGCGGCCCGGCGGCTGGCAGGTCGAAGCGGGCGAAGGGCGGCTCACGCTGACCCGGGCGCGCATCGGAGCCCCCTCATGAGCACGCTCGGCCGCCCGAAGGGCTCATACACCGCAATGCGCAGCATGGAGGTTGCCTGATGAACGCGCGCAGCCTGACCCTGCCGCCGGCACTGGCGAGCCTGCGCGCCGAGGCCGGCAAGTGGTGGCGCGCCCGCACAACCCGCGAACGCCGCGCGGTCATCGTCGTGGTGGGCGTGCTCGGCGTGCTGCTGGTCTGGAGCCTGCTCGTTCAGCCGGCCTGGCGCAGCACCCGTGCCGCCCCTGCCCAGCTCGACCAGCTCGACGGTGAACTGCAACAGATGCAACGTGTCGCCGCCGAAAGCCGCGTGCTGCGCGCGGTGGCACCGGTCTCGCCGACGCAGGCCGCAGCGGCACTGAAAGCGGCATCGGAGCGCCTCGGCGACAAGGCAAAACTCAACCTGCAGGGCGACCGCGCCACGCTCTCGCTCACCGGCATCAGCCCCGAAGCGCTGCGCGCCTGGCTCGTCGAGGCGCGCAGCGGCGCGCGCGCCCGGCCGGTCGAAGCCACGCTGCTGCGCGGCCCGGCGGGTTTCACCGGCAGCGTGACCGTCACCCTCGGCGGCGCACCATGATCCGGCGCAAGCGCAAGAACCGCTTCTGGAGCCCGACCGTCGCCGGCACGGGCTGGGGCGACTCGACCTACGCCGAAATGTCGTGGGACAAATCGCGCAGCGCCAGCACGCGCTGGGCCGTCGCCGGCATCGTGGTCGGTGCGCTGGTGGCATTGATCGTCTTTGCGCCGGCCGCCTGGCTCGCCAACGCGGTCGCCTCGGCCACCGGCCAGCGGGTGCTGCTGGCCGACGCGCGCGGCACGGTCTGGTCGGGCAGTGCCGTGACTGTCTTGACCGGTGGCCCGGGCAGCCGCGACGCGAGTTCGCTGCCCGGCCGCATCGAATGGACACTCGGGCTGCAAGGCCTGGGCCTCGCCTTGAACGCCCGCCACGCCTGCTGCCTGAACGGCACGGTGGCGTTGCAGGTGCGCCCCGGTTTCGGCACGCTGGGCGTCACGCTGGTGCCGCCGCCCGGCTGGGTCGGCCAGTGGCCGAGCGCATTTCTCGGCGGCCTGGGCACGCCGTGGAACACGCTGCAACTCGGCGGCGTGGTGCGGCTGGTTTCGCCGGCACTCAAACTCGAGTCGGCGCAAGGCCGCTGGGTCGTCGAAGGCCGCGCCGACATGGAGCTGGTCAGCGTCTCTTCGCGTCTGACCACGCTCGAAACGCTGGGCAGCTACAAGCTGACCCTGACCGGCGACGCCGCCACCCCCGGCACGTCGCAACTCTCACTGACAACGCAGGACGGCGCCCTGAAGCTCAACGGCAACGGCACCTGGGGCCCGGGCGGTGTGCGGTTTCGCGGCGAGGCCAGCGCGGCCCCGACCGACGAAGCGGCGCTGTCGAACCTGCTGAACATCATCGGGCGGCGCGACGGCGCCAAGTCCGTCATCACGATCGGATAAGCATGAAGCCAAGCGCAACCCAATCATTCCGCGGGCGAACGCTGCCGGCCGCCCTGGCTGCGGCCATGCTGTGTGCTTCGCTCCTGCCCGCGCCGCTTGCTTTTGCACAGACCGCACCGGCCAGCGCCAAATTCCGCGGCGGCGAGCCGGTCACGCTGAACTTCGTCAACGCCGAGATCGAAGGCGTGGCGCGCGCCATGTCGGCGATCCTCAAGCAGCAGTTCATCGTCGACCCGCGTGTCAAGGGCACGATGACGCTCTACAGCGACGAGCCGCTCTCGCCACGCGAGGCCTACCTGAACTTCCTGGCGGCGTTGCGCGGCCTGGGTTTCACGGTGGTCGAGGTCGGTGGCCTGTTCAAGGTCGTGCCCGAAGCCGACGCCAAGCTGCAGACCGGCACGGTCTCGGTCGGCGACGCCACCTCGCGGCGCGGTGACCAGGTGATCACGCAGATCTTCAAGCTCGCGCACGAAAACGCCAACAACCTGGTGCCGGTGCTGCGCCCGCTGATCAGCCCGAACAACACCATCAACGCCAACCCCGGCAACAACACGCTCGTCATCACCGACTACGCCGACAACCTGCAACGCATCGGCAAGATCATCGCGGCGATGGACACCCCGGCCGCCGGCGACGTGGAAGTGATCCCGCTCAAGTACGCCGTGGCCGCCGACGTGGCCGCGCTCGTGCAGCGCCTGACCGACAGCGCCGGTGGCACGGCCGGCATGCCCGGCGCCCCGCCGGCCGGTGGCGCCGCTTCGGTGCTGGTCGAGCCGCGCAGCAACTCGTTGCTGGTGCGCGCCGCCAACCCGGTGCGCATGGCGTCGATCCGCTCGCTGGTCGCCAAGCTCGACCAACCGACCCAGGGCACCGGCAACGTCTGGGTGGTGTACCTGAAAAACGCCGACGCCGTGAAGCTGGCGACGGTGCTGCGCGCCGCGTACAGCGGCGGCACCGGCGGTGCCTCGTCTTCGTCGAGCCCGAGCCAGGCCCCCACCGCCAGCCCGGCGATCGGCGGCGCCGCGGGCGGTGCGTCACCGCAGGCGACGGCGCCGGTCGCTCAATCGGCGTCACCTTCGACCGGCGGCTTCGTGCAGGCCGACCCGGCCACCAACGCGCTGATCATCACGGCCCCCGAGCCGATGTACAAACAGCTGCGGGTCCTGATCGACCAGCTCGACTCGCGCCGCGCGCAGGTCTACATCGAAAGCATGATCGTCGAGGTCGCGGGCGACGACGCCGCCAACTTCGGCCTGCAGTGGCAAGGCCTGCTTGGCAAGAATGGCGACTCGAACGGCATCGTGGCCGGCACCAATTTCGGCACCACGGGCAACCTGCTCACGATCGACAAGGCGCAGGCCGGGGGCAGCACCGCCGCCGCCAGCCTCACGCTCGGTGAAGGCCTGAACATCGGCTGGATCACCAAGATCGCCGGCACCTACGGCCTGGCCGCGATCGCCAACATCCTGCAAAGCCGCGCCAACACCAACATCGTCTCCACGCCGAACCTGATCACGCTCGACAACGAAGAAGCCAAGATCATCGTCGGCAGCAACGTGCCCTTCATCACCGGCCAGTTCACCAACACCGGCACCGCCACGAGCAGCCCGTTCCAGACCATCGAACGCAAGGACGTGGGCATCACGCTGCGCATCAAGCCGCAGATCGGCGAAGGCGGCACGGTGCGCATGGTGATCTTCCAGGAGTCGTCGAGCCTGAGCACGTCGGTGGCGCCCGGCACCTCGAACGCCGGCCCGTCGACCAACAAACGTTCGATCGAATCGACCGTGGTCGTCGACGACGGCCAGATCCTGGTGCTCGGCGGCCTGATCGAAGACAAGTACACCGACAACCGCGCCAAGATCCCGCTGCTGGGCGACATTCCCTACCTCGGTGCGCTGTTCCGCAACGACACGCGCACCAAGACGCGCACCAACCTGATGGTGTTCCTGCGCCCGATCATCATGCGCGACGCCGCCACCTCGAACAAGGTCTCGCTCGACCGCTACGACCTGATCCGCGCCGAGCAGAAAGAGTCGCAACCGAAGGCCACGCTGGTCTTGCCGATCGGCAGCGCGCCGGTGCTGCCGCCGCTGCGCAGGTTGGAGGACTCGACCACGCCGCTGAGCGTGCCACCCGCCGAACGGCCCGGCGGCGGCGTCTTCGCGCCCGCCCCCGCGGCCAGCGCACCCCCGGCCAACTGAGCATGGGCGCGCGCCACCCCCTGCCCTACGCCTACGCCAAGGCGCACACCGTCCTGCTCGAAGACGACGGCGAACGGCTGGTGCTGTGGGCACCGGAAACGGTGTCGCTGCCGGCGCTGAGCGAAGTGCTGCGCCTGTACGACGTGGACGCGCTGGAGCGCGAGCCCTCGTCGTCGCTCGTCAACCGCATCGCGGTGGCGTATGCGGGCAGCGAGTCGAGCGCGGCCACCGTGATCGGCGAGGTCGAGAGCGCGGTCGACCTCTCGCGCATGATGCAGGAGCTGCCGGCGATCGAAGACCTGCTCGAAGCGAGCAACGACGCGCCGATCATCCGCATGCTCAACGCGCTGCTCACGCAGGCCGCGAAAGATGGCGCTTCCGACATCCACATCGAGCCCTACGAGCGCAGCAGCTCGGTGCGTTTTCGCGTCGACGGCACGCTGCGTGAAGTGGTGCAGCCCAACAAGGCGCTGCACGCCGCCTTGATCTCGCGCCTGAAGATCATGGCCGAGCTCGACATCGCCGAGCGCCGCCTGCCGCAGGATGGCCGCATCTCGCTGCGCATCGGCGGGCGTGCGGTCGACGTGCGCGTGTCCACGCTGCCTTCGGCGCACGGCGAACGTGCCGTGCTGCGTTTGCTCGACAAGGGCGAATCGAAGTTCACGCTCGAAGCGCTCGGCATGAGCGGCGACGTGCTGACCAAGTTCGACAAGCTGGTGCAGCAGCCGCACGGCATCGTGCTCGTGACCGGGCCTACCGGCTCGGGCAAGACGACCACGCTGTACGCGTCATTGGGCCGAGTCGACACCGCCGGCACCAACGTGCTGACCGTCGAAGACCCGGTCGAGTACGAACTCGCCGGCATCGGCCAGACGCAGGTGAACCCGAAGATCGACCTCACGTTCGCGAAGGCGCTGCGTGCGATCCTGCGGCAAGACCCCGACGTGATCATGATCGGCGAGATCCGCGACTACGAAACCGCGCAGATCGCGATCCAGGCCTCGCTGACCGGCCACCTGGTGCTGGCCACCGTGCACACCAACGACGCGCCCAGCACCGTGACCCGCATGATCGACATGGGCGTCGAACCTTTCCTGCTCTCGTCGAGCCTGATCGGCGTGTTGGCGCAGCGCCTGGTGCGCAAGCTCTGCGTGCACTGCAAGCGCGCCGACGCGCAGGGCCGTTACCACCCCGTGGGCTGCGCGCAGTGCGGCAGCACCGGCTACAAGGGCCGCACCGGCGTCTACGAGCTGATGGCGGTCGACGACAAGGTGCGCGCGCTGATCCACAGCCGCTCTTCGGAGTCGCAGCTTTTCGTGGCCGCCGAAGAAGCCGGCCTGCGCTCGATGCGTGAAGACGGCGAACGGCTCGTGGCCGAAGGGGTCACGTCAGCCGAAGAAGTGATGCGCGTCACGCGCGAATAGGTCGTTCATGCCGGCCTACAAATTCGAAGCGCTGGACGCCACCGGCAAGTCCACCACGGGCCTGCTCGACGCCGAAAACGCGAAGGCCGCGCGCTCGCAACTGCGCGCCCAGGCGCTGGTGCCGCTGTCGGTCACCCAGGTCGCCTCGGCCGGCACGCAGGGCGAAGGCCTGCGCTTCAACCGCCGTGTTTTCAACTCGACCGGCCTGACCGTGTGGACACGCCAGCTCGCCGGCCTGGTCGGCTCCGGCCTGCCGCTCGAGCGGGCGCTGACGGCGCTGAGCGACGAAGCCGAAGACCCGCGCCAGCGTGAGCTGGTGGCGCACCTGCGCAGCGAAGTCAACGGCGGCGCGCCGTTCGCGCGGGCTTTGGGCAGTGCGCCGCGCGAGTTCGACGAGGTCTACCGCGGCGTGGTCGCGGCCGGTGAACAGAGCGGTGCGCTCGGCGGTGTGCTCGAACGCCTGGCCGACGACCTTGAAGCACGCCAGGAACTCAAGGCCAAGCTGATCGGCGCCACGCTCTACCCGGCCATCGTGTCGCTGATCGCGGTCGTCATCGTGATCTTCCTCGTCACCTACGTGGTGCCGCAGGTCGCTTCGGTGTTCACCAATTCCAAGCGCGCGCTGCCGACGCTGACGATTGCCATGCTCTCGATCAGCGCCTTCCTGCGCAGCTGGGGCTGGCTGCTCGTGCTCTTGCTCGGTGCCGGCTTCGGCCTGCTCACGTGGATGCTGCGCAACGAAGCCTTTCGCGAACGTTTCGACGCCGGCTGGCTCACGCTGCCGCTGATCGGCAAGCTCGCGCGCGGCTACAACGCGGCGCGGTTTGCCGGCACGCTGGCGATGCTGGCGAGCGCCGGCGTGCCGATCCTGAAAGCGCTGCAGGCGGCCGCCGAAACGCTCTCGAACCGCGCCATGCGCGCCGACGCGATGGACGCGCTGGTGCAGGTGCGCGAAGGCGCACCGCTCGCCTCGGCGCTGGCCGGCAAGAAGCGCTTTCCCGGCCTGCTGGCGATGTTCTCGCGCCTCGGCGAGCAGACCGGCCAGCTGCCGCAGATGCTCGACCGCGCCGCGCGCCAGCTCGGCATGGAAGTGCAGCGCCGCGCGATGCAGATGGCCACCATCCTCGAGCCGTTGCTGATCGTGGCGATGGGCCTGGTGGTGATGCTGATCGTGCTCGCCGTGCTGCTGCCCATCATCCAGCTCAACACCTGGGTCAAGTGATGGCCACGCTCGAGACCGCAGGGCAGGAATGGGCCGACACCTGGGCCCTCGACGCGTGGGCCGAGTCCGACCCGAACGCCGACCGCAGCGTGCACAAGCGCTTTCTGCGCGCGATGGTGCTGCGCTTCGGGCGCTGGAAGGCGTGTGTGGTCGTCACGGTGATCGGCATCCTGGCCTCGCTGGCGATGTCGCTCGTGATCAACCTGCTGATCGGCCGTTCGTCGCACGAGATCTGGGTTTCGCTGCTGATGAGTGCCGGCATCCCGGCACTCATCGCGCCGCCCGTCACCTGGCTCGTGATCTCGCTGCTGCAAGACGCCGAGCGCGCGCGCCGCGCGGCCGAATGGCTCTCGGTCACCGACCCGCTCACCGGCGCTTTCAACCGGCGCCACTTCTTCGTCGCCGGCGAACGCCGCTTCGCCCAGGCGCTGCTGGCGCAGGAACCGGTCTGCGTGCTGCTGCTCGACGTCGACAACTTCAAGGCCATCAACGACGCGCACGGCCACGCCGCTGGTGACCGGGTGCTCGTCGAAGTCGCGCGCGCCTGCAAGGCGAGCCTGCGCGACGCCGACCTGCTGGCCCGCTACGGCGGTGAAGAGTTCGTGGCCCTGCTGCCGGCCACCGACCTGCCACAAGCGCTGCTGGTGGCCGAACGGGTGCGGGCGAGCGTGGCCGAGAGTTATGTCGTCACCGACGCCGGTGCGGCAGTGCAGCCCACCGTGAGCGTCGGCGTGGCCATGCTCGCGGGCGCCCTGCGGTCCTTCGATGGCCTGCTGGCCCAGGCCGATTCGGCCATGTACGAGGCGAAGCGTTGCGGCAAGAACCGCGTCGGCGCGAGCCGGGCGGTGCAAGCGCAGGCCGTCACGGTGGCGGTGGCCTGAAGCGCAGCCTGGCACACAACCTGCACACATCAGCGTCAGGTTTGTCGCGCTGATCTGCCGATGGGCGGCGGCAAATCGTGCTTGAATGCTTGCAGCGCACTGTTGGTGGAGGTTCATTCCATGACCGCTTCGAACGATCTTGTCACCGTGTCGGCCCGGCCCCAGGGCAGCAAGGGCACCGGCATCCCGATCGCCCGCATGCGCAGCCTCTACCGCGTCGACGAAGTCGGCCGCAAGCTCGACAAGCTGCCGCAGAAAGAACACGAAAGCCTGCGCTCCACCTACGAGCGCATGTTGGAGAAAGGCCCCGAGCGCTTTCAGGTCAAACCCTCCGGCCTGCCGGTGATGGACCACCTCTACGACGAGCTGCCCAACTTCGCCGAGGTGCTCGACGACATCAAACGCCAGCTCGCGCTGTGCGAAGACAGCCGCGACGCGCTCGAGATCACGCCGCTCCTGCTGCTGGGCCCGCCCGGCATCGGCAAGACCCATTTCGCACGCGAACTCTCGGTGCTGCTCGGCACCGGCATGGGCTTTCTGTCGATGAGCTCGATGACCGCCGGCTGGGTGCTCTCGGGCGCGTCGAGCCAATGGAAAGGCGCGCGCCCCGGCAAGGTGTTCGAAACCCTGGTCGACGGCCAGTACGCCAACCCGGTGATGGTGGTCGACGAGATCGACAAGGCCGGCGGCGAGCACGCCTACGACCCGCTCGGCGCGCTCTACAACCTGCTCGAACACGACACCGCCGGCAGCTTCACCGACGAGTTCGCCGAAGTGCCGATCGACGCGAGCCAGGTGATCTGGGTCGCCACCGCCAACGACGGCCGCGCCATTCCCGACCCGATCCTGAACCGCATGAACGTCTACGAAGTTCAGGCGCCCGACCGCGACGCCGCGCGCCACATCGCGGCCAAGCTCTACCGCGCGATCCGCGCCGACCACGGCTGGGGCGAACGTTTCGAGACCGAGCCCGACAACGACGTGCTCGACGCGATGAGCGAAATGGCCCCGCGCGAAATGCGCCGCGCCTGGATGACCGCCTTCGGCAACGCCAAGCTCGACCGGCGCGAACGCATCGAGGTGCGCGACCTGCCCGAGGTGCGCGCCCGGCGCGGTGCGATCGGCTTCGTTCAGTAGGGGTCAGCGCGCCAAAAGACGCCGCGCGAAACGCTACAGGTCACGCAGCGAAACGCTCTCTCTGGCCACGCGCTCGGCCATGCCACAGGCCAGACCTTCGGCTTCGACCACATCGACCCGGAACGGGAGACCGCTGGCCTCGAACTGGTCGCGCAGGTCGGCGCGCTGCAGCCAACTCAGGCGAGCCGGCTCGACCAGCAGCAGATCGAGGTCAGAGAACGGTCGTGAGCGGCCGGTTGCCCGCGAGCCGAATACCCGCACCTCGGCGCCCGGAACCACGCGTTCCAGAATGCCGCAAACGGTTCGCGCCTGAGCTGGCGTCAGCGCCACTCCGAGGCCACTGGACAGAGCGTCAGATCGCAAGATTCGCCTCCAGTGCAGCGAGCAAGGTCGACGCGTCGCTCGCAAAGGATGCTGCGCGAACCGCGACGGCCTGCGCCTTGGCTTCGTCGTACGCATGGCCGGTGGCGTTGCGCATCTCACGCCATTCGCGCCAGCGCTGTGTGTCGGCCAACAGGCCGGCATCGGCCGCAACGCGCAACAAGTCGTTGAACGACAGGTCGACAACCCGGTCGGCAGACGCTGCACGCTCGATCAGTACTCTGCGCAACAGCCGAATCGACAGCTCGCAGGTGAACTCGAACGACTGGATCACCGCGGAGCGCAAATGCGGTTTCAGCGGAGTGCCCTCCGGCTGTGCATTCCAGAACAGCACTGCTTCGCTCAACAGCGCCTGTGCCTTTCGAAGCGGCGTGAGGTCGATGTTCGGCAAGCTCATCGGCGTATTGTCACGGAGCGGGTACAGCACCGTCAAAGAGCAGGCGCGGTCTTGCCGTGGGCGCAAAGACCAACGATTTCACCCGGCGAGTTGCGGCGGAGCGGCTTCCGGTTGTCGATTCACGCGCGGCTCGATCGTCGCAGGGCTGAGGGCTCCACGTGTACGAGGACGTCGGCCCCGCAACAACCCACAGGAAAACCTCATGACCAAGATGATCTTCGTCAGCCTTCCGGTCACCGACCTCCGGGCCTCCATCACCTTCTACAAGGCCCTGGGGCTCGAACAGAACCTGCACTTCAGCGACGACAGCGCCGCCTGCATGGTGTGGAGCGAAGCGATCTACGTGATGCTGCTCACGCACGCCAAGTGGCGCACGTTCACGCAGCGGCCGTTCCCGCCGGCCGGCTCGGCCGGGCTGATGCTTTCGCTGAGCCTGGAAAGCCGCCCGACCAGCCGCACTCGACCACGGTGGCCACGTCGTGGCCGGCCAGGCCTGCCTTCAGGCGCCTGGGCATCGACTCGTCAAGCAGGATGCGCATCGGCAGCGAGTGCGAGGCGTGCCTGTTCGAGCACAGCCACGGCCACCGCGCGGGAAACGGAAGGAAAGTCCTGAAGGAACGCTTCGATCGACTCGGCGGCTTCGAGGTAGTCGAACAGCGTTTTCACGGGCACCCGCGTGCCGACGAACACCGGCACGCCGCCTTGAATTTCAGGGTCGATCTGAATGACGCTCTGGTTCATGTCGAGGTGCTCGGGCAAAGCAGCTACCGACTTTACGCCCGCATCTGCTTACTGCGTGCCTTGCCCGGCGCCGGCCCATTCGCTGCGCAGCAACCCGAACAAGGCAGTGTCCGACACCTCGTCGCCCACGATCCAGCGTTCGGGCAACAAACCTTCCTGCACGAACCCTAGCCGCGCCAGGCTCTTTGCCGACGCGGCGTTGCGCGGGTCGACATCGGCTTCCAGCCGGTTCAGGTTCAGGGTCTCGAACGCGAAGCCCACGAGCGCCGTCAGGGCCTCGTGCATCAGGCCACGGCCCCAGACCTCGCGGGCCAGCACGTAGCCTATCTCGGCACGCCGGCTCGCCTCGTGGAAGCTGAACAGCGAGCCGGTGCCGACGAGCCCATCGTCGCCGCCACGCAGCGTGATCGCCAGGCGCAGGTGGCGGCCGGCGGGCATAGCCTCGCGGTCGGTCTCGATCATTGTTTCGGCCTGCTCGATGCCGGCCCACGGCGGCGTGCTCCAGTAGCGCATCACCTGCGGGTCGGCGTGCATGCGGAACAAAGCCTCGGCGTCGGCCGCGCGCAGTGGGCGCATGTGCAGGCGCGGGGTGTCGAGCGTGAGGGTGTCGAAGGCATGCATGGCGAACGGGGGGCGCGGCGGCAAGGACCTCACGCCGATTGTGGGCGAGGCAGGTGCGGCTCGTATCATCGCCGCCATGCCCATCACCCTTGACGGCCAGCTCGTCGTCGCCATTTCTTCGCGCGCGCTGTTCGACTTCGAAGAAGAGAACCAGCACTTCGAAGCGACCGACGACCGCGCCTACATGCAGCTGCAGCTCGACCGGCTCGACAACGCCGCCAAGCCGGGCGTGGCGTTTTCGCTCGTCAACAAGCTGCTCGCGTTCAACACCGACGCGCCACGGGTCGAGGTGGTGATCCTGTCGCGCAACGACCCGGTCTCGGGCATGCGCGTGTTTCGCTCGGCGCAGCACTACGGCTTGCCGATCCAGCGTGGCGTGTTCACGCGTGGCGAATCGCCGTGGCGTTATCTGAAGCCGCTGAACGCGCACCTGTTCCTGTCGACCAACGAAGCCGACGTGCGCTCGGCGCTCGGCGCCGGTGTGCCGGCGGCGCGGGTGTACCCGCACTCGGCGCGCGCGTCGAGCGCGCACCCGAACCAGGTGCGCATCGCCTTCGACGGTGACGCGGTGCTCTTTTCCGACGAAGCCGAGCGCGTGTTCCAGCGCGCCGGGCTCGACGCCTTTCAGGCCCACGAACGCGACCAGGCCGCCACGCCGCTGGCGGCCGGGCCGTTCAAGCCTTTGCTGCTGGCGCTGCAACGCCTGCAGCACGACCCGGCGCCGGGCATGCGCATTCGCACCGCGCTCGTCACGGCGCGCAGCGCGCCGGCGCACGAGCGCGCGATCCGCACGCTGATGGACTGGAACATCGAGGTCGATGAAGCGATGTTCCTCGGCGGCTTGCCGAAAGGCGAGTTCCTGCGCGAGTTCGAACCCGACTTCTTCTTCGACGACCAGACCGGGCACGTGACGGCGGCCTCGGAACACGTGCCGTCGGGGCACGTGGCGTCGGGGGTCAGCAACCGCCCGGCGTGAAGCGATCGGCCGGTTCAGAAGAACGCCATCGTGCGCACTTCGATGCTTTCGCGCTTCGGCGCGTCGGGCGGCGTGCCCGGGTCCTCGAAAGCACTGTGGCCCATGAAGCGGGCGCGGCCGTCGGTCTCGGAGTCGTAGGTCTTGAGCAGCAAGGCGTCGCTCGCTTCCATCTGCGGAAAGTAGTGCCAGCGGTGCCGCGGCGAATGGCGCATCACGTAGATCTCGCCGGTGCGCTCGCGGTATTTCAGGTCCATGCGCAGCAGGTCACCGGGGTCTTGCGTCTGCGCGTCGATCATCGCCAGCGGCAGCTCTTCGACGCGGCGGTAGAGCGGCTTCCAGACGTTGTAGAAGGCGACGCGGCGCGTCAGCAGGTCTTCGGCGTCGTCGGGCACGATGTCGCGCACACGCTGCGGGCCACTCGCGGGTGTGTAGTCGCTGTGCACCAGCAGCACCGCCGGGCGCTGCACCGTGGTCTGCGCTTTCAGGTCGGCCGGCAGGCGCTTGCGGATGGTGTGGTCGAACACGACCACGCGGCGCGCGCCGGTGTGGCGCTTCACGAACTCGACCACCTGCGGGTAGAAGGTCGCGTGGATCGAAGCGTCGTCGTCGAACTGGTCGAAGCGGGCTTTGAAATCGTGCAGCTCGAAACCTTCGCGGTCGGCCGACAGCTCGGCCACACGCGGCCAGGCGTTGTGGATCTCGACCTCGTGCGGGTCGGTGCCCGGCGGGTTGAGCCGGACCCCGGGCTCGGGTTCATAGAAGTAGTAGTCGGGCGCGACACCGTTGTCGACGGTGTACTGCATCGTCGCGCGGACGGATGTCGGAAGGCTCATGGCAGCGCGGGTCGCTCGTTTCACTGGGGCCGGGTCGTCGTGAAGCCTTCGTAGACGGTGGTCTGCTGCCAGCACGGCAACTGCTCCACGCCGTCGAGCAGCCAGCGCTTCACGTTCGGGTGGTCCGACAGCGGCAGCTTCTGCCAGCCGTGCAGGTGCATCGGCGCGGCGAGCGCGATGTCGGCGATCGTCGGGCCGGCGTCACCGGCCACCCAGCGGCGGTCGGACAGGCGCTTGTCGAGGATCGCGGCGAGCTTGTGGAACTGCGGGGCCTGCGCGTCGAGCACGGCCGGGTCGGGCTGGCCGCCGAGCAGCGGCTTGACGCAGTTCTCGACCAGGAAGGCATAACAGGCCGGGAACCAGTGCGAGCCTTCCCACTGCAGCCAGCGGTTGATGTCGACACGCGTCTGCAGGTCGTGCGGGTAGGCGGCCTCGTTGCCCACCTTGTCGGCCGCGTACTGCAGCATCGCGTTCGACTCCCACAGCTCGAAGTCGCCATCGGTCAATGCCGGCACCGAAGCGTTGGGGTTGAGCGAGAGGTAGGGCTCGGCCTTGTGCTCACCCTTGAAGTAGTCCACATGGATCAGCTCGTACGGCGCACCGATGAGGTTGAGGCCGGCGAGAACCTTGCGGCAATTGACCGTGATCGGGTCGGCGTAGATCTTGATGCCCATGGGCTTGTCTCCAGGTTGCGGCGGCCTGATCGGCTGCTCGGATGGAGGCACTCTACGCATTGACGCAGCAGAAAGCACCTGCTCGAATGCGAACGGTTTGTCTCCGGTCTGGAAACAATGACGGTCTCTTCCGACATGCTCGCGGCCTTCGTGAAGGTGGCCGACAGTGCCAGCGTCAGCCGCGCGGCGCTCGAGCTCGGCATCGGCAAGAGCGTGGTCAGCAAACGGGTCGCGCAGCTCGAAGAACAGATCGGCGCCACCCTGTTCGCGCGCAGCACGCGGCGCATCGCACTCACGCCCGCGGGCGAGGCCTACGCCGAGTTCGCGCGCCGCGCGCTGGCCGAGATGGGGGCCGGCGAAGAGCGGCTGCGCGCGCTGCGCTCGGAGCTGACGGGCCGCATCCGCCTCTCGGCCACGGTGTCGTGGGGCCAGCGTGTGCTGGCCGCCAAGCTGCCCGAGTTCCTGCGCCTGCACCCGGCGATCGAAGTCGAATTGCAACTGGCCGACCGAATGGTCGACGTGGCCTACGAGCGCATCGACATCGCGCTGCGCTGGTCGACCACGCCACCGCAGGGCCTGCTGTGCGAGCCGGTGGCGGTGGTGGGCTGGGCGGTGGTCGCCGCACCGGGTTACCTGGCCGAAGCCGGCAGCTTGCTCGCACCCGAAGACCTGGCCCGGCACAGCTGCCTGTGCTACTGGCGTGAAGCGTCGGACGACCTCTGGGTGCTCGCGCAGGCCGGGCAGATCGCGCGCGTGCGGGTGCACGGCCGCTACCACGTCGACAACCCCGAGGCCGTGGCCGAAGCGGCGATCGCGGGGCTGGGGATCGCCATGCTGCCGGACTACCTGTGCCAGAACGAACTGAGCGACGGGCGGCTGGTGCGCGTGCTGCCCGGCTGGGCGCCGCAGACCAAGTTCGGCTCGCTGATCAGTGCCGTGGCGACCGCCGAGCGCATGCGGCTGTCGCGCAACCAGGTCCTCCTGAGTTTCCTGCGGCAGCAGTTGGCGGCGGCCTGACCGCGCTGCCCGGCCGCTGCGCGCCGAAGTTCACGCGTCGCGGCGTGTCAGCCACGCTGCACGTGCCGGCGCAGCCCTTCCAGATCGAGTACGCGCACGCCGCCATATTCGATGCCGATCAGGCCGTGTTCCTGCAGCGCGTTCAGCGCTTCGTTGACACGCTGGCGTGACAAGCCGATCAGGTAGCCGAGCTCCTGCTGCGTGATGCGCAGCAGCCCACCGACGCCCGGGTAGAGGATCGGGTGGAACAGCGCGGCCAAGCTGCGTGCCACGCGCGCGTCGGCGTCGCTCATGCGGTCGATCTCGCGCGCCGCGATGAACTGGCCGAGCCGCTCGTTCAGCTGCTGCGTGATGAAGCGGTTGAACGGGATGCTGCGGTCGAGCAGCCAGTGAAAGGTGTCCACGCCCAGCCCTGCGACCATGCTCTTGCGCAGCGCCTGGATGTTGTAGCGGTAGACCTCGCGCTTGATCACCGTGCCTTCGCCGAACCAGCCGCCGGGCGGCACGCCGGTGAAGGTGATGGGGATGCCCATCACCGAGTCGTTGCTCATCTTGAGCAAGCCGTCGATCACGCCGAACCAGTAGGTGGCGGGCCGGCCGAAGCGGCACAACAACTCGCCGGTGGCGATGCTCACGACCTTCAGGTCGGCCACCGCCACCTTGCGCTCGGCAGCGTCGAGCGTGTGCAGCCACGGGATGTTTTCCAGCTCGGCGACATTCGGCGCGCGCGCGCGCTGGTAGAGCGGCGGGCTGGACGGCACGGGGTGTTGAACGACCGGAATCATCGAGGGAAAGACCGGAGAGGAGTGTCCCTAGGATTGTCGTCAGAACGACAACTTGGCGTCAAACTTGTTTTTACATTCGCACTGACACCACGCTGCGGATGCTTCCGCACTGGCCCTTCGGAGACGCAGTGCAAACGACCTTTCCTCGCCTGATGCTCGAACACGCGGCCCAGCGGCCCGACGCCGCGGCCTTGCGCGAGAAGAGCTTCGGCATCTGGCAGACGCTGAGCTGGGGCGCCCTGGCCACGCTGGTGCGCGAGCTGGCCTGCGGCCTGTCGCAAGCCGGCCTGGCGCGCGGCCAGCACATCGTGATCGTCGGCGAGAACCGGCCGCGCCTGTACGCGGCGATGCTGGCGGCGCAGTCGCTCGGCGCCGTCCCCGTGCCGCTGTACCAGGACGCGGCGAGCACCGAGTTCGTGTTCCCGATCAACAACGCCGAGGTCGCCTCCGCGATCGTCGAAGACCAGGAGCAGGTCGACAAGTTGCTCGAACTGCGCGAGCCCTGCCCGCAGATTGCGCGCATCTGGTTCGACGACCCGCGCGGCCTGCGCAACTACAACGAGCCGGGGCTGGCCTCGCTCGACGCGCTGATCGAAGCCGGCCGTGCACACAACGCGTCGCACCCCGGCTTGTTCGACGCCGAAGTGCAGAAGACCGAAGCGCACGACGTGGCCGCAATGTTCTTCACCTCGGGCACCACCGGCAACCCGAAAGGCGTGGTGCACACGCACCACACGCTGATCGACCGCGCGCGGGCCGGTGCGAAATTCGACAAGCTCACCAACGCCGAAGAAGTGCTGGCCTACCTGCCGCCGGCCTGGGTCGGGCAGAACATCTTCTCTTACGCGCAGTGGCTGGTGTGCGGCTACGTGGTGAACTGCCCCGAGTCGGCCAGCACGGTCAGCATCGACCTGAACGAGATCGGGCCAACCTACTACTTCGCGCCGCCGCGCATCTTCGAAGGTTTGCTGACGACGGTGATGATCCGCATGGAAGATGCGGGCGCGATCAAGAAGTGGCTGTTCCGGCACTTCATGGCGCTGGCGCGGCGCGTCGGGCCGCAGCTGATGGATGGCAAGGCCGTCTCCGGCACCGACCGCCTGCACTACGCGCTCGGCAAGCTCTTCATCTACGGCCCGCTGCGCAACACGCTCGGTTTTTCGCGCGTGCGTGTCGCCTACACCGCCGGTGAAGCGATCGGCCCCGACCTGTTCACCTTCTACCGCTCGATCGGCATCAACCTGAAGCAGCTCTACGGCTCAACCGAGACCGCCGTGTTCGTGTGCCTGCAGCCCGACCACGAAGCGCGTGCCGACACGGTGGGCGTGCCGATCGAGGGCGTGGAGATCAAGGTGAGCGAGTCGGGCGAGATCCTCGTCAAGTCGCCGGGCCTGCTGCGCGAGTACTACAAGAACCCGGCCGCCACGGCCGAGGTGCTGACCGCCGAAGGCTGGTACCACACGGGTGACGCGGGCTTTCTCGACGCCAGCGGCCACCTGAAGATCATCGACCGCGCGAAAGACGTGGGCCGCATCATGGGCGGCCTGAACGACGGTGCGATGTTCGCGCCCAAGTACGTCGAGAACAAGCTCAAGTTCTTCTCGCACATCAAGGAAGCGGTGGCGATCGGCGACAAGCGCGCCTCGGTCTGCGCCTTCGTCAACATCGACTTCGAAGCCGTGGGCAACTGGGCCGAGAAGCGCAACCTGCCGTATGCGGGCTACACCGACCTGGCACAGAAGCCCGAGGTCTACGAGTTGATCCGCGAATGTGTGGAGAAGGTCAACGCCGACCTCGCGCTCGATGCGATGCTCGCCGGCTCGCAGATCAGCCGCTTCCTGATCCTGCACAAGGAACTCGACGCCGACGACGGCGAGCTGACCCGCACGCGCAAGGTGCGGCGCGGCTTCGTCGCCGAGCGCTACCAGGTGCTGGTCGATGCGCTCTACGGCGGCAAGACCGAGCAGTTCATCGAGACGCAGGTGAAGTTCGAGGACGGCCGCTCCGGCGTCGTTTCAGCCACGCTGAAGATCGCCGACGCGAAGACCTTTGCCGCCGTGAAGAAAGCCGCCTGAGCATGGCCACCCGAAAGATCGGCGAGGTCATTCTCGACGTGAAGAACATCAGCCTGCGCTTCGGTGGGGTGAAGGCGTTGACCGACATCAGCTTCGACGTGCGCGAGCACGAGGTGCGCGCGATCATCGGGCCGAACGGCGCCGGCAAGAGTTCGATGCTCAACTGCATCAACGGCGTGTACGCACCGCAGGAAGGCTCGATCAGCTTTCGCGGCCAGACCTTCTCGCACATGAATTCGCGCCAGGTGGCCGAGATGGGTGTGGCGCGCACCTTCCAGAACCTAGCCTTGTTCAAGGGCATGAGCGTGCTCGACAACATCATGACCGGGCGCAACCTGAAGATGAAAAGCAACCTGTTCCAGCAGGCGATCCGATGGGGCGCGGCCGAGCGTGAAGAAACCGCGCAGCGCCAGCACGTCGAACGCATCATCGACTTCCTCGAGATCCAGCCCTACCGCAAGACGGCCGTCGGCAAGATGCCCTACGGCTTGCAGAAGCGCGTCGACCTCGGCCGCGCGCTCGCAATGGACCCGCAGGTGCTGCTGCTCGACGAGCCGATGGCCGGCATGAACGTGGAAGAGAAGCAGGACATGAGCCGCTTCATCCTCGACGTGAACGACGAGTTCGGCACGACCATCGTATTGATCGAACACGACATGGGCGTGGTGATGGACATCTCCGACCGCGTGGTCGTGCTCGACTACGGCAAGAAGATCGGCGACGGCACGCCGGCCGACGTGCGCCAGAACCCCGATGTCATCAGCGCCTATCTCGGAACGAGCCACTGACATGGGCTTCTTCCTCGAAACCCTGTTCGGCGGCCTGATGGTCGGCATGCTGTATTCGCTGATCGCGCTCGGCTTCGTGCTGATCTACAAGGCCAGCGGTGTCTTCAACTTCGCGCAGGGCGCGATGGTGCTGTTCGCGGCGCTCGCGATGGCACGTTTCTACGAGTGGTTTCCGAAGTGGTTCGGCTTCGAGAACAAGATCCTCGCCAACGTGCTGGCTTTCGCCGGCGCGGTGCTGGTGATGGTCGTGGTGGCGTGGCTGATCGAGCGCCTGGTGCTGCGCAAGCTCGTGAACCAGGAGCACATCACGCTGCTGATGGCCACACTCGGCATCACCTATTTCCTCGAAGGCTTCGGCCAGACGCTGTTCGGCTCCGACATCTACAAGATCGACATCGGCATGCCGAAGGACCCGATCTTCGTGCTCGAGGGCATGTTCCAGGGCGGCGTGCTGATCAACAAGGAAGACCTGTACGCAGCGGCCATCGCCGCGGTGCTGGTCGCGCTGCTCGCATTGTTCTTCCAGAAGACCGCCACCGGCCGCGCGCTGCGCGCGGTGGCTGATGACCACCAGGCGGCCCAGTCGATCGGCATTCCTCTCGGGCGCATCTGGATCATCGTCTGGTCGGTGGCCGGCTTCGTGGCGCTGGTGGCCGGTGTGATCTGGGGCAGCAAGCTCGGCGTGCAGTTCTCGCTCTCGCTGGTGGCGCTGAAAGCGCTGCCGGTCGTGATTCTCGGTGGCCTGACCTCGGTGCCCGGCGCGATCATCGGCGGGTTGATCATCGGCGTGGGCGAGAAGCTTTCCGAGATCTACATCGGGCCGATGTTCGGGGGGGGCATCGAGATCTGGTTCGCTTACGTTCTTGCCCTCGTGTTCTTGCTGTTCAGGCCGCAAGGCTTGTTCGGCGAGAAGATCATCGATCGCGTTTGAGAGCACGAGGACAACACCATGCTCTACCGCGAAAACGGTCAGTTCAAGTCCAGCTACCGCAGCGACCAGCAGATCTTTCCGATCCTGCAGGACCGGATCGCGATCGGCCTGCTGCTGGCGGTCGCGTTCGTCGCGATCCCGCTGCTGTCGTCGGAATACCTGATGCGCGCGATCTTCGTGCCCTTCCTGATCCTGTCGCTGGCCGCGCTCGGATTGAACATCCTCGTGGGTTACTGCGGCCAGATCTCGCTCGGCACCGGTGCCTTCATGGCGATCGGCGCTTACGCGGCCTACAACTTCCAGGCCCGCATTCCGGGCATGCCGCTCGTGTTCTCACTGCTGCTCGGCGGCCTGTGCAGCACGGCGGTCGGTGTGTTGTTCGGCATCCCGTCGCTGCGCATCAAGGGGCTGTATCTGGCGGTCGCCACGCTGGCGGCGCAGTTCTTCACCGACTGGGCTTTCCTGCGCATCAAGTGGTTCACCAACGATTCATCGTCGGGCTCGGTGAGCGTGGCCGGCCTGAACGTGTTCGGCATCCCGATCGAGTCGCCGGTGCAGAAGTACCTGCTGTGCCTGGGCTTCCTCGTCGTCTTCGCGCTGCTCGCGAAGAACCTGGTGCGCGGCGCGATCGGCCGCGAGTGGATGGCGATCCGCGACATGGACGTGGCCGCCGCGGTGATCGGCATCCGCCCGGTCTACGCCAAGCTCACCGCGTTCGCCGTCAGCAGCTTCATCGTCGGCGTGGCCGGCGGGCTGTGGGGCTTCGTGCACCTGGGTTCGTGGGAGCCGGCGGCGTTCAACATCGACCGTTCGTTCCAGCTGCTGTTCATGGTGATCATCGGCGGCCTGGGTTCGATCATGGGCAGTTTCTTCGGCGCGGCCTTCATCGTCGTGTTGCCGATCGTGCTGGACGGGCTGCCGTACTGGTTCGGCATTCCGATCGACACGGCATTGGCCTCGCACCTCACCTTCATGATCTTCGGTGCATTGATCGTGTTCTTCCTGATCGTCGAGCCGCACGGCATTGCGCGGCTGTGGTCCACGGCGAAGGAAAAACTTCGCCTCTGGCCGTTCCCCCATTGACCTAGAAGTCGCCACAGAGCGAACCGCTTTTCCACCCCGCAACCCTCCCTGGAGACAGACATGAAATTCAAGTCACTCGCGCTGGCCGCCACCGTCACGGCGGTGGGTCTGGGCGCTCTCGCCACCGCACCCGCTGCGTTCGCGCAAGCGAAGGAACAGTTCTTCCCGCTGCTCGCCTACCGCACCGGCCCCTACGCGCCGAACGGCACGCCCTGGGCCAACGGCAAGCAGGACTACATCAAGATGATCAACGCGCGCGACGGCGGCATCAATGGCGTGAAGATCACGTTCGAGGAATGCGAGACCGGCTACGCCACCGACAAGGGCGTGGAGTGCTACGAGCGCCTGAAGGGCCGGCCCGGCGTGACGCTGATCGACCCGCAAGCCACCGGCATCACCTTCGCGCTGACCGACAAGGTCGCTGCCGACAAGATCCCGCTGCTGACGCTGGGCTACGGCCTGTCGGCCTCGCAGGACGGCAACGTCTTCAAGTGGAACTTCCCGCTGATGGGCAGCTACTGGACGGCGGCCGACATGCTGATCCAGCACATCGGCAAGAAGGAAGGCGGCCTCGACAAGCTCAAGGGCAAGAAGATCGCGCTCGTGTACCACGACAGCCCGTTCGGAAAGGAGCCGATGCCGCTGCTCGACGAGCGCTCGAAGATGCATGGTTTCGAGCTGCAGAAGATCCCGGTCACGGCGCCGGGGGTCGAGCAGAAGTCGGCCTGGCTGCAGGTGCGCCAGAGCAAGCCCGACTACGTGCTGCTGTGGGGCTGGGGCGTGATGAACTCGACCGCGTTGAAAGAAGCCCAGGCCACCGGCTACCCGCGTGACAAGATGTACGGCGTGTGGTGGGCCGGCGCCGAGCCCGACGTGAAAGACGTCGGCGAAGGCGCCAAGGGCTACAACGCGCTGAACCTGAACACCTCGGGCCAGAGCCCGAAGGTGATCCAGGACATCCTGAAGCTGGTGCACGACAAAGGCCAGGGCACCGGCCCGAAGGAAGAAGTGGGCACGGTGCTGTACACGCGCGGCCTGATCATCCAGATGCTCGGCGTCGAAGCCGTGCGCCGTGCGCAGGAGCGTTACGGCAAGGGCAAGGTCATGACCGGCGAGCAGGTGCGCTGGGGCCTGGAGAACCTGGCGCTCGACCAGAAGAAGCTCGACGCGCTGGGTTTCAGCGGCGTGATGCGGCCGCTGAGCACATCGTGCCAGGACCACATGGGCTCGACCTGGGCGCGCGTGCACACCTGGGACGGGGCGAAGTGGGCCTTCAGCTCCGACTGGCTGCAGGCCGACGAGCAGATCATCAAGCCGATGGTCACTGCGGCTGCGGACAAGTACGCGGCCGAGAAGAAGCTGACGCGCCGCACCCCTGCGGATTGCCAGTCATGACCCACCCCCGGAGCGGCTCACGCCGCTCCTCCTCAAGGGGGCAACGCCAGCGGCCCGGCAAAGCCGGTTCTGCGGCGTTCGCTTGATAACAACCGCGACCATGTCGAACATCCTTCTGAACGTCAACGGCATCGAGGTGATCTACAACCACGTGATCCTCGTGCTCAAGGGCGTGTCGCTGCAGGTGCCCGAGGGCCGCATCGTCGCGCTGATGGGTGGCAATGGCGCGGGCAAGACGACCACGCTGCGCGCGGTGAGCAACCTGCTGGAAAGCGAGCGCGGCGCCGTCACGAAAGGCTCGATCGAACTGCGCGGCGAGCGCATCGAAGCGCTCAGCACCAGCGAGATGGTGAACCGCGGCGTGATCCAGGTGATGGAAGGCCGCCACTGTTTTGCGCACCTCACCATCGAAGAGAACCTGTTGACCGGCGCCTACACGCGCAAGGACGGCAAGGCCAACGTGGCGGCCACGCTGGAGAAGGTCTACACCTACTTTCCGCGCCTGAAAGAACGCCGCAGTTCGCAGGCCGCCTACACCTCGGGCGGCGAGCAGCAGATGTGCGCGATCGGCCGCGCGCTGATGGCCAACCCGAAGATGGTGCTGCTCGACGAACCCTCGATGGGCCTGGCGCCGCAGATCGTCGAAGAAGTGTTCGAGATCGTGAAGGACCTGAACACGCGCGAAGGCGTGACCTTCCTGCTGGCCGAGCAGAACACCAACATGGCGCTGCGTTACTCCGATTACGGCTACATCCTGGAGAATGGTCGCATCGTCATGGATGGCGAAGCGAAGTCGCTGCGCGAGAACGAGGACGTGAAGGAGTTCTACCTCGGCATGGGTGGCGGCGACCGCAAGAGCTTCAAGGACGTGAAGAGTTACAAACGCCGCAAGCGCTGGCTCGCCTGAACGCTGGAGCAAGGAGACCGCATGGCCCACGCCGACGAAGCCGCATTGCAACGCCTGCTGCCGCTGCTGCGCCAGCTGCGCGAGATCAAGGGTCTGCGCGAGATGAAGCCCGGCATCTTCTACCTGAAGGGCAGCGCCTTCATCCACTTTCACGACGAGGCCGGCGCGCTCGTGGCCGACCTGAGAAAAGCAGGCGGCTCGGGTTTCGACCGTTACCCCGTGGACACACCGCCCGGCCAGCGCAAGCTGGTCGACGACGCCAAACGCCGCGCCGGCCGCAGCGATGAAGACTGATGAAAGCCGCACCTTGAATCCAGACCCGTCTCACTACGACGCCCTCGAGACCCGCAGCCCCGAACAGCGTGAACAGGCGTTGATGGCCGCGCTCTCGACGCAGGTCGCCCACGCCCAAGCGAACGCCGCGGCCTTCACGCTCAGCCTGGCCGACGTGACCGCTTCGCAGGTGACAAGCCGCGCTGCGCTCGCGCGCCTGCCCGTGATCCGCAAGCACGAGTTGCTGGAGCGGCAGAGTGCGGCCGGCGCACCTGACGTGTTCGGCGGTTTTTCCGCCATCGGCTGGGGCGCGCGGCCGACCCCGCAGCGTGCACTGCGGGTGTTCGCTTCGCCGGGCCCGATCTACGAACCCGAAGGCTCGGGC
>Ga0073925_1000035_pt1 | contig 44579 bp, 39 predicted proteins | sample GWRWT4_21May14_FD_70952 | JGI IMG/M metagenome (GOLD analysis project Ga0073925, IMG submission 70952) | Sand microcosm microbial communities from a hyporheic zone in Columbia River, Washington, USA - GW-RW T4_21-May-14 | ecosystem: Engineered > Artificial ecosystem > Sand microcosm >...
GGCGACCCGTTCGGCGGCTTCGCCACGATCGGTTGGCGCGGCCTGCACCAGCCGCAGGGGGCGCGGCGCGTGTTCCAGTCGCCGGGCCCGATCTACGAGCCCGAGGCCCGCCAACCCGACTTCTGGCGCTTCGGGCGCGCCCTGTACGCGGCCGGCTTTCGCGCCGGCGACCTGGTGCACAACAGCTTCAGCTACCACTTCACGCCGGCCGGCGCGATGATGGAAAGTGGCGCGTTCGCGCTCGGCTGCACCGTGTTCCCGGCCGGCACCGGGCAGACCGAGCAGCAGCTGCAGGCGATGGCGGCCTTAAGGCCGGCCGGCTACATCGGCACGCCGAGTTTCCTGAAGATCATTCTGGAGAAGGCCGAGGAGAACGGCGTGGCCCTGCCCTGGTTGAAGAAGGCCTCGGTCGGCGGTGAAGCCTTCACGCCGAGCCTGCGTGACTGGTTCGCCGAGCGCGGCATCACGGCTTACCAGAGTTATGGCACGGCTGACCTGGGGCTCGTGGCCTACGAAACCCCGGCGCGTGAAGGGCTGGTGATCGACGAAGGCGTGATCGTGGAGATCGTGCGCCCCGGCACCGGCGACCCGGTGCCGGAAGGCGAAGTCGGCGAGGTGGTCGTGACGACGCTGAACCCGGACTACCCGCTGATCCGCTTCGGCACCGGCGACCTGTCGGCGGTGCTGCCGGGCCACTGCCCGAGCGGGCGCAGCAACACCCGCATCAAGGGCTGGATGGGCCGCGCCGACCAGACCGCCAAGGTGCGTGGCATGTTCGTGCACCCGGCCCAGGTGGCCGAGATCGCGCGCCGCCACCCCGAGGTGCGCAAGGCGCGGCTCGTGGTCAGCGGCGAGATGGCGAACGACCGCATGCTGCTCAGCGTCGAGGTCGAGGGTTCGCCCGAAGGCCTGGCGGCGCGGCTGACCGACACCGTGCGCGACGTGACCAAGCTGCGCAGCGAGATCGCGCTGTGCGCGGCGGGCAGCCTGCCCAACGATGGCAAGGTCATCGAAGACGCACGCCGCTACACCTGACGCCACGAGGGATTACGTAGTTTCCGCCATGCCACGCGGCAGGTGAGCGCAGACAATCGCGCGGTGTAGTTCCCCGCAGCTCTGAAAGCCCCACCATGAAACGACTTCTTCTCGCCACCGCGGCCGCCTTCGTGGCCACCTCTGCCTTTGCCGAATACCCGGAAAAGCCGGTCACGATCGTCGTGCCGTTCGCGGCGGGCGGCCCCACCGACAAGGTGGCGCGTGACCTGGCCGAAGCGCTGCGCAAACCGCTCGGCGGCCAGCCGATCATCATCGAGAACGTGGGTGGCGCCGGTGGCACGCTCGGTGCCGGCAAGGTGGCCAAGGCCTCCAACGACGGCTACACGCTGCTGCTGCACCACATCGGCATGAGCACCTCGCCCTCGCTTTACCGCAAGATGGCCTACGACACGCTGGGCGACTTCGAATACCTCGGCATGGTCAACGAAGTGCCGATGACGCTGATCGGCAAGCCCACGCTGCCGGCCACCAACTACGCCGAACTGGTGAAGTGGATGGACGCCAACAAGGGCAAGATCAACCTCGCCAACGCCGGCCTCGGCGCTGCCTCGCACCTGTGCGGCCTGCTGTTCCAGAGCACGCTGAAGATCGACATGACCACCGTGCCCTACAAGGGCACCGGCCCGGCCATGACCGACCTGCTCGGCGGCCAGGTCGACCTGATGTGCGACCAGACCACCAACACCACGAGCCAGATCGAAGGTGGCAAGGTCAAGGCGTTCGCGGTGACCACCTCCAAGCGGTTGACCACGCCGGCGCTGAAGAACCTGCCGACGCTCGACGAAGCCGGCCTGAAGGGTTTCAACGTCTCGATCTGGCACGGCATGTACGCGCCCAAAGGCACGCCGAAAGCCGTGACCGACAAGATCAACGCGGCCTTGCGCGTGGCACTGAAAGACCCCGAGTTCATCAAGCGTGAAGAAGCGCTCGGTGCCGTGGTGGTGACCGACGCACGCCTGTCCGGCGCGGAGCACAAGAAATTCGTCGAAGCCGAGATCAACAAGTGGGGCCCCGTGATCAAGGCCGCCGGCCAATACGCCGACTGAAGACCGAACCGGGTCCGTGCGCTGTCTTCAGTGCATGGACCACGGTGACTGCAGGGTGATCGGGATGGTCACCGGCCCGTCGTTGACGAGGCTCACCTGCATGTCGGCACCGAACTCGCCGTTGGCCACGGGCGCGTGCGCGTTGCGCGCGGTGGTCAGCACCCGTTCATAGAGCCGCCGCCCGAGTTCGGGTGCGGCGGCGGCCGTGAAACTCGGCCGGTTGCCGCCCGACACGTCGGCCGCGAGCGTGAACTGGCTGACGATCAGCAAGCCGCCTTTCACATCGACGACGCTGCGGTTCATCTTGCCGGCCTCGTCGGCAAAGATGCGCAGCTTCAGCAGCTTGGCGACGAGCTTGTCGACCAGCGCCTCGTCGTCGGTCGGTTCGGCGCACACGAACACCAGCAGGCCCTGGTCGATGGCGCCGATGGTGATGCCGGCGACCGTGACCGACGCGCGCGACACCCGCTGCACCAGCGCGATCATGGCGTGGCCGGCGTGCGTTCGTCGTCGAAGCGCGCTTCCACGTTCGACGGCAGCAGCTGGATCGACGCGCGCAAACCCGGCACCTCGTTCATCAGCGCCTGTTCCACGTCGGCCCGCAGCGCGGCGGCGCGGCCGAGCGTCCAGCCCGAGGGCATGTGCATGTGCACGTCGAGAAACCGGCGCTGGCCGGCGCGGCGCGTGACGAGGTGGTCGAAGCGGATCGTGCTGTGGGCGAACTGCGCCAGCGTGCGGTCGATCTGCGCCCGCACCTCGGGCTCGAGCGCGCTGTCCATCAGCCCTTCGACCGAACGCCAGGCGAGGTGTGCGCCTTCGCGCAGGATGTTGAGCGCCACACCGATGGCGAGCAGCGGATCGAGCCAGAGCCAGCCGGCCAAATGCACCGCAACCAGGCCAACGACGACGCCGGCCGAAGTCCACACGTCGGTGTAAAGATGGCGCGCATCGGCTTCGAGCACGATCGATCGGTGCTCGCGCGAGGCCGCCATCATTCGCCACGCGAGCACGCCGTTGAGCGCCGAGCTGAGAACGGCCAGCGCCAGGCCCCAGCCGAGCGATTCCAGCGGCTGCGGGTTGAACAAGCGGTGGGTCGCCGCCCAGATGATGCCCGCCGCAGCACCGGCGATCAGCAGGCCTTCGAAGCCGCTCGAAAAATACTCGGCCTTGCTGTGGCCGAAGGGGTGGTCGGCATCGGCCGGGCGCTGCGCAATGGTGACCATCGCCAGGCCGAACAGCGCCGAGGCGAGGTTGACGAAGGACTCCATCGCGTCCGACAGCAGGCCGACCGAGTCGGTGATCCACCAGGCCATCGTCTTCATCACGATGGTGGCGACCGCTGCCGCGATCGACAGCTTCAGCAGCGTCTTGACCTGCACTGCGGCTACGAGAGCGTCACGCGTGCGAACTTGCGCTTGCCGACCTGCACGACGTACGTGCCGGCGCCGAGCTTCAGGCCGCGGTCGCTGATCAACACACCGTCGATGCGCACGCCGTTGCCGTCGACCAGACGCAGCGCTTCGCTGCTCGACGCCGCGAGGTTCGCCTGCTTCAGCAGGGCGCCGATGCCGAGCGGCGCGCCGCCGAGCGACACCGCGTCGATCTGGTCGGGCACGCCGCCGCGGGCGCGGTGATTGAAGTCGGCGTCGGCCGCTTCGGCCGCGGCGGCGCTGTGGAAGCGCGTGGTGATTTCCTTGGCCAGCCGCACCTTGGCGTCTTTCGGGTTGCGCCCGCCGTCGACTTCGGCCTTCAGCTTCGCGATGTCGGCCTCGGGCAGGAAGCTCAACAACGTGAAGTAGCGCCACATCAGCGTGTCGCTGATCGACAGCAGCTTGGCGAACATGTCGTTCGGCTCGTCTGTGATACCGATGGTGTTGCCCTTGCTCTTCGACATCTTCTCGACGCCGTCCAGGCCCTCGAGCAACGGCATCGTCAGGATGCACTGCGGCTCCTGGCCGTACTCGCTTTGCAGCGCGCGGCCGACGAGCAGGTTGAACTTCTGGTCGGTGCCGCCGAGTTCGATGTCGCTCTTGAGCGCCACCGAGTCGTAACCCTGCATCAGCGGGTAAAGAAACTCGTGGACCGAGATCGGCGTGCCATTCTTGAAGCGCTCGCTGAAGTCGTTGCGCTCCATCATGCGGGCGACCGTGTATTTCGCGGCGAGCTGGATCATGCCGCGCGCGCCGAGCGGGTCGCTCCATTCGGAGTTGTAGCGAACCTCGGTCTTCGTGGGGTCGAGCACGAGGCTGGCTTGCTTGTAGTAGGTCTTGGCGTTCTCTTCGATCTGCTCGCGCGTGAGCGGCGGGCGCGTGCTGTTGCGGCCCGACGGGTCGCCGATCATGGAGGTGAAGTCGCCGACCAGGAAGATCACGGTGTGCCCCAGATCCTGCAGCTGCCGCATCTTGTTCATCACGACCGTGTGGCCGAGGTGCAGATCGGGCGCGGTCGGGTCCAGCCCGAGCTTGATTCTGAGTGGCACGCCGGTTGCTTCCGAGCGTGCAAGCTTGGCGATCCAGTCGGGTTCGGGTAACAGCTCGTCACAGCCGCGTTTCGAGATCGCCAGTGCGTTCAAGACACCGTCGGTCACAGGGTGTTTGGGCTGGGCTGCAACTGGAGTGGAAGGCAAGGACATTCGGGGCTTTTCAGGAGAGGGGCGCGAAGCCGGGTCGGTATACTGCGCGGCTGCTCCGAACGGGCTCCCGCACTGCAACGGCGAGCGACGAGGGCGAGGCCAGCGAGGCGCCACGATTCTAGTGGCTGCTTCCCGGGCCTCAGGGACACACACACCGAAGCGCGGGCCCATGTTGCCGGCGCTCGCAGACAGAGCGAAGACGCTCCGGAATCGAATTGAAATCTACCGTCACGATCGACCGCGCCCTGGCCTCTGCCAGCGCCCGCACCGTCCGCTTTGTCCGCACGCACCCGCGCAGCCTCACCGCTGCCGTGATGTTCACGCTGGCCGGCTTCGGCGCCGCCGCCTTCGGCATCGCACCGATGGTGCCGGATGCGTCGGACCTGCCGAAGCGCCTGGTGACGGAAATCGTCACATCCGACAGCCTGCAGTCACAACTCGACGCATTGGCCGAACACACGCTGGCGCTTTACAGAACCGACCTGACCCGTTCGAGTGACACCGCCGACAGCCTGCTGAAGCGCCTGAACGTGAGCGATGCCGCGGCCGCCGCGTTCCTGCGCAGCGACCCGACCGCCCGCAAGCTGCTCGAAGGCCGCGCCGGCAAGATGGTTCGTGTGCAGACCGATGAAGCCGGTGAGGTGACCGAGCTGGTGGCGCGTTACGCCGCGTCGGGCTCCGACACCGCGACCACGCAGTTCCAGCGTTTGCGCGTGATCCGTTTCGCGGGCAAGCTGCTCGCCACGGTCGAGACCGCGCCGCTGGTACCGCAGGTGCGCATGGGCAGCGGCACGATCCGCTCGTCGCTGTTCGCGTCGACCGACGACGCCGGCATCCCCGACGCCGTGGCCACCCAGCTGGCCGAGGTGTTTTCGACCGACATCGACTTTCACCGCGAGCTGCGCAAGGGCGACACCTTCTCGGTCGTCTACGAAACCCTGACCGCCGACGGCGAGCCGATCACCTGGGGCACATCGACCGGCAAGGTGCTGGCAGCCGAGTTCGTCAACAACAACCGCGCGCATTCGGCCGTGTGGTTCAAGGACGGCCAGGGCAAGGGCGCCTACTACGGCCTCGACGGCCAGAGCAAGCGCCGCGCGTTCCTGTCGAGCCCGATGGAATTCTCGCGCGTGACCTCGGGCTTTGCGATGCGCATGCACCCGATCCAGAACGTCTGGAAGCAGCACAAGGGTGTGGACTACGGCGCGCCCTCTGGCACGCCGATCCGCAGCGTCGGTGACGGCGTGGTCGAGTTCGCCGGGCGCCAGAACGGCTACGGCAACGTGATCGAGATTCGCCACGGCAACCAGCGGTCCACGCTCTACGCCCACCTGAGCCGCGTCGACGTTCGCACGGGCCAGAACGTGGAACAGGGCACGCGTATCGGCGCGGTCGGCGCCACCGGCTGGGCGACCGGCCCGCACCTTCACTTCGAAGTGAAGGTCGGCGGCCAGCAGCAAGACCCGGTGATCATGGCCAAGGCGTCCGAAGCCGTGGTGCTGACCGCGGCCGGCAAGGCCGAGTTCGCGCAGTTGGCCGTCAACGTGAAGGGCCAGCTCGACCTGGCCGACAGCGTCGGGCGCTCCGGCGCTTCGGTCGAATAACAGCGGCCACGCGGGCTGCGAAGCCTGCGCCACGTTTGCCCCGATGACCGCGATTTACATCGGCCTGATGTCGGGCACCTCGCTCGACGGCGCCGACGGCGTGCTGGTCGATTTCGCGGCGCCGCGGCTGAAGGTCCTGGCGCATCGTCATCGGCCATTCACGCCGGAACTGGCGGCCGAGTTGCTCGCGCTCAACACACCGGGCATCAACGAACTGCACCGCGCCGCGCTGGCCGGCAACGCACTGGCGCGCGTCTACGCCGAGGTCGTTGAAGCGCTGCTCGACGCCGGCGACGTGCCGCGCGAACAGGTTCTCGCGATCGGCGCCCACGGGCAGACGGTGCGCCACCGCCCGCAGGAGTTCGACGGCACCGGCTACACCTTGCAGCTGAACAACCCGGCCTTGCTGGCCGAGCTGGGTGGCATCGACGTGGTCGCCGACCTGCGCAGCCGCGACGTGGCGGCCGGCGGGCAAGGCGCGCCGCTCGTGCCGGCGTTTCACCGCGCGGTGTTCGGCCGCCCCGGTGAAGCGACGGGCGCGCTCAACATCGGCGGCATCAGCAACCTCACCGCGTTGCGCTCCGATGGCTCGACGATCGGCTTCGATTGCGGCCCGGGCAACGCGCTGATGGACCACTGGTGCCAGGCCCACACCGGGCAGGCCTTCGACGACGGCGGCGCCTGGGCGGCATCGGGCCGGGTGATCGAGCCGCTGCTGCAAGACATGCTCGCCGACCCGTACTTCGCGCTGCCGGCGCCGAAGAGCACTGGGCGCGATCGGTTTCCTCCTGGCTGGTTGAAAGCACGGCTGCAAGGCGCGGCTTCGTCGGCGCCCGCCGTCGACGTGCAGGCCACGCTCGCCGAGCTCACCGCCGCGTGTTGTGCAAACGACTTTGTGCGGTACGCAACCGGCGCTCGCGAATTGCTGGTGTGCGGCGGCGGCGCCTTCAACCAGCACCTGCTGCGTCGCCTAGGAGCGCGCCTGCCCGGCGTGGCCGTGTTGCCTACCGACGCGCGCGGTCTACCGGCGATGCAGGTCGAGGCCTGCGCTTTCGCCTGGCTCGCAAGGGCCTTCTGCACGCGCGAACCGGCCAGCCTGGCCAGCGTCACCGGCGCGCGCGGCGCGCGGGTGCTGGGCGCGTTGTACCCCGCCCGCTGAAAGTCTCAAGCAGCAAAAAGCCGCCCGGAGGCGGCTTGTGCGGTGAGCGCGTGAAGCTCAGGCCGAGAAACTCGAACCGCAACCGCAGGTCGTGGTCGCGTTCGGGTTCTTGATCACGAACTGGGCGCCTTGCAGGTCGTCTTTGTAGTCGATCTCGGCGCCGGCCAGGTACTGCAGGCTCATCGCGTCGATCAGCAGCGTGACGCCGTTCTTGCTCATCTGCGTGTCGTCTTCGTTGACGATTTCGTCGAAGGTGAAGCCGTACTGGAAACCGGAGCAGCCACCGCCTTGCACGAACACGCGCAGCTTCAGTTCGGGGTTGCCTTCTTCGTCGACCAGCTCCTTGACCTTGTTGGCGGCGCTGTCGGTGAAGACCAGCGGCACCGGCGGCTCGTCGGAGGGGATTTCGCGGGCTTGAATGTTGTCGGCAACTGCGCTCATGGTCTGGCTCCTTCGGCAAGCTGCCGATGGGGCAGATTATCCGGCATTTGAGGCGGCAAGTTTGATCGCCGGCTTTTCGTCGGCCTTCAGCGGCCTCAGTTCACCATCAATGGTGGCACCCTGGTGCATTTCAAGGGCTTCGTAGCGAACATCACCCCAAACGCGCGCTTTCGGCTGCAGTTCGAGCAGCACGCTCGAGAAAACTGGGCCGGTCACCGTGCCGCTGATGATCACGTGGCCGGCCTGCACCTTGCCCGTGACACAAGCGTTTTCGCTGATGACGAGGATGCTGTTTTCTTCGCTCGTGGCGATCACGTCGCCACGCACCTCGCCATCGATTCGCAGACCGTCGGTGAAACGGAGTTCACCGAGGATGACGGTGCCTTCACCGATCAGCGTGCGGATCGCAGCTTGTTTTTTCTTTCCGAACATGAGGACTCTCCAACGAGCTGGCGCCACGGATGTTCGCGGGCGCTTTCACAACTTGACCATCAGCGTGGCCTTCACGCCACCCCGCAGGTCCATCACCTTGACCGTGGCACTTTTTACCATGGCCAGCGGCGCGTGCTCGATTGCGCCCTCGATCCTCACGTACTGTTTCAGCTGTAGCGCTTGCGGACCGCCGGGCTGTGACAGAGACCACGGTTTGCCGTCGAGCGTGCCGGCCAGCGTGATCTCGTAGCGCCCGCTGAATTCGGGTCGTGCCCTGCCCGGCTGCATCACGAGCATCTGAAAGCGTACGCGCCCTTCGGCTTGCGGCTCGACCTGCAGACCACGAATGATCAGGTCTTCGCCCGCGCCGGCCGGCAGCAGGCGTTCGAAGAACCCGAGGTCGCCACGCAGCGCGAGGTTTTCCGATTCGACAGCCTTGAGTTGCTGCGCGAGCCGGTCCTGCACGGTCTTTTCGGTGGTGAGCAGACTCTGCGCAGTGTTCGCGATCGACACCGCCCCTTCGCGCTCCCCACGCAGCTGGGCCACTTCGACGCGGAGCTTCTGCAGTTCTTCTTTCGCGCCGCGGTCCAGGCCGGCGATGTCCTTGCCGAACTCGAACGCCCAGAGCGCGAGCGCCGCCGAAAAGCCGCACATCAACGCGACCAGGGCCCAGCGCAAGGGCCACGGCAGGTGGCTGCGCACGATCATGCGCGGCGCACTGATCGACAAACGGCGCCGCAGCAGCTTCCAGCGCATTCGGTCGGGCCCCTTCAGGTTCACAAGGAGCGCGGATTGTAGAAGCGCCCTGCCCGCGCAAACGCTACAAACGGGAAGGCCGCCCGGAGGCGGCCTTCCTGCAGCAAAACGCGCGAACGATCAGCGCTTGCTGAACTGCTTGCGGCGGCGCGCGCCGTGCAGACCGACCTTCTTGCGCTCGACTTCGCGCGCGTCACGCGTCACGAAACCGGCATGCTTGAGCGGCGGCTTGAGGGTTTCGTCGTAGTCGATCAGCGCACGGGTGATGCCGTGGCGCACCGCGCCGGCCTGGCCCGATTCACCACCACCACGCACGTTGACCTTCACGTCGAACGCTGCGTCGTTGGCAGTCAGCACCAGCGGCTGGCGCACCACCATGATGGACGTCTGACGGCCGAAATACTCGTCGACGGTCTTGCCGTTGACGATGATCTGGCCGGTGCCCTTCTTGATGAAAACGCGTGCCACCGACGACTTGCGGCGGCCGGTTCCGTAGTTCCAAATTCCGATCATGGCCGCTCCTTAGAGTTCAAGAACTTTGGGTTGCTGCGCAGTGTGCGGATGCGTGGCACCGGCATACACCTTGAGCTTCTTGACCATCGCATAACCCAGCGGGCCCTTCGGGAGCATGCCTTTGACGGCCTTCTCGAGAGCGCGGGTCGGGTGCTTGGCCTGCATGTCCTTGAACTTGGTGGCATGAATGCCGCCCGGGTAACCCGAGTGGCGGTAGTACACCTTGTCGTTGGCTTTGTTGCCGGTGACGCGAATCTTCTCGGCATTGACGATGACGATGAAGTCACCGGTGTCGACGTGAGGCGTGTAGATGGCCTTGTGTTTGCCGCGCAAGCGGAGGGCGACTTCACTGGCCACCCTTCCGAGAACCTTATCGGTCGCGTCAATCACAAACCAGTCATGCGTCACTTCGGCCGGCTTGGCACTGAAGGTTTTCATGGGAGTCGGTCTGAGTTGGTTTGTCAGCCCCACAGCTCATCGCTGGGTTGGATCACCGGGTTCGGCTCTGCTTCTTTGGAATGGCAGACTCTCGCTCGGTGCGACGCAGACGGCTCGGTGCCGCTGCAACGCTTTCCCGGGGGCATACTTCGGAAAAGCCTTCAAGTATATCAAAGAGCGGCGATCCACACTCGATTTGCCGACGACCCTCTTGGCATGCGCATCTAACCGGTTCACGTAGACTGGGGTTAACCCTAGAAGAAAGGTCTCAGCGATGAGCACTCCAGTCGACACCCCCGCGCGAACGACGCCCGCTTCCTCACACACACCCGCCGCCGGAGCATCCGACGCGCGCGCCCCCACCAGTTGGTCGTGGGTGCCGATCCGCTCGCTGGGGCCGAGGCACCGCGAGCGCATTGCAGCCCACTTGATGGCGCTCGATGTCAGCGATCGCTATCTTCGCTTCGGTTATCCAGCGACCGACGCCCAGATGTCGAAGTACGTCGACATGCTGGACTTCGAACAAGACGAGGTGTTCGGCATCTTCAACCGCAGGCTCGAGCTGATCGCGATGGCGCACCTGGCGCATGCCGGGGTGGCGCCGGTCGCCGGCCGGCCGGCGATGTCGGAGTTCGGCGTTTCGGTGCTGCCGCAAGTGCGCGCCCGCGGCTTCGGACGCCGCCTGTTCGAGCACGCGATGCTGCATGCGCGCAACCGCGGCGTGGAGATGCTGTTCATTCACGCGCTCAGCGAGAACGTGGCGATGCTGAAGATCGCGCGCCGCGCCGGTGCGACCGTCGAACGCGACGGCTCGGAATCCGAAGCGTGGCTGAAGTTGACACCCGACAGCTTCGCGTCGCACGTGGGTGAAATGGTCGAGCAGCAAGCCGCCGAGTTCGACTACCAGTTCAAGCGCCGCGCGCGCCAGGTCGGCGAAATCCTGGGCGCGATCTCGGAAGTGAGGACTTCCATGGGCAAGGCAGCACATATCGCGGAAGAGTGACAACAACGACACACGGCGGTCACGTGCCTGTGGTTCTGGCACCCATGTTGGGGATGGCAAACGCAGCTTTCAGGCACTGACATCCGCTACAGTTTGTGTTCGGGCTCGTCTTTCAGACACCGCCCACGGCTTCACGAACCGCGTTGTTCAACATGCAAACCTCCTCGTGGCTCGCCGCGTTGGCCGCTCTGATGGTGCTTGGGCTCGTGCTCGGGACCTGGCTCGTCAAGTCGCGCCAACCCAAGGCACGGCCCGCGCTGCCCACCGAATGGGCTTTGACGGCCCGCCCCGTTTTTTCAACCGAAGAGCGCCGCGCGTATCGGCTGCTGCGCGAAGCGCTACCTCACCACATCGTGCTGTCGAAGCTGCCGCTGGTGCGCTTTTGCCAGCCGAACGACCCGAACGAAGTGCGTTACTGGTTCGACCTGCTCGGCACCAGCCATGTGGCCTTTGCGATCTGCAGTGCGAACGGCCGCGTGCTGGCCGCCATCGACCTCGACACCGACCGCGCCACCTCGCGGCGCCTGATGCAGATCAAGCAGTCGGTGCTCGGCGCCTGCCGCGTGCGCTACCTGCACTGCTCGGTCGACAACCTGCCCTCGGTGGCAGAACTGCAACTGCTGGTGCCAAGCGTCGGTGCACCGTCACGCGCGCCGCAACCGGTGTCTCCGGCCGTCAACCTGCACCAGGCGCGCGATACGTTGGCCAACACCGTGGCCACGCGGCGCGCCGAGCGCTCGTCGCTCTGGCAAGACTCGACGCTGTTCCAGGATTCGTTCTTCGCCCCCGACAGCCAGCGCGACTCGATGGGCAACAGTGAGTTCTCGCCGCTCTCCGCTCCCGAGTTTCCGAGCCCGGTGCCGACCGAACGCCCGCGCTCCGGCCCGGCAGGCGTGGGTGGCCACTCGGCATCGTCGCGCTCGTCGGACGACGACGCGATCGGCGGCACCGTCGTCGACGTGCTGCGTTTCAGCGCCACCAGCCGCCACTGAGCCGCTCACGGCGGCACGGCGCGTAGGATGCGCGCCATGACCTCTTCCGACCCCGCACGCGCTTCGTTCGACGCGCCCTACGCGGACTTGCACCCCGACACCGTTCTCGATGCGCTCGACGCCGTCGGCCTGCGCGGCGACGGCCGGCTGATCCAGCTCAACTCCTACGAGAACCGGGTCTTCCAGGTTTTTCTCGAAGACGACCGTGTCGTTGTCGCCAAGTTCTACCGGCCGGGTCGCTGGAGCGATGCGCAGATCCTGGAAGAGCACTCATTCGCCGCCGAGCTGGCTGCGAACGAGATCCCGGTGGCCGCGGCCTGGCCGCTCGAGCTGGAAAGCGGCCCGAGCCGCTTGACCGACATCACGCTGAAAGGCCCGACGCTCGCACAGTTCGGGACCGAACTCGGCACCTATCGTTTCAGCGTCACGCAACGCCTGGCCGGCCGCGCGCCCGAGCTCGAAGATGCCGGCACGCTGGAGTGGATCGGCCGCTTCATCGGCCGCATGCACGCCGTCGGCGCGCTCAAGCCCTTCGAGCATCGCCTCGCCCTGAACCCGCAGACCTTCGGCATCGACAACCGCGACTGGCTGCTCGCACACGACATCATCCCGCCCGATGCACTGCCCGCGTGGCGCTCGACCGTCGATGCGGCGCTGGCCGCCGTGCAGGCCGCATTCGACAACAACGGCCCGCCGCGGGTCCTGCGGCTGCACGGCGATTGCCACCTCGGCAACGTGCTCTGGGCCGCCGACGGCCCGCACTTCGTCGACCTCGACGACGCCGTCACCGGCCCGGCCACACAAGACCTGTGGATGCTGCTCTCGGGTGACCGTGGCGCGATGACGCGCCAACTCGCCGCCGTGCTCGACGGCTACGAAAGTTTCATGGACTTCGACTGGCGCGAGCTGCGCCTGGTCGAGCCGCTGCGCACCTTGCGCATCATTCACCACAGCGCCTGGATCGCACGGCGCTGGAACGACCCGGCCTTCCCGGTCGCGTTTCCGTGGTTCGCGAGCCCGGCCTACTGGGCCGAGCAGACCACGCGCCTGCGCGAGCAGATCGAAGCGATGGCCCAGCCGCCGTTAGGCGGCATGTGACTTTCGCGCCGCAGGGCGGCGTGTGACCTGCTTCAGCCCACGAGCAGCGCGTTGACGCGCTTCACGTAAGCGGCAGGGTCTTCCAACTGCCCGCCTTCGGCCAGCAGCGCCTGGTCGAACAGGATGTGGGCCAGGTCGTCGAAGTGCGCGTTGCCGTCGAGCCGCTTCACGAGCGCGTGCTCGGCGTTGACTTCGAGTGTGGGCAGCGACTTGGGCGCGCTCTGCCCGGCCTGTTTCAGCAAACGCGCCAGGTGCCCGCTCATGTCGCCTTCTTCCACCACCAGGCAGGCCGGTGAATCGACCAGGCGGGTCGTCACGCGCACATCCTTCGCCCGGTCTTTCAAGGCCTCTTTCAATCGGTCGAGCACCGGCTTGAAGGTGGTCGCGGTTTCTTCGGCTTGTTTTTTCTCGGCTTCGTCCTGCAAGGCGCCGAGGTCGACCGCGCCCTTGGCCACGCTTTGCAAGGCCTTGCCGTCGAACTCGTGCAGGTGGCTGAGCAGCCACTCGTCGACCCGGTCGATCAGCAGCAGCACCTCGATCCCTTTTTTGCGGAAGATCTCGATCTGCGGGCTGCTCTTGGCCGCGGCCAGGCTGTCGGCGGTGATGTAGTAGATAGCCTCCTGGCCTTCTTTCATGCGTGCCACATAGTCGGTGAGCGAGACACCTTCATCGGCCTGCGTTGACGCGAACCGCAGCAGCCTGGTCAGGCGCTCGTGGTTCGCATGGTCTTCGCCCACACCTTCTTTCAGCACCACGCCGAAGTCTTTCCAGAACGCCGCGTAGCGCGCTTTCTCTGCGGCGTGGTCGTTGTCGGCCAGGCCTTCGAGCATGGACAACACGCGCTTGGTCGAGCCTTCGCGGATCGCCTTCACATCGCGGCTCTCCTGCAGCAATTCGCGTGACACGTTCAGCGGCAGGTCGGCGCTGTCGATCACGCCTTTCACGAAGCGCAGGTAGACCGGCATCAGCGCCTCGGCGTCGTCCATGATGAAGACACGCTTCACGTAGAGCTTCACGCCACCGCGCTTGTCGCGGTTCCACAGGTCGAAGGGCGCCTTCGCCGGAATGTAGAGCAGCTGCGTGTACTCGCTGCGTCCTTCGACGCGGTTGTGCGTGTAGGCCAGCGGCGCTTCGGTGTCGTAGCTGATCTGCTTGTAGAACTCGGTGTATTCCTCAGCCGTGATCTCGCTCTTGGCCCGCGCCCACAGCGCCGACGCCTTGTTCACCGGCGCCCACTCATCGCGCATCACCTGCTTCTGCGCTTCGGAATCCCACTCTTCCTTCTGCATCAGGATCGGCAGCGAGATGTGGTCGGAATACTTCCCGATCACCGACTTCAGCTTCCAGCCGCTCAGGAACTCTTCTTCGCCTTCGCGCAGGTGCAGCGTCACGCTCGTGCCACGCTGCGCGCGCGTGATCGTCTCGACCTCGAAGTCACCACTGCCTTCCGAGCTCCAGCGCACGCCATGATCGGCCGGCAGACCGGCGCGGCGCGACTCGACGCTGATGCGGTCGGCCACGATGAAGCCGCTGTAGAAGCCCACGCCGAACTGGCCGATGAGCTGCGCGTCCTTCTTCTTGTCGCCGTCGAGCGCGGCCATGAACTCGCGTGTGCCACTCTTCGCGATGGTGCCCAGGTTGGCCACGGCCTCGTCGGCCGACAGGCCGATGCCGTTGTCGCTGATCGTGATCGTCTTCGCCTCGGCGTCGAAGCTCACCCGCACTTCGAGGTTCGGTGCGTCTTCGAACAACGCTGCGTCGTTGAGTGCCTCGAAGCGCAGCTTGTCGCACGCGTCCGACGCGTTCGACACCAGCTCGCGCAGGAAGATCTCCTTGTTCGAATACAACGAGTGGGTCACGAGGTGCAGGATCTGCTTGACCTCGGCCTGGAATGAGAGCGTCTGTTTTTCCATGATCTGTGGGTGTCGTGCCGGCAAGCCGGAACAAGCTCCGGCGGGTCAAGGGTGAGGGCGGCAGCGGCCGATTCAAGAGCATCGGTTCGCGGCCACCCGGTACAGCCTTTGATTATCGCGGGCCCGCCACGGCGGCCGGTTCGGGCCTGGCGCTGTTGCTCGTTCACGCCAGATCGGCCAAAGGCCTGCAACGCCGCAACGCGACAAATGCACGCCGTCGGCCCGTGTCGTCAGCGCAGGCCGGGCCCGCTGTGAGGAACTTGGCAGCAACCCGGGTACGTGGCAGTTACGTGGCTCTTTCATTGCTTGCAAAGTGCGCTCGGCCTTGCATTTCGCAAGATTGGTATGGCGCCTCGATGCGCCGCACCCACGAACGACACTTCAATGAGGCAAACCACATGGACCAGTCGAAGTCGAATCTCAGCCGCCGCCAGATGGTCGCGGCACTCGGGGCGCTCGGGGCCACGGCATCCGGCACCCTGCTTGCAACGAACGCCCGCGCCGCCATCGAAACCGGCGACATCCTGATCGGCCAGAGCGCGCACCTGAGCGGCCCGCTCGCGCCTTCGTTCGCGCCGGTGGTGAAGGGCCAGGAGATGGCGCTGGCGCAGATCAACCAGCGCGGCGGTGTGCACGGCCGGCAGGTCCGGCTCAAGCTGCTCGACGACGCCTACGACACGAAGAAGGCAGTCGAGAACGTGAACCGCCTGATCGACGACGACAAGGCCGTGGCGCTCTACGGCCTGGCGAGCACCGCCACCGTTGGCGCGGTGCTGCCGATCCTGGCCGAGAAGAAAGTTCCGCTGGTCGGCGTGTACACCGGCTCGCCGGCCCTGCGCGCGAAGCAGCACCCGTACTTCTTCACCACGATGGCCAGTTACCGCGACGAAGTGGCGCAGATGATCCGCAACCTCGTCACGCTGCAGCGCACCCAGATCGCCGTGTTGTGGGGCAAGAACCCGTTCGGCCAGCTGATGCTGCCGGTGGTGGAAGAACTGGCCAGGGAACTCGGCGCCACGATCGTCGCCAAGGCCTCGCTCGAAGGCGACGGCAGCGACGCCATCGCGGCCGCGCAGGCCCTGGGTGCGGCCAAGCCGCAGGGCGTGATCTTCCTCGCCTTCGGCCCGGCGATGATCCCGTTCGTGAAAGCGGCACGCGCCTACATCGGCGCGCCGCTGTACTGCATCTCGATCTCCAACTCGAAGCCGATCCTCGCCGCGCTCGGCGACGACGCGCGCGGCCTGGCATTCACGCAATTGATTCCCTACCCGTGGCGCGCCACCACCGCGCTGGTGCGCGACTACAACGCGGCGATGGACGCCGCCGGCATCCCGATCGACTACGACCACTACTTCGGCTACCTCAGCATGCGCGTGCTGCTCGAAGGCATGCGCCGCGGTGGCAAGGTGGTCACGTCGCAAAGCATCGTCGCCGGCATGGAGTCGATGCGCAAGACCGACCTCGGCGGCTACACGGTCGACTACGGCCCGAGCAGCCACCACGGCTCGAAGTTCGTCGACATCACGATCGTCGGGCCGGGCGGGCGTTTCATGCGCTGAAGGCAGGCGGCTTCGCAGGCTGCATCAGAATGCGGCCATGCCACTGCGAACCATCGATGTCACGCGCTATGTCACGCCGCTGCGCGAAGGCGGTTCGTTGCCGGCCATCGTCGAAGCCGACGACGACGGCCTGTACGTGCTCAAGTTCCGCGGCGCCGGCCAGGGCCCGCGCGCGCTGATCGCCGAGCTGCTGGCTGGCGAACTCGCCCGCGCGCTCGGCCTGCCGGTACCCGAGATCGTGTTCGCGCGGCTCGACTCCGAACTCGCGCGCACCGAACCCGACCCCGAGATCCAGGACCTGATCCGCGTCAGCGCCGGCCTGATCGACGGCATGCTCGACAGCAGCACCGGCCTGAACCTTGCGCTCGACTACCTGCCCGGCTCGACCACCTTCGACCCCGTCGCGTTCCGACCCGACGCCGATCTGGCCTCGCGCATCGTCTGGTTCGACGCCTTCACGAGCAACCTCGACCGCACGGCGCGCAACACCAACATGCTGGTGTGGCACGGCAAGCTCTGGTTGATCGACCACGGCGCGGCGCTCTATTTCCACCACGACTGGCGCGACTTCATGGCGCGCGCCACGAGCCCGTTCGCGCTGATCAAGGACCACGTGCTGCTGCGCTTCGCGAGCCGGCTGGCGGAAGCCGACACGGCGATGTCCAAACTGCTCACGCCCGAACTGATCGCCTCCGTGGTGGCGCAGATTCCCGACACCTGGCTCGAAGACGAGCCCTCGTTCGCCAGCAAGACCGAGCACCGCGCGGCCTACGTGCGCTACCTGGCGCGTCGCCTCGAAGCCCCGCGCGCTTTTTTCGAGGAGGCCGTTCGTGCCCGCAGCCTGCACCTATGACTACGCGGTGGTGCGCGTGGTGCCGCGGGTCGAACGCGGCGAGTTCGTCAACGCCGGCGTGATCGTGTCGTGCGCGGCGCAGAACTTCCTGCGTGCCCACATCGAGCTCGACGAAGCGCGGCTGCTGGCGCTCGACCCGAGCGTCGACCTGCCCGGCATCCGCGCCGCGCTGGCCGCGCTGCCGCTGGTCTGCGCGGGCGGCGATGCGGCCGGCGCGCTCGGGCGGCTGTCGACACGCGAGCGTTTCCACTGGCTGGTGGCGCCGCGCAGCACGAGCATCCAGACCTCGGCGGTGCACACCGGCCGCTGCACCGATCTCACTGTCGAAGCCGAACGCCTGCTCGACCGCATGGTGCGGCCGCGCACCGGCTGACGCCGCCGTCTCAGCGCGGCAGCGCGTTCACCTCTTTTTCCCAGCGTTCGATCAGGCGCCGCCGCTCGGCCGCCTTGCCGTACTTCTGGAAGTCGTACTTGATCAGGCGCACCGCGTCGATGGTCGGGATGCGCGGGTCGGGCTTGAAGGTCTTGTTGGCCGGAACCTGCAGCGAGTTCGAACGCGCGCCGATGGCTTGGCCGGCCGGGCTCATCAGCCAGTCGTAGTACTTCGTCGCCGCCTCGCGGTTGCGCGAGCCCTTCACCAGTGCGATTCCGCCCACCTCGTAACTCGTGCCCTCGCAGGGCGCGCCGCTCTTGACCATCTTGAAGCCCTGCTGGCGCTCGTTCTCGAAACCGAAGATGAAACTCACGCCGATGCCCACCTCGCCCTTGGCCACGCTCTTGGCCTGGGCCTGGCCGCTGCGGGTGTACTGGGTGACGTTGCGGTGCAGCTTCTGCAGGTAGGCGAAGGCCGCGTCTTCGCCCATCAATTGCACGAGGCCGGCGAGGATGGTGTAACCGGTGCCGCTCGAGCCCGGGTGCGAGGTTTCGATCTCGCCCCTGTAGCGTGCATCCAGCAGATCGGCCCAGCACTTCGGCGCCGGCAGGCCTTTCTTCTTCAGCACGTCCTCGTTCCAGCCGAAGCCGATCGCGCTGGTGTAGAAGCCGCCGACGTAGTTGTCGCTCATCGCGTACTGGCGCACCGCCCAGCCGTGCAGGTCGCCGAGGTACGCCGGTCGATACGCGTCGAGCAGGCCGACTTCGGCGGCCTGAAGGAACGGGTCGCCGGTGCCGCCCCACCACAGGTCGGTCTTCGGGTTGGCGGCTTCGGCGCGCAATTGCGCCAAGGCTTCGCCGGTCGCCTTGTGGACCTGCCGCACCCTGATGCCGGTCTGTGCCTGGAACTCCTTCGTGGCCAGTTCGCACCAGCCCTGGTCGGTGGCGCAGATCGCGACCACCTGCTGGTTCTGGGCCAGCGCCGCGCCGGCCCAGCCCAGCGCCAGCGCCGCGATGACGCGCACAAGAATGTTGTTCATGAACAAGCCCCGCCCGATTCGATGCTGTGCATTATCGAATCGAGACGGGGCTCGGTGCCCGCCGGCTCAGCGCTGTTTCATCAATCGCCGGTGCTCAGCACGTCGCCGAAGCCCTGCCACTGCGTGCCGGTGAACTTGGCGAGCTGGCCCTGCTTGACGAGGAAGAAGTCGGTCGGTGTGGTGTTCAGCGCCATGCCGGTCAGCAGCAGCGGCAGCTTCAGGCTCTTGATGTTGGCGGCCTGCTTCATCACGTTCTCACGCGTCAGGTCGTTGCCACACTGCTTCAGGATCTGCACCATGGTCTGCGCGGTGAGGTAGGCGTAGAGGTTGGTCGCGTCCTTCGGGTCGCCTTCGCGGTAGTAGCGGCCCATGAAGGCGCGCCACTCGAGCATCGCCGGGTCGTCCTTCCACTGCGGGTCGTTCGGGTCCTTGTAGTACTGCAGCGTCAGCAGGCCGACCGACTTGTCGAGGCCCGCCGGCGTGAGCACCGAGCCCACCGACGCGCTCACGTTGTTGACGATGTGCAGCGGTTTCCAGCCCGAGTCGAAGGCCTTGCGGATCGCCTGCGCGCCGAACTTCGGCGTGGTGATGTTGATGAAGGTGTCGGCACCCGACCCCTGCAGCGTCACGATCTGCGAGTCGACCGTCGGGTCGCTCACTTCGTAGGTCGCTTCGGCCACGATCATCTTCGCGCCGGCCGCGCCCAGGCCGTCTTTCACGCCCTTGAGCACGTCTTTGCCGTAGTCGTCGTTCTGGTACAGGATCGCGATCTTCGCGTTCGGCTTGTTCTTCATCAGGTAGCGGGCGTAGATCGCGCCCTCGGCCTGGTAGCTCAGGTTGAAGCCCAGCGTCCACGGAAAGTTCTTCGGGTCCGACCACTTGGTGGCGCCGGTGGCCAGCAGCAGGTGCGGCACCTTCTTGCCGTTCACGTACTTGTGGATCGCGGAATTGCCCGGCGTGCCCAGGGTCTGGAACAGCGCCAGCACCTCGTCCTGCTCGACCAGCTTGCGCACCTGCTCCACGGTCTTGGGCGGGCTGTAGCCGTCGTCCAGGCTGATCAGGTTGATCTTGCGGCCGTTGATGCCACCGGCCTCGTTGATCATCTTGAAGTAGGCCATGTGCAGCTTGCCGATCGTGCCGTAGGCCGAGGCCGGGCCGCTGTAGGGCATGGTCTGGCCGAGCTTGATCTCGGTGTCGGACGCGCCCGGCCCGTACTTCTTCTGCGCCGATGCGGGCGCGGTGACGACGGCCAGCGTGGCCGCGATGGCCAGCAGCGAGACACGACGCTTGAGACTGAATTTCATGATGGCTCCTTCAATGTCATCAACACACACTCGGTGCGGCGGGCTCGCCGTGGACCGGACGAAGACACAAAGCTCTCAACGCTGCCGCCACCGGCGCAGACGACCGTGGGCGATCCGTATGAACCCTGCCACGCCGCTGGGCATGACGTACATGAAGACGATCAGGAAGACGCCGTAGATCGCCCACGGCGCGGCCTTCGAGATCTGGTCGGCGACGTTCGGGATGAACTGGATGAACAGCGCGCCCCAAATCGCGCCCGAGATGGACGCGAGGCCGCCGATCACCACGCCGACCACCAGCGTGATCGACAGGAAGATCGTGAAGGTGTCGGGCGCCACGAACTGGATCGCGATCGCGCCCAGCGCGCCGGCGATGCCGGTGTACATGGCCGAGACACCGAAGGTCAGCGACTTGATCATCGCGGTGTTCACGCCCATCGCCTGCGCCGCGATCGGCTGGTCACGTATGGCGACCATCGCCCGACCGATGCGCCCGCGCAGCAGGTTCCAGCCGATCAGGAACAGGATCAGCAACGTCACCAGTGCCACGAAGTACAACCACTGGTCCTGCGATATCGGCAGCCACGCCGGCGGGTCGGGCTTGACGATCACGATGCCCTGCACGCCACCGGTCCAGTGTTCGAAGCCCTTGAACTTGAGGATCTGCGGCATCGCCACGCCGAGCGCAAAAGTCGCCAGCGACAGGTAAAGCCCTTCGAGGCGAAGCGCCGGCAGGCCGAACAGGAAACCCGCCACCAGGCACACCGCGCCGGCCGCCGGCAGCGTGGCCCAGTAGGGCACGCCGAACTTGTCCATCAGGATCGCCGCCACGTAGGCGCCGATCGCGTAGAACGCGCCGTGGCCGAGCGAGATCTGGCCGTTGTAGCCGGTCAGCATGTTAAGCCCGAGCAATGCGATCGCGTAGACCAGCACCAGCGTGAACTGGAAAACGCGGTAGTTGCTGATGAGGAAGGGCAACACGCAGGCCCCGACCAGCAGCAGCGCCAGGCCGAGCAGCTGGTTGCGGCTCAGCGCCGGGCGCGCCTTGGGGGTGGAAGAGGGGGTGGTCATGCGGCTCAGACCCGGGTGACGTGCACTTTGCCGAACAGGCCCGAAGGCCGGATCACCAGCACGCCGACGATCAACACCAGCGCGACCGTCAGCTTGAGTTCGGTGCCGAGGAAGGAGCCGACCACGTTCTCGAGCACCCCGACGATGAAACCACCGAGCACCGCGCCACCCGGGCTGTCGATGCCGCCAAGCAGGGCCGCGGCAAAGGCGTAGAGCAGGATGCCGGCCATCATGTTCGGCTCCAGGAACACGGTGGGCGCCACCATCATCCCGGCGATCGAGCCGATCGCCGCCGCCAGGCCCCAGCCGAGCGCGAGCATCCAGCCCACGCGCACGCCGACAAGCCGGCTCGACACCGGGTTCTGCGCCGCCGCGCGCATCGCCAGCCCGAGCGGCGTGAAGCGGAAGAACGCGAACACCAGCAGCAACACCACCAGCGTGATGCCGATCGAGCCGAGTTCGTGCGACGACACGTACGAGTTGCCGAACAGCGGCGCTGTGGGGAACGGGCTCGGGAAGGGCTTGATCGTGTACGAGAAGATCCAGCCCGCCAGGCTGTTCATGATCACGAGCAGGCCGATGAAGACGATCACCACCGACAGGATCGGCGCGTTCTCGACCGGCTGCACGATCACGCGCTCGATCAGCACCCCGAGCGCGAAGGCCACGGCCACGGTGATGAAGAACGCGGCCCAGTAGGGCATGCCGGCCTGGATCAGGCTCCACGAGATGTAGGTCGAGAACATCGCCAGTTCGCCCTGCGCGAAGTTCACCAGGTGCGTGGCCTGGTAGATCATCACCAGCGCCAGCGCCACGCTGGCGTAGATGCCGCCGGTGGCGAGACCCGAGAGCACCTGATGCAAGAGGACGTTCATGCGCGTCAGTACCCCAGGTAGGAACGGCGAATCGCTTCGTCGTTGCGGATCGACTCGGCCGTGCCCGAGATCACCACGCGCCCGGTTTCGAGCAGGTAGGCGGTGTCGGCCAGCTTGAGCGCGAGCGAGGCGTTCTGTTCCACCAGCAGCATGCTCACGCGGTCTTGCTGGTTGATGGTGCGCAAGATCTCGAACAGCTCCTGCACGATCAGCGGCGCCAGGCCGAACGAGGGTTCGTCGAGCAGCAAAAGGCGTGGCCGCAGCATCAGCGCGCGCGACACCGCGAGCATCTGCTGCTCGCCGCCCGAGAGCAGCCCGGCCTGCTGGCGAAAGCGCTCCTTCAGCCGCGGAAAGTAGCCGAACATGCGTTCGAAATCAGCGGCCACCTCGGCCTTGTCGCTGCGCGTGTAGGCACCGAGCCGAAGGTTCTCTTCGACGCTCAGGTTGACGAAGGTGCCGCGCCCGTCGGGCACGTGGGCCACACCGGCGCGCACGATGCTTTCGGTGGCCTTGCCTTCGATGCGGTTGCCGGCCAGAACAATCTCGCCCTGCGTCTTCACCATGCCGCAGACCGCGCGCAGCGTGGTCGTCTTGCCCGCGCCGTTGGCGCCGAGGATGGTCGTGATGCCACCTTCCTCGACGGAAAAGTCGATGCCGTGCAAGACCCGCGTCGGGCCGTACTGCGCGTGCAGGCCGCGCACTTCGAGAATGCTGGCCATCAGCTTTCCACCCCGAGGTAAGCGCGAATCACGTCTTCATTGGCCTGCACTTCGGCCGGCGTGCCGTCGGCGATCACACGGCCGAAGTCGAGCGCCACCACCTTGTCGGAGATGCGCATCACCATGTTCATGTGGTGCTCGACCAAGAGCATCGTCAGCTTGAGCCGGTCGCGCACCTCGCGCAGCTGTTCCATCAGCACGCCGACCTCTTCGTGGTTCAGCCCGCCGGCGGGTTCGTCGAGCAACAACAGCTTCGGGCGGCTGGCCAGCGCACGCGCCAGCTCCACGCGCTTCTGCGTGCCGAACGACAGGTCCATCACACGCGTCTCGGCCACGCTCTGCATGTCGAGCAACTCGATCAGCTCGTCGGCGTGGTCCTGCAGCGCGTGCTCTTCGCGCCCGACTTGCGGCAGGCGCAACGCGTTGGCGAAGAAGCCGCTGCTCGTGCGGCAGTGGCCGCCGAGCATGATGTTCTGGCGCACGGTCATCGTGCGGAACAGCGCGAGGTTCTGGAAGGTGCGGCCGATGCCCAAGGCGGCGATGCCGTGCGGTGGATGTTCGACGACGGAGCGGCCTTCGAACAGGATCGACCCTTCGTTGAACGAGTAGAGCCGCGAGAGACAGTTGAACAGCGTGGTCTTGCCCGCGCCGTTCGGCCCGATCAGGCCGACGATGTGGCCCGCGGCCACGGAGAACGACACCTTGTCGAGCGCCGTGATGCCGCCGAAACGAACGGTCACGCCATCGACACGGAGCAATCCTTCGGTGGAAGCGGCTGATGCGATCTTCGACTCCCTGGTGTTGGTGCCTGTCACTTTTGTGACCGCGTGGATCACGGCGACTCCGGGGCAGAAGATAACGAGCCCGCAGAGAATTCACAGGGGCTTTACCCTTGCTTTTGCCGTTTGTTCCCCGCATACGAATGAGCGGCTACGTGCCTTGCCAAGCCGTCGCATCGGGGCATACTTTCGCGGATGAGCACCACCGACATGTCACCCGCCGCTCCGCCTTTCGAGACCCTGAGCGCGCTGATCCACGGTCATGCGCAGACGCAGCCGACGCGGCTCGCGCTGCTGCAAGGCGAGACCCGCATCGACTACGCCACGCTCGACACGCTGATGGATCGCGTGGCCGCTTCGCTGCAGCGCGACGGCCTCCACGCGGGCGACGCCATCGCGATCTGCGCCCACGCCACGCCGCTCTACGCGGTGGTGTTTCTCGGTGCGTTGCGCGCCGGCGTCGCGGTGGCGCCGCTCGCGCCGTCGGTCACGCCCGAGAGCTTCGCGGCCATGCTCGGCGATGCGCATGCGCGCCGCCTGTTCATCGATGCTGCGGCGCTCGATGCGCTCGGCGACGCCGGCACCGCATTGCACTGCATCACGCTTGATGACGCCGCGCCCGGCACACCCTTCGATCGCTGGCTGATGCCCGAAGGCGCACAGCCCGTGCCGGTCGAAGCGAGGCCCGAGTGGCCGTTCAACATCATCTATTCCTCGGGCACCACCGGTCAGCCCAAAGGCATCGTGCAGTCGCACGGCATGCGCTGGACCCACGTGATGCGTGGCGCGAATTTCGGCTACGGGGCAGACACCGTCACGCTGCTCGCCACGCCGCTTTACTCGAACACCACGCTGGTCGTGTTCTTCCCGACACTCGCCTTCGGCGGCTGCGTGATCCTGATGGCGAAGTTCGATGCGGCCGGCTACCTCGCCCTTGCCGAACGCCACCGCATGAGCCACACGATGCTGGTGCCGGTGCAATACCAGCGCCTGATGGCCTTGCCCGGTTTCGATGCACACGACCTGTCGGCCACCCGCTTCAAGTTCTGCACCAGTGCGCCGTTCGGCGCGGCGCTGAAGGCCGATGTGCTCAAGCGCTGGCCCGGCGGGCTGGTCGAGTACTACGGCATGACCGAAGGCGGCGGCACCTGCATCCTCTCGGCGCACGAGCACCCGAACAAGCTGCACACCGTGGGCCAGCCCGCACTCGGCCACGACATCCGGCTGATCGACGACCACGGCATCGAGCTGTCGGAACAGGCCACACGAGAAGGCCAGACCGGAGAAATCGTCGGCCACTCGGGCGGCATGATGACGGGCTACCACGGCCAGCCACAGAAGACGCGCGAAGCCGAATGGTTCGCGCCCGACGGCAAACGGTTCATCCGCACCGGCGACATCGGCCGCTTCGACGAAGACGGTTTCCTGACGCTGATGGACCGCAAGAAAGACATGGTCATCAGCGGCGGCTTCAACATCTACCCGAGCGACCTGGAAGCGGTGCTGCGCGAGCACCCTGCGGTCGCCGACGTGGCCGTGGTCGGTGTGCCGTCCGTGCAGTGGGGCGAAACGCCGGTCGCCTTCGTCGTGCCACGCGCCGGTGCCACCGAGTCGGCCGACACGCTGATGCAGTGGCTCAACCAGCGTGTCGGCAAGACCCAGCGGCTCGCCGCACTGCGCTACATCGACGAGCTGCCGCGCAGCGCCATCGGCAAGGTGCTCAAGCGCGAGCTGCGCGACCGGTACACGGCCGCCGATTCAACCCCATCTTCCACGAGAACAGCACCATGACCCAGCACCCCCTCACCCGCCGCCGTTTCAACACCACGCTGCTGGCCGGCAGCGCTGCCACGCTCGCGGCGCCCACCGTGTTCGCGCAGGCCACGTGGCCGAGCAAGCCGATCCGCATGATCGTGCCGTACACGCCCGGCGGTTTCACCGACGTGACGGCGCGGCTCATTTCGCAGAAGCTGGCAGAGCGGCTCGGCCAGCCGGTCACGATCGACAACAAGCCGGGCGCCAACAGCATCATCGGCGTCGATCTGATCGCCAAGGCACCGCCCGACGGCACGACCTTCGGCGTCGTGATCGCGGCCTACTCGGCCAACACCTCGCTGTACCCGAAGCTGCCCTACGACCCGAAGAAGGACCTGGCGGCGGTGTCGCTGATCGGCATCTCGCCGCTGGTGGCCGCCGTCAACAACGACGCACCGTTCAAGACCGCCGCCGAGCTCGTGGCCTGGGCCAAGCGCAACCCCGGCAAGGTGAGCTTCGCGTCGAGTGGCAACGGCTCGGCCGCGCATTTGACGACCGAGTATTTCAAGGCCGTGACCGGCAGCTTCATGGTGCACATTCCCTACCGTGGCGCCGCACCCGCGCTGACCGACCTGATGGGCGGCCAGGTGCAGCTATTCTTCGACGCCGCCTCCGGCCTGCTCAACCCCGGCAAGACCGGCAAGGTGCGCCTGATCGGCGTGGCCAGCGACCGCCGGCTGCCCGCCGCGCCCGAACTGCCGACCTTCATCGAACAAGGCATCAAAGGTTTCACCGGCAGCACCTGGGCCGGCATGCTGGCACCGGCCGGCACGCCGAAAGACATCGTCAAGCGCATGGCCGACGAAGTGGCGCGCATCGTGCGGCTCGACGACGTGAAAGCGCGGCTCGAGGCGATGGGCACGATTCCCGTCGGCGGCACGCCGGAAGAGTTCGACAGCTTCATCACGGCCGAGACCACCAAATGGGGCAAGGTGATCCGCGACGCCAAGGTCACGGCCGACTGACAAGGAACCCGCATGACCACCACGACCTACCACCCGCTCGGCGCGAGCGGCCTGAAAGTCTCGAAGCTCTGGCTCGGCACGATGATGTTCGGCGACCAGACCGATGCGATCCAGGCCGCCAGCATCGTCGACGCCTCGCGCGACGCCGGCATCAACGCGATCGACACCGCCAACGCCTATGCGGGCGGCGAGTCCGAGCGCATCACCGGCCGGCTGATCGCCGCCGACCGCGAGCACTGGGTGCTGGCCACCAAGCTCGCCAACCCGATGGGGCCGGGGCCGAACGAGCGTGGCCTGTCGCGCAAGCACATGATGAGCGCGGTCGACGCGAGCCTGAAGCGGCTGGGCACCGACTACGTCGACGTGCTCTACCTTCATCGTGAAGATGCCACCACGCCGCTCGAAGAAACGCTCACGGCCGTCGCGCGGCTGATCGAGCGCGGCAAGGTCCACCACTTCGGCCTGTCGAACTTTCGCGCCTGGCGTGTCGCCCGCGTGGCCGAGATGTGCCGCGCGATGGGCATCCCGCAGCCCATCGTCTGCCAGCCGCCCTACAACGCGATGTCGCGCCAGATCGAGACCGAACTGCTGCCCTGCTGCGCGCACTACGGCCTGGGCGCCGTGGTCTACAGCCCGCTCGCGCGTGGCGTACTGAGTGGCAAGTACAAGCCCGGCATCGCGCCACCCGAAGGCTCGCGCGCGGCGCGCAACGACACGCGCATCATGCAGACCGAGTTCCGCCCCGAGTCTCTCGCGCTGGCCGAGAAGATGGCCGAACACGCCCGCGCCCATGGCCTCACGCCGACCCAGCTTGCATTGGGTTGGGTCTGGAACAACACGCTCGTGAACGGCGTGATCGGCGGGCCGAAGACGCTGGCGCAGTGGCAGGACTACCTCGATGCGCTGCACACCCCCTTCAGCGCCGCCGACGAGGCCTTCGTCAGCGGGCTGGTGACGACGGGCCACGCGTCGACACCGGGTTACAACGACCCGCAGTACCCGTTGACGGGGCGCGTGCCGCACACCGGCTGAGGCTTTTCCGGCTCTGTCATCATGGGCGCCGCGCTGACCTACCCCACCCCGACACGATGAACACGACCCCCGCACGCCACGACGTGCTGATCATGGGCGGCGGCCTCGCCGGCCTGACGCTCGCGCTGCAGCTGAAGAAGCGCTTTGCCGACATCGACGTGCTGGTGCTCGAACGCCGCTCGCATCCGGTGCCGATCGCGGCGCACAAGGTCGGCGAATCGTCGGTCGAGATCGGCGCGCACTACTTCGACAAGGTGCTCGGCCTGAAGGCGCACCTCGACGCGAACCAGTTGCGCAAGTTCGGCTTCCGCTTCTTCTTCTCGGAAGGCCGGCGCGACATCGACCAGGTGACCGAGATCGGCGCCAGCCGTTTTCTTTCGGTGCCGAGTTACCAGCTCGACCGCGGCATCTTCGAGAACTTCCTCGCCGAAGAAGCGCAGCGCCTGGGCGTGAGATTCATCGACAACGCGATCGTGCGCCAGATCGAGCTGAGCGACACGGCCGCAGAGCACCGCGTGGTCTGCGAATACGGCGGTGCCGAGCACTCGCTCGAAGCGCGCTGGGTGGTCGACGCCTGCGGCCGCGCCGGCCTGCTCAAGCGCAAGCTCGGCCTGGCCGAAACCAACGGCCACGCGGCGCACGCGATCTGGTTCCGCATCAAGGACCGCATCACGATCGACGACTGGACCGGCAACACCGCCTGGCGCGAGCGCTGCGAGCCGCAGGCACGCTGGCTGTCCACCAACCACCTGGTCGGCGCGGGTTACTGGGTCTGGCTGATCCCGCTCGCCTCGGGCTCGCATTCGGTCGGCATCGTCGCCGACCCGCGCATCCACCCGCTCGACACGATGGACACGTTCGAGAAGTCGATGGCGTGGTTCGAGAAATACCAGCCGCGCCTGTTCGACGAGCTCGACGGCAAGCGTGACCTGCTGCAGGACTTCGCTTTCTTCAAGCGTTTTTCCTACGGCTGCAAGCAGGTGTTCTCGGCGAATCGCTGGGCGCTGACCGGCGAAGCCGGTCTGTTCCTCGACCCGTTCTATTCACCCGGCAGCGACTTCATCGCGATCGGCAACACCTACATCACCGAGCTGATCGCGCTCGACCGCAACGGCCAGAAGCTCGGCGCGCACGCGCATGTGTACGACCAGCTGTTCCACTCGTTCTACGAAAGCACGCTGGCGCTCTACACCGACCAGTACCCGCTGTTCGGCGACCCCGAAGTGCTGCCGGTCAAGGTGATCTGGGACTACACCTTCTACTGGGGCGTGCTGTCGCAGTTCTTCTTCCAGAACCGGCTCACCGACCTGGGCGCGCTGTCGAGCCTGAAAGACGAGCTGGCGCAGTGCCAGAAGCTCAACGTGGCGGTGCAGGAGTTCCTGCGCGCCTGGTCCGAGCGCAGCGAAAAGCGCAACCCGGCCGTGATGCTCGACCAGGCCGCGCTGCCGTGGTTCGCCGAGCTCAACCGCAGCCTGAACGACACGCTCGACGACACACAGTTCCGCGAACGCATCCGCGCGTCGACCGTGCAACTGCAGGCGCTGGCGCGCGAAATCGCCCGGCGTGCCTGCGCCGATCACCCGGGGCTGGACGCGAGCGCGATGCTGGCGCTGGCGGGCGACGCGGTCGGCAGCGACGAGCACGCGTCGATGCTGCTGGCCGAGTTCGCCTGACGGCCGGGCGAACCGGCTCAGCGTCATGGTTCGCAACGTTCGAAACGACCAGCGCGCGCTCGGCGTGTTGCCGGCGGCACCGGCACACCGCCACGCCCACCTGATCGAGCAGTCGCACCAGCGCTGCAGCGCCTTCGGGCTGACACGCATCGAGCAGCCCGACTACCGGCCGATGATGCGCAGCGACCTCGGCGTCGCGCGCGAGCGCAACCAGCGCCTCTACGCCCACGCCGCGCCGGTGATGGAAATGCTGTTCGAGCAGATCGCCGGCACCGAAAGCATGATCGTGCTGACCGACGCGCAGGGCACGATCCTGCATTCGCTCGGCGACGACGACTTTCTCGGCCGCGCCGGCAAGGTCGCGCTCACGCCCGGCGTGAACTGGGCCGAGCACTCGAAGGGCACCAACGCCATCGGCACGGCGCTGTTCGAGGCCGCCCCCACGCTCGTGCACGCCGACGAGCACTACATGCACGCCAACCATTTCCTGACCTGCTCGGCCGCGCCGATCTTCGACCCGCGCGGCGACATGCTGGGCGTGCTCGACGTGTCGGGCGACAAACGTTCGTTCCACCAGCACACGATGGGGCTGGTGCGCATGTCGGCACGCATGATCGAGAACCACTGGCTCTGCGACGACCACCGGCAGCGCCTGCGGCTGCACTTCCACAGCCGGGTCGAGTTCATCGGCACCCTGCTCGAAGGCATCGTCATCGTCGGCGAAGACGGCCGCTTTCTCGGCGCCAACCGCAGCGCGCTCGACCAGTTGAACCTGAGCACCGTGTCGCTGCGCGCGCACACGCTGGGCAGCCTGTTCGGCACGAGCGTCGGCGCGCTGGTCGACCACTTCCGCTCGCCGCTGCAGGTGCCGATCCCGCTGCACGTGCCGGGCGGCGCGCGTTTTCACGCCAACGCGCGTGCCAACTGGGCCGAGGTGTCCACACGCAGCGGCAGCGCGGTGCCCGCCGAGCCGGTGCGCCCGGCGGGCACCGCGCCGAGCGGCCTGCAGTTCCTGCGCACCGGCGACCCGCAGATCGAAGCGGTGCTGCAAAAATTGATGCGTGTTCTCGACCGCGACATCCCGGTCCTGCTGCTGGGTGAAAGCGGCACCGGCAAGGAACTGCTGGCACGCGCGATGCACCACGACTCGAACCGCGCCCGGCAGCCCTTCGTGGCGGTCGATTGCGCTGCGATCGACCCGTCGCAGCTCGACGCCGAGCTGTTCGGCGACGCCGATCCCGGCCTGGCCGGCACGCGCCACAAAAGCGCGCCGGGGCGCATCGTCCAGGCCAACGGCGGCACGCTGTTCCTCGACGAAGTGGGCGCCCTGCCGCTGGCCCTGCAGGCGCGCCTGCTGCACGTGCTGCAGCACCGCAGCCTCACGCCCTCGGGCAGCAGGAGCCCGGTGTCGGTCGACATCGCCGTGATCGGCAGCACCCGGCGTGACCTGCGCGGGCTGATCGAACAGGGCCGGTTCCGCGAAGACCTGTGCCAGCGCCTGAGTGGCCTGGCGGTGCGCCTGCCGCCGCTGCGCGAGCGCACCGATCTGGCCGCGCTGACGCAACGGATTCTTGAGCTCGAATGCCCCGGCCGCACGCTCGAGCCCAGCCCGGCCGTGACGGGGCTGTTCCGCGCCTGCGCCTGGCCGGGCAACGTGCGCCAGCTCGCCACCGTGTTGCGCACGGCGGCCGTGCTGGCCGGTGGCGAAACGCAGATCACCGAAGCACATCTGTCCGACAACTTCGCAGAGGCCGCGCAACACGCCGTGCCCGCGCGCGAGCCCACGCTCGAAGAAGCCGAACTCGACATCGTGCGCCAGATGCTCGCGAGCACCGGCGGCAACATTTCGGAAGCCGCCAAACGGCTCGGGGTCAGCCGCAACACGCTGTACCGGAAACTGCGCCGCAGACCGCACGCCCCGGCCTGAACGCGGCAGCGCATGTTCCGAAACGCGACATCGCACGGCACCCCCGCCGCGGCGCCCGAGCCTCAGGGATGCTCCCAGCTTTCTGCGCTGCCGATCCACCGCTAAGGTGCGGCCTGCTCAGACAGCGGCACGGCCCACGCCACGACCCCATGAAAACCAACGCGCTCGCCCTGTCCACCCTGTCGCTCGCCGTGCTGCCGCTGAGCGCCTGGGCTCAAACCAGCACCCAGCTCGCGCCGGTCGTCGTCACGGCCACGCGCATCGACACGCCGCCGTTCGACGTGCCGGCCTCGATCGACCTGATCGGCGGCGACGCCATCCGCAACGGCCGCGCCCAGGTCAACATCTCGGAAAGCCTGGGCGCGGTGCCCGGCCTGCTGGCGCGCGACCGGCAGAACTACGCGCAGGACGTGCAGATCTCGGTGCGGGGCTTCGGCGCACGCGCGAGCTTCGGCATCCGCGGCGTGCGTTTGTATGTCGACGGCATTCCCGCCACGCTGCCCGACGGGCAAGGCCAGATCACGAACGTCGACCTCGGCTCGGCCGACCGCATCGAGGTGCTGCGCGGGCCGTTCTCGGCGCTCTACGGCAACTCGTCGGGCGGCGTGATCCAGGTCTTCAGCGAAGAAGGCAGCGGCCCGCCGACGCTCGGCTTCGGCGTCTCGGGCGGCAGCGACGGCGCCTTGCGCCTGAGCGCGAAGTTCAGCGGCGCGACCGGTGGCTTCGGCTACGTGGCGAGCACGAGCCGTTTCACGACCGATGGTTACCGCGACCACAGCGCTACCGAGCGCACGCTCGGCAACCTCAAGCTCACGCTCGCGCCCGACAACGACAGCAAGTTCACGCTGCTCGCCAACAGCCTGTCGCTGCCGAAGGCACAAGACCCGCTCGGCCTGACCCGCGCGCAGTTCGAAGCCGATCCGCGCAGCGTCGACCCGGTGGCCAAGAACTTCAACACGCGCAAGACCGTCGAGCAGTTGCAGGGCGGGCTGATCTACGAGCGCAAGCTCGACGCCAACCACTCGCTGCGCGCCCTCGTCTACAGCGGCCAGCGCGAGACCGAGCAGTTCCAGGCGATCCCGACCGGCCCGCAGGCCAACCCGCTGCACCCCGGCGGCGTGATTTCGCTCGACCGCAACTACAGCGGCACCGACCTGCGCTGGACGGTCAAGGGCACGCTGGGCGAGGTGCCTTCGTCGCTCGTCGCCGGCCTGGCCTACGACAAGCTCGCCGAACACCGCGTCGGCTACCAGAACTTCGTGGGCACCACGCTCGGCGTGGAAGGCGCGCGCCGGCGCGACGAGAACAACGACGTCTCGAACTTCGACCAGTACCTGCAGGCGGCCTTGCAGCTCACCCCGGCGTTCAGCCTGAACGCCGGCCTGCGCCGCAGCAAGGTCAAGTTCGCCTCGAGCGACAACTACATCGTCGGCACCAACCCCGACGACAGCGGCAGCACCTCGTTCACGGCCACGCTGCCGGTCGTCGGCGTGCTGGTCGCGCTCAGCCCCGAGTGGCGCCTGTACGCCACGGCCGGGCGTGGTTTCGAAACGCCGACGCTGAACGAGCTGGCCTACCGGCCGGGCGGCGCCACCGGCCTGAACTTCGCGTTGCAGTCGGCCCGCAGCAGGAGCATCGAGGCCGGCGTGAAAGCCCGCGTGGCCGGCCTGGGCGAGTTCAGCGCCGCGGTCTTCGACACCGTCACTTCCGGCGAAATCGTCACGCAAAGCAACACCGGCGGCCGCGCCACGTTCCGCAACGCCGGCGCCACCCACCGCACCGGCCTCGAGCTCGGTGGCTCGGCGCGTGTGGCCGGCGACCTGCGCGCGCAAGCAGCCGTGACCTGGCTCAACGCGCGCTACAGCGAAGGCTTCGGCACGGTGCCGGCGGGCAACAAGATTCCCGGCATCGCCGCGCGCTCGGTGTTCGCGGGCCTGGCCTGGGCACCGGCGCAGGGCCTGCGCGGCGGGCTCGAAGCGCGCCACCTGAGCAAGGTCTACGTGAACGACGCCAACAGCGACGCCGCCTCGGGTTACTTCGTCGCCAGCGCCCACATCGGCTACGGCATGCGTCTCGGCGCGTGGGAGTTGAGCAGCTTCGCGCGTGTCGACAACCTGTTCGACCGCCAGCACATCGGCTCGGTGATCGTCAACGAAGGCAACAGCCGCTTCTTCGAGCCGGCGCCGGGCCGCACCTGGACGGCAGGGGTGTCGGCGGCTTACACGTTCTGAACCGTCGATAGCGGCGACTACTGCGCGCCGCGCACCGGGGCGCCGACTGTCCAGCCGCCTGCTCCCATGCATACTCGCCACTGACCCTGGCCACGTAAGCGCCCCGCCGATCGGATGAAAACCGCCCTGCCCTTGCGTTACCGTCTGGCGCTCATCGTGCTGGTGGCGGCGTTGCCACTGATCGCGCTGGTGGTCTTCAACATCGTCAAGCACTCGCGGCTCGAATCGGCACAAGCGGCGGGCGAGGCCCTGCACTCGGCACGCGCCGTGGCCGAACAGACCGCGCAGCGCCTGCAACGCGCGCGCACGGTGCTGGCCTGGATGGCGCAACGCCCGAACCCGAGCCTGCTCGATCAAACGCAGTGCGACGCGGTGTTCGGCGCCTTCGGTGGCCTGTTCCCGGAATACACCAACCTGCTCACGATTCGGCGCGACGCCAGCCGCGCCTGCAGTGCCGTGCGGCCGCCGGCCGGCGTGTCGCTGACCGTCGACCGCTCGCTCTACCTCGACGCCACGCTCGCTTCGGGCCGCTTCACACTCGGCAAGGTCACACGCGGCGTGTTCACGGGGCGCTGGATCCTGTTCGTCGCCCAGCCGCTTCTGGCCGACCCGGCCGGCATGGTGCCGGGGGTGGTGGCCTTGTCGATCGACCTGGCCGGCCTGCGCCTGGTCGACGACACCGACACCCTGCCCGCCGGCGCCACCGCACAGATCGTGGGCGCCGACGGCGTGGTGCTGGCCAGCAGCATCGAGCCGGAAAAACTGATCGGCAGCAAACTGGGCGGCGCGCCCTGGCTGTCGCTGCTGACCGCCGGCCAGACCCGAAGCGGCGTGTCGCGAGACGCGCAGGGCGTGGAGCACATCTACGGCCTGGCGCCGGTGACGGGCACACCGTGGCATGTGGCGGTCGGGTTGCCCACCGAGACGGTGATGGCACCGGTGCGCGAGCGTGCGTTGCTCAGCAGCGTGATCGCGCTGTTCGCGCTGGGCGCGGGCATCACGCTCGCCTTGTGGACGGCGCGGCGCACGGCGCGGCCGATCGAAGCCATCGCCGCCCTCACGCAGCGGGCCACGCGCGCGCCGCAGTTGCTGGCCGGCGACCTGCACGTGCCCGACCTGGCCTCGGCACCGCCCGAACTGCGCGCGCTCGGCCACGACATTCAGGCCATGCTCAGCGCGCGTGACGCGGCCCAGCGCGAGCTGCGTGCCAACGAGCAGAGCCTGTCGATCACACTGAATTCGATCGGCGACGCGGTGATCGCCACCGACCGCGAAGGCCGCGTCACGCGCATGAACGGCACCGCCGAGCGCCTGACCGGCTGGGCCCTGGCCGAGGCCACCGGCCAGCCGCTCACGCAGGTCTTCCACATCGTTCATGCGCTCACGCGCGAGCCGGCCACCGACCCGGTGCAGAAGGTGCTCGAACACGGCCAGGTGGTGGGCCTGGCCAACCACACCGCGCTGCTGGCGCGCGACGGGCACGAGTACCAGATCGCCGACAGCGCCGCGCCGATCCGCAATGCGGCGGGCGAGATCGAAGGCGTGGTGCTGGTGTTCAGCGACGTGACCGAGGCCTACCGCGTGCGCAGCGAGCTCGAACAAAGCCGCGAGCGGTTGCAGACCGTGATCGACAACCTGTCCGAAGGGCTGATCGTGCACAGCAGCGACGGTGCCGTGCTGGAGTGGAACAACGCCGCGTTGCGCCTGTACGGCATCGACCCGCACATCTCGCGGCCGGAGTTCCTGCGCCGCTTCACGCTGTCGACGCTCGACGGCCGCGTGATCGACTTCGCGGCGTGGCCGATCCAGCGCCTGCTGCGCGGCGAGCCGGTGCAGGCGCTGGAGCTGCGCATCCGCCGCACCGACATCGACTGGGACCGCATCTTCGTGTACGGCGGCTCGCAGATCCACGCCCCGGGTGGCCGCACGATCGCGTTTCTCACCGTGAACGACATCACCGAACGCCACCACGCCGCCACGGCGCTGCGTGCCAGCGAAGAGCGCTACCGGCAGATCGTCGAAACCTCGCAAGAAGGCATCTGGCAGATCGATGCCGACAGCAACACCACCTTCGTGAACCCGAAGATGGCGCAGATGCTGGGCTACAGCCCTGCTGAAATGGCCGGCGCACCCCTGCTTTCGTTCATGGACGACGCGGGGCGCGCAGACGCCATGCAGCGCCTCGCCGAACGGCGCGATGGCAACGCAGCGCAGCACGATTTCCGCTTCGTGCGCAAGGACGGCAGCGACCTGTGGGCCCACATCAGCACCAACGCGCTGACCGACGCCGCCGGGCGCTACACCGGCGCGCTCGCGATGGTCGCCGACATCGGCCCGCGCAAGCTCGCCGAACGTGAGCTGGCGCAGCACCGCGACCACCTCGAAGCGCTGGTGCAGGAGCGCACGCGCGAGCTGGCACAAACCAACCTCGCGCTCACCCAGGCGCGCGACCAGGCCGAAGCGGCGAACCGCGCCAAGAGCACCTTCCTGGCCAACATGAGCCACGAGATCCGCACGCCGCTGAACGCGGTGATCGGCCTGACCCACCTGCTGCAGGCCGACACCACCGAGCCCGCGCCCTTGGCCCGGCTCGACAAGGTGAGCGCGGCCGCGCGGCACCTGCTCGGGCTGATCAACGACATCCTCGACCTGTCGAAGATCGAAGCCGGGCAGTTGACGCTGGAGTCGCACGAGTTCGATCTCGCCGAGCTGATCGAACACACGCTGTCGATGCTGCGCGAGCGCGCCACCGCCAAGTCGCTCAAGCTGAGCAGCAGCATCGAGGCCGGCCTGCCCGGGCGGCTGGTGGGTGACCCGCTGCGGCTGGAGCAGATCCTGCTCAACTTCATCGGCAACGCGGTCAAGTTTTCTGACGCGGGTGAAGTGTCGGTGCAGGCGTGCCGCGCCGACACCACCGGCCACGACATCGGCGACACCGAACGGCTGCTCGTGCGCATCGAAGTGAAAGACCAGGGCATCGGCCTGAGCAGCGAGCAGCAGGCGCGTTTGTTCCAGTCTTTTTCTCAGGCCGACGACTCGACCTCGCGCCGCTTCGGCGGCACCGGCCTGGGCCTGGCGATCGCACGCCGGCTGGCGCGGCGCATGGGGGGCGACGTGGGCGTGGTCAGCGAGCCCGGTGCAGGCAGCACCTTCTGGATGACAGCGTTGCTGGAACGGCCCGGCGCCACGACCGCGGGCAGCCCGACCAACTGGTCGGTGCTGCCGGGCGACGACACCTTGCCCAGTTCACCGCTGCTGCAGCTGCAACAAACGCTGGCCCGGCGCTTCGGCGGCGCGCGCGTGCTGCTGGCCGACGACGACCTGGTGAACCAGGAAGTCACGCGCGAGCTGCTGCAGCGCGCCGGCCTCGCGGCCGACGTGGTGGACGACGGCGCGCAGGCTGTCGAACGGGTGCGCGGCGGTGTCTATGCACTGGTGCTGATGGACATGCAGATGCCGCACATGGACGGCCTGGAAGCCACCCGTGCCATCCGGCGCCTGAGCGGCCGGGCCACGCTGCCGATTCTGGCGATGACCGCGAACGCTTTCGACGAAGACCGCGAACGCTGCCTGGCCGCCGGCATGAACGACCACGTGAGCAAGCCGGTGTCACCGCGGCGCTTCTACGCCAGCCTGCTGCACTGGCTGGCGCAGGCGGAGCTTATCCGCCAGGACGATTGAGCCGGGCCGCCACGGCCAGCCGGTGCAGGCCCCGCGCCGCGAGCGCCTCGCCATGCAGTAGCGCCTCGACACCACCGAGCGCCAGCGCACGCCGATAGCGTTGCACCAGCGCCTCACTGCCGATCAGGTGCACCTGTTTCGCGCCGGCGAGCAGGCCGTTCAGTTCGTGGCCGATCAACAGGCCCGACAGGTAGGAAGGCAACTGCGCCGCAGACAACTCGCCGAACAGCCCACGCGTGCGCACGCTGAACAGCTGGCTCAGCAGGCCGCCGGCATCGCGGCTGGTGCGCACACCGAGCTCGAAGGCCGGCGCGTCTTCGGCCGCGCCGGCCGCGTCGTGATCCATCAGCGCACCGAGCAGGCTGTGCTGCTTCAGCACGGCATACAGCTCGCCCGTCATCGCGGTGTGGAAGCCGCCGATGCGGCCGGCGCCGACCGTGGCCCACTTGCTGTGCGTGCCCGGCAGGCACACGGTGTGCGGGCCGGCGCCGGGCAGTTCATCGAACAGACCCAGCAATTGGGTCTCTTCGCCGCGCATCACTTCGGGCGTGCCAGCGGCGGGCCGGTGGCTCAGGCCGGGCGCGATGAAGATGCGCCGGCCCGGCCAGGCCGCAGCGTCCACACCCCGCAGGCCGGCGGCGATCTCTTCGAGCCCGGCCGGGCAGGCCACGTAAGGCACTTCACGCCAGCCGTTGCGGCTGCCGATCATGCCGGCCATCACGATCAGCTCGTCGCTCCACCCGGCAAGCTGCTGCGCCAGCATCGGTTCGAAACGGCCCTGGCAGGCGAGCAGGCCGGCCGCAGCGCTGCGCTGTTCGAGCACCTTGCCCGCTGCGTCGAGCCGGTAGGCGCGAAAGCTGCTCGTGCCCCAGTCGACGGCGATCATGCCGTGGCGTCCCGGTAGGCGGCGACGAAGGCGCGCGCCATCTGCGTGGTGCGGGTCAGGTCCTGATCGGGTTTGTAGAGATCGCTGCCGAGGCCGGCACCGATGCAGCCGGCGCGCAAGTAGTCGGCCAGGTTCGACGGCGTGATGCCACCGACCGCGAACAGCGGCACCGGCGGCAGCACCGCGCGCAACGCTTTCACGTGGGCCGGGCCGTAGGTGGTGGCCGGGAACAGCTTGAGCGCCTGCGCGCCGGCATCGAGCGCGTCGAAGGCTTCGCTGGCGGTCGCAAAACCGGCGGCGACATACAGGCCGCGTTTCACCGCGTGGGCGATGAGCGTGGGCCGGGTGTTCGGTGTGACCACGAGCTGGCCACCGGCGTCTGCCAGCGCGTCGGCCTGATCGGGCCGCAGCACCGTGCCGCCGCCGATCAGTGCCTGCGCGCCGAAGCGTGCCGACACCGCACGAAGGCTGGTCTGCCAGTCGGGCGAATTGAGCGGAATCTCGATCGCGTCGAAGCCGGCTTCGACCAGCGCTTCGGCGTGTGCGAGTGCGTGCTCGGGGCGAATGCCACGCAGGATCGCGATCAGCGGGAGTTGGGTGGGCCAGTTCATGGAGCCGAAGCGTACAGCGGAGCGCCGCAACGCGAGGCGCGGCATGCCACGCTGTTCGTCAAAGCTCGCCGCGCGCGTACTTCTCTTCGAAGCTGCGCTTGGCGCGGATGTAGGCGTTGGCGCAGTCCATCGTGTTCGCGTCGTTGCAGACCGCGGGCTTGCGGTAGAACTTTTCCCAGGCCCTGGCCTTGCGGTCGACGGCCTCGGCCTCGAGGCGCCGCGCTTCTTCTTCGGCCTGCTGCTGGGCGGTGATGGTCTGCAGGCGCTGTGCGTCCTGCTGTTGGGTTTGCGCCTTGCGCGCGGCGTCGCGGCCTTCGGCTTCGGCCTGCAGCTTCTTCGCTTCGGTCTGCGACTGCTGCAACTGGTTGGGCTGGTCGCGCAGCTTGAGTTCGGCGGCCGCCTCGGAACGTGAATGAACGATCCAGCCCAGGCCGGCGAAGGCCAGCGTTGCTGCGGCGAGCAGGCCGAGCGCGATCCGCAGCGGCGTGAAGCGTGGCGGCCGGTCGGCCGCACGCGCACGGCGCGCCTTGGCCTTCAGCTCCTTCTGGTACCACTCGCGGTCTTCGAAACCCATGCTGCACCGTCGCCTCGCGGGCGCCGCAGTTCACATGGATCGATCGTACACGCGCCTTCAGGGCCTGGGCGCGTCGGCCGTGGCGCGCTCGACGAGGTGCTCCACCATGCGCCGCGCCGCGGGTTGCAGCGCTTCGAGCTCCTGGAAGCACACCGCGAAGTTGCGCTGCGCCCAGGCGTCGGTCAGCGGGATGAGCTTGACGCCGAGCATGCTGGCAATCTGACCGCCGACTTCGAGCGGGATCACGCTGATGGCGAGGTTGGCGGCGACCACACGAAACGCGGCGTCGAAGTTCGAAACCACCGCGCGGTACGAGACCGTGCGGCCCGAGCGCGCCGCCGCGCGCTGCAGCATGCTGTGCACGGCGCTCGAAGGCTGCAGCCCCACGTGTTCGTATTCCAGCGTCTGTTCGAAGCGCAGCGACTTCTTCCGTGCCAGCGGATGTTCGGGGTGCACGGCCAGCGCCAGGCGGTCGCGGCGGTAGGGGCGGTGTTGCAGCCCTTCGAGGTTCACGCTGTCCCAGCACACGCCGACCGAGGCCGTGCCTTCACGCAACTGCCGGACCACGTCGCGCGAGAGCCGTTCTTCCACGTCGACCTTGATGTTGCGGTTGAGCGGCTCGCGCATGAACGAAGCGATGTCGTCGAGCAGCGACTCGGCGATCGCCGAGGCCGTGGCCACCAGCCTCACGTGGCCCTTGACGCCGGCGCCGAACCCCGCCGCGTCGGCCACCAGCCGGTCCATCGTGAACAGCATGTTGCGCGCGTGTTCGAGCACCGCCACGCCGGCCGGCGTGGGGTGCACGCCGCGCCGCGAGCGCAGCAGCAGCGGCGTGCCGAGGTCGGCTTCGAGCTGGGCGATGCGCTTGCTGACCGCCGACGGTTCGATGTGCGCCTGCTCGGCGGCGCGCGCCATGTTCTGGTGGTCGCACACGGCCACGAGCAGCCGCAGGGTTTTCAGGTCGATGTCACGCATCGTGTCGATCCTCGTTCGGTTCTGACTTTCCGATCTGGAACTTCAGTGGTTCCGATATACCACTGGATAGTTCACAGGGAAAGTCTAAAGTTGCCCCATCGCCTGCACAGACAGGCTGCACCGGAGACCAGGCATGTCACGCTTTCCTTCCCAGGTCGTCGTTCGCGAGGTCGGTTTGCGCGACGGCCTGCAAAGCATCAAGGCTGTCCTGCCGACCGACTTCAAGAAGGAATGGATCCGCGACGCCTGGCGCGCCGGGCAGCGCGAGATCGAGGTCGGCTCCTTCGTGCCGGCGCACCTGCTGCCACAACTGGCCGACACGGCCGAGCTCGTCGCCTTCGCGAAGGCGCTGCCCGGGCTGCTCGTTTCGGTGCTGGTGCCCAACCTGAAGGGCGCCCAGCGTGCGATCGACGCCGAAGCCGACCTGCTGCTCGTGCCGCTGTCGGCCAGCCACGCCCACAGCCTGGCGAATCTGCGCAAGACGCCCGACGAAGTGGTGGCCGAGGTGGCGCGCATCCGCGCGGCGCGTGATGCCGCGGGTTCGAACACGCTGATCGAAGGGGGCATCGGCACGGCCTTCGGCTGCACGCTGCAAGGTGAAGTGAACCCCGCCGAGGTGCTGCGCTGCATGCAGGCCCTGCTCGACGCCGGCGCCGACCGCGTGAGCATCGCCGACACCGTCGGTTATGCCGGGCCGGCCGCCGTGCGCGACCTGTTCGAGCAAGCCCGGAAGATCGCCGGCGACAGGTTCTGGTGCGGCCACTTCCACGATACGCGCGGCCTCGCGCTGGCCAATGTCTACGCGGCGCTGGAAACCGGCGTCGCGCGCTTCGATGCCACGCTGGCCGGCATCGGCGGCTGCCCGCACGCGCCGGGGGCGAGCGGCAACGCGTCGAGCGAAGACCTCGCCTTCATGTTGCAGAGCATGGGCATCGACACCGGCATCGACATCGAGCGCCTGCTCGCGCTGCGCGCCAGGGTGGCGGGCTGGCTGGCCAGTGAAACCCTGCACGGCGCGCTGTGGCTTTCCGGCCTGCCGAAGACCTTCTCCACCCAATCCACCCACGCGGCAACTTCGGCATGAACAGCATCAACAACAAGACAGGCAACGGCCTTCCGCTCGACGGCATCCGTGTCATCGAGTTCACGCACATGGTCATGGGCCCGACCTGCGGGATGATCCTGGCCGACCTCGGTGCCGAGGTCATCAAGATCGAACCGCCCGGTGGCGACAAGACACGCCAACTGCCCGGCCTGGGCATCGGCTTCTTCCGCTCGTTCAACCGCAACAAGAAGAGCGTCGTGCTCGACATCAACACACCCGAGGGCCACGCCACGGCGCTGGCGCTGATCGGCCAGTGCGACGTGATGCTAGAGAACTTCCGCCCCGGCCTGATGACCTCGCTCGGCCTCGACCACGACACCCTCTCGAAGATCTACCCGCGCCTGATCTGCGTCTCGCACAAGGGCTTTCTGCCCGGCCCGTACGAAAAGCGCCTCGCGCTCGACGAGGTGGTGCAGATGATGGGCGGCCTGTCGTACATGACCGGTCCGAAAGGCCGGCCCTTGCGCGCCGGCACCTCGGTCAACGACATCATGGGCGGCATGTTCGGCGCGATCGGCGTATTGGCCGCGCTGCGCGAGCGCGACAGCACCGACCGTGGCCAGGAAGTGCAGAGCGCGCTGTTCGAGAACTGCGTATTCCTGTCGTCGCAGCACATGCAGCAGTATTCGATGACCGGCGAGCCACCGCCGCCGATGCCTTCGCGCGTGTCGGCCTGGAGTGTCTACGACGTGTTCACGCTCGCCGCCGACGAACAGCTCTTCATCGGGGCCGTGAGCGACAAGCAGTTCGTGACCTTGTGCGGCGTGATCGGCGCGCCCGAGCTGCTGCAGGACCCCAGCTTGTCGACCAACGCGAAGCGCGTGGACGTGCGGCCCGAACTGCTGCGCCGCCTGGGCGAGGTGCTGCGCCACCATCGGGTCGACGAACTCTCGCCCAAGCTCGAAGCCGCCGGCATTCCCTACGCACCGATCGTTCGGCCAGAACAGCTGATCGACGACCCGCACCTGCGCGCCAGCGGCGGGCTGGTGCCGATGCAGACCGACGACGGCGGCACGACCGACGTGGTGCTGCTGCCGCTCACGCTCGGCGGCCGCCGCCCCGGCGTGCGCCAGCCGCTCGCGCGCGTGGGCGAGCACACCGAAGAAGTCCTGAGCCGGCTCACAGGGCGCCAGACGACCTGATCTCTGAAGACCTTCCCTCAAAAAACCAGGAGACAAGATGAACGTTCGCATCAACCGCCGCCGCATGGCCGCACTCGTCGCCGCCGGCTTCGCCACCTTCGCCGCCGGTGGGGCCCACGCGGCCGACAAACCGCCGCTGCGCGTGATCCTGCCGGTGGGCGCCGGCTCGGGCGTCGACACGATCATGCGTGCCGCGCAACCTTCGCTGTCGAAGGCGCTGGGCGGCCAGGTCGTCGTGATCGAGAACCTGCCGGGCGCGGGCGGCACGACCGGAACGGTCGCGCTCGTGAAGGCCGCCCCCGACGGCAACACCATCGCGGTCGTCTCCAACAACCACGCCGTCAACCCGAGCGTGTTCAAGAAGATGCCTTACGACAACCTGGCCGACATCACGCCGATCTCGGTCGTGGGTGCCACGCCCTTCGTGCTGGTCGTGAACCCGGCCAAGGTGCCGGCGAAGAACGCGAAGGATCTGCAGGCCTTCCTGAAGGCCAAGCCCGGCACCTACAACTACGCGTCGAGCGGCAACGGCACGATCATCCACCTCGCCGGCGAGATGTTCATCGACGCGGCCGGGGTCGAGGTGCGCCACATCCCGTACAAGGGCACCGGCCCGATGGTGGCCGACCTGATCGGCGGGCAGGTCGAAATCGGCGTGGTCGCGCTGCCCGCGGTTCAGGGTCATCTGAAAAGCGGCGCGCTGCGCGCAATCGGCGTGATGGGCAAACAGCGTGTGGCCTCGCTGCCCGAGCTGCCGACGATCGCAGAACAGGGCTTTCCGGACGTCGACATCGCCGGCTGGTTCGCGCTGATCGGGCCGGCCAAGATGCCGGCGGCCGACGTCAAGCGTCTGCACGACGCCGTGGTGGCCGCGTTCGCGATGGCCGAAACCAAAGAGGCCATGGCCAAGCAGGAAAACGTCATCAACCCGCTGGCGCCCGAGGCCTCGGCAGCGTTCTTCCGCAGCGAGCAGGAACGTTATGCGCGCCTGGTCAAGAAGGCCAACATCACGCTGGACTGAGCAGCACTTCTTCAGGAGCCCGACCATGGCCGATCTTTTCGACAACCCGATGGGCTTGATGGGCTTCGAGTTCGTCGAGTTCGCCTCGCCCGTGGCGAACACACTGGAGCCGGTGTTCGAGCAGCTCGGCTTCACGCTCGTGGCGCGCCACCGTTCGAAAGACGTGGTGCTGTACCGCCAAGGCGGGATCAACTTCATCGTCAACCGCGAGCCGCGCAGCCCGGCCGGCTACTTCGCCGCCGAACATGGCCCCTCGGCCTGCGGGCTGGCATTCCGGGTCAAGGACTCGCACAAGGCCTACGACCTGGCCCTGTCGCGCGGCGCCCAGCCGGTGGAGATGAACACCGGCCCGATGGAGCTGCGCCTGCCTGCCATCAAGGGCATCGGCGGCGCGCCGCTCTACCTGATCGATCGTTTCGAGGAAGGCAAGGCCATCTACGACATCGACTTCGAGTTCATCGAAGGGGTGGACCATCACCCGATCGGCCACGGCCTGACGCTGATCGACCACTTGACGCACAACGTGTATCGCGGCCGCATGGCGTACTGGGCGAGCTTCTACGAGCGCCTGTTCAACTTCCGCGAGATCCGCTACTTCGACATCAAGGGCGAGTACACCGGGCTCACGTCCAAAGCCATGACCGCCCCCGACGGCAAGATCAGGATCCCGCTGAACGAGGAGTCGTCGCGCGGTGCCGGGCAGATCGAGGAATACCTGATGGCCTTCAACGGCGAAGGCATCCAGCACATCGCGCTCTTCAGCGACGACCTGATCAAGAGCGTGGACAGCCTGCGCAGAGCCGGCGTGCCCTTGATGAAGGCCCCGCCCGCCACCTATTACCGGATGCTCGAAGAACGGCTGCCCGGGCACGGCGAGAACCCGGCCGAGCTGCAGGCGCGTGGCATCCTGCTCGACGGCACGACACAAGGCGGGGCGAACCGGCTGCTGCTGCAGATCTTCTCGGGCACGATGCTCGGGCCGGTGTTCTTCGAGTTCATCCAGCGCAAGGGCGACGACGGCTTCGGCGAAGGCAACTTCAAGGCCTTGTTCGAATCGCTGGAGCGCGACCAGATCGAGCGCGGCGTGCTCGACGTGCCGGCCTGAGGTGCCGATGTGAGCATCGACGCCACCCACGACCCTGCGCTGCGAAGCTGGCTCGCATCGGCCAACGACCCGGCCACCGACTTCCCCATCCAGAACCTGCCCTTCGGCCGCTTCCGCCGCGCCGACGACATGGATTGGCGCATCGGCGTGGCCATCGGCGACCAGGTGCTCGACCTGCGGC
>Ga0073925_1000036_pt1 | contig 44448 bp, 37 predicted proteins | sample GWRWT4_21May14_FD_70952 | JGI IMG/M metagenome (GOLD analysis project Ga0073925, IMG submission 70952) | Sand microcosm microbial communities from a hyporheic zone in Columbia River, Washington, USA - GW-RW T4_21-May-14 | ecosystem: Engineered > Artificial ecosystem > Sand microcosm >...
CCGCACGGCTTCCGCGCGTCGATCGACACCACGAACCCGAGAACACCACCTGCACCACGCCCGGGTGCGGCTGCCAGATGAGCCGCATCGGCGAGGACGTGAGCGAGAAGCTCGACTACACGCCCGGCGTGTTCACGGTGGAACGTCACGTGCGCGGCAAGTGGGCCTGCGCGCAGTGCAAGACACTGGTTCAAGCGCCGGTGCCTGCCGCCGTGATCGACAAGGGCATCCCGACCGCAGGCCTGCTGGCCCAGGTGCTGGTGGCCAAGCATGCCGACCATCTGCCCTTGTACCGGCAGGAAGCGATCTTTGGCCGTGCTGGCTTGGCCATCCCGCGCTCGACGCTGGCGGCCTGGTTGGGCCAGTGCGGTGCGCGACTGCAGCCGCTGGCCGAGGCGATGAGGGCGCAGTTGCTGCAATGCCAGGTGCTGCACGCCGACGAGACGCCTGTTGCGATGCTGGCACCCGGCAAGGGCAAGACGCACCGCGCCTACCTGTGGGCGTACGCGGCGGCCGTGAGCGAGCCCATCAAGGCGGTGGTCTACGACTTCACCGAAGGTCGCTCGGGCGAGAACGCCAGGGCGTTCCTCGGGCATGACCCGGACAAGCGAGAGCGCGACCAGGTTGCCTGGACGGGTCACCTGGTCTGCGACGACTTCAGCGGCTACAAAGCGCTGTTCGCCCTCGGCGTGACGGAGGTGGGCTGCATGGCGCACGCCAGACGCAAGTTCGTCGAGCTGCACGTGGCCAACAAGAGCACGCTGGCCCAGACAGCCATCGAACTGATCGGGCAGTTGTACGGAGTGGAGCGCGACATCCGAGACAAGGATGCCGAACACCGCCTGCAGCAGCGTCGGGCTCGAGCAGCACCCATTGCCCAGGCGCTGCACGACTGGTTCGTCGCGCAGCGCGCCAAGGTTACGAACGGGACCGCCTCCGCCCGCGCGATCGACTACAGCCTGAACCGCTGGGTGGCCCTCACGCGCTACCTGGACGATCCGCGCCTGCCGATCGACAACAACCACGATGAACAGCAGATCCGGCCGTGGGCGACCGGGCGCAAGAACTGGCTGTTCGCCGGCACGCTTGCCGCCGGGAAACGCGCTGCCGCGATCACGAGCTTGATCCAGTCGGCCAAGCTCAATGGCCACGATCCGTACGCCTACCTCAAGGACGTGCTCGAGCGCCTACCCACGCACCGCGCCATCGAGATCGACGCGCTGCTGCCGCATCGCTGGACGCCGGCCACCTCAGGCTGACTGCCGCAGTCTGCCTCGCTGGTCAACCTGTGTTGGCCAGCCGCTTACGCTGCAATTGCTTGAGATGCTCGAGCAGCCTGTCGATGAGCAGCCGGAACGCGCCCGGCAGTTCGATGGACGCATCCTCGATGAGCTCGGGCACGCGCTTGGCGACGTAGGCGATCACCTGCGGCACGATCAGCCCGCACTCCCCAAGCAGTCCGCGGATCTGGTTGGCCTGCGCCGTTCGTGCTCAGGCGAAGCCCTGGCGAACGCGGTGCAGTGCAAGGACTGCCTGCTGTTCGACGTTCTTGATCGGCACGAAGCGCATCGAGGGTCGGGACACGGCCTCGCAGATCGCTTCCGCATCAGCCGCGTCGTTCTTGTTGCTCTTGACGTACGGCTTCACGAATTGCGGTGCCATCAGGCGCGCGGTGTGGCCCATCGACTGCAGCTTGCGCGCCCAGGTGTGCGCTCGAACACGCCTCCATGCCGACCAGGCACGCGGGCAGATTGGCGAAGAACGCAGCAACCTGGTCGCGCCGCAATTGCTTGCGAAGCACGACCTTGCCGTACTCGTTTACACCGTGGACTTGGAACACGTTCTTGGCCAGATCGAGGCCGACTGTCGTAATCTGCATGGTGGACGCTCCTTCCGGTTCGAGTGGTTGCTGACACTTCCACTGTGGCACGTTGATGCCGTCATCGGGTGGGGGCGTCCATCCCATTGCTTACCTCTCATCCCGTCGGCGGCAATCAAGAGGGCCTTGAGACCGCGCTATCGATGGAGGCTCTTTGGTCAAGCTGCTCCGTGGCATGAAGGCGCGGCGCGAGGACCAGAAGGACGACGACGTCGGGACCGACTGAACGCAAGTTGGCGGCCCACTCGGCGCTGGACTGGCCGACACTGTCCGGATTGACGCTTACGGAGGAACTGGAGATCTCGACTTTCTCGGGGCCATAGATCGGGCACAGGGCTAATTGGAAGTCCAGCTGCTGCTGGACAACCCAATGCTCGGAGCGGCGTAACAACTGACCCAATTCTTAAGACAATGGGGCCGGCTCAAGTTTGAAGTGCGACACCGCTCACCCTGTAAGGTGTCGGTCGAATGCAGCCTCACTACTCGCACATCACACCATCTGATCGCATGTCGATCCAAGCCTTGTTGGCAGCCAAGTTCAGTTGCCGGGCGATCGCCCGGCAACTGAACTTTCATCACTCTTCGGTGAGCCGCGAAGTCACCCGCGCCAAGACCTGCGCGAGTGCGTCGGCGGCAAGCTACCGCGCCGGTCGGGCGCAGGCCCGCAGCGTTGCCCGGCGCGCCGCAGCCGGCGTGTCCCGACGCAAGCTCGGCACTGACGTGAAGACCCCGCTTTGGCGCACGGTTGTGGATGGCCTGCGGTGCCACTGGTCGCCCGAGCAGATCGCTGGCAAGCTGCCTCGTATGAACACAGCCGCGACCCTCTCGCCCCCGCACCTTGCTGACAAGCTCTCTGTCTCTCACGAGACGATCTACTGCGCGATCTACGCCATGCCGCGCGGCACGCTGCGCAGCGAGTTGGTGAGCTTGCTGCGCAAGAGCCACAAGGCGCGTCTGCCACGCGCCCGAGGCAGCGCCCGTGCCGGTGGCCTGCCCAACATGACCTCGATCCATCTGCGGCCTCCAGAGGTTGCCGCACGCATCGTTCCGGGACACTGGGAAGGTGACCTCATCAAGGGCGCGATGAACCGTTCCTCGGTGGGCACTCTGGTCGAGCGAACAAGCCGCTACGTCATGCTCGTCAAGCTCGATGGAGGCTGCGCCACGGACATCCTCGACGGCTTCAAACGCCGGCTCAAATCCATCCCTGAGAGCCTGCGCAAAACCATGACCTACGACCAGGGCTCGGAGATGGCGCTGCACGAGACGCTCAGCGCCAAACTGAACATGGACATCTTCTTCTGCGACCCTCACAGCCCCTGGCAGCGCGGCTCCAACGAGAACGCCAATGGCCTCATCCGCGAGTTCCTTCCCAAAGGCATGGACCTGAGCCTCGTCAGCCATCAGCAACTCACCTCCATCGAACACGCCCTCAACCACCGTCCACGCAAAATCCTCGGCTTCGAATCCCCCCACGAGGTCTTCTCAAGACTCTCGTCCAATTTCATCGCGGGTGTCGCGCTTCAAGCTTGAAACCGCCTGGCCAACTCAAACACTACACCGTGCTCCGGTAAACGGTTCACTGTTGGATCGTCGTCCGCTAAGCGCTTCGCTTGGCCTGCGCAAGCGGCTCAGACGGGTCAGCAAGCATGCGATGACCTATTTGATAGCGAGACCCCGACGGCAGATCGAAGATGGAACACGCTGACATCAGATTAGCGATCGCGCGCGACATTCGTCAAGCACCGACCGGCTGCGGCAGCCTAGTCAATTGCAGCGCCGCAGCCCCGGGGTCGATAGCATGGATGGTTTTGGCCCAACTGTGGCGTCATCGTCAGGTCACGCCCGCCCGGATTGGCACCTACGCGACGAACATGCCCTCCACCGGTCGGATCTACGCAGTCGGTTCACTGATTTGTATGCGCAGTGAAAGGGGGCGCATGTCCGTCCAATGGGCGTCAATGTAGCTAAGACAAGACTCGCGAGGGGCACAATGCCCCACCTTGGCCCAACCCATTGGAACGGCCATACCAGCGCTCCAAATTGAGTACTGCTGCTCCTCGTTGATGACAACCTCGTACAAAGGCTGCAACTTTTCTTCGGTCGACAATGACATATAGGATCCTTCCTTCTTGTGAGCTAACTCATGACTGATTCTGTTGTCGCAAGGCTCTCGCCTAGAGTCGATCCCGCTGCCCTTAGGCGCCAATCACGGTGGCATCATCCAACTAGCGCGCAAGGGCTCGCTCTCTTGAAAGCCAAAATCTTACCTCAGCCATTCGCACCGACACGTCTCCACAGGTTACATTGGCAGGCTTCCGAGCAATTGCCTGGAGGTCATTGCCCGAGCAGCGCTCATTCTCAAAAAGGCCTGGGGAACAGGCGGCCGACGCAACCAGTCAGCGACCATGACTGCACAGTCCGCGGCGCTTGAAGCAGTTGTATCAATCGTGAAGTCGTATTCTTTCCCCTTGTGAATGCGGTCGAGCTGGCTGGCCGCTAGCCCAACCTTCCTGTCCCCGCGTCGACGCTCGCGCTCAGCCAACACCGCTGGGCTACACATAACGCCCACAATGAGGACTGGCGATTCGACCAGATCATCAAGGACACATTGCCAAGCGTCTTGATTCGAGAACTCCGTGTCGAAGACTATATTTTGACCATGGCGCGAATACTCCACGAGCGCAGCGTTCATGGCACGACAGAGCGCTGCCATTTTCAGGCTTATTACATCTGACCCTTGTTGCTGCCAATCCCTCCAGTAGTCTGGGGGCTCCATATCACGAAACGAATCCAGTTGTAGGTGGTGATAGGGCTCAGAGAGCAGCGACTGAATCCCGCGAGCAATGGATGTTTTGCCTGAACTAGAGGTTCCATTCAAAATGAGAATAATGCCATCTTTAGGCAATGCCTGTCGCGATTGAAAGGTCATTAAGTTTCGCTCCGCTTATGATGAATCCTTCGGTCGTCTGTGTATATTGCAGCCGGCCGAACATTGACCACTGGTTCCGGGTAAGCAATGACCAGGGACGGAAGGCTGCGTCGAGTGCAGCCGTTTGTGGATAAGTGTAGGTCCCGGCCTGTACCTCGTTGCGTTGATGGTTGCGCGTAGCGGCTTGCCACGCGCGGCGACAGATCGGATGTCATCCTGCGGCGCCTCCGGCTTGCTGCCCTTACGGGCCTTCTCGCGCGACTTGATGCGCTTCGTCGCAACGGCCGTGCCGCGCAAGAACCGGTAGCTCTCGTTACCCGTCTCGATCGGGTTGGCCTGGGCCGTTCGCGCCCTCACGAAACCCTGACGGACTCGGTGCAGTGAGAGCACCGACTGTTGCTCGACGTTCTTGGTCGGCACGAAGCGCATCGACGGCCGGGCCACCGCCTCGCAGATCGCCTCAGCATCCGCGGCATCGTTCTTGTTGCTCTTGACGTGCGGCTTGACGAACTGAGGGGCCATCAGCCGTACCGTGTGACCCAACGCCTGCAGCTTGCGCGCCCAATGATGAGCGCTGGCGCAGGCCTCGATGCCAACAAGGCAGGCCGGCAGGTTGGCGAAGAAGGGAGCGACCTGGTCGCGACGCAGCTGCTTGCGCAGCACCGCCTTGCCACGCTCGTTGACACCATGAACCTGGAATACGTTCTTGGCCAGATCAAGGCCGATCGTCGCAATCTCCATGGCGGACGCTTCTTCCGGATCGAGTGGTTGCTGACGCTTCCACCGTGGCACTTCGATGCCGTCTACGGGTGGGGGCGTCCATCCCATTGCTTACCGTGCTCGAGCATCTCGGCCACGCTGAACTGTCCGTGTTCGGAGTGTCGAACCTCGGCCCACAGCGCTCGGCACCGGTCTGCGATCCAGGCGTTGAGTTCGACGAACGAGACGAAGCGCTGCTTGGCCGCGTCGACCCAGATGCGCCGTCGGCTGTCCTGCACATTCTTCTCGACGACTCCCTTCTCCCGGCCGCTGGCGACGTCGCAGACGTCGGCGTCGAACAGGTAATGCACGCACATCACCGCGAAGCGCGCGTTGACAACGCGGCCCTTGCCCCTCTTAACATTGTCGACGACGTCTTCTTTTTGTCGTAGATGTCCCGCCGGGGTACGCCGCCGAGTGCGGTGAAGCTGCGCGTGTGCGCGTCGAACAGCTTCTCGTGGCCCTGGCTCGGGTACGCCACCAGCCAGAAAGCGCGGCTCGCGCGCAACTTCACATGCGAGACCTGCAGTCGGTAGTAAATGCCACCGACCACTGACCACCAAGCCTTCTTCGCTCCGTCGAACTGGATCGCTTCGCCGTGTTCGAAGGCGAGTGGCACGAAGGCGTGCGCGCTGATGAGCTTGCCCTGAGTGGCTCGCCACGCGCGAATGAAGTTGGCCAGCTGCGTAGGCCTCCGCCATAGCCTTCGGCTGTGAATGGAGCGTGCACGCGCGTGCAGTGGCCGTTCGTGCTTCGCTTGCCGCGCATCGGCCTGCAGCGCCTGCGGCAGCGACTCAACGAACGGCGTGAGTTTGGTCGGCACATCGCGCCGCCGGTACTTCGGCTCGGCCCTTGCCGTCGCGCATTCGCATCAGAAGTTGGCAGGGTAGGTCGTTCACCCTGGTCAATGCTCGGCCGAAATCATCCTCACTTGCTGGTCATTTTTCGGCTGGCGCTAACAATGTTGCCGCCCATCTGCCGCGCTTCATCGACGAGGTCTACAACGCCAAGCGTCTTCACTCAGTACTCGGATATCTGCCACGCAACTCGCTCAGCAGGCGGCTTAGATCTAATGACCCCTCTGGCCTAGCTTCAGGGGTTCACTCCAGTGGTGGCTCAGATTTGCATCGGCGCCGACATCCAGGAGCTTCGCGTCCTTCTTCACAAACGCGCTAATGATCGAATGGAGGCTGCGTATCGACTTTCCGGCATTCCCTTTGAGGATGTTCGCGACGCCGAGCTATCGCCACCAACGAGTCAACTCCAGCCACGCACGATTCAAGAAGCCTATCTGGAGCTCAGTTGCCGGCATGCCTGCATCTTGAGTTGGCCGCGAAGTCACGTCCTTGGCCATGTTTATTGCGGCGATGTGTCGCTGTTTGTCGATCCGATCCCGCAGTTGAACACGCGCGATTTCCGCCTCTTTCATCGCCCCGGCCCAGACGACTTGATTGCGCCGGATCCAGTAGTGGGAGCGACAGGCGAAGTTCCAGTTGCCGATGGATGGATGCAGACTCACATGCTCGCCGTCAACGCGCAATGACCAGTCGGCTGGACTCAAGGGGGTGATCACCTCCTCCCCGCACCCGCAGCAGCACTTATGGGAGACGGTCTTATAACGTTCGCTGATGTAAAGCACGCCGTCGTCAAGTCGCTCGGGGACGAACTCGACGAACTCGGGCCGGATCGAGCTCGACTTCACAGCGCCGCCATCGTCACCGCTGTCATCTCATCGCGCGTCAGCGACTGCGAATTGACCGAGAACGTGCCGTTGTGGGCCTGGAAGTCATCTTGGTAGAAGCCGAAGTGCTGCTTCCACTTCATGACCGCGAGCTGGGCGTTAAGTGCGTTCATGTCGGCCACCTGAATGTTCTGCCTGTAGATGACATCGTCTTCATCGTCGTCGACGGGAACATATCGTCCCAGATGATCGGCCTTGGTCGGGGTACTCAATGTGAAGCGGCACGTGCCGACGAGCTTCAGCGTGTCCTTGACCATCTCAATGCTCATCCCGACGTCGACGAACGGCGTGCCCTGGGCTTGAAGGTGACGGCAGAGCATCGCCCTGACCTTGCCGCGGTCCACGCACACAAACACGAAGTCGAACCCCAAGAGATCCGCGAGATTGGACTCGTTCAGGTAGTACGGGTGGCATGCGATGCCACGACGCATCGGGTCGTACCGTTGGCGGAAGTACTCCACCTTTGGCATGCGTTGCTCGAGTTCCGCCAGGGTCGCCGCGCCCGGTGACCGGAATGCGTTGTGCTGAAGAAACTCGTCGCCGTCAAAGAGATGGATTTCGGCGACGGGCGTCTTTGCGACCTGATCCAGGACGTATGAGCCGGTACCGCCGAGGCCAATGATGGCAACCTTGCCCAGCGCCATGCGGGCTGAGGTGATCATGATTTCCGATCGAGCCGATGCCGTGTCTGCGTATCGAAAGACAGACTGATCATCCTCGGTACTGATGACCCGACCTGTTCGCGCGTCAGCAGTTGGATCGATCGCCTTCGCCTGGGCCTGAATGATCGTGATGTAGTGAACCACCTTCGAATAGTGGTCAGGAAAGGCAGTCACGCCGTCTGGCTTGTTGGAGAAGCGATGCTGGATCGGGCACCCTTTGAACAGGTCCTGGCGGTTGTGCTCGTTCTCGATCTGGGTGATCGGCGCACCGCTCGCGAAGCACGGGTACTCCCCCGACCACCACACTTGGTGGTTGTCGGGCGGCAGCACCGTGCCCGCGTTCTCGATGAAGGTGCAGACCATCGCCGAACGCTTGACCGCGCGTTCGCCGGTGACGTACGGGATCGAGTGGACCAGCAGATGTTGCTGGCGTACCTCGATCTCGTAACCCTCGTCGACGAGGCGCTGGAGGCCTGAGTCAGGACCGGTTGGTCTTGCCGACATTGAAGCTCATCTCATCCTTGACCGTGACGTCCTGGCCCGGCGCCAGTGTGCCGTCTCGACCGTGCGGGTTGGCGTACGACACCGTGTACAGGACATCGAAGGGTCCTTCCGGGAACGCGAGCCGGACGACTTCGTCGTACGAAATCTTTTGGCCTGTGAAGGTGCGGGGTCGGCCGTTGACCACGATGTCGTGGGTCTTCGCGTGACCGGGTGCCTCGGTTGTTTGTTCGTTCATCATGTCTTGGCTCCTGCCCGAGCCGGACCGCCTGGTCCAGGTGCGGGACAAAAACGGGTCGGGCGCACCGCGCCACCCGACCCACACGCCGATCAGCGATTGCTGTCGGGCGTCGTTTTCACCGGCTTCCAGGTGTTGCCCGGTTGCGTGGTGGGCGGTAGCGGCCGGTTGTCTGGCACCGTGGTGTAGTTCGGGCGCGAACCACCACGAGGGCCAACTTCCTGGAAGATGCCGCCTTGTTTCCCGGTGTTGGTCCCGGGCGTCTTCGTTGCTGCCATAGGTTCTCCTTTGAGAAGCAGCTGAGCTCCGGGACATCGAAAACCCGCATTTGCGAGCCAGACCAACATGACGTATGGTCCGGCCTGCGATTCGCTGGCGAGTCGACAGGTCACGCCGGAGCAACCGGCCCCCTGTCAGAGCCACCCCTGGACTGGACCTCCTGGGGTGGCTCTTTTCATTTCTGGGTGCACACGGTGGGTCGACTTCCCCTTGGAGCTACCGCAACACCGCTGCGTCGGAACGATCATGCGGCAAAACGGGAAAGAAAACAAGTAACGCGGGAAAAATGCCTTGCATGTGGGATGCATGAGCTCAATAATGATCCTAACACACCAAAAAAGAGGATCATGGAACACTTCTCCATCGTGCACACAATCTGCCGATTGGCCATGGCCAACCCCAGCGAAGCGCTCAAGCACCAGGTCGAACGGCTTGCGCAGGCGCTCAACGAAGGCGGCGATGAAAAGGACGCACAGTCGCTCAAGGCGCTGATGCTCCGCGCGGACCGGTCGCAAGAGATGGTGCCCAGGCGCTTGGTGCCCTCGCGCGCTAGCGTCTCGCTGCCGGGAGAGACCTTGCTGCCCAGCACGACGCTGCCGGCCGACAGGGAGTCCGGAGTGCGCTTGGTGGAAGTGGCGTTCCCAGAAGCTTCAACGCTGCAGCGACCCTTCCTTCCACCCCACCTCGACCGGGCGGTACAGATGCTTCTGGACGAGTGGAAGAGTGCAGCCGAGTTGCGTGCCGTCGACACCGAACCGTCCATGTCCGTCTTGCTGACCGGCGCACCGGGAACCGGCAAGACGACACTGGCGCTGTGGATGTCCGCTCAGATCGGGCTGCCGGTTGTGATCGCACGCGTCGACGCGATGATGTCCTCGTTCCTGGGCACCACGTCTCGGAACATCGCACAGGTGTTTTCGTTCGCGAACCGATTTCGCTGCGTACTCTTGCTCGACGAACTGGACTCGCTGGCCAAGGTTCGTGACGACCCCAACGAAGTTGGAGAAATCAAGCGCGTGGTCAATGCGCTGCTGCAAAACATGGACTCGCGCAGTGTCATCGGCGTGACTCTGGGCATCACCAATCACCCCCAACTGCTTGACCCCGCCGTGTGGCGCCGCTTCGCCGTCCAAGTCGAGATTCCCATGCCCGTACTCGAAGCGCGAGAGGCCATCGTGCGCCGCGTCGCTGCTCCGCTGGAGGTGTCCGACTCTTTGGTGGCTCTGATTGCGGCACTGCTCGATGGCAGCGCCGGTTCTGAAGTGCGCTCGATCGTGACGCTGTTCAAGAAGCGCACCGTCATGCAGCCGCCACCGGCCTCGCCGATCGAGGCGCTGCGCGAGATTGCATCGCTCAACAGCGGAAGGCTGTCACCTGAAGTGAAGTCGATCCTGCGCAAGGATGACCCGGAGGTCGCACGATGGATTCGCAAGACCTTGGGAAATAGGATTAATTTGCACGAGCTTGGAGCGCTGTTCGAAAAGAGCAAGTCCACCGTCGCGCGGTGGCTTGAAGAACAAGAAGCGAGGTCCTGATGGAAACGAACTACAGCCCCATCCAGGTCGTCTTGGATGTGCGCCGCTTCCAAGACGAGCGAGTCCGGCCGCCGGGGGCGAGTACCAAGGACTTCTTTGTGGGTGACGACAAAGCGTTCGTTGCACATCGCCAGCGCATTCACAACGAGCTCGCTTCGGTGGGCAGTCGCCTCGTGGCCAGTACATCCGGCGGCATCGGATTCATTCGCGTTCGGATGCGTGAAGAGGCGCTGGCCAAGTCCCATCGGCCGATCGATCGACTCTTCAATCCGCATTTCACCCCGACGGTTGGCTCCGGTGGCCTGGGAGAAATCATCGTGCAGGTGTCGCCCTACACGATAGATCGTGCGATCTCGGAAGTGTCGAGGGCGGAGGGCACGCTGGCCTTCAAGCCCAAGAAAGACAACCCCGACAAGCTGGTTCCAGCGCCCAGCAAGTGGCGATCCGAGGTGGGCGCAATCGAGTCACTGGACCTCTGGGCGCCAACCGATCGTCGAACCTTCAGCGCCAAGTCCGCAGTGGGCTGGTTCACCGAACACGCGGTGCCACGTGCGTACCGGATCGACCTGTTCGAGGCGCAGCGTCCCACCATGCGACCCGCACAGGCCGAGTTCGATGCAACGGGCCATCTGATCGAGGCACTCCAAACCACCCTGGACGAAGAGTTGACATGCGGCTACGTGGCGACCATTCATCGACCTGACGCGCGCTCCATGCCGCGCATGTACTTGTGGTTGGTCGCGAATCCCAAGTCTCGATTTATCGTGTCATCCAAGCATCTCCCGCGCGCACTCGAGATGGCCGGTGAACCTACTTTGGATGTCGCGCACCATCAACACCTGCTGGATGTGCTGGACAAGCAGCCCGCCGTGCGGCGCGTCAGTCTGCCAGCCAGTCTCGAACCGCAGGCCACGGCCGCCGGTGCCGCCACTGACTCCAGCGTGCCGCACGTTTTCAGCCTGCCTCAGGCCGAGGCGTCCTACCCGGTCGTCGGCGTCATCGATGGTGGCATCGGCGTGTTGCCTTCGCAGTGGCGCGTGCATACGGCGGACATCGTGGCAGCAAGCCACGCCGAACCAGGCCACGGCACCGAAATCGGATCGCTGCTGGTGGATGGCCAGTCTTTGAATGGGCCCGACGTTTGTCCCGAGCCGGACGGCTGCTGGCTCGTCGATCTGGCATTGATACCGAAGCAACATAAGTTCGACGACTACTACCTCTCGGACATGGACTTGGTGCTCCAGATCGAGCGCGAAGTCATCGAGGCAAAGGTCAAGACGCGCGCGCGCGTGTTCAGCTTAAGCCACAACGTCGAAGATCCGCCAGGAGGCAACCCGACCTACACGGAGTTGTCCCAAGGACTCGATCGCATCGCCCGTGAGCAGGATGTGGTGTTCGTGATCTCGGCGGGCAACACGCTGCCGGGCCGAGGACGGCGCGAGTGGACCAATAACCAAGTTGCCGTACTGACCAACCTGGCCGCCGCGAACGACGATCGGATCACGGCACCGGCGGATTCGGTTCTGAGTGTTGCCGTGGGCGCATTGAACCCGCCCGGTGCCGCCGCTTCGGTCATCGTTGACGCGCCGGCTCGATATTCGAGACGCGGTCCAGGCTACAAGCAGCTCGTCAAGCCTGATGTCTCCCACTATGGCGGCGCATGCGCAACGTCATCGTCTCAAACTGGACTGAAGACCGTGGGACTGTCCGGGCTCGCTAGCTTTGTTGCGGGCACGAGCTATTCGACGCCGCTCGTGGCGAAGTCCGTGGCGCGCTATGACCAACTGACTTTAGGCGCGCTGCCGAGAGAAGCATTGGTCGCGTTGCTGATTCACAGTGCGCGCATGCCTTCTTGTATGAATGGCTACAGCAAGAGCCAGATCGCCCGCAACCTCGTCGGCTTCGGCCGTCCCGTAAGTGCCCAGCAACTGATCGACGGATCGCCCTATGCGGCAACGCTGCTGTTCCACGACCGGATCATGCCGCGCAAGGACCTCTTCTTCGGATTCGATTGGCCTCAATGCCTGACCTCGGATGGCAAGTGTCGCGGTGAGGCCCTCTTGACGCTCGTCTACGCGCCGCCGATATCGGACGCCTTTGAAAGCGAACTCGTTCGTGTGAACTTGGAAGCGACGCTGCAGCAACTCGATCCCACTAAGGCCAAGTACGAGAAGCAGGGGACGGACACGTTCGCGGGTCCGGATGCAGCGATGGGCGGCGCCATGGAGCGTGAACTCATCGAAGACGGCTTGAAGTGGGGTATCGTCAAGCAGGTCAGGTTCGCCCCGACGCGCTCCGTCGGCAAGTCCTCCGACTGGCGGATCTGGCTCAAGTACCTGCTCCGCTCGGGCGAGCTGTTTCCGGAGGAGGGCATTCCCTTCTCGATGATCCTGACCATCTCGGATCCGAAGGAGGCAGCCCCTGTCTATCAGGACATGAAGATCGGGCTGACCAGTCGCCAGGTCCTGACCAGCGACATCCGCCAGCCGGCCGGTCGCGTGCTCGTGCAGAAGTAGAGCCGCAGACAGTCGGCATCGTGCTTGTTGCAACAGGTCCCTGGGGCATCCCCTAGCCGGGTGGCGTTTGCTAGCCTACGTTGCCATGCCCCGACAACGCGTACGCAGACATCTCTCCACGCAGCAGGTATTCGCGCCTCGGGCTCGCGGTCGGCGGCATGCTGCAACCAGGATTTCGCGGCTGCGTTCCGATGGAACTGCTCAACCACGCAACGTGCCAGTCGAGCCGACGGTGGGTGCGCGCATCTGTCAGATCAGGTTGTTCGATGTGGGTGCCGACTCGAACTACCATGCAGAGAACGGCGATCGGAAGTACTTTGGTCGAGTTCGACTGTCGGTTTCCAAGGCCTCGCGCGACGCCAAAATGCGCCGACATCGCCTTGTAGCGTCTGGCATCATCAGCGTTTGCCATTGCACGGGAGTCGGTGGTGGGAGATTCTGTTCCAATGTACCCGAAGGCGGCGCGAGGCGAAGCCCCAAGGTGGTTGAAGACCCGGTATGACGTGGGGCGAGAGTTCCGAGTAGACCCACGCATTCACCCGGGCCAGTACCTTTACCGGTACATGGCTACCGATATCGCATACAAGACCCTCGGCAAACGAAATATCTGGCTTGCGGACCCAAAGACGTGGGAAGACCCGCACGAAGAATGGTGGTGCATGCAGCTCTTCACCGACCGCGGCCACCTGCCCAACAACCAAGCCTTCGGAAGCTGCTGGACTATGCGCTGGCGCGACGAGCCTTTCTGGCGCTTGCAGTCGCGAGCCGGGAACGGCCTTCCCGCTGTGCGAGTCCGTGTGAAGGCAAGAGTGTTGGCAGATTGGTTCCGTGCGACTGCGCGCTCGCACCCGACCAAGACCAAGGGTTTCGTCGGCAAGGTCAGCTATTGCCCCATCGACCAACTTGGCGAGGCAGCTGGGAAGTTGTCGCGGGTTCAAGAGAAGCGTGTTGCCCGTGTTGGGGCCGAAGCTCTGTTGATGAAGCGACTTGCATTCGAGTTCGAGAACGAGGTGCGCCTTCTCTGGATCGATAAGGCGAAGGCGGGCTCGCCGAAAGGATTCGGCCTGGCCTTTGATCCGAACCAGCTGTTCGATCAGATCATGATCGGCCCGTCGAAGTCGCCGGCAGCCGTGAAAGAGGTCCGACGGGAGTTGGTCGCCATGAAGATCGAGGACCGCCTCATTACCGAGTCGAAGGTCTGGGCGCCGCCGGCAGTTCAGGCGGCGATCGAGCGGCGAGAGCTTCAGATCAACGCGCAATCTTCGATTCAGGAAGACCGAGGTCGGGTTGCTGATGGCAATTTCAAGGACCTGTGGGCCGGCTGGTAGCGTTGACCGCTCCTGAAGTACAAGCGCTGTCACTGTCGCAAATGGTCGCTCGCAACATCGCGCCATCCATGCTCACCGCACTTCACCCCGAACTCCTCGCAGAGATACAAGGCTTTCCAGCCGGGCTCTGCGCCTTGCGCGCGCCATCTCCGAGTGATCGGCCGATCCTTGTGGTGAAGACGTTGAAGGAGGGAATTCTCGCCGCTCGCCTCAATCGAAATGTCAAGATCTACCTGCCGTCACTCAGCACCGGCGCGGTGGTCGCGGGCCTCGTGACGGCCTTCTTCGATGATGTGGACGAACCGCTCGTGCTGCGGTCGCCGCTTTTCGACGAGGAGCAAAGCCGCCTGTTGCTCGCACACCTTCAGCAGGCGGCGCTGGACGTCCACTTCTTCGACGAACACACCCGCGAACTGCTCGCGTTTCGGTGCGCAGTCGCGATCCCATCGATCACGGGGAAGCGCCTGAAGGAGGTGCCGCTGGAAGCGTTCTCGTATCCGGCGGCAGCGGAAAACTTGGATCTGATGCAGGAGTGGTTCGGGCTACGCAGCGCCAAGGATGACGCAGAGGCGATCACGCTCGCGTTCGAGGAATCGCTCATGCCCGAAGACGTCTATTTGATGGATCTGATCCCGGAAAACAACGCCTTCATCGGGGCGAGGGCATTCAGCACCTCGCATCTCGTGCGCGATGAGCCTGGTCCACTGCAGGAGCACGACATCGCGCTCTCGCTGAATCGCGTGTTCCCCGCGAGTCAGATCTACAAGAGTCCATTGCGAATCAAGGATCGCGAGGAAATCTCTGATCTGCTTGTCATATCGAACTCGAGCTTGCTTTTTGTCCAGGCCAAGGACAGCCCGAACACCGAAGGCGTGCTGCGCAACTCCATCGACCGAAAGAGGGCCACGGCCAGGAAAAGCCTGACGAAGGCGCTTGGCCAGACCCGCGGCACGGTACGGTACGCTAAGTCCGCAGAGCCAATGGCCTTCTTCGTTGGGACGAGTCGGGTCGAGGTCGCGATCGCGCATCTGCCGTGGCGGGCACTGATCGTCGTCAAGGAGCTCTTCGATACCGACCGAGCGGCTTACAGCTCCGCCATGCTGCAACTCGGCAGGGAGGTGGGGCTACCGTGCGTTGTACTCGACTATGGCGAGTTCAACATGTACACATCCAATCTTCGCAACGAGCAAGAGTTCGTTGCGGCGCTGGATCGAGCCGGCCGCGAAGGGGAGCGCACTGGGATCGTTCCGCGACTTCGCTTCGGTCCTCACGGCGCGTTCTAGCTGCCGGACGACGGGCCGTGTACTTCGGCAGCATCTTGGCCTTCCAGCTCGATGGGCGTTCAGGGCTGCCGAGAGAGGGACCTCAGCAGCATGCATATTGAGACGCACATGTTGCGAAAAGTGCGATCTCGATCGATGGCATCGTCGGCGATGCCGTGCTCGACAACATGAATGTCGACTAGCACGAACGCAAAGGCGTAGATCATCTGGTTCTCATCCAGTCTCACCGAGTCGAGGTAGTCTCGTCTTGACAACAGGGGATGCTGGTCAGCTCGATGGCATTCCAATCCGAGCGTCGGTACGCGCCAGTTGCCGCAGAGTATGTCGTCATACTCTGCGGCAAATTCGCGAGTGCATCGTGTCGAAGCGGTCGTATGCCCAAGCCCTGCGGCGCGCCCCGGACAGCCCGGTCAGCGAATAGCGGGCAAGCTTAGGCACTTTCATTTCTGTTCAAAGGAAAGTCCGTCCAGCCAAAGACGCGCCCCAGGACTTTCATCATTGGATACCTCAGTTCCCGGACACATTTGCGCGCTCGCCTCCCGAAGTGACTTTCATTTCTGTTCTGCCGAAACAGGAATCGGGCCGCTTCGACCTGCCGATCGCGCTCGGCATCCTCGCCGCCAGCGGCCAGGTCGACGCGGCGCGGCTCGACGGTTTCGAGTTCGCCGGCGAGTTGTCGTTGGCCGGCGATCTGCGCCCGGTGCGCGGCGCGCTGGCGATGGCGCTGGCACTGCGGCGTGGTGGTGGCAAACAGCGCGCGCTCGTGCTGCCGCTGGCCAGCGCGCAGGAAGCGGCGCTGGTCGACGGCCTGACGATCCACGGCGCGGCGCACCTGCTCGACGTGATCCGCGCGATGCTGCCGGGCGACGCCGCCCTGACCACGCCCTTGCCACTGGCCACCGCCGCGGCGCCGGTGCGACCGGCGGCCCTGCCCGACCTGCGCGACGTGAAAGGCCAGTCCGGCGCCAAGCGCGCGCTCGAGATCGCGGCCACCGGCGGCCACAGCGTGTTGATGATGGGCCCGCCCGGCACCGGCAAGTCGATGCTCGCGCAACGCTTCGCCGGGCTGCTGCCGCCGCTGGCGCCCGACGACGCGCTCGAGTCGGCCGCGGTGCTCAGCCTGACCGGCGGCTTCGCGCCCGAGCGCTGGGGCCAGCGGGTGCTGCGCGCGCCGCACCACACCGCGTCGTCGGTGGCCCTGGTCGGCGGCGGTTCACCGCCGCGGCCGGGTGAAATCTCGCTCGCGCACCACGGCGTGTTGTTCCTCGACGAGTTCCCGGAATTCCAGCGTGCCGCGCTCGAAGCACTGCGTGAGCCGCTGGAGACCGGCCGCATCGTGATCTCGCGCGCGGCCCGCCAGGCCGAGTTCCCGGCGCGCTTTCAGCTGATCGCCGCGATGAACCCCTGCCCATGCGGCCACCTCGGCAGCCCGCTGCGCGCCTGCCGCTGCACACCCGATGTGGTGGCACGGTATCAAGGGCGGATCAGCGGCCCGCTGCTCGACCGCATCGACGTGCAGGTCGAGGTGCCCGCGGTGCCGGCCGAGGCGCTGGCCGCAGCGGTCGACGGCGAAAGCAGCGCTGTCATCGCGCAGCGCGTGGCGGCCGGGCGCGCGCTTGCGCTGGCGCGGCAAGGCAGTTTGAACTCGGCACTTTCAGGCGACGCGCTCGACCTGCACTGCGCGCTCGACGCTGCCGCCTCGAAGTTCCTGCAGGCCGCGGCGGCGCGCCTGGGCTGGTCGGCACGCGGTTTTCACCGCGTGCTGCGCGTCGCGCGGACGATTGCCGACCTGAGCGGCGGCAACGTGATCACCACCGCGCACCTGGCCGAAGCGATCCAGTACCGCCGGGTGTTGACGGTCCAGTAGCAGTACGCCTCAAGCCGCCTTCATGAACCCGAGGTCGCGCGTGAAGTTCGGCAGGTTCGGGAACACGAGGTCGAGTTCCGACGGCGTGGCACCGAACCACTTGCCGAGCGTGGCACCCAGCGTGTCGACCGAGGTCACCGGCAGGAAGGCGTTGTTGGCCGAGTTCTCGAGGTTCAGGCCGTACTGCGGGAACTTGCCGTAGATCTCGCCACCGTTGACGGCGCCGCCCATCACGAAGTGGTGCGAGCCCCAGCCGTGGTCGGTGCCGTCGCCGTTGCTGGTGAGCGTGCGGCCGAAGTCGGATGCGGTGAAGAGCGTGACCTGGTTGCGCATGTCCACACCACCCAATGTGGCCAGCGTGGTGTCGAAGTAGCCGAGCGCGTGCGAGATGCGCGCCAGCAGGTCGGCCTGGTTCATGTTCTGACCGTCGTGCGTGTCGAAGCCGCCCATCGAGACGAAGAACACCTGGCGTTTGGCGCCCAGGCCGTTGCGCGCGCCGATGATGCGCGCCACGGTCTGCAGCTGCGTGGCCAGGCCGTTGGCCACGGTGTTGCCGGTGGAAGGCTGCACGTATTGCAGGGCCGCGCCGCCGGCCACGATCGACGCGTTGAACGCGGTCTGGAACGAGGCCTGCGCATCGACCGAGCGTTTCACGATCGCGCCGTGCTCCTTCGCGAACAGGTGCTGGTTGTCGGCCGTGATGATGCCGCGCAAGGTGGCCGCCGCGGTGGTCGAGCCGAACAGGTTGCCGGTGATGCCGTTGATCGCCACCGCGCCACCGCCACCCACCTGGTACTGGAAGGTCGTGTTGCCGGCCGAGAACACGGCGTTGCCCGACACCGAGATGCTGGTGAACACGGTGTTGGTGTTGCCGCTGGCGACCAGGTCACCGAGCTTGCCACCCCAGCCGATCTTCACGCCTTCGGGGCCGAGCGCCTGCCAGGTCGACTGCTGGTCGTTGTGCGAACCGAGCGCACGCGGGCGCGGCTTCACGTTGGCCACGTACTCGGCGCGCGTGAGCGGCTGCACCAGCGGGCCGGCGTTGGCCAGGATCGCCAGCCGGCTGGCACTGAACAGCGTCGCCACTTCGCTCATGCTCGGGTGCAGCGCGTAGGTGAAGGCCGCGTTCTCGGGCGAAGCGATGAACTTCGGCAGGATCGGCGTCACGCCGCCGAGCCGGCCCGGTGACCCGAGCGCGTTGGCGGCGTTGACCGGCGTGCCCGGCGCCTTCAGCGCGATCGGGTCGGGTGCGACCGAGCGCATGCGTGTGTACTCGTTGAACGAGAGCGCGTCGGTGCGCAGCACCATGTGCGAGGAGTCGTTGCCGCCGTAGAGGAACAGGCAGACGATCGCCTTGTAGTCGGTCGTCGTCTGCGCGACGGCCGTGCCCAGGCTGGCCAGGTTGAGTGCGAAGGGTGCCGCGGCCGTGCCGACCGAGCCCGACACGACCGACGCCTTGCGCAGAAATTCGCGGCGGGATGCGTTGCCAAAAGTCATGGTGGAGCTCCGTGTCATTTCTGGATCAGGTAATCGGGCGACGACATCGAGAGGTACACCGCGAGGTAGACCCGGTCGAGCTTGGCGTTGTTGATCGCGGTCAGATTGGTCGGCGTGGGCGCCGGCGCGCTGGCGCCCGACGCGGGCGGCGTCGGCGTGGGGTAGACCGCCGCCGGGATCGCGCGGCTCGTCACCGCGGCGGTGAGCTGCGTGCGCAAGGCATCGCTCATCTGGCCCGAGAACAACAGCAGGTTCAGGCGGTCGAGCAGCGCCGAAGGCGTTTCGGCCAAGGCCAGCTCGGCCACGTAGTCCTGGCGCAGGTCACGCGTGGTGTTCACCGTGATCCAGCCGCGGATGTAGTTCATGTAGCCCGCCACCGACACGTCGTGCGTGATCTGCAGTTCCGGCACGACCAGGCCGGCGGCGGTGATCGCCTGGCTCGTCGGCACGTAGCCGGGGCGGAAGAAGTTGAACACCGAGGGCGAGAACATCGGCGTCTGGTTCAGCCGCGTCGCCGGGTCGTCGGTGTTGCCGATGCCGGTGTACAGGCCGCTGGTCGACTTGACGTTGAAGGCCCGCATGAAGTTGGCGAGCCGCACCACCGGCTCGCGCACCTTGCCGTAGCTGGTGCTGCTGCCGACGCTGCGCGCTTCCGGGTCGAGTACCACCGCGCGCCACACCGCTTTCATGTCGCCGCGCACACCCTTGCCGTTGTCGTTGAAGGCCGCCGACACACGGCCGACATACGCCGGGCTCGGGTTGCTGGTGACCAGGCGCTGGATCAGCTGCCGGCCGATGAACGGGCCCACGTTCGGGTTGTTGAAGAGCGTGTCGAGCGCGATCTTCAGGTCGCCTTCGGTGTCGGGCGTGGTCTGCGGCGCGATCGTCACGCCCCAGAAGGTCTTGGCGCTGACCGAGTGGTAATTGGTGTTGGCCGTGTACGCGTTGTAGGCCTGCATCGGGCGCCAGTCGCGCTCGAGGTTGGCGTCTTGCCCGAGGAAACGCCGGCTCGTGCGGTCGGTCAGCTCGGGGCCGGCGTACCAGCTCCAGCCGGTGAACACCTGCGACAGGCCCGACAGGTCGTTGGCGTTGTAGGCCAGTGCGAGCTTGCCGTCGGACTCGAGCACGTTGCTGCCGTCGGCGTTGAGCTTGTACTGGCCGATGGTGAAGAGCTGCGTGATCTCGCGTGCGAAGTTCAGATCGGGCACGCGGCCGGTGACCGGGTCTTCCTTCTGGTTCTTCAGGTGCGACAGGTACACGCCCATCATCGGGTGCAAGGCCACCGCCTGCAGCAGGTCGCGGAAGTTGCCGAACGCGTTCGAGGCCAGCATGTCGTAGTACGACGACACACCGCGCGGCTGGTTGCGCAGCGTGGTGTCGGTGAACGAGACGACGAAGATCTGCGACAGCGCGAAGGTCGCGCGCTGACGGAACTGGTCTTCGCCGCCGATCGCCTGGCTCCACCACGAGTCGAAGAAGTTGGTGCTGCTGATCGTGCCGCCGGTGGCGGCCAGGTCGGCCGAGGCCTGGTTCAAATAGCTGCGGTGCATCGCCTGCGGCTTGGCGAACTGGGCTTCGAGCCAGGCCGAGTAACTGCTGGCCGAAAGGGCGTTGATCTCGGCCTCGCTCGGGCCGAAGGTGGTCTGGGTCAGGAAGCGTGCGCTCTCGGCTTTCGACGCTGGCGGGGCCTCGCTGACGGTGCTGTCGGTGCTGCCACCACTGCCACCCCCGCAGCTGGCGAGCACCACACACAAGGCGGCGGCCGCCGCGATCTTCGCCAGACGGGCAGGCCCGCCCCGCGACCCGAGCGTTTGTACTTTTTCCACGTGGACTCCCTGAGATCGTCGAGGTTTTGCGGTGGCACGAACGCAGAGTGCATGCCAGCAGGCCGGGGCGATTGTTGAGGGGGTTTGTGCAGAAAAGGCGTCAATACTTGGCACACGACACCGCTCTTACCGCTCGTCGCAAGTTCAGTACCGACCAGTTTTGGCAGCCCGGAAACGCCTGCTTACGCGCACACACAAGTCGATGCACGGCGCGGGGGCTAACCCGCATGGCACGCGTCAGAGCAGCAACGAGGCCAGCGAGCGCCGCACCCGCGCTTCGTCCTGCGCGCCGCGCCGCGCCAGGTCCTGCAACTGGTCTTCGCCGATCTTGCCGACGTTGAAATACGCCGACTCGGGGTGGGCCAGGTAGAAGCCGCTGACACTCGCCGCCGGCGTGATCGCCATGCTCTCGGTCAGGCCCATGCCGATCTCGGCGCACTGCAGGGTGTCGAACACCGCGGTCATCACCGTGTGGTCGGGGCAGGCCGGGTAACCGGGCGCGGGCCGGATGCCGGAATACTTCTCTTCGATCAACTCGTTGTTGCTCAGCGTCTCGTCGGCCGCGTAGCCCCAGAACTCCTTGCGCACGCGCTGGTGCAGGCGTTCGGCGAACGCTTCGGCGAGACGGTCGGCCAGCGCCTTGAGCATGATCGAGCTGTAGTCGTCCAGGTCGTCCATGAACTGCTTGTCCTTCTTCTCGGCGCCGATGCCTGCGGTGACCGCGAACAGGCCGATGTAGTCGGCGACACCCGAGCCTTTCGGCGCGATGAAATCGGCGAGGCAGCGGTTCGGCCGCATCACGCCGTCGACGACCGGCCGCACGCTCTGCATGCGCAGGCCGCGCCAGGTCATCAGCACTTCGGTACGCGACTCATCCGTGTAGATCTCGATGTCGTCGTCGTTCACGCTGTTGGCCGGGTACAGGCCGATCACGCCATTGGCGGTGAGCCAGCGGCCTTCGATCAGGCGGCGCAGCAAACGCTGGCCGTCGGATAGCACACGCCGCGCCGATTCGCCGACGATCTCGTCGGTCAGGATCGCCGGGTACGGGCCGGCCAGGTCCCAGGTCTGGAAGAACGGCCCCCAGTCGATGCAGGCAGCGATCTCGGCCAGGTCCTGGTTGCGGAACACCCGCCGGCCGGTGAACTTGGGCGCCACCGGCGTGAAGGCCGCCCAGTCGATCGGCGTCTTGTTGGCGCGCGCTGCGGCCAGCGTGACCAGCGGCGTGGCCTTCTTGTTGGCGTGCTGCTCGCGCACCCGCACGTAATCGGCGTTGAGCTCGTCGATGTAGGCCGCGGCGCGGTCGTCGCTGAGCAGGTCGCTGCACACACTGACCGAGCGGCTCGCGTCGGGCACGTAGACGACCGGGCCTTCGTAGTGCGGCGAGATCTTCACCGCGGTGTGCACGCGGCTGGTGGTGGCGCCGCCGATCAGCAGCGGAATCTTCTTGATGCGGAAGTAGTCGTCGCGCTGCATTTCGCCGGCGACGTACTGCATCTCTTCGAGGCTGGGCGTGATCAGGCCCGACAGGCCGATGATGTCGGCGCCTTCGACCTTGGCGCGCGCCAGGATGTCCTGGCAGGCGACCATCACGCCCATGTTGACCACTTCGAAGTTGTTGCACTGGAGCACGACGGTGACGATGTTCTTGCCGATGTCGTGCACGTCGCCCTTCACGGTGGCGATCACGATCTTGCCCTTGGCCTTGGCTTCGCCGCCGGCCGCGGCCAGCGCCAGCTTCTCGGCCTCGATGTAGGGCAGCAGGTGCGCGACCGCCTGCTTCATCACCCGCGCGCTTTTGACCACCTGCGGCAGGAACATCTTGCCCTGGCCGAACAGGTCGCCGACGACGTTCATCCCGATCATCAGCGGGCCTTCGATCACGTGCAGCGGGCGCCCGCCGGTGGCCAGAATGCGCTGGTAGACCTCTTCGGTGTCTTCGGTGATGAAGTCGTTGATGCCGTGCACCAGCGCATGGCTCAGGCGTTCGTCGACCGGCTTGTTGCGCCAGGCCAGTCGCGCGGTGTCGTCTTTCGCCATGCCCTTGGCGCTTTCGGCGATCTCGATCAGGCGCTCGCCCGAGTCTTCGCGCCGGTTCAGCACCACGTCTTCGACGCGGGTGCGCAGCTCGGGCTCGAGGTCGTCGTACACACCCACCATGCCGGCGTTGACGATGCCCATGTCCATGCCGGCTTGAATGGCGTGGTACAGGAACACGGTGTGGATCGCCTCGCGCACCGGGTCGTTGCCACGGAAGCTGAACGACACGTTCGAGACGCCGCCGCTGACCTTCGCGCCCGGCAGGTTCTGCTTGATCCAGCGCGTGGCGTTGATGAAGTCGACGGCGTAGTTGTTGTGCTCTTCGATGCCGGTCGCGATCGCGAAGATGTTCGGGTCGAAGATGATGTCTTCGGGCGGGAAGCCGATCTCGTCGACCAGCATGCGGTACGCCCGCTCGCAGATCTCGATCTTTCGCTGGTAGGTATCGGCCTGGCCCTTTTCGTCGAAGGCCATCACCACCGCCGCCGCGCCGTAGCGCCGCACCAGCTTGGCCTGGTGCTTGAACTGCGCTTCACCTTCTTTCAGCGATATCGAGTTGACGATGCCCTTGCCCTGGATGCACTTGAGGCCGGCTTCGATCACTTCCCACTTGGAGCTGTCGACCATGATCGGCACGCGCGCGATCTCGGGCTCGCCGGCGATCAGGTTCAGGAAACGCACCATCGCGGCCTTGCTGTCGAGCATGGCCTCGTCCATGTTGATGTCGATCACCTGGGCGCCGTTCTCGACCTGCTGGCGCGCCACGCTCAGCGCCTGCTCGAACTCGCCGTTCAGGATCATCCGCGCAAAGGCTTTCGAGCCGGTCACGTTGGTGCGCTCGCCGACGTTGACGAAGAGCGTGCCTTCGCCGATCAACACCGGCTCCAGGCCGGAGAGTTTCATCGGGGGAACGGGCGTTGGGATGGCGGTCATGGCGGTCAGCTCGTGCTGGGCCCGCGCTGCTCACCGCGGACCGTTTCGGGTCGGGTGAGCGCCGTTGAAACGGTCTGGCGCGCACTGCAGCCGGACCGGGCCCAAGCCTGGCAGCCGGGGACGGTTCGGTCCGGGCTGTCGCAGCGCTCCTTGGGCGAGCGCGAATTGTACGGGCGGTGCCGGTCGTCGCGCGCAGTATGGCGGCACAGCTCAAGTCCGGCGCGGCTTTGACGATAAAACGTGCACAGCCGATCCGGCGTGCCCGACGCCCCCTCCCGCCCTTCGCACCGATGCCCGTCTTCCAACTCCCTTCCGATGTGCTGCGTGTCGGCGAGCCCACACCTTTCGCCTTGCGCGACAAGACCGGCTGCCTGCTGATCCCGCGCGGCACGATGGTGGCGTCGGAAGCGCAGCGCCAGGCACTCGCCGCGCGTGATTTGTACGTGGACGAGCAGGACGGTGAAGCACTCAGGCGCGCCATCGCCGGCAAGCTCGACGCCATGGTGCGGCAGAACGCACTGATCGGCCTGATCGCCAAAGCCCGCCCCGACCCGGTCGACGTGATCAACGGCAAGGTCGCGGGCCAGCGGCTGAGCGACCCGGTCGGCGCGTGGTCGAGCCTGCAGCTGCGCCTGAGCGCGGTGCTTCACGACCCGAACCAACCCGACTTCGAAGCGCGTGTGACGCGCGTGCAGGCGGGCCTGCTCGACCTGCTGGTCAGCGACACCGACACCGCCTTGCTGCTGCTCGTGCACGGCGCCACGCAGGAATACCACGACTACAGCGTGCGCCACGCGATGCTGGTGGCCGTGGTGTGCGAGCTGGTGGCGCGCCACATCCCGGCCTGGAGCGCGGAGCTGCGGCCCTCGCTGAGCTGCGCCGCCCTGACGATGAACGTCACGATGACGCAGCTGCAGAACCTGCTCGCCACGCAAGACACGCCGATCACACCGCCGCAACTGGCGCAGATCGAACAGCACGGCAAAAAGGGCGCGAGCCTGATGCGCTCGAATGGCGTGACCGACGAGCTCTGGCTCGGCGCCGTCGAACACCACCACGACATGCCGCCCGGCCCGCTGGCCAATCTGCCGATCGCCCGGCAACTGGCACGCCTGATTCAGCGCGCCGACATCTTCGCGGCGCGCCTGAGCCCGCGCAAGAAGCGCCAGGCGATGGCGGCCACGGCCGCTGCCAAAGCGGTCTACCTCGACGAATTCCAGAAGCCCGACGAAGCCGGCTCGGCCATCATCAAGGCGATCGGCCTGTACCCGCCGGGTTGTCTCGTGCGGCTGAAAAGCGGCGAGGTCGCGGTGGTGCTCCGCCGCGGCAAAAAGGCCACCGAGCCCGTGGTGGCGAACGTGATCAGCGCGGCCGGCACCGCTGTCGGCGAGCCCGCGCTGCGCAACACAGCACTCGCACAACATGCCGTGGTCGGCGGCGTGGCGGCCCACGAAGCCAAGGTGCGCCTGAACCTCGACCGGCTGATCAAGCTGACCTGATCAGGCGGTTTCGCTCTCGGCCTCGCGCGCCAGTGCCATCGGCCCGCAGCAGCGCGGCTGGTAGCGCCCGACCCGCTGCGCGATGGCCGCGATGTGCGCCGGCGTGGTGCCGCAGCAGCCGCCGGCAATGTTCAGAAAGCCGGCTTTGGCGAATTCTTCGAGCAGACTGCCGGTGATCTCGGGCGTTTCGTCGAAGCCGGTCTCGCTCATCGGGTTGGGCAGGCCGGCGTTCGGGTAGCAGCTGACGAAGGTGTCGCCAGCCACGCGCGACAACTCTTCGATGTAGGGCCGCATCAGCGTGGCGCCGAGCGCGCAGTTCAGGCCGATCGCCAACGGCCGCGCGTGGCGCACGCTGTGCCAGAAGGCGCTCACGGTCTGGCCCGACAGAATGCGGCCCGAGGCGTCGGTCACGGTGCCGGAGATGATCACCGGCAAACGTTCGCCGGTCTCTTCCATCAGCTCGTCGAGCGCGAAGATCGCGGCCTTGGCGTTGAGCGTGTCGAAGATGGTCTCGACCAGGAACAGGTCGCAGCCGCCTTCGAGCAGGCCACTCGCCTGCTCGCGATACGCCGCCTTCAACTCGTCGAAGGTGACGTTGCGCGCCGCCGGGTCGTTCACGTCGGGGCTGATGCTCGCGGTCTTGGGCGTGGGGCCGAGGGCGCCGGCCACGAAGCGGGGTTTGTCGACGCTGCTGAATTTGTCGCAGGCGGCGCGTGCCAGTTTCGCCGCAGCCACGTTCATCTCGCGGGCAAAGGCGCCCAGGCCGTAGTCGTCCTGCGCCACGCTGGTGGCGCCGAAGGTGTTGGTCTCGAGAATGTCGGCGCCGGCCGCGAGGTACTGCTCGTGGATCTCGGTGATGACCTCGGGTTTGCTGAGCTGCAACATGTCGTTGTTGCCCTTCAGGTCTTTCGGGTGGCCCTTGAAACGCTCGCCTCGGTAATCGGCCTCGACCAGCTTGTAGCGCTGGATCATCGTGCCCATCGCGCCGTCGAGGATGGCGATGCGCTCGGCCAGGATCTGCGGCAAGGCCGCACCGCGGGTGTAGTGGGTGGCGTTCATGGCGTGATTGTAGGAAACACACCGAAGCCGCGCAAAAACTCAGGCCATCTCCATCGGCGCTGTCGCTTCGAACAGCGAATGGCGGAAGGCCAGCGCCGTCGGCCCTTCGTCGGCCATCGCCCACAGCGCCAGCGCCTTGGCCGACATCGGTTTGGCGAACAGGTAACCCTGCAGTTCGTCGCAGCCGAGCGAACGCAGAATCTGGTTCTGTGCCTCGGTCTCCACGCCTTCGGCCACCACCTTCAGGCCGAGCGCCTGGGCGAGCTTGACGACCGCGTCGACCACCGCGCGCGCATCGGCGCTGGTTTCCAGGTCGAGCACGAAGCTGCGGTCGATCTTGAGTTCTTTCGCCGGCAGCTTGCGCAGGTAAGACAGGCTCGAGTAGCCGGTGCCGAAGTCGTCGATCGAGATCTGCACGCCCACCGCGGCGAGCCGCTCGAAGATCTTCATCGTGGCCGCCGGGTCTTCCATCGCCACCGATTCGGTGATCTCGCAGGTCAGCAGCATCGGGTTGATCTGGTGCCGCGCCAGCGCCTCGGCAATGCGCTCGGGCAGGTCGGGGTGGCGCAGCTGGTGCACCGACAGATTGATGGCGACGCGCATGCGCAAGCCTTCGTCGCGCCAGGCGCGGGCCTGGCGGCAGGCTTCGTCGATCACCCAGTTGCCCAGGGCGGCGATCAGGCCATAACGCTCGGCGATCGGAATGAACACCGCCGGGCTGACCATGCCACGCTGCGGGTGGTGCCAGCGCATCAGTGCTTCGGCGCCGGTGATCTCGCCGCTGGGGGCGTGGATCTTCGGCTGGTAATAAAGCTCGAGCTGCTGCTTGGCCAGCGCCACGCGCAAGTCGCGCAGCAGGTCGAGCTGCTCGCCCACGCCATTGAGCATGTGTTGCTCGAAGAACGCGTAGGTCGCACCGCCACTGCGTTTGACAGCGCGGGCTGCGGCATCGGCGTGCAGCATCGCGGTGGTCTGGCCACCATGCTGCGGGTACAGCACCACGCCGACCGAACACGAGATGACGGCCTGGCGCCCTTCCAGTTCGCACGGTTCGGCCATCGCGGCCAGCACACGCTGCGCCATCTTGGCGGCGCCGTCCTTGTGCGCATCGCGAGCCATCAGCAGCACGAACTCGTCGCCGCCAACGCGTGCGACCGAGTCACCGGAGCGCGCCAGCCCCTTGAGCCGCTGCGCGATCTCCTGCAGCGCCAGGTCGCCGACACGTCGGCCGAACGAGTCGTTGATCGGCTTGAACCCGTCGAGCGCCACGAACAGCAGCGCCAGCGGCATGCCCTTGCGATCGGCTTGCGACGCGGCCGCTTCGAGCTGCTGGTCGAAGCACATGCGGTTCGGCAGCGAAGTCAGCGTGTCGGTGCGCGCCACCTCGTCGATGCGGCCGATGGCGCGGTGCAGCGCCTTGTTCATGCGCGCCTCGATGATCGACAGCAAGAGCAGCAGCAAGAGCAGCGTCACCGTACCCACCGACGCCAGCAAGGCCAGCGTGCCGTTGCTGGCCGAGCTGAAATGGCTCAACGAGACCGCATCGAACGGCACCCGCGCGGCCCGCGTGCTCATCACGTGCGAGCCGCTCAAGGCGATGCCCAGCAACACGGCCGCAGCCAGCTGGCGCGGCACGCGGCCGAAGCGGTTCTTCAGGTGCAGCGTCAGCGCCAGTGCGAGCAGGCCGCCGAGCATGGCGCTCGCGAGCACGCCAGCAGCCCACAGCGGCTGCCAGGCGAGCGACAGCGAAATGCGCATGCCGACAAAACACAGCGCGAGCGTGGCGAACACTCCGGCGCCCAGCAGGGCGCCCGCAGCGAGCAGCCGAACGGGGCGCGGAGCGCGAACCAGGCCCACCTTCAAGGCCAGCCCGCAAACGAGCACCGCCACAGCCCAGGCCGCGAACGCCGGCAGCCCGGCGTAGCCGATGCCGAAAGGCAAAACATCGCCGGCCAGCCCGATGAAGTGAATCGACCACAGGCCGGTGCCCAGAGCGAGCGCAGCGCCCGCCAGCCAGGCCTGGCCCGCGCGGCCCGGGTTCGAGACGACGCGGCGCGCCATGTCGAGCGCCACGTAACTCGCCAGGCAGGCCATCGCCAGCACCGCGGCCCAAAGGCCGGGCTGGGTGGCCCAAGGAATGAGTTGTTCCGATGTCATGTCGCTCCGCCCGCCGCATGGCCCGTTTGTTCAAGGGCTTATCGGCTCGCTCGGCGTTCGACTTGAATCGGCGGGCTCAGGCTTTCAATGCAGGAACCCGATCCCGCGCTGCTGGCGCACTTCGGGCTTCACGCGGTGCTCGGCTTCGAGCTGCGAGAGAAATTCGTCGGGCTCGAAGCTTTCGCCCAGCACGTCGCACTGGCGTTTGACGGAAGCGAAGTCACCGGGCGCGAGCGAGCCCAGCTGGGCCAGCCGGCCCGACTGCTCGGCAGTCAAGCGCGACGAATCGCCGCCCAGCGCTTCGGCCACGAACATGCGCTCGCGTTGCACGGCGGTCAGCGGTTTGAACTGGATCTTGAAGGTGAAGCGCCGCAGCGCCGCTTCGTCCAGCTCCTGGAACAGGTTGGTGGTGCAGATGAACACGCCTGAGAAGCGCTCCATGCCCTGCAGCATCTCGTTGACTTCGCTGATCTCGTAGCTGCGCTCGGCCAGACGCCGGCTGCGCAGGAAGCTGTCGGCCTCGTCCAGCAGCAGCACCGCGTTTTCGGTCTGGGCTTCGTCGAACATCTTCGCCATGTTCTGTTCGGTCTCGCCGACGAACTTGCTCATGATGTCGCTGGCCTGGCGGATCATCAGCGGGCGCTGCAACTCGTGCGCGATGTGTTCTGCAAGAGCCGTCTTGCCGGTGCCGGGCGGGCCGTAGAAACACAGCGTGCCGTAGGTCTTGCGGCGCAGGGCCTCGACGATCTTCGGCACCTCGAAGCGTGATTCGGTGTTGACGAGTCCGAGGTCGTAGCTCGTCACCACCCGGCGCGCGCCACGCTCGGTGCTGGTGTTGCCCAGGGCCTTGTCGGCGTTGCCGAGTTGGCGCTCGATCAGCGCTTCGAGGCCGCTGCCGTCGCCGGCCAGTTTGGCGAACCGCACTGCAGTGCGAATCTGCGCCGGCGTCAGCCCCTTGCGCTCGGCCAGGCGTTTCGCAAACCCTTCGCCCACCTCGACACCCGCGAGCGCCCGTCCGACCAGGCTTTCGCGCGCGCCGGGTGGCGGGCTCTTGAGTTCGAGGTGGTACTGGAAGCGGCGCCGGAACGCCGGGTCGATCTGCTCGATGCGGTTGGTGACCCAGATCACCGGCACCGGGTTGGTTTCCAGAATCTGGTTGACCCAGGCCTTGCCGCTGACGCTGCCGCTGAGCGCGCCGTCGCCGGTGTCCATGCGTGCCATCAGCTGCGCGGCGTCGGTCGAGATCGGCGGGAACACGTCTTCGACTTCGTCGAACAGCAGCGCGACCGTGGGGCTGCCCTTCAGGAACACCTGGCTGATCTGCAAGGAACGATAGCGGTCACGGCCGCTCAGCGAATTGCCGTCACGGTCGGCGTATTCGACTTCGTAAAGCTCCAGCCCTGCCGACTGCGCCGCCACCTTCGCGAGCTCGGTCTTGCCGGTGCCGGGTGGCCCGTACAGCAGCACGTTGACACCCGGCTCCTTGCGTGCGATGGCGTTCTTCAGCAGCGCAGTCAACATCTGCTGATCGACACCGACGAAGTCGAAGTCGGCCTCGGTCAGCTCGCTGCGTTTGGCCGGGCGCGTGAACACCGCCATCAGGTCGGACGGGCCTTCGTATTGGCGCATCAGCACCGGCGGCAACTGTTCGCTGACCTTCATCAGGTCGGCCAGGTCGGTGATGTTGTGTTCGGAGATCAGGTTCTCGACCATGCCGATGCGTTCGAGCCGCGAGCCGGCGCGCAGCGCTTCGGCCACGTCGGTTTCGCTCACGCCCGCCACGCTGGCGATGGCGGCATAAGCCTCTTGCGCGTTCGAGACCTTGAACTCGACCAGCAGGCCGCGCAGGTCACGCTGGTAACGTGCCAGCGTGCCGTAGAGCAGCAGCGCGCGCTCCGCGGGGTTCAGCTGCAAAAGCCCGGCCAGCGCGTCGATGTTCTTCTCGACCAGCGTGGATTCTTTCTTCAGGCTGCGCACCAGCCAGTCGGCCGTGGCGCCGAGCACGGCGAGCAAATCCTTGGGCGCGTCCTTGATGTATTCGTCGACGTAGAAGAACAGCGTGCCTTCTTCGTAGGGCCCGCGCCAGCCGCCGTGGCGCAGCATGAACGCGTCGTCGCTCAAGGCCTCGTGGCCGCGCCAGTGTTCGTTGCCCTTGCAGCGTGTGTTCAGGAACTCGCGCAGGCGGCCGAGCACCGAGCTCGGCCAGACGAGGTGCTTGCCGGTGAGCGAGAGCAGGCTGTTCCAGTCGCGCCGCAGGTTGAAGCGGCCGGCGTTGCGGGTCGTGAGCGTCAGCACGAACTGGGAGCACATGCGGTCGAGCACCGGCGCTTCTTTCAAGCCGGGTGACAGCAGCAAGCGCCCATCGCTGTAGCTCTTGACCATGCAACCTCCTGTGGACCATCTTGGCGCAGAGTGCACCTGACGGCAAGCCCTGCGTGAACGGGTCTTGCAAAAGACCTTAACGCAGGTCGAGGACGCAGGACGACAGGAGCCTTGTTTCACGTGCCGCACATCACGCGCGGCACCTCATTCAGTTCAGTGCAGGATCACCGGCTGCTGCATCAGCGACGCGAAGCGTTCGATGTAGTCGTCGATCTCTTCTTCGGACGGGCTGGTTTCGATCAGCGCCTCGACACCGACCTTGAAACTTTCGGCCAGCACGCCCTGGATGAAGATTTCCTTGCGTGCGAACTTGTCGACGATCTCGTAGCCGCCGTGGCTGAGCGACGCACCAACGAGCGCGGCAGCGCCGGGCACGGTGCCGGTGTCGGTGGCCACGTCGAACAGCACGACCGCGTAACTTTCAGAGTTGTAGAGCATGTGCATGACGGACTCTCCTGCTCGACCACGTGAGTCCCCCAACGCAAATATCAAGCCAGCGGCCGACAGCGGCCCCCGTGAACGGGGGTCAGGGCGTGATCTCCATGTCCTGCAAACGCAGTTCGAGCCCGTCGTCGTTCGGGCCGGCGCGCAGGCTGGCACGCACCGGCAGGTGGTGGCGCTGCGGGTCGAGCCAGACCTCGACCGTGGTGTCGTAGGGGCCGCGCGGCTCGCGCCTGAACTTGAGCGCCGCCACAGGGCCGGCACGCGATTCCAGCGTTTCGGGGCCGAGGTTGACGAATGACCACACACCGGCGTCGCCATGCGCCCCGCTGACGAAGAGCACGACCTTCGCGCCCGCCGCGCCGAGGCCCGGCTCGGCCGCCACGATGGCGCCGAGCTGGATCATCCAGCTCAGCCGGTCCTGGGCACCGGCGTGGAGCGGGTATTCGGTTTGCGGCCCCGAGAACGTGATCTTGCCGGCCTCGCGCTGGAAGTTGGCGGCAGCCAGCGGGCGCCGGACGCGCCGGTCGGTGAAGCGCAGCGGGGCGAGGCCGGCCTCGTCGAAGCCGCCCCGGCTGACCTGCGTGAGCACCGCCAGCCCGGCAACGCGGCCTTCGAACCGGAGCTCGTAACCGTCGGCGCCCGGCCGCCACTGCAATTCGCCGTTGCCGCGGAACGGGCCGCGCTGCATGTCGTAGCGCAGTGTCACCGCCGGTGGCGGCTGCGTGCGGTACTGGGGAAGGCTGTCTTCTGCGGCGCTGACCGCCGGCTCGGGCGGGGCTGAGAGCGTCGGTGCGACCGCGACTGTCACGGCCTTTGCGGGCGCCGTGGCCGGCACGACCTGGCGCAGCGCGGCGGCGGGGCGTTGCGCCACCGGCGGGGCGGGCTCGGCGAGCACGTGCACCACCGACGGGGCTTGCGCGGCCACCGGCGGCTCGGCCATCGCCCGCACCTGCATCAAAGGTGCCGGCACCGGCGGCACATCACGCTGCGGCCAAGCCCAGTCGAGCCCGCTCAGCGCACCGGCGTGCAGCAGCGCCGCCAGCAGGGCGAGCAACGCCAGCAGCTTCCAGCGCCGCCGCAGCGCGGGTCGGGAATCAGCCTGTGCCCCGTGCATCGACAATACGCTCCCTTCCTGCCTCTTCGCCCTGCCCCACCCATGAAGCTTGCGACCTACAAAGACGGCTCACGCGACGGCCAGCTCGTCGTCGTCTCGCGTGACCTTTCGATCGCCCACTATGCCAGCGGCATCGCGACAAGGCTGCAACAACTGCTCGACGACTGGGGCTTCATCTCGCCGCAACTCGAAGAGCTGTCGCAGACGCTGAACCACGGCAAGGCACGCCACGCGTTCAGCTTCGAGCCACAGAAGTGCATGGCCCCCTTGCCACGAGCCTACCAGTGGGCCGACGGCTCCGCGTTCATCAACCACGTGGAGCTGGTGCGCAAGGCGCGCAATGCCGAGGTGCCCGAGAGTTTTTACACCGACCCGCTGATGTACCAGGGCGGCAGCGACGACTTCATCGGCGCGCGCGATGACATCGTCTGCGCCAGCACCGAGTTCGGCATCGACTTCGAGGCCGAGGTCGCGGTGATCACCGGCGACGTGGACATGGGCGTTTCGCCCGACGCCGCCATCGACGCCGTTCGCCTCGTGATGCTGGCCAACGATGTGAGCCTGCGTTACCTCATTCCCGCCGAGCTGGCCAAGGGTTTCGGCTTCCTGCAGAGCAAGCCTGCCACCGCGTTCAGCCCGGTCGCGGTCACGCCCGACGAGTTGGGCGACAGCTGGCGCGGCGGCCGCTTGCACCTGAACCTGGAAAGTGTGTGGAACGGCAAGCGTGTCGGCCTGTGCGACGCCGGGCCGGAAATGACCTTCCATTTCGGCCAGCTGATCGCCCACCTGTGCAAGACACGCAACGTGCGCGCCGGCAGCATCATCGGCAGTGGCACCGTGAGCAACAAGGACTGGTCGCGCGGTTATTCCTGCATCGCCGAGAAGCGTGCGATCGAGACCATCGAAGGCGGCGCGCCGAAGACCGAATTCATGCAATACGGCGACACGATCCGCATCGACATGAAAGGCGCTGACGGCGCGAGCTTGTTCGGCGCGATCGAGCAGCGTGTGGTGGCGCCCGCCTGAGCGCCGTGAGCAACGAACTCCCGCGCACCTTCAAGCTGGTCACCGTCTGGCTGCTGCTCGGCGTGTTGGTCTTCCTCGGCATCCAGTGGTGGATGTACCGCGCGCGGCAGACGCAGTTCCAGGTCAGTGGCGGTGTGGTCGAGCTGCGCCGCGGCAGTGACGGCCACTACCGCTGGCCCGGCCGCATCAACGGCCGCGAGGTCGACTTCCTGGTCGACACCGGCGCCACCGGCACCGCGATCTCGGCCAGCCTGGCGCGCGAGCTGAACCTCGAGTCGATCGGCACCGTGCAGTCGAATACCGCCGGTGGCCTGGTCACCGGCCAGGTCGTCACCGCCGACGTGAGCCTGCGGGGTGGTGTCGAAGCCCAGCGCCTGCGCGTGGTCGCGCTGCCGGGCCTGAGCGACCGCCCGCTGCTCGGCATGGACGTGCTCGGGCGCCTGAAGTGGCAACAAGGCGACGGCGTGTTGCGCTTCGAGCTGAACCCGGCGCGCTGACCGGCTGCGGCTAAGCTGCGCCCGATGAAGAACCCTTTCGACTGGCGACGCGGCCTCGCCGCGCTGCTGCTGATCTGCAGCGCCAGCCTGCACGCCCAGGCACCGGCCAGCTGCCCGCCCACCGCCGAGGCCTTCACGCCCGAGCAGTTGCAGGCCGGCCTGCGCAGCGCCCGCGACCGCGGCTTCCTGTGGCGCATCACACGCGACGGCCGCAGCTCCTGGCTCTACGGCACCGTGCACGCCGCCCAACGCGACTGGGTGCTGCCCGGCCCGAAGGTCACGCAGGCGCTGAACGCCAGCGACACCATCGCGCTCGAGCTCGATCTGCAAGACCCCGAGATCGGCAAACGCCTCGCCGAAGGCATGGCGGCGCAACGCAGCGCGCCACTGCCGGCGCCGATGCAAAAACGCCTCTTCGCCCTGGCCGAAGCCGAGTGCATTCCGGCGCAGATGCTGGCGCCGCTCAGCCCCGAGTTGCAGGTGGCCACACTGACCGTGCTGGTCGCGCGGCGCGACGGCATCGACCCGTCGTACGGCATCGACGCGTTCCTGGGGGGCTTCGGCCGGGGTGCCGGCAAGCCGGTGGTCTCGCTCGAAACGCCCGAGCAGCAACTGCGCGCATTGCAGATGCCGAGCCCGCAGGCCACGCTCGACTTCGTCGAGAGTGGCCTGCAGGACCTGGAAAGCGGCCGCGCCCGACCGCTGGTGCGGCGCTTGACGCAGATCTGGGCCGACGCCGACCTCGACATGCTTTCGCGCTACCAGTCGTGGTGCGAGTGCCTGAAGACCGAGGCCGACCGGACTCAGCAGGCCCGTTTGCTCGACGAGCGCAACCCGCCGCTGGCCGACGCCATCGCCACCTTGCACCAGGGCGGCAAACAGGTGTTCGCCGCGGTCGGCAGCCTGCACATGATCGGGCCGCTCGGTTTGCCGGGGCTGATGGCACAGCGCGGTTTCAGCGTCGAGCGGGTGCGCTTTTTGCCCTGAAAACGCTGCCCGGCTGCACGCCGCGCCGGTGCAATGAATGCACAATGAATCGCGCCGCCACCAAGAGCGCCCTGCCGACCACCGCCCGAGGAGACCCCATGACCGACGCATCCGCCTTCACGAAACTCGTGCCCGGGTTCGACTTTCTGCAAAGCCTGGTGAAAGGCGCCGGCGCCGCACTGCCCGGCATCGGCCAATGGGTCGCCCCGACCATCGACCCCGAAGAGCTCGAAAAACGCATCAAGGAACTGCGCACGGTGCAGTACTGGCTGGAGCAGAACGCCCGCATGCTCGGGGCCACGATCCAGGCGCTCGAAGTGCAGCGCATGACCTTGTCGACGCTGAAGACCATGAACGTGCAGATGGACGACCTGCGCGATTCGATGAAGATCAAGATGCCGGTCGCCGCGCCCGCGCCTCAGGCGGCACCCGAGCCCGAGGTGGAACCTGCCGCGCCGGGCGTTGTCGACCCGATGCAATGGTGGGGCGCGCTCACCAAACAATTCACCGAACTCGCCACCACCGCGATGAAAGACACCGGCACCGATGCCACCAAGACGCTGGCCGGCGCGATGATGAAACAGTCGATCGACGCGGCCGGCCAGATCGCCGGCAAAGGCAAGAGCACCGCCGCCAAGGCCGCGCCGAAGAAAAAGCCCGCAGCGCGCAAGAAGGCCACCACGAGCCGCTGAAACGATGAAGCGCCTTTTGCACGCCCACGCCACGCACCCCGACTGGCGCATGGCGCTCGCGCTGGCCGCAGCGCAGATCGAAGCACAGCGCAGCGAGCCGGGCGCCGCCAGCGCGCCCACACTCGGCTGGGTCTACTTCACCGACCTGTTCAGCGCCCATGCCACGCCGCTGCTGGCCGAGCTGCACCAGCGCTGGCCGGGGGTGCAATGGGTGGGCGCCAGCGGCGTGGGCATTGCCGCGAGCGGGGTCGAGTACTTCGACGAACCGGCGCTGGCGCTGATGCTGGCCGACATTCCGCGCGAGCGTTTCCGGGTGTTCTCGGGCGCACGCCCGCTCGGTGGCTTTCCGGCGCACACCGCCAACGTGCACGCCGACCCGGGCGGCAACGATGCCGACGAGCTGGTGCGCGACATGAGCGCGCGCACCGCCACCGGCTACCTGTTCGGCGGCCTGGCGTCGGCGCGCAGCACGGCGGTGCAGATCGCCGAAGACGTGCTGACCGGCGGGCTCTCGGGCGTGGCCTTCGACGCGCGCGTGGCGCTCGTGTCACGCGTCACCCAGGGTTGCCAGCCGATCGGCCAGGCCCGCACCGTCACGGCGGCCGACCGCAACGTGGTCACCCAACTCGATGGCGAAGGCGCGCTCGACTGCCTGCTGCGCGACCTGAACTTCGAAGGCGCCGACCCACGCGCCGCACTGCCGGCCTTGCGCCAGACGCTGGTGGGCCTGAGTGACGCGCCCGTGCCGGCGACCGAGCGCCGCGCGCCCGGCGCCGGCAGTGCCCTGCAAGGCCGCTTCGACCACCTGACCCGGCGCGGCGCCTTTGGCGCCGACACACGCGTGCGCCACCTCGTCGGCCTCGACCCCGGCCGGCGTGGCATCGCCATCGGCGACATCGCCGAAGTCGGCAGCCAGATCGCCTTCTGCAGCCGCAACACCGAAGCCGCGCGGCGCGACCTGATGCGCATCTGTGCCGAAGTGCGCGAAGAGGTCGAGCCCGAAACGCTGCCCCTCGAAGCGGCACTCGCGCTCAAGGGCGCGCCGGCGGGCCAGGCCGCCCTGCCTGCGTCGCACGGCATCGCAGGCGCCATCTACGTCAGCTGCGCCGGGCGCGGTGGTGCGCACTTCGGCGCGCCGTCGGCCGAACTGGCGATCGTCAAACACGCGCTCGGCGACGTGCCGCTGGTCGGCTTCTTCGCCTCCGGCGAGATCGCGCGCGAGCATCTTTACGGCTACACCGGCGTGTTGACCGTGTTCAGAACCGCCGAGTGAAACGAAGGTCTTGCCGTTGACGCTACATTGCCGCTCCATGCCCGCCGACCGAGAGCCCCCGCCATGAACGCCGCCCTGCCTGGCAATGTCGCCGCTGCCGCCACCGAGGCTGCGCAGCGCAGCGTGCGCCAGGTCGAAGTGGTGGCCGCGCTCTCGGCCCTGCTGCCGGCGCACGCGCTGCTCTGGCATGCCGAAGACACCGTGCCCTACGAGTGCGACGGCCTCACCGCCTACCGCGAACAGCCGCTCGTGGTCGTGCTGCCCGAAACCGAAGCGCAGGTGGCGGCCGTGCTGCGCGAATGCCACCGCCTGAACGTGCCGGTGGTCGCACGCGGCGCCGGCACCGGCCTGTCGGGCGGCGCGCTGCCGAACCGGCTGGGCGTGACGCTGAGCCTGGCCAAGTTCAACAAGATCACGAAGCTCGACCCGGTCTCGCGCACCGCTGTCGTGCAGTGCGGCGTGCGCAACCTCGCGATCAGCGAAGCGGCGGCGCCTTACGGCCTGTACTACGCGCCCGACCCGAGCAGCCAGATCGCCTGCACGATCGGCGGCAACGTGGCCGAAAACTCCGGCGGCGTGCACTGCCTGAAGTACGGCCTGACGCTGCACAACGTGCTGCGCGTGCGCGGCTTCACGGTCAGCGGCGAGCCGGTCGACTTCGGCTCCGACGCGCTCGACTGCGCCGGCCTCGACCTGATGACGATCCTGGTCGGCAGCGAAGGCATGCTCGCGGTCACGCTCGAAGTGACCGTGAAGCTGGTGCCCAAGCCGCAGCTCGCGCGCTGCATCATGGCCAGCTTCGACGACATCCGCAAAGCCGGCGACGCGGTCGCCAACGTGATCGCCGCCGGCATCATTCCGGCCGGGCTGGAGATGATGGACAAGCCGATGACGGCCGCGGTCGAAGACTACGTGCACGCCGGCTACGACCTGAACGCGGCCGCGATCCTGCTGTGCGAGAGCGATGGCACGCCCGAAGAAGTGGCCGAAGAGATCGGCCGCATGGAAGCGGTGCTGGGTGCAAGTGGCGCCACGCGCATCGAGGTGAGCCAGAACGAAGCCCAGCGCCTGAAGTTCTGGAGCGGGCGCAAGAACGCGTTCCCCGCCACGGGGCGCCTGAGCCCCGACTACATGTGCATGGACTCGACGATCCCGCGCAGCCGGCTGGCCGACATCCTGCTGGCCATCGGCGAGATGGAGAAGAAGTACGGCCTGCGCTGCGCCAACGTCTTCCACGCCGGCGACGGCAACCTGCACCCGCTGATCATGTTCGACGCGAACGACGCCGACCAGCTGCACCGCTGCGAATTGTTCGGCGCCGAGATCCTGGAGCGCAGCGTCGAGATGGGCGGCACGGTCTCGGGCGAACACGGCGTGGGCATCGAAAAACTCTCGGCAATGTGCGTGCAGTTCTCGCCGCCGGAGCGTGAGCAGATGCTGTCGCTCAAGCGCGCCTTCGACCCGAAGGAGCTGCTCAACCCCGGCAAGGCGATTCCGTCGTTGGCGCGCTGCGCCGAGTACGGCAAGATGCATGTGCGGCGCGGGCTGCTGCCGTTCGCTGATATTTCGCGTTTCTGATCTGTTGCGCTCCGCATGAGTCCCACCGATCCCGCGCTGCAAGTTCTCATCGACCGCATCCACAGTGCCCGCTCCGCCGGCGCGCAACTCTGCATCCGTGGCGGCGGCAGCAAGGAGTTCTACGGTGAAGCGCCGCAGGGCGAAGTGCTGGACACACGCATCCTCGAAGGCACCTCGAGCTACGAGCCGACCGAGCTCGTCGTCACCACACGCTGCGGCACGTCCTTGGCCGACCTCGAAGCGCTGCTCGCCACCAAGGGCCAGTGCCTGCCGTTCGAGCCGCCGCACTTCGGCGACCTGGAGTTGAACGCGTCGGCACGTGGCGCGACCGTGGGCGGCATGGTCGCCGCCGGTTTGTCGGGCCCGTCGCGGGCGGCCACCGGCTCGGTGCGCGACTACGTGCTCGGCGCCACCATCCTGAACGGCAACGGCGAGGTGCTGAGCTTCGGCGGCCAGGTGATGAAGAACGTGGCCGGCTACGACGTGTCGCGCCTGATGGCGGGCTCGATGGGCACGCTCGGCGTGATCCTCGAGGTCTCGCTGAAGGTGTTGCCGGTGGCACCCGCCACGCTCACGCTGCGCATGGAGATGGACCAGGCCACCGCGATCGCCCAGCTCAACACCTGGGGCGGGCTGCCGCTGCCGCTGAACGCCAGCGCCTGGTGGGACGGCAACCTGATCCTGCGCCTGCGCGGCGCGCTCGCTGCGGTGCAGGCGGCGCGCGCGCGCTTCGGCGGCCAGGTCGTCAGCCCCGAACATGCGCTGCCGTTCTGGGACGGCTTGCGCAACCACGACGACGAGTTCTTCGTGAAGGCCCGTGACGCGGTGAAGACAGGGGCCACGCTGTGGCGCCTGTCGGTGCCGCAGACCGCGCCGCCGCTCGCGCTCTCGGGCGAGATGATGATCGAGTGGGGCGGGGCGCAGCGCTGGTTGTGCAGCGCGACGCCGGCCTCGATCGTGCGCGACGTGGTGGCACGTGCCGGCGGCCACGCCACGCTGTTCGCGGCGCAGGACAAAAGCGCCGGCGTGTTCGCGCCGCTGCAGTCGCCGCTCGACCGCATTCACCGCGAGCTGAAGAAGTCGTTCGACCCTTCGGGCATCTTCAACCCCGGCCGCCTGTACCCGGGGCTCTGAGCAGCAGCACGCATGCAAACCAACCTGGCCCCGGAATTCAAAGGCACGCCCGAAGGCATCGAAGCCGAGGCGATCCTGCGCAAGTGCGTGCATTGCGGCTTCTGCACCGCCACCTGCCCCACGTACCAGTTGCTCGGCGACGAACTCGACGGCCCGCGCGGCCGCATCTACCTGATGAAGCAGCTGCTCGAAGGCGCGCCGGTCACGCGCAGCACGCAGTTGCACCTCGACCGTTGCCTCACCTGCCGCAACTGCGAAAGCACCTGCCCGTCGGGTGTGCAGTACGGCAACCTGGTCGAGATCGGCCGGCGCCTGGTCGACGAGCGCGTGCCGCGGCCCACGGGCGAAAAGGCGGTGCGCTGGCTGCTCAAGGAAGGGCTGACCTCGCCGCTGTTCGCGCCCGCGATGAAACTCGGCCAGATGGTGCGCCCGCTGCTGCCCGCGTCGTTGCAGAACAAGGTGCCGGCCAAGGCACCGGCACGCGCCCACCAATGGCCCACCCGCGAGCACAAGCGCAAGGTGCTGATGCTGATGGGCTGCGTGCAGCCGGCGATGATGCCCAACATCAACAGCGCGACCGCACGTGTGCTCGACGCCGCCGGCATCCAGACCGTGGTGGCCGACGAGGCCGGCTGCTGCGGCGCGATCCGCACCCACCTGAACGACCACGAAGGCGGCTTGAACGACATGCGCCGCAACATCGACGCCTGGTGGCCGCTGGTCTCGAACGGCGGCGCCTTCGAAGCGATCGTGATGAATGCCTCGGGCTGCGGCGTCACCGTGAAGGAATACGGCCACGCGCTGGCCGGCGACCCGGCCTACGCCGACAAGGCGAAGCGCGTCAGTGAACTCACGCGCGACCTGAGCGAACTGCTGCCCGACCTGGTGGCGGCGCTCAAGCCGAAGCTGCGCATGCGCAACCTGCCGACCCAGCTCGCGTTCCACCCGCCGTGCACGCTGCAGCACGGCCAGCAGTTGCGCGGTGGTGTCGAAACGCATCTGAACGCCCTCGGCTTCAGCGTGCAATTGGCCACGAACGAGAGCCACCTGTGCTGCGGCTCGGCCGGCACCTACTCGGTGCTGCAACCCGAGCTGGCCTACCAGTTGCGCGACCGCAAGCTCGCCAACCTGGCGCCGCTGGAAGCGCAGACCATCGTCTCGGCCAACATCGGCTGCATCCAGCACCTGCAGACCGGCACCACCACACCGGTGCGGCACTGGGTCGAAGTGCTGGACGACGCACTCGCATAGGGCGCCGCGGCGCCGGGCTCAAGGTTCCGGAAGGCTTGCCGATACACAGGGCTTCACATGCCCCGCGACCGGATTCGGCCGCATCGTCAACCTTCACAGGACTGGATCCACCATGAAACGCTCTACCCTCGCCGCCGCCGCTGTCGTGATGTTCGCTGCCTTCGGTGCGGCCCACGCCGAAGACCCGAAAGCCACCATCGCCGACCTCGACGCGCGCCTGGCCAAGATCGGCGCCGCCAAGCTCGACGGCACCGAAAAAGTCGGTGACAAGACCGTGCCGGCACTGTTCTTCGGCGAGCGCAAGATCAACAACAACTACGACGTGGTCGACGCGGTGCGCAAGGCGCACAACGCCACCGCCACCGTGTTCGTGAAGGACGGCGACGAGTTCGTGCGCGTCAGCACCAACGTGCTCACGCCCGAAGGCAAACGTGGTGTCGGCACCCAACTGGCCCGCAACAAGGCCTACGAGGCGGTGATCAAGGGCACGCAGTACTGCGGCCCGATCGACGTGCTCGGCACCGCCTTCGACGCCTGCTACAACCCGATCAAGGACGCCTCGGGCAAGCTGGTCGGCGTGAGCTACATCGGCCACAAGAAGTAAGCACGCCTCTTCTCGCGTGAGCCCTCGCGGCGCCCCGAAGCGGGCCGCCGCGAGGCATCAACCTGAAGCCACCCTCCCGGAAGCTGCCATGAAGCCCCTTTCCCACTTGCGCGACACCTTCGGCCGCATGGCCGTTCGCACGCAGTTGACTGCCGCGTTCTCGATCATCCTGCTGCTCACCGCCACCGTCGGCGGTGTGGCGCTGAACGGCTTGTCGCGTGTCGACGCGCAGGCCGACGCGCTCGCTTCGAAGTGGCTTCAGGGCGTGGGTTTCCTCGCCGAGCTGCGGGTCGGACTGGTCGACGCGCGCGAGTACGAGATCAAGCACAGCCGCACCGCCGATACGAGCTACCACTCGGAGTACGAAGAAAAGATCGGGGCCGCATCGAAGACGGCAACCGCCTCGCTCGCGTCCTACGAAGCGCTCGTGTCGAGCGACGCCGAACGCGAGCTGTTCGCCAAGTTCAGCAAAGGCTGGGCCGGTTACCAGAAGGCCGAGCAGCGTGTCATTGCACTCGGCCGCGAAAAGAAGACACAAGATGCCACCGACATCAGCGACGGCATGGCCAGCATGGCCTTCGACGAAGCGCTCGGCGCGCTCAACGCATTGACGAAGTACGGCTTTGAAGGTGGCAAGCAAGCCGCAGCGCAAACCGCAGCCATCTACAAACAGGCGAAGTTCGTGATGCTCGGCCTGCTGGCCGCCGCGCTGCTGCTCGGCGTCGGCCTGGCCTGGGCCATCACCCGCCAACTGATCGGTCAGCTGGGCGGCGAGCCCGCCACCGCCGCGGACGTGGCGAAGGCCGTGGCCGAAGGCGACCTGACGACGCAGATCGACGTCAAACCCGGCGACACCCACAGCCTGATGGCGCGCCTGCAGTCGATGCAGGCGGCGCTGACCGATGCCGTGACCAACGTGCGCCAGGGTTCGGAAAACGTGGCCACGGCCAGCGCCGAGATCGCCCAAGGCAACCAGGACCTGTCGAACCGGACCGAACAGCAGGCCAGCGCGCTCGAAGAAACCGCGGCCACGATGGACGAGCTGGGCTCGACCGTGCGCAACAACGCCGACAACGCCAAGCAGGCCAACCAGCTCGCGCTCGGTGCCTCGGCGGTGGCGCTCAAGGGCGGCACGGTGGTCGGCCAGGTCGTCGAGACGATGAAGGGCATCAACGACAGCAGCCGCAAGATCGCCGACATCATCTCGGTGATCGACGGCATCGCGTTCCAGACCAACATCCTCGCACTCAACGCCGCGGTGGAAGCGGCACGCGCCGGCGAGCAGGGCCGCGGTTTCGCGGTGGTGGCCGGTGAAGTGCGCAGCCTGGCGCAGCGCAGCGCCGATGCCGCCAAGGAAATCAAGCTGCTGATCAACGCCAGCGTGGAGCGCGTGGAACACGGCACCGCGCTGGTCGACCAGGCCGGCAAGACCATGGGCGAGATCGTCGGGGCGATCAAACGCGTGACCGACATCGTCGGCGAGATCAGCTCGGCCAGCGCCGAGCAGAGCTCGGGCGTGGCGCAGGTCGGCGAAGCGGTCACGCAGATGGACCAGGCCACGCAGCAGAACGCGGCGCTGGTCGAACAAAGCGCGGCCGCGGCCGAAAGCATGAAACAGCAAGCCCAGCAACTCGTGCAGGCGGTGGCGGTGTTCAAGCTGCGCCAGGGCGAGCGCCAGTACGTGGCAGCGGCACCAGCACCGGCCCCCGCGCCGCAGGTTCGGAAACCGGTCGAACGCCGCGGCCCGAACCGCGCCACCAACGTGGCGCGCCTGCCGGCCGCCAAACCCGCGCCGGCCGCCCGGCAGGCGACGGGCACCGACGAATGGGAAACCTTCTGACCGGCGCCTGAGCGCGCGGCCGCAGCGCTCAGATGCAGCGGCCGCCGTCGACTTCCATCGCCACGCCGGTGACCATCGAGGCTTCGTCGCTGCACAGGTAGCAGGCGGCGTTGCCCAGGTCTTCCGGTGTTGAAAAACGCCCGATCGGGATCGTCGACAGGAACTTCGCGCGCATCTCGGGCGTGTCTTCGCCCATGAAGGTCTTCAGCAGCGGCGTGTCGCCCGCGACCGGGTTCAACGCGACGACACGGATGCCGAACGGCGCCAGCTCGACCGCCATCGAACGTGTCGCGGTGATGACCCAGCCCTTGCTGGCGTTGTACCAGGTCAGGCGCGGCCGCGGGCTCACGCCGGCGGTGCTGGCGATGTTCAGGATCACGCCGTGCTGTTGCGCCTTGAAACGCGGCACGACTGCCTTGGCGGCGAGGTAGATCGCTTTCACGTTGACGCCGAGGATCCGGTCGAACTCGTCTTCGGGCAAGCCTTCGAGCGGCTGCGGCACATGCGCCACGCCAGCGTTGTTGACGAGGATGTGCAGGCCGCCGAAGTGATCTTGCGCGGCGTCGAGCATGCGCTTCACATCGGCCGGGTCGGTCACATCGATGCGCAGGCTGCGCACGTTGGCACCGAGCGCCCTGGCGACCCGCTCGCCACCTGCAGCGTCGCGGTCGGCGATCAACACCTTCGCGCCCTCGGCGACGAACTTCTTCGCAATGCCTTCGCCGAAACCCGAGCCCCCGCCGGTGACGATCGCGATCTTGCCTTCGAGTCTCATGCTGGCTTTTCCCGGTGGTGCCGATCGAGGCCGGCGATTTCCGGGGCATGATATTGGAATGGGTGCGCCGCATCCAAGCGCCTTTCCGAGCCCGGCCATCAGCATCTTCCTCATCAAGCGCTTCGCGACCTTCCTGGCGACCCTGCTGGTCGCGTCGATGGTGGTCTTCATCGTGCTCGACGTGCTGCCCGGCAGCGCCGCCGACGTGGTGCTCGGCGAGTCGGCCACGCCCGAAGCCCGCGAGGCGCTCGACGCGAAGCTCGGCCTCGACCGCCCGCCGCTGCAGCGCTACACCGACTGGATGAGCGGCCTGGCCCGCG
>Ga0073925_1000037_pt1 | contig 43503 bp, 43 predicted proteins | sample GWRWT4_21May14_FD_70952 | JGI IMG/M metagenome (GOLD analysis project Ga0073925, IMG submission 70952) | Sand microcosm microbial communities from a hyporheic zone in Columbia River, Washington, USA - GW-RW T4_21-May-14 | ecosystem: Engineered > Artificial ecosystem > Sand microcosm >...
GGGCGATGTCCCGAGTTCTGTTGAACGCTTGAGCTGAAGGTGGCGGCTCCTTTCGCCTGGATGAGACCATCCAGGTGCCTAGCAAGCAAAGAAAGGAACCACCGAAATGAAGTCTCGCATGAAGCCCGCGCTGCGGGCATTGCAGGCTGCGCAAGTGCAGATCTCGTTGCCCATGCAGGGCGTGCTGCGCGATGTGCGCCACGCCTTCCTGGGCCTTTGCATCGATGCGGGCCAGAAGGTGCTGGCCGCGCTGATGGAGTCCGATCGCATCGCGCTGTGCGGGCCCAAAGGCGTGCCTGACGCCGGGCGGCGTGCGGTGCGCGGCGGCAGCACTGCAGCTCAAGTCGTGCTCGGTGGCCAGCGCATTGCGGTGCGCCGGCCGCGGGCGCGCTCGATGACCGATGGAGAACTGGCCTTGCCTAGCTTCGAGTGGGCTGCCCACGACGACCCGTTGGACGCGGCCACGATGGCTGCCATCGCCGCGGGCGTGTCCACCCGCCGCTACGCCAGCACCCAGGAGCCGGTGCCGGCGGCGCACCGGCCGCGCGCTGCCTCCAAGAGCGCCGTCTCGCGCCGCTTCGTGCAACTCAGCCAGGAACAACTGGCGCAGTGGCTGGCGCGGCCCATTGGTGAGCTGGATCTGCCGGTGGTGATGATCGACGGCATCCACTTCCGCGAGCGCGTGATCTTGCTGGCGATCGGCATCGACGCCCAGGGCAACAAGCACGTTCTGGGGCTGCGCGAGGGCTCCACCGAGGCCGCCCGGGTGGTGGCCTCGCTGTTGTCGGACCTGATCGATCGCGGGCTGGACGCACAGCGCATGCGGCTGTGGGTCATCGACGGCGGCAAGGCGCTGCGAAAGGCCATCGTCCAGACCTTCGGGGCCGCGGCACTGATCCAGCGTTGCCAGGAGCACAAGCGCCGCAACGTCCTGGAGCATCTGCCCGACGACATGCACGCCAGCGTGAAACGGGTGCTCAAGGACGCCTGGTCGGCATCGGACGCCGAACTGGGTCGGCGCCAGCTTCAACGCCTGGCGACCTCGCTGCAGGCCAAGCACCCGGGCGCAGCGGCCAGCCTGCGCGAAGGCCTCGAGGAGACGCTGACCGCCCAGGAGCTGGGCATCACGGGTGCGCTATACCGCACGCTGCGGACAACCAACCCGATCGAGAATCTCAACGGCTCGGTGGCCCGCTACTGCCGCAACGTCAAGCGCTGGGGCGACGGACAGATGGTGCTGCGCTGGGTGGCCAGCGCGCTCAGTGATGCCGCTCATCGCATGCGCAAGCTGCGTGGCTGCAGCCAAATGCGCAGCCTGCTCAACGCCCTCGACGCTCGCTGTCCACCAGCCGAAAACGCAACGCTGCCGAAGGCCGCGTAGCATCACCCCATCGGAGCCGTCACCGGCCACCGTTCAACAGAGGGCGGGACATCGCCCTGACCTGCCGCTGCCGCCATCGCCCCCTGTGGGAACGACACACGGTCTGCAGAGGCAAGTTCCGCAGTCGAAACGGCGGATCTCCGATTCCCCAACTGCGCAGTCGATGTTGGCGACCCGCAAGCGCTGCCAGTCATCGCGCGCCCGGGCTCTTGAAATTGTGTCCATTCGAGCATTGCAATCGCTGAAGTGGGTGTAGAGTCAAGCCCCTCAAACTGGTAGGGATTCGCGATGCGCATTGGCGACTTGGCCGAGCCGACCGGCACCCGTCGAGGCACGGCACGAGCCAGCGCCAGTACATGGAGGGCCGGTGCCGTGACGGCGCCGTCACCCCGCTTCCCTGCGTTCGAGGCGTCGATGTCCAAAGCCAGCCGGCCGTTGGCGCGGGCGAGGCGCCGGCCGCCTTCGCCTTATTCCAACGCGCGCATGTGTTTGGCCGGCGCGATTTGCTTTGCATCTGAGAGTGCATGCACGCTTGCCGCACCTCGCCTGCCCCGGTCGGCGACGGCTGCGGGCTGCGTGGCCAGTTGCCGCGCATGGCGCTGGTGTCGTCGGGCCACCTGCTGGGCCGCTTGCCGGCGGGCAACACGGGTCGCCCAAACGTCAGTGCGCTCAAGCGGATGGACGTGGCGGCTGACCTGCAACGCCTGCTGGATGACAAGCTGACAAGCAGGGTTGCGGGGATGCACATCGACAAGCATGGCCGGCGAGTCTTCGACTCGCGCGCGCACTTGCGCGCATGGCTCCTGCTGGCCGGCGTGCTCCTATCTGCCGGCCACGGGCTCAAGGCCTGGGTGGTGGCCGCGCTCTACCTGGGCGAGCAGGTGCGCGTCACGTCCTGATTCAACCTCGTGCAGGTGCTCAACCGAGGCGCCGCCTTCTCGTTCCTTGCCGACGCCGACGCCGGTGGCGGGCAGCGCTGCTTCTTCACCGCGCTTGGCATCGGCGTCAGCGTCGTGCTCGCCCTGGTGCTGCGCCGAGCCATGCACAGGCGACTGCAGGCTGTAGCATACGTCGGACTGATCGGCGGCGCGCTGGGAAGTGTCGCCGATTGTCTGCGCATCGGCGCCGTTGTCGCCTATCTCGATTTGCACTGGAACGGCATGCACTTGCCTGCGTTCAATCTCGCCGACATCTTTGTCGTCGGCAGTGCCGGGGTGCTAATCCTGGCTTCCTTCAACGAGCATGCAGCCTACCGGCGCCGCGCCACCGAAAGGGTTTCATGACACTCCGGTCCCCGGATCGACGCGTCCTCTTGTTGGCGGCAGGCGCGACAGCACTCGCTGGTTGCCAGCCCGCAGCGCCGGCGGGGCCGTTCAAGGGCATCGACATCACCGGTGCACCCTACGGGCGCGACTTCAGGCTGCCCGACCCCGAAGGTTCGATCCGCTCGCTCGCCGAGTTCAAGGGCAAAGTCGTGCTGGTGTTCTTCGGCTTCGTGCAATGTCCCGACGTGTGCCCAACGACGCTGGCCCGTGCGATGGAAGTGCGCAAGCTACTCGGCGCCGACGGCAGCAAGGTCCAGGTGGTGTTGGTCACGGTCGATCCCGAACGCGACACACCGCAGGTGCTGCGCGAGTACATGAAGGCCTACGATCCAAGCTTCATCGCGCTGCGCGGCGATGCCGAGCAGCTTGCCGCGGCCGCCAAGGAGTTCAAGGTCTTCTTCCAGAAGGTGCCGACGTCCAAAGACTCCTACACCATGGATCACACCGCGCTGACCTACGCGTTCGATCCCGCGGGTCGATTGCGCCTGGCGTTGCGACACGAACAATCGGCGGCCGATGTCGCGGCCGACCTGAAGTTGCTTCTGCGCAGCTGACGATCGAGCGCGTATCCATCCACGCCATTCACGCAACCACTCACCTTCTTGTGGACCCACTTCGCCGCACCTGCACCGCCTCGCTGGCGCTCGGCCTTTGCCTTCTGCCTGCACCGGCCACGCTCCTCGCCGCGGCCGACCACAGCGTCGATGGGCCATGCGCCAGGCTCGACCCGCCGGTAGCCACCGATGCAGCGGGCAAGATCGAGGCCATCGCGTTCTTCTGGTACGCCTGCCCCCAGTGCGCCAAAGTCGAGCCCTCTGTGGAGGCGTGGGAGAACCGACTCCCGGCAGATGTCTTGTTCCTGCGTGACACATTGTCTGACCCCGCCGGGCGCAAACCCAGGCCCACGCCAAGCTCTGGACCTTCGCGATCAACGGCAAGTACGTCACCGAGCGGCACCGCGCCAGCGGCGAACGACAGTTGTTCGAGGTCGTCGACACGGCTCGTGGCACAGGAGCGGGCAGCGGTGGAGCGCTGACCTGAAAGGACATTGCATGAAGTTGAATCGCAGCCTCGTTGTCAGCGTGCTGACGCTGGCGCTGGCGCTGGCAACCGTGCTGGCATGGCCCTCCAGCGCCAAGTGCGAGGTGGCACCGGACGTGGTCTACACGCTGCTCGACGGGCGGCAGGGCACGCTGCGGGTCCTGCGCGGCAAGGTGGTGTTGGTCAGTTTCTGGTCGATGTCTGCGATACCTGCGTGAACGAATTGCCGTCGACCGTCACCATCGACGGCAAGTTCCGGGCCCAGGGCTACGAGACGCTGGCTGTGGTCATGAGCTACGACCCGCGGCGTCCGTCGCCCGGTTCGTTGCCTACAACAAGCCCCCGTTCCCGGTGGCCCTCGACAATGCGCGGAAGATGGCAAAGTCCTTCGGCGAGGTGCGGCACACGCCGCCGGCCTTTCTCATCGACAAGCGCGGCCGGGTCGTCGAGCGTTACAGTGGCGCGCCGGACTCACGGCACTGGTGCGCCTGTTCGAGTCGCTGTTAGCCGAGCAGGCCTGAGGGTGGGTGGACACGTATGAAGATCAAACGATGGTGGGTGGCAGCGCTGGTCTGCTTCGGACTGTGGCCGAGCGCATACGCGCAGGTGACCGTCGACAGGGCCTGGGCACGCACGACCGTGCCCAATCAGATGTCTAGCGGGGCCTTCATGCGCATCACCGCGCAGAAGAACGTTCGGCTGACGGGCGTGCGTTCCCCGGTGGCGAGCGTTGTCGAAGTCCACGAAATGAAGATGGAGAACGGCATCATGCGGATGCGATCTGTGGGTGAGCTTCCCATCAAGGCCGGGCAGTCAATCGAACTCAAGTCGGGCGGCTACCACCTGATGATGATGGGCTTGAAGCAGCAGCTCAAGGCCGGAGAGACCGTACCTCTGACGCTCGAGTTCAAGGCACCCGACGGCAGCTTGTCGAAGGTCGAGGTCAAGGCCGTTGCGGCCTTCACCCAGCCGGCGCCATGACCACGACACCGGAGCCTGCGCGCGCGGAACAGTGAGCTTGGACGCCCTGGTCCTAGCCTAGATGATCGCGCTGCTCGGCCACGGCCGGCGCGCTCTTCCTGGGCGAGGTGATGGCAAGGCGCCTTGCGGCCTCTGTTGGCACCGGCGCATTGCGATGTTTCCGCCGGTTGCGATGCTCGGCGTCGGACTGCTCGCATCGGACGATCGGACCGCTCGATACTTGCCTCCTCTGGCGTGGGCAGGGTGGGCGATCGCGCTTTGCATCTGCCTGATCTTTTGAGGCATCGTGTCCGAAGCGACCGCGCCATGCAGCCTAGGCGTGTCGTGTGCCGATGCCGACGTTCAGTTGGCCGGCGTCGTGCCGATCCCTCCTGCGTTCGGGCTGCTAAGGAACCGCTGATCAATGAGCCGTTTGGCTCGGATTGGCCTTCGTTCGATGCGCTGCAGCTGCGAAGGTGACTCGCGACGCGCAGAGAAGCCTCTGGTGGAGGCGTCGAGTGCCTCTTTCGATGCCCCTTTGCGCTTTCAAGACGCACCTCGGGTGTGTAGCGCCATCAGCTGCCTCTTGGCGATCACGAGGTTGGCCAGCCCGAACAGGCTGAACAGTTGCGCCTCGTTCTTGGCCAGGCCCTTGTAGGGGTAATCGTATCTTTCCCGCAAATTGACACGGTGGCCGCTGGCCGGGCGGTCGCCGCCCGATGTGGCGCCAGGGCAGGTAGGGATTCGGGCCGCGCCTGACCCAGGTAGATTGGCGGTTTCGACTGCCCGAAGGGTGTCGCCGTGTCGTTCGCCAAGCGCTTCATCGGCGCCGAAAACCTGCCTACCAGGCTGTCGGAGTTCGACGTCCAGCAATCGTTCGGCCTGAGTGCCGACGACATCGCCGCGGTCGCCGAGCGGTTTCGCCATGATCGCCGGGTCGCGGCCGCCATTCAGATGCTCTTCCTGCGGGCCAGCGGCCGCCCGATGGACCGGTTCGCATCCGTGCCCAAGACGCTGCTGCGGTCCGTTTGCGAGGCGTTCGAGACCTCGACGGTCAGCATCGCCAGTCTGCGGACCCTCTACGCCCGCCGCCAGACGCTGTACGAACACCAGGCCTGGGCTCGCAACTATCTCGGCCTGCAGGATCTGGACGAAGCCGGTGTCGATCAACTTCAGAAGGTCCTGGCGGTTGCCGCGCTCGAGGCCGCGCATCCGGACGACCTCGCCGAAGCCGCCCGCATGTGGCTGTACGAGCGGCGCATCGTCATCCCTGGTTCGAGGCGCCTGGCGGACTGGGCGCGCGAGGCCTTCGACGCCACGGAGGCGGCCATGGCCGCCACGATCGAAGCCGGCATCGGCAAGGCTGCTCTGCTCAAGGCCATCGACTGGTGCTATGCGCCACAAGCCGGCCTTGCCGGAAGCCGGCTTGAATGGCTCAAGACTCCACCCAAGCGCCACTCGCCGAGCACGATATCCGAGACGCTGGAAAAGATCCGTGCGCTGAAGGAACTGGGCGTGCACGCCTGGCAGCTGGACGGCGTGGCCCTGAGCAAGCAGCAGGCCTACGCCGCCCACGTCCAGATGCGGCGCCCATCGATGACGGCGCGCATTGAGCGGCAGCGCCAGACGGTCGAGATCACCTGCTTCCTGCGGGTGACGTTGCTCGAACTGACCGACATGGCGCTGCTGCAGGCGTCACGGCGCAGCCAGGACCTGGTTCGCCGAGCAGCCGAGCGGGTCGAGAAAGGCCGCTCCCGCAGCAGCGGCGCGATCCTGCAGCAGGCCCTCAAAGCAAAGTCGGTCCTCTATGACGAGTCCAAGCCTTGGCGCGACCGCGTGCTCGAAGTCCGCGCCCTGCTGGACGACATGGGTGAAGCAGGCACCAGCACCTTTGCTTCCCAGGTCCGCAGGGCACTGGCCGAGGACAACCGGCGCGTTCATGCCCACCTGGCAGGCCTTCGCGACATCGAGTTTTCCGGCGCCACAGGCGATGCCGGCTACGACCAATGGCAAGCCTGGCAGCGTCTGCAAACGCGCGGGACCAAGGAAGTCCCGCAGGACTTCGAATTGCCGCCGGTTGGCGCGGCATGGAATACGATCGTCAGCGACCTGGATCCACAGTCCAAGTATCGGGCGTTCGAGGCCAGCACGATGATGGCGTTGCGCAAGAGCCTGCGCCGAGGCAGCGCCTGGGTGACCCACTCGATCAGCTTCCGCCCCCGCGAGTCGATGCTGCTGGCGGACGCCGACTGGAGCCGATCGAAGGATCTGCATCACCAGATTCTCGGTCTGCCCAACCAGGCCATGGCGTTCCTGGAGCCGATCCTGGCGGGCGTCTCCGTTGGCCTGACAGCTCTGGCCGAGGCCGCAGGCCGTGGCCAGATCGAGATCGGCGCCGACAAGCTCCTGCACCTGCCGCCGATTCGGCCGATGGACGAGGAGGTGGAACCGCGCAAGACCAGGGAGGCGGTCTTCAAGCACATCGGCTCCGTCCAATTGCCGGATCTGCTGCTGGAAGTCGACGCCGCAACGCACTTCAGCGAGGCGCTGCTGGCCCGCCGTCCGTCGTCGAGCAACGAACTGCTGGCCGTCTACGGCGCGCTCCTGGCCCATGGAACCGACCTCGACGCCAAAGGCGTGGGCTCGATGATCCCCGGCATCGACGCGGCGCACATCTCCACCGCGATGCGGGCCGTCGAGCTGAGCGGCAGGCTGCGACGGGCCAACGAACGGGTGTCGGAATACCAGAACGCGCTGCCGATCGCGGCGCTCTGGGGCGATGGCACCAAGGGCTCGGCCGACATGATGGCCCTGGATGCCAGCCGCCATCTGTGGTCAGCCCGGGTCGACCCGCGGCGGCGCACCTATGCCGCGGGCCTGTACACGCACGTCCGCGACCGCTGGGGCCTGTTCTACGACCAACCCATCGTGCTGAACGAGCGCCAGGCCGGCGTGGCGGTCGAAGGCGTCGAGCAGCACAACCGCGCCGAAGACCAGATCCGGGTTTCCTTGCTGGCCGTCGATACCCACGGCGTCACGAACGTCGCCATGGCAATTGCCAAGCTCCTGGGTTTTGACCTGTGCCCGCGCCTGCGCGACCTGCGCGAGCGAAAACTGTTCGTGCCCCGGGGCTGGCCGGTGCCGGAGAGCGTGGAGGGCCTCACCGTGCGCCGGGTGTCGGTCAAGGCGATCGAACGCGGCTGGGACGACCTAGTGCGCCTGGCGGCGTCGATTCGAGCGGGCAAGGTGTCCGCGGCACATGCCATCCATAGGCTGGGGTCGGCCGCGGTCGGCGACCCGCTGCACCGAGCTGCAGAACACCTGGGCCGCCTGCTGCGAACGCTGTTTCTGTGTGACTACCTGGCCATCCCGGACTATCGACGTGAGATCCACAGCCTGCTCAACCGGGGCGAGTCGGTGCATCAGCTGCAGCGTGCCATTCATGGCGGCCAGGTGGCCCCTGAGCGTGGCCGCCGGCGGAAAGAGATGGCGGCCATCTCCGGCGCGCACGCGCTGTTGACCAACATCGTGCTGGCGTGGAACACGAATCGCATGGACACCGTGGTGGCGCGGCTCAACCGGGATGGCGTCGGCATCGAGGAGGACTGGCTGCGGCGGATTGGCCCGGCGCACTTCTCGCACATCAACTTTCGGGGGACGTTCCGCTTCAACATCGAGCGGTACGCGGACGTGCTGGTCGAGCGCGCCGCCGGGCGTGGCGCGGCCAAGCTTGGCCGGTGAAACCTGCGGCCATGTCCCGGACGCCGGGATTTCGGCGATGGGACGGTCAACTGACCTTCAGCAGCGCCCGCTCACGGGCGGCCAACGACCCTGACCGGTCGGCGCCGCTAGGTAAAAGCGGACCTCCAGGCAGGCAAGGAGAACCGTCCGACGGCTGTCCTCGAGTCAAGGCGAAGGGGGAGCAAGCTCGACGGTGATTGCGCTGAACCCCGCTGCGAGCTTCTGCGTCTGCAGAAGGACCAACCCGGCTTGCTCGACCAGCGCGCCGTACTGAGCAAGGGTGCGCTCACGGCCCGCCAGCCCGACGAGCATGTTGAGGTCTGATCGAGCCAAGGCCCGGTCCTCTGGCGTGGTGCCGACACGCTCCGGCAAGGGTCGCTCGACGAGCACTAGGCGGGCACCCGACTTCATGATCTGGCGACAGCGACTGAGGATGAGAGTTGCCGGCTCGTCTCCCCAGTCGTGCAGCACGCTCTTCATCAGGTACAGGTCACCCTGTGGGGGCAGGCCATCGAAGAAGCTGCCTTCCTGCAACGCACATCGCTCAAGCACACCGTGCCGCCTGAGCACCGGCGGGGCATGGGCGAGCGCGTGCGGTAGGTCGAACAGGATGCCGCGTGCACAACCATGGCGAGCGAGCACTCCCGCCAGCAGTTCGCCAGCGCCACCGCCGATGTCGACGATCAACGCGCCATCCGGTACGACCAGCGCGTCTGCCAGCGACCCGCCAAGGCGGCGGCTCAGCTCGGTCATCGCGCCATGGAAGAGGGTCGCTTCCCGGCCATCGGATTCCAGGCGCCGGAAGCGCTCGACCGAACCCTCGTCGTGCAGGGCGGCATTGCCCGTGCGAACCCTGCCGGACAGCGCGCCCCAGCGCGCCCACAGCGGCCCGCCATTGAGCATCGCCCAGTGGCGCAGGCCGTGCCCGTGATCCCGTCGCAGCAGGTGACCCAGGCTGCCCAGGGCGAAGGTGCCCGCGGCCGGCTCGTCGCAGATCTCCAAGGTCGTCAAGGCCCGCAGCAGCCGGGCCAGCGCGTCGGCGTCCACACCGGCGTCGAGTGCCAGTTCGTGCGCCGTACTCGGCGCGCGCGCGAGGCGGTCCGGCAGATCGAACTCGCAGGCCGCTGCCACCGCCTGGGTCGTCCAGCCGGCGTTGATCAACTCCATGAGTCGGGACTGAGCCAGCGAGTCGGAGCCCTCCACGCCACTCATCGCGAATTCACTCCGCCCGCAGACCCGCGGCTCGGACGAGAGCGCCCATCCTGGCGTGCTCGGCCTGCGCGAAGGCTGCGAATTCGGCCGGGCTTTGCTCGCCAGCGTCGGCGCCCGTGCCCTGGAACCAGCGCCGGCCCTCGTCCGAGGTGGCAATGCGGTTGATCTCCTGGTTCAGCCGCTCGACCACCGCAGCAGGCGTGCCCGCGGGTGCGGCCACACCCGTCCAGCCGATGTACTCATAGCCCGGGACACCGGCCTCGGCGAAGGCGGGCACTTCGGGCATCGAAGGCACGCGGCGCAGGCTGGTGACGGCCAAGGCGCGAAGCCGTCCCGCCTTGACCTGCGGCAGCGATGCGGTCAGGCCCTCGATCGCCCAATCGACCTCGCCGGCCAGCAGGCCCGTCATCATCGCCCCGCCGCCCTTGTACGGCACGTGGGTGGCCTCGAAGCCCACCGTGCGCATGAACTGCACCGCGGCCATGTGGGGCGGCAGGCCGTTGCCGGGTGTGCCGAAGTTCAGCGAGCCCGGCCTTGCCTTGGCGCGCCGCACGAGGTCCGCCAGGGTCTGGTCGGGCGATGCAGCGGGCACCACGAGAACTTGTGCGCCGATACCGAAGCGCGCCACCGGCACGAAGTCGCGCAACGCGTCGTAGCCCGGGCTGGCGTAGAGGTGCGGGTTGATGGCCGCAATGCCCTGGTGCGTCATCAGCAGCGTGTGGCCATCGGGTGCGGCACGCGCCACCTGCGCCGCCCCCACGTTGCCGCCGGCGGCGCCGTTGTTCTCCACCACCACGGGTTGGCCGAGGCTGGCGCCCAGGCGCTCGGCGAGCCAGCGGGCGCGGATGTCCGTGACACTGCCGGGCCCGCCAGCCACCAGCTTGAGGGGGCGGCTCGGCCATGTTGAGGGCTGAGCTGCAGCGAACGAGGCCAGGGGTGCCAGACAGAGGCCCAGGCCGTGCATCAGCAGCTGACGGCGATAGAGCAGTGGACGCATGGAACCTCCTCTCAGGCGACGATCGTCGAAGGACCACATCATGGTCAACGCTGGCGCTCGAGGGAATACACCCGGCGTTGCTGCGCGGTTCAACCGATGGTTGAATCGATCTGGCGCAGGATCGGGCACCCCATGGACAAGCTGCGAGCTCTCGAATACTTCATCGCCGCCGCCGAAGGCGCCAGCTTCTCGGCCGCGGCGCGCCACCACAACGTCAGCGTCGCCGCGGTGGCTAAGCTGATTGGCGCGCTGGAATCGGAACTGAAGGTGAAGCTTCTGGAACGCGGTACCCAGGGCATCGTGCTGACCGCCGCCGGCACCGCCTACCTTGAAAGTTGCCGCCCCCTGGTGCAGGGCTTGGCCGAGGCTGACGAGGTGGCTTCCGGTGCCACGTCCCGGGTGCGCGGCACGGTCGTGGTGGGCGTGCAGCCCGTCATCGCGCAGGAGTGCCTGACGCCGGCGCTGCCGCGCTTCCTGGCCGCGCACCCCGAAGTGCAACTGGACCTGCGCTACTTCATGCGCCCCACCGAGGAACAGGTGCGCGGCGTGGACGTGATGCTGGTCATCGGCTGGCCCCAGGCGGACGACCTGGTGCAGCGCCGACTGGGCGCCGTGAGCTATGTCGTGTGCGCCGCGCCGTCCTACTGGGCGGCGCACGGCATGCCGCGACACCCATCGGAGTTGGCCCACAACAACTGCCTGTGCGTGCGGTCGAGCCAGACCGGGGCCGTGATGGACCTGTGGCGCTTCCAGAAGGGCGACGAGGACGTGAGCGTCACGGCACGCGGTACCGTGGTGGCCGACAACATCCACCGCGATGCGGTGCGTGACCTGCTGGTAGCCGGCATCGGTGTCGGTCGCATCCTCGAGTGGGACACCCACCACGACACGCGCTTTGCCGCGGGAGCGCTGGTGCCGGCGTTGCGCGACTGGACAAGCCCCGAGGTGCCCCCGGTGACGCTGCTGCATTCACCCAGCGTGCGACGCATTGCGCGCGTTCGGCTCTTCATCGAATGGGTCACGCAGTTGTTCGCCGACATCGAGCACCAGCGCCATGCACCGGCGCCGGCCACCGGCGTGCCACGCTGGCTCAAGTCGCAGCGCCAGCGGACGTCGGCGGCGCCGTAGACGCGGCCGACACCTTGGCAGCCTAACGCCGGGCCAGCAGGCGCGGGGAAGTTCAGGCGCGGTACGCCACGATGACGATCGACATCGTCAGGCACATCATCGTGTTGCAGAGGTTCACGGCGATGGCCCGGTTGACGCGGCGCCCGTTGTGCTCGTAGAGCCATGCCGCCATGGTCGCATTGGCGCCGATCCAGGTGACCCAGGTCAGCAGCGAATGCTGGCTGCTGTCACCGCTGGCGACGATGGCCCACAGTGTCGGCAGGTAGGCCAGCACGCGGACCGAGTTGAACAGCGTGAAGAGCCAGGTCAGCGCCGCAAGATACGTGGTCGAGGCGGAGGGCAGCGCGGCGACGGAAGCGGTGGTCGTGGTGTTCATGGGGCTGTTGGGTCAGCGATCGATGGGCACGATCATCGGCACAGCCCACCGGGCCGGGAATACTCCAGACGTTGAAGCGCCAGTGAAGCCGCGGTTGAAGCCAGGGCGCGGTCAGACCACCGACGCAACGAGCCTGGCGTGGCCTTATCAAGGCGTTTCGTGGCTGGCGCGCGGCCTCGTACACGGCGCAGTGCACTCTCTCGACGTGCAATGGAATGACGGCTTTGAGCGCTGGAGTCGACGGACCGCTCATGGCCGTCCACGAAGGTTCGGCTGGACACTGCGAGCGGCGGCGATGCGGCCCCAAGCAGTCAGCGAGCACACGAACGTCGCTTGTCCATCGCATCGCAGCCGCTCGGGCCTGGTGGCTGGCCGGCTCCCCACGACCCAAAGCGGTCCTCGATAAGGTCCCACTAAGCGTCCGATCAGCTGTTTGCCAGCAACGTCGTACGCCCCGCAGCGCGGCCATCAGCGCTTCTGGAAGGCTGGACCACATAGCGAGTTTGCGATTCGGCACTCAACGCGGACCCCACAAGCGCCGCGACCAGTCCTCCACCTGCGCCGAGTTCAAGCGCTGCTCGAACAGGCGCCGCCAGCTCGGTGGCAGTGGCAGCTGCAACACGGGTTCGACCTGCGCCACGTCAGTCACGCGGTCGCGGATCAGCGCGAGCACCCGAGCCACGCTGAACGCTGGGTGCGGCCGATGCAGAAGCACCAACGGATCGCCGGCGGCGATCTCGCCAGCCTGCTCAACGCGCAAGTACCAGCCGGCGCGCAATGTGTTCTGCACGCGCGCTGCCATGTCGGCGATGCCAAAGCGCAAGTTGAGCTTGAAGCACGGCTGCCGGCCCTGGGACACGACCGTGACCGCGCTGCCGATGCGCCAGTGGTCACCGATGCACACCGCCTCTTCGTCCAGGCCGTCGATGCTCAAGTTCTCGCCGAAGGCACCCGGCGCCTGCCACAACGCACAGCCCGGCAGTTCGGCACGCCACAGAGCGTAGTGGTCCCAGGCATAGCAGTGCAGGGCCTTGTCCTCGCCGCCGTGGACGCGGCGGTCGGCCTGCTCGTCACCGTCCATGCCCAGGGCATGCACCCGCACCGGTCCGGCGACCGGCCGCTTGTCGATGGCGCTGGTGGTGCGGCCCAGCGGCTGCGCGCTGCCGCGCAGGGCGGCGCGCACCGTGGCTTGCGGTGCACTCACAACCGCAGCCGGCTGAACCAGTCGGTCAGCACGGCATCGAGTGCCTGCGCCAACCCGGCGCGATGCTGTGCGGCTGCCTGTCGTAATGCGGCGATGTCGATGCCCGCCTGGCGCAACTCGCCGGTGTGGCCGATCAACCATTGCTCCATGCGCGCAGCATCGACTTCGAGATGGAACTGCCAAGCCATTGCATGGTCGCCCACCATGAAGGCTTGATTCGAACAGGTGGGCGTGGTGGCCAGCGTCGCGCATCCCGCAGGCAGATCGAACTGGTCGCCATGCCAGTGCAGTACCGACTGCCCGCCGATGCGCACCAGCGGACTGACAGCGCCTTCGGGCGTGAGCGCAAGCGGCCCGTAGCCGATCTCCTTGCGGCGCATCGGCGCGACGGCTGCGCCCAGCGCGCGCGCCATGAGTTGCGCGCCCAGGCAGATGCCCAGCAGGGGACGGCCGCTGTCGAGGCGTTGGCGGATCACATCGACTTCCTCGGCGAGAAACGGGTACAGCGTGTCCTCGCTTGCGCCGATCGGCCCACCGAGAACGATCAAAAGATCGACCTGCCCGAGGTCGATCTTCCAGATCTCGTCCACACCAGCGTCGTAGATCACGACGCGCCAGCCGCGCCGCTTCAGCCACGGCTCGATCAAACCAAGATCCTCGAACGCGAGGTGGCGAATGGCAACTGCGGTCTTCATCCCGATCTCCTCCTTGTCTTCACCTTGGGCCGGCTCATCGCACATCGGGCTGCGTGCTGCAGCCCGCAGGTTCGCAGACCGCCGGTATGAGTTGTGCAGCGGGCTCGGCGTGCAAGACGCCGGCTGCATCGCCATCGCGCTGCTCGTCAGCGCTGGCAATCAATCGCCCCAGCAGACCGCCCAGCACCAGGTCGTCCAGCTGGCCGAAGTGATGCAGGCACACACGTCCCTGCCGGTCGAGCACCAGGCACGAGGGCGTGCCGCGCAGGCCGTAGCGCGCCATCGTCTGTGAGGGGCCGCCGCGTCCATCGGGTTCGTCCTCGCCAATAGGGAAGGACCAGCGGTACTCGTGGACGAAGACGCGCAAGGCCTCCACCGTCATCACGGCATGGTGCTCGAACACCGTGTGCAGGCCAACCACGGCCAGCTCGGAGGCCGGGAAGGCCTGCCGCACGCGCTCGGCCTGCGGCAGCCCGTAGGCCACGCAGCCCGGGCACAGCATCTGGAAGGCGTGCAGCAGCACGACCCGGCCGCGCAGCGACGACAGCGTGATCGGCGCGGGTGTGTTCAGCCAGGTGGTGACCTGCCAGTCCGGCAGCACCTGGCGTGACTCGATTCTTGCTTTGGACATCATGGCTCCTGACAGGAGGCCGACCCCGGACAGTGCGCGGAGTCGGCCTGTGGGGCGCGCGGCGCGCGCACCTCGGGTGCGCCCTCAGGCGGCGCGGCGCAGCTTCACTTGCGGAAAGTCCACCGGCACGTTCAATGCCACATTGACGTAGTTGGTGAACAGGTTCAGCGCCACGTGGGCCACGATCTCAACAATGCCCTCGTCGGTGAAGCCGGCGTCGCGCAGGCGGTGCACGTCATCGCCATTCACCTGACCGCGCTGCTCGACCAGCTTGAGCGCAAAGCGCAGCGCCGCATCGGTCTTGGGGTCGGCGGCATGGCCCGCCTGCGCCGCCGTCATCTCTTCGGCCGTGGCGCCGGCCTTGCGGCCCAGGACGGTGTGGGCGGACAGGCAGTATTCGCACTGGTTGCGGTCGGCGACGGCGACGGCGATCTGTTCACCCAGCTTGGCCGACAGCGTGCCGCCACCCAGTGCACCGAAGGAGCCCCACATGCTGCGCAGCGCCGCCGGCGAGTTGGCCACGGCGCGGAACATGTTGGGCACGGTGCCGAAGGCTTGCTGAATCTGCGCCAGCACAGCGGCGCGGTCGGCGGTGGTTTGGGTCGAGTCGATCATGGAAACGTGGCTCATGGAGAAATCCTTGGGGGTTGAATGGTGAGTAGAAAAAGAGACCGAGACGGCATTCACAGCACGTGCTCAATGGACGAGTGGTCTTCCAGGCGCATCACCTTGCCGCCGATGACCAACGACGGCAGGCGCGTGACGCCTGCGGCCTGGGCCTCGCGGGCACGGTGCGCGTCGATGCCCAAGTTGACGATCTCCACCGCCAGGCCGGGCGTCGAGGCGAAGCGCTCGGCAATCGACAGGCAGATCGAGCAGCCGTCGTGGTAGAGAACGGTTGTGGACAGGGCAGCCACTTCAGAACTCCCCGTCCTTGATGTAAGGCTGGCTCCACAGGATGCTTTGCATCAACACTGACTTCACCCAGGCGGCGTGCATCTTCTCCACGTCGGCGGCCGATGCGCCCTTCTTTGCCAGGAAGGGTTTGAGCGTGGTGGTGACAGGAATGGTCAACGCCGGGATGTAGCGGAAGTTGATCTGCGCCACGCTCGGCGCATCGTCGGTCTTGTTCTTTTTGACGCGGTTGTGGCGCAGGCCGATTTCGTACTGCCAGTCCAGCCAGCGCTGGTCGTAGTTGGCGTCGGCGGTGTCCAGAATCCACAGCGCGAAGCGCTTTCGCACGGCCTCGAGATACGCCCCATCGGGCTTGCCGGTCTTGGCGTTGCTGAAGAAGTAGACGAGTTCGGGCGTCGAGGCGACGAAGCCGTACCAGACGTCGAGGACGACATCGGTTTGGTCGGCCAGGATCGCTTTGCTCTGGCGCAGGGCCTTGACATCCTCCTCGGTGAACAGCAGCGAGGCCTGCAGCGCCTTGAGGTCGGCCATCGTGTAGGGCGCCTTGGCCAGCGTGCGCTGGCCGTAGGCGTAGCCCGGCACGGTAGGGCTGGGCTGTTGCTGGGCATGGCTGGCGGGAAGCGTCGTGGCCAGGGCCAGGGCGAGCAGGGCGGGGTTGAAGGGTTTCATCAGGTTCTCCGGGTTGACAAGCGGCTGGCGCCGCTCGGTGATTTGCATCTTCGACGAAGATCCCGGATGATGGGTGTCATGAAGTCCAACAAACATGCCTCATCGTCCAAACTTGGCGACTCCAGGTCGTCCGATTCCGTGGACCGCTTGTCGACGCTGCTGGATCGATTCCACGTCCGAGCCTCGCTGTTCCACACCGGGCCGATGTGCGGCCGCACGACCTTCGACGTCCAGCCGGATCGAGCGTTTCTGCATGTGCTGCGACGTGGCCGCCTGCAGATCGAGCACCCGGCGCATGTCGGCGTACCCAAGCGGGTGGTCGTGGAAGAGCCGACGCTACTGCTCTACCCGCGCGCCGTGCCCCACGCTTTTATCAACCCGCCGCGCGAGGGTTCGGACTTCACCTGCGCCACGCTGCACTTTGACGGCGGCGACCGCAATCCCATCGTGGCGGCGCTGCCGCCACTGGTGCAGGTGCCGCTGGACGCGGTGCCGGGGCTGCGGCCATCACTGGACATGCTGTTTGCAGAAACTGACCGCGTGCGCTGCGGCTCGCGCCTGCTGGCCGACCGCCTGTTCGAGGTTGTGCTGATCCAACTGCTGCGCTGGGTCATCGACCATCCGCAGGCGGTAGGCGTCAGCAGCGGCCTGGTGATGGGCTTGAGCGACCCGCGGCTCGCACGCGCGCTGGTGGCGCTGCACGCCACGCCGCAGGACGACTGGACACTTGTGCGCATGGCCGCCGTGGCCGGCATGTCGCGCAGCGCGTTCGCTGAGATCTTCAAGACCGTGACAGGCACCACGCCTTCGGCCTATCTGACCGACTGGCGCCTCACCCTGGCCTCGACCCTGCTGCGTGCCGGCCAGCCGCAGAAACTGGTGGCGGCAGAGCTGGGGTTTTCGACGGCCTCGTCACTCAGTCGGGCATTCAAGCAGCGCTTTGCGACATCACCGCGCGAGTGGCTCGCGGCCCAATCGTAGAGGCGGGCGGCCTACTTCTGGTCGACCCCGCAAGCAGCAAGTGTGCGGATTCGATCCGTCCGCGACTTCTTCGCGATAGGCGGCTTCTGGCCGAGTGGAGCCGACCGGTTTTCGCCGACGAACGGCCGGTCTACATCAGGTCGCCGACTTTCTCATTCCGACTGCGGCGCCGTCAGACCGCGGTGACGTTGAACCGATCGCAGAGGTCATTGACCTGCCGCGCCTTGAGCTTCTCGGCTCGCAGCTTGTGCAGCCCGCTGCGCTCGAAGATGGCGTAGGCGAACCCCTTGTTCATCTGCCGCGACACGTACCGGATTCCATCCCAGCGCGGACTCGCACCGTGGATCGCTCGCGCCCAGGCCTGGCTCGCCGTGTAGTCGGCGGATGCACTGATGTCGTTGTTCAGTCCCAGGGCCTTGAGCGCCGCCCCGGTCAGGTCAGCCAATGCAAGCAACTTGCGCCGCTCACAGGCAAACCGCACGACCGAGCGCTCGGTCAGTTCTGCGGCCGGCACCTCGTAGCTGCCTCTGACGAACCGCCCGCATTCATGGATGACGCTCTCCGCCAAAGCCACCTCGATGGTGCTGGCGGTGTAGCAGGTGCGGAACGCGCCGGCACTGCCAGGATCGGGATCGTCGAAACGGTAGACCCCGGCCGACCAGTACGGCTCGGTAGCCGGATGCCGGCTCAAGCGCACGAGCGACGCGACTTCGATCCTGGTCGGTCGAAGCAGATCCTCGAACGAACCGCGATCAGGCAGCCGCAGTGACACGCGAGGCGCCTCGCTCGCGCGCCCATGCCGCCGCCAGGCGCTCCACCTTGGCCAGGGCAGTCCCCCCATCCAGCGCAGCGGCCACGCTCTTTCCTGCGAGGCCGCCGTGCTCGCGCAGCCAGAACATCAGCTTCTCGCTGGCGCCGATGTCACCGAGCGCCCGGCAGATGACTGCCACGGCCTCGCGGTCCATCCCGAGGAATGCTTGCGGGTAATACAGCCGATTGCCGACCTTCACCGCGAAGATCTCGCCCCGGTCTACGGCCGGCGCCAAAGCCTGACGGGTCAGCCCCCAGGCTTGCGCGAGTTGCTCACCGTGCACGACGAGGCCATCCTTGACCCACTGGACACGCGCTGCCTCGCCGCGCGCGGTGGCGCCCGCCAGCCCGCCGGTGGCCAGAGCATGCAGGTTGTCCGCGGCGGCGGAGTCGGCGTGCGCCACCCGGGCTCGAACGCCTCGTGTCCTTCGTAGTTGCAGTCCTTGCTTGCTGACCGCAGAGCGAAGAGTGCCGAGGTCTTCGCTGAGGCGCCCAACGGTGGCCTCGAGCCGCGCGATGCGGCGCAGAAGGACGGGTGTGCTGAGATCGGTGCTCATGGACGGATTCTACGCAAATCCAGACAACATAGCAAATGCGGCAAATGAAGATGCCGGCAACGTCGACAGGTGACAGCCGCGGTGACTCCACCCTCTCGTGCTGACCAGGGGCGGGCCACGCCCGAACAAGGCGGTTCCGGCATGGGTTGCAGGGGTCTTTTCTCGCATCTATGCCGATAACTAGCCTTAGCGGCATAGTGCTGCCGGCGGCGTAAACTGCATGCGGTGAAAACGGGCCTGTCTGTGACCGCAACGCCGGTGTCGCTGCCTGACGCGGCTGCGCTGGCAGCGCTGCGGGGCTGGCACGAGGGCTTGTCGTCGAAGGATGCAGTGACGCGGTACGTCAGTGAAGCACGGGCGCCCGGTCAATCGTCGCGCGGCCTCATCGGGGCGATCCGCCGTGACATCGCGGCCTTCGCCCGGTTGCGCCACCATGATGACCTTGCAAAGCTCTTCACTGGGCCCGCCCGCAAAGGCCCCGCGGCCGCGCGCGCCGTGGCCGCCGCCGTCGAACAGCTCCGTAGCGCAGCCGTTCCAGTCCCCCTGATCGGCGATGAAGTCGACGACTGGCTCGAGCCCCGCGTCGCCGCAGTACTGCGCAAGGCCGGCATCAAGACATTGGCCGACCTCACTCTTCGAGTACCGCGCCGCAGGCGTTGGTGGGTGGGCATCAACGGCCTCGGCGTGGCCGGTGCGCGCCGGATCGAGGCATTCTTCGCGGCCCACGCCGACCTGACCGACCGGGCTCGCGCGCTGCTCGTCACTCAGGCGCCATCGGATGTGGTCCCTTGGGAGAAGATCGTCGTGCCTCATGAGGTCGACGGCACCATGGGCCTGCATCGTGCGCCGCGCGCGTCGTGCGTCCTGCGGGCGAACAACGACTACGAGGCGGTCCAGGCTTGGCTGTCGCTACACGAAGCGCCGGCAACGCAGCGGGCCTACCGCAAGGAAGCCGAGCGGCTCATCCTGTGGGCCATCGTCGAGCGCGGCATGGCACTCTCCTCGCTGGCCACCGAGGACGCCGTGGCGTATCGAGGCTTCCTGCGGCAACCCACGCCGAAAGCGCGTTGGGTGGGGCCAGCAGCGCCGCGCACCTCCGCCGAGTGGCGGCCGTTCGCGGGCGGACTGTCCACGCGCTCCAGGGCCTATGCGCTATCCGTGCTGAGTTCGATGTTCAGGTGGCTGATCGAGCAGCGGTACGTGCTGGCCAATCCGTTCGCGGGCATCAAGGTCCGCGGCGCCGGGCAGGCGACGCTGGATACGACGAGATCCTTCTCCGAAGGGGAATGGAAGCTCGTGAGGACGGTCGCCGAAGGCTTGGAGTGGTCGTACGGTTGGCAGCCAGGCGCCGCGCAAAGGCTTCGCTTCCTGATCGACTTCAGCTACAGCACGGGGCTGCGTGCTAGCGAACTGGTGCGCGCCATGCTGAGATCCATCGAGGTCGATGCGCACGGCGATCACTGGCTACACGTGGTTGGCAAAGGCAGCAAGGCTGGGAAAGTCGTGCTGCCTGGGCTTGCGCAAGGGGCTCTGGACCGGCACCTGGCTCAGCGCGGCCTCCCCGTGACGCCGGCCAAGTGGAACCCCACCACGCCGCTGCTTGGCAGCCTAGACGGCGAGGCCGGCATCACGCCCAAGCGGCTGTGGGCGATCGTGAGGAGGTTCTTCGCGGCGACGGCCGACGTCCTGGCGGACACGAACCCGGCGCTGGCCGAGAAGCTGCGACGGGCCACGCCGCACTGGATGCGCCATACGCACGCCACTCATGCGCTCCAGCGCGGGGCCGAACTGACCACCGTGCGTGACAACCTGCGGCACGCGTCCTTGTCGACAACGTCCATGTACCTGCACTCGGGCGATCTTCGCCGGGCCAAGCAGATCGGTGGGGCGTTCGAGGCGCCGGCGGTGTGATCTGCCGGGGCAGGTCGAAGCGTGTCAATCTGCACCGAAAGCACGAAGGCCCCGGAAACAGCGGTTTTGCAAGTGGTTGTCGCTGTTGAGGTTTTGTCGGGTCAACGTGTCAATCTGCAGGAAAAATACGATCACCCCTTGTAGCGAACCTTCTTGTGGCGGAACAGGTTCTTGATCACGTGGAACGGGTGCTCAACCTTCGCGCGGATGCTGGCCTTGAGCTGCTCGGCTCGCTCGAGCAGTTGCGCGCACTTGCTCGCCGGGTCCAACTGCCGGCGCTTGCCCGGCTGCATCGCCACGTGCCATCGAGGACCTTGGGCTTCCTCTCGCTTGTGCACGCCGCGGTAGCCCGCATCGCCGAAGGCGTCTTGCTCACCTCCATGCAGCAGCGCGCCGGCCTGCGTCACATCGTTGACGTTGGCAGCCGTGGCGACCACCGTGTGGACGAGGCCAGACTGGGCATCCACGCCGATGTGCGCCTTCATCCCGTAGTGCCACTGGTTGCCCTTCTTGGTCTGGTGCATCTTGGGGTCGCGCGCCTTGTCCTCGTTCTTGGTCGAACTGGGCGCGGCGATGATCGTCGCGTCGACGATCGTGCCCGCACGCATCAGCAGCCCTTGCTCGCCCAGGTGCGCGTTGATCTCGTCGAACAGCGCCCGGGTCAGGTCGTTGTCTTGCAGCAGGCGGCGGAACTTCAGCAGCGTCGTGGCGTCGGGCACTGACTCGCGCGACAGGTCAATGCCCACGAAGTCGCGCAGCGCCTGGCTGTCGTACAGCGCATCCTCCAGCGCCTCGTCGGCCAGGCCGTACCACTGCTGCAGGCAGTACATGCGCAGCATCTTGGGTACGCCGATGGGCTGCCGGCCCACCCGACCGCTCTTCGGGTACAGCGGCTCGATCACCCCGATCAAGCGCGCCCACGGCACGATGCGCTCCATCTCGGCGAGAAACTTCTCGCGCCGCGTGCGCTTCTTCTTCATCGCGTACTCGGCACTGGCAAAGCTGCGTTGGGTCATGGTCGGTCTGGGCTGAACTTCGATGGGCTCACGCATGCATGCGCCGTGCCGCACTCGGAGAATTGATCAGCGTTTCCCTAACGGCAACTCGCGGCATCAGCTGCTGTGGGATGTGCTGAAGGATGCGGGCGTGGACGTCGGGCAGGCGAAGGCAGGGGCGGGCAACTTTGACATCGAAAATGTACTGCGGCAATACACTGCCGACAGGAAGGCCCGGAAGGTGACGGCAACTCCAGGGTTCTTCGTCAGCGGCACGCCGTTGCGCTACTTCGGGGCCGCGCGGCTGAAGACTTTGGTCGACGAGGAACTGGTGAGAGCGAAGGCCACAGTGATGGGCATCGACATGACAGCGCCCCCTTCGACGCCACATGGTTATTGGGAGCCTTTCGGTGGCGGCAGTGGCTGCCTTGTCCGCCTTCCAGACCGCGGCGCACTTCAAGGGCTTCGAAATCACCGGGGCGTCCTATGCCCGCGACTTCGCGTTTCCCGATGCCAACGGCAAGACGCGCACGCTTACCGAGTTCAGGGGCAAGGTTGTGCTTCCGTTCTTCTGCTTCACGCAATGGCCCGACGTGTGCCCGACGACCCCTGGGTCGGGCGGTCGAGGTGCGCAAGCGGCTGGGCCCCAACGCGGCCAGGGTCGAGGTTCTCCTGGTCAGCGTCAGCGTCGATCCCGAGCGCGACACGCCGGAAGTTCTGCGCGAGTACGTCAAAGGTCGCGACCCGTCGTTCATCGCGTTGCATGGCGATGCTAACGCTACTGGCGACATGGCCAAGGAGTTCAAGGTCATCCACCAGAAGGTCCCGACCTTGGGCTCCTACGCGAGGGACCACACGGCGATCAAGTACGCCCTCGAGCTGCGAGCGCGGCTCCAAGGTGCGATCAACCTGCCGTTCACGCAGTGGCCAATGCCTTCGCCGACGATCAGCCGCTGACCGCGGCGATTTGCACTGACTGCTGCACCACGCGCACACATCGTGCCGTTCCGTGGCGACTGAGACCGGCTCAACGACAAGCGGCGCGCGGGCAGCGTGGCGAACAACGCAGCAGTGACATGAGGTAGGCGGCGGACATGTGGACGATGCGCTGCGCGCACCGGCACCGCCCGTGGACAACGCCTGCGGCGTTGGCCACCGCCGGCGCCTTCGACCACATGCCCACTACATTCGACGACGACGACGAGAACAATAAACCCAGAACACCCCGCGCCTTCGGCGCGGATCCCGGCTTAGGTGGGTCAGACCTACTTCGGCGTTGACAGCCGGAACACGACCTGGGCAATTGTGGGCAGGTGACCTCAAGATCTGAGGCGGAGTGCCGAAACAGCACACAGGCCAGAGCGCACGGTTCTGCGAGAACTGTGTCAGTGCATCGTATCTACGGGCCCTCTCTATCGGCTCAACGCCGGACCCGCTTGGCGATCAAAGTTCCTAAGGGCTCACGTGGTGTGGGCAAGCTGAGGTGGAAGATGGGCGCGCCTGGCCACAAAAGGAGGTAAGCCATGCCGAAGAATCGAGTCCATTTCCAGCATGGGTTGTCATTGCCGCAGTTCTTTGAGCGCTATGGCGCCGATGAATAGTGTGAAGAGGCTACTTGCCGCGCGCTGACCAGTCCAAAGTCCAAACAACATTGATCGGAGTCATGTCATATGTCCATCGTAGACCTGAAGACCGGAACTCGGCTGGGCGCTGCGTTCTCGCTCGTGGTGCTGCTGCTAGGTATTCCCGCTGCAGTAGGAGTGATTCGCCTTTCGGAGTTCGCCGGTCACGTGGACCACCTCGCCAGTGACGTCATGGTCACGATCGATCAGGCGCGCAGCATCAAGGATGATGGGAACGTGATCGCTCTGGCCGCGCGCGATGCCGTGCTGACTGACGACCCCATGAAGGTTGACGAGGCTGCCAGACAGGTCACCGAGTCACAGCGTCGCAGCACCAGCCTCATCGGCAAGCTGCAGGTGAGCGTGACTTCGGAATCCGCGGCTTCTCAGCTGAAGACGCTCAGCAGCCTGCACGAACGGTACGCGATCGCAATTGACAGGGTGATCACACTGGTCCACAGCCAGAAACATCAGGAATCGCGCGAATTGCTCGTCACAGAGGTGCGTGCGGCTCAGTCCGATTACTTCAGGGCTATTGATGCCTTGGTTGAGTCGAAGGTGAACGCCGCCACCGAAACCGCACAGGATGCCGCAGGCGATCTCAAGCAGGCGCGCGTGCTACTGCTGACGCTGGTTCTCAGTGGCGTCGGCGTCTCGATCGCGCTGGCCGTATGGATCACTCGGTCGATCACGCGCCCTATGGTCGATGCGCGGGCGATGGCCAAGCGCGTTGAGGACGGTGACCTGTCCGATAGCTTCAGTGCAAGCGCAAGGAAGGACGAACTCGGCGAACTGCTCTTGTCTCTCGGCGCGATGCAGGCAAACTTGCGCGGCGTGGTCGGCGGGGTGCGGCAGAGTGCCGAGGTTGTGGCCAGGGCTTCCTCCGAGATCGCGCAGGGCAACAGCGATCTCTCGAGTCGCACGGAAGAACAGGCTTCGAGTCTGCAGCAAACTGCCGCCTCAATGGAGCAACTCAGTGCCACCGTCAAGCAAAATGCCGACAACGCGATGCAAGCAAGTCAACTCTCACAAGGCGCGAATGCCATTGCGATCAAGGGGGGCGAGGTCGTCGGTCGGGTGGTCGAAACGATGCGGCATATAGATGACAGTTCCAGGAGAATAGTCGAGATCATCGCCGCAATCGACGGCATCGCTTTCCAGACAAACATCCTCGCGCTGAACGCTGCCGTGGAGGCGGCGCGTGCGGGTGAGAGTGGCCGAGGGTTCGCGGTGGTGGCCACCGAGGTCAGAAGCCTCGCTGGACGCTCGGCCGAGGCCGCCAAGGAGATCAAAAGTTTGGTCGCCGCCAGCCTCGAGCGGGTCGAGCAGGGCACGACTCTGGCTGATCAGGCTGGAGCGACGATGAAAGAGGTCGTGGCTTCGATCAAGCACGTAACCGATATCATGGGCGAGATCAGTGCGGCCAGCCTCGAGCAGAGCGCGGGCGTGAGCCAGGTCAGCGAGGCCGTGAGCCAGATGGATCGAGTGACTCAGCAGAACGCCGCGCTGGTCGAAGAAGGTGCGGCCGCTGCACAGAGCCTCAGAGTCCAGGCGCAGCAACTGGTACAAGCGGTGGCGGTATTCAGGCTCGGCCCCAGCAAGTAGACTGCAAGCGCGGCCGGTTAGGCCGGATAGTTTGCTTGAACCCCGGAGCCTCATGTGGTCCGCGCGACCGTTGGCAGGCCTGTTGTTGACGGCAAGGGCAACGTCCGCGGCACGTGCGGCGAGGTCGAGCCGGCAGTCGCCATCTGGTGGTACAGGGGTTCTGGCATCAGCCTGCGGACGCCGGGGAAACCGAGCAACACGTCGAACTTCTCCTCTGCGATGTCGGCAAGCCCGGAGAGACAGAGGTAGAACCAGCCGTGTCGGCCTTGACGAAAGAACCGGTGCTTGAGCCCCAACTGGTTCACGAGGCCCTTGACCGCCTCGAACAACTGAGCATTAGCGGCGTCGTTCGCGTAGCGAAACAGGCGCAGCAGCGCGCTGCCGCGTTCACGCAATGCGAGAGTTCGTTCTGGGTTGCGTCTGGCGCGTGACCAGGGATCGATACGCCGGATGACGCTGAGATTCGCCCGGATGGCTTGGATGTCCCGCTCAAGGATGACGCTGCGCAGCGCTGCGATGCTGGCGCGGTGCGCGCCGACGAGCATCTCCTCCACCCGCTCGTGTCCAGCCGGAACGAGCCCGGTTTCGTCCACGAGCTTCAGCGGTCGGTGGGACTTTGCGATGCCGTCTTCCCGTAGCCGGATTACCAGCGGGCCGAGCGAGTGCGGAAACCCAACGAGCTCAGCCTCCAGCTCTTGAGCGGCGGCGTCCAGGGTTCCTGCGAGAGCCTCGCGGTAGCTGTCGTCGACTTCAACGAAGACCTTCGGAGCACTCGGCGCGCGTCAAGGTAGTTGTCGCCTCATTCATGCAGCCAGCGGCTGCCTATCGTCTGCTGTCGAGTGCGCCGCGACGACCGAGTCGCGTTCGGGATTGAGGGTTACTGGGCCGGTCGGTGTCCAGTCGCGTGTCGCGCCGGACCAGCGAGCTGGGTTGCGCTCACGGGCCTTGAGGTACAGCGCGTGGCGAGCTGCCAGGATGGTCTGATCGTGGCCGTCATGTCGCTGCCCAGGGGTGACGTAGCGGATGCCGCTGTGACGGTGCACATCGTTGTACCAGCGCACGAATTCAGCTGCCCAGTTGCGTGCGGCGTCGAGGTCGGCGAAGCCCTTGGCAGGGAACTCGGGGCGGTACTTGGCGGTGCGGAACAGCGACTCGGCGTAGGCGTTGTCATCGCTCACGCGCGGCCGCGAGTACGAGGGCTTCACGCCCAGCCAGTACAGCATCGCCAGCACCGTGGTGGCCTTCAGCGTGGCGCCGTTGTCGCCGTGCAGCACGGGCTTGTTGAGCATCGTGGCGATGCCCTCGGCCAGCGCGGTGCGGCGCACCAGGTGCGCGGCGTGTACCGAGTCGTCCGTGGCGTGCAACTCCCAGCCCACGATCTTGCGGCTGTACAGGTCCAGGATCAGGTACAGGTGGAACCACACGCCGATCACGGCAGCGGGCAGGTAGGGTTGAGTAGAGCACGCGCGCCGCGCCGATCTCGCGATCGGCAGTTTCGCGTGCCCCCTCGCCGAACCGGACGTGCACCTTTCGCTATGCATCCGGCTCTCCAGGAACCAAGGTGAAGTCGGGAGAGTTCATCCATCCACGCTTGTAGCGCTGCACCTTCAGCCAGCCCATTTGGTACTGCTCGTGCCGGTCGCCTTGCCATACCCGCCGCGTCGGGCGGTGCCGGCTCGGTCGCCGGTGTCGTAGCAGCCACCGCACGGATGCCTCAGGGTGCTTCTTCCGCATCCAGCGCCACAGGCGGTCCCTCACGTACCAGTCCAGGCCGCCGACGACGCCTTTTGCGCCGGTGCAATAGCAATAGAAGTGCGCCCAGCCACGCAGGATGGGGTTGAGTTTCTGGAGCAAGTCGTCGAGCGACCAGTGCAGTGTCTGCCGCGTCGTCAGTTGCTTGACCTTGTGCCGCAAGTCCGCCGCCTTCGTCTTCGGAACCTCGATGCGGGGCGACCAGCCGAAGCGGTCGTCCCATCGCATGCTCACGCGATGTCCGAGGAATTGGAAGCCGTCGGCCGGATCCGTGATCCGCGTCTTGTCCGGTGACAGGGTCAGCCCCATGCCGTCGCGAAGTGCCTCGGCGAGAGCGTCCCGCTCGGCCTCGGCCTGCTGTTGCGTACCGTGCACCAGGATCACGAAGTCGTCGGCATATCGCACCGGGAACATCACCACGCGACCGGCACGCCGGTCCGAGCTGCGTGCCTCCAGTGCCGCCTTCAAGCCATCGCTCTTCCTGTGTGCCCGCCGCTTGGTCCGGTGCTCCACCCACCGCTCGTATCGCTCTTCGATCAGACCCAGGGCGATGTTGGCCAGCAGCGGCGAGATGATGCCGCCTTGCGGCGTGCCGGCGTCGGTGCGAAGGAACTGCTCTTCGCTGAGGACACCGGCCTTCAGGAACTGCACGAGTAACCGATTCACCTTCAGGTCAGCGCAGTGCTCGCGCACGCGCTGCATGAGACGGTGATGGTCGATGTTGTCGAAGCAGCCCTTGATGTCGCCTTCGATCACCCACTGGTAGGGTGTCTCATGCCGCAGGCCGTCGATCTTGCTGACGCGCCTGGGCCGCAAGGTCATCCTGATGTGTTCCAGCGCGCCGTGGCATCCTCGTCCCGGCCGGAAGCCGTACGAGACATGCCTGAAGCGCGCTTCAAGGATGGGCTCCAGAATTTGCTTGACCGCGCCTTGAACGACGCGGTCGGTCACCGTGGGGATACCGAGGGCGCGGAATTGCCCCGGCTTGCCCGGCTTGGGGATGAGTTTGCGCCGGCACGGACTCGTCGCGTACGCGCCGCTTCGCAATGCACTTCGCAACTCATCCTAGTAGGCGTGCTCGCCAATGTCTCGGCGGATGCTGCCCACGGTCTTCCCGTCGATGCCTGCCGTGCGCTTGCCCTGATTGGTAGCTACACGCGCCCAGGCGCACCGCAGGTTGCGCGGATCGATGATCCAGTTCCACAACTCGCGGTAACTCTCGTCGGGGTGTTGTCGACTCCACTGATACAGCTTGCGCTGCACGCTCAGGAGCCAGGCCTTGTCGGCCTGATGATCCGAGTCCACGGATCGTTCCTGCGGCTTCGCCCGCCGATCGGTTCCCTGCTCGCCTTCGCCATGTGGCCGGCTTTCCCGTCCTCGGACTACTACGCGAGCTCCGTCCCGATGACGCCCCATCCCCGTTCGCCGCGGATAGCCCGTGTCCGTCACGGGCGAGGCATCGCCGGTTCCCATGTTCCGATCACAACCTTCAGGTCCACAGGTGGCGTGCTCTACCCCTGGTGGCTCCGGACGACGGCCAGGGGAGGAACCCCGTCGTCGAGTGCGACATGTCGCACCCTCCAGCCGCGAACATCAAGCACGGCCGAATCGCGCCACTGTCACCGTCGTTGCCGACGGTCGGTAGCTGTAAGTACAGAGGCTTCCAACGCACGCTTCGTTGCCTCACCATAGACCTTGTGGTAGCCCGACGCCCCGGCCTCGCGGCCGTAGCTCGGTACAGTTCAGGCCGCTCTGCGCATGACACCCAGCCGTCGGCAAACGGCCAAGCTTTGCGGCCCCCTTTCGCCCGGCCTCCACCGGTGCGAGGCAGCATCTTTAGCTGCCGGTCGGCAATCAGCCAGCTTCGATTCGCTGACGTTCATCCTCCTTGTCTCGTTGTCGTTGCAAACCGCGCCTTCATGGCGCACTCATGTCCCAGCACCACACCTGTCGCGGCGCCGTGGCCACGTGCGTGGTCGGCGGCCGTACGGCGCGGGGCTCCCTGGCACGACCGCGGTGCGCGGCCTGCCCCTCATCGCGCAGCACGCGGCTGAAGGTGGACTCGCTGGCCAGGTACACGCCGTCATCGGCCAGCATGGGCACGATGCGTGCCGGCGGCACGGCTGCGAAGCGCGGCTCGTTGGCCACGCGAACGAGCTCAGCGCGCTCGGCACAGCTCAGGGCATGACTGGGCGGCGGGCGCACCGCGGCAGGCCTGCCATCGCCCACCGCGAGGCCTTCGTGGGCCTTCCAGCGCTGCAGGGTGCGCACGTCGATGCCGGCGATCTCGCAGGCCAGGTGCAGCCGTGCGCCAGCGGCATGTGCAACGCCGATGTCTTGGGACAGGGACTGGCGATCCTCGAGGCCGATCATTCGTCCTCTCCCTTGTTGAAGATCGCCTGCACTTTTTTTGACAGCACCAGCAGCGCCGCCGTCTCGGCCAGCGCGCGGTCCTTGCGCAGCAACTCGCGCTCGAGTTCCTTGATGCGCTTGCGGTCGGCCCGCGTGGCCTGCGGGCTCGCTCGCATCTCCTCGGGCGCAGCCAGCGCGGTGGTGGCACTCGCACGCCACTTGGCCAGGTCCGCGGGATAGACGCCGTGCGAGCGACACCATGCGCTCTTGTCGGCTTCGTTCATCGCCGCCGTGGTGACCACCGCCTCAAGCCGGCCGGCCGCGGTCCAGGCCCGCCCTCGGGCGGGCCTGGACCGCGCATCCTCGCGCCAGCGCTCCAACGTATCCGTGCCGATCCCAACCTCTCGCGCAACCACGTCGATCGCTGCGCTCTCCGGCGGCAGCAACCGCGCCACCGCTCTGTCCTTGAATGCCTGTCCGTATCGAGCCAAGTCCGTCCTTCATCGCCGCCCCCTGGGTTGGTCTATGGAGGCGACAACTATTCTGACGCGGGGGGCACTGCCTCGTGGCTCGATGCCCCGTAGGTTCCGCTCGGCAAACGGGATGATTGCGCGTGTCCGGCTGGTGACGCTGCTCACTCTGGTTCGATGACTGGCTTCCCGTCCTCCTTGTTGCCATTCGGGCTCCCTTCCTGAGTTATGTTGGTGACGTGGCGCAATGAGATCTTGTAAAGCTTGGCCAACGTCCGCAGCGAGAAGATCTTTTGGTCCCAACGACGCAACCAAGTGATCTCCGCCTCGCGCGTGCTCAGCGGCACGCTTTCCATCAGTGCGATGGCCAGACCAAGGCGCCTGAACAGTTCGTCTTCATCGACTTGAGTCAGCCCTGCCAGGACCGCGCTGCGTTTGGCGTCCAGTGACACCTGTTCGATCACCGCCCCACTCAACCCGTCAGAGCGAGCCACGAGGGTCGTCATGCGCAGATCCTTCGGTGCGTACGACCCCAGAAACTGGCGCCATAGGTGTTCTCTCATGACTGCATCCGGCATTGGCATGGGGATGCGAAAGCTGAATCGGCGCCAGACTGCCGCGTCGAGCAACTGATCGTGATTGGTCGATGCCAACAGGACGGTGCTGTCGGGCATCGCGTCGATGTTTTGCAGCAGCGCTATGACCACGCGCTGAAGTTCGCCGACATCGCGCTCGTTCCCACGAGCCGATCCGAGTGCGTCGAACTCGTCCAGGAAGAGCACACACGGCCGTTGTTCCGCGTACTCGAAGACGCGGCGCAAATTTCGGCTGGTCTGGCCAAGCAGGCTGCTTACCAGGGTATCGCATCGCACGGTGAGCAGGGGGACCTCAAGTTGGGCCGCAAGCCAGCGCGCCAACTGTGTCTTTCCGGTGCCAGGGGGGCCATGTACAAGCAGCCTGTTGGCCAACGAAGCGCCTGCGCGGAACAGCGCATCGTGGTGTCGCACGCTATCGAGGAACTCGTGTACCCGCGCCTCGATCGCGCTGGGTAGCACCAATGGGACTGTCTCCGTTGTGGGTTGGCTGACGTCGACGGTATGCAGGCGGCTTTCGCCGTCGACGGGCAGATTGTCCAGACTGATCCCGCGGGCGCCGTCCTGAGCGGTGGCCAAGCCTACCGGGGCGCGCGCAAGGCGTTCACGGATTTGGCGGGCCTGCTGACGATCGCCAGACTGCTCCAGCTTGTCGGCGAGCAAGCCGGCGTAGTTCGACGCCATACTCGCGTTGGCACGCAACGCGCCATCGAGTATCTTGAGAACTTCCGACAAGTGGTCCACGAACTGATCCGGTTTCTCGGATGACTGTCGCAGTCTAGGCCTGCTTCGTGTCAGAAACCTTGCTGGTTGTTCCGGATTCGAGCAGCTGTGTTCCGGACGGACATCCCGGACCATGGGCCCCAGTTCAGGTGGGGCTTGCTCGGGGTCGGCGCGGAGATGTGCATGGAGTTGACATAAGCAGTATCGTCGCTCATTCAGATTTGCACCCGGAGAGGCGCAAATCGAGGCGTAGCGGTCCGGATTCGAACCCCGTAGGGCCAGAATCTAGCCCTTGGCAGCTGCCGCCAGTGCGCCTCGCGCCTTGGAGCGCTCCAGCGGCTTGCGCTCGGGCACCCGGGTCGTCTTGCGCTCGACCGAGTAGCGCCAGCCCGGCAAGGCCTGCGCGACCTCGGGCACCTGCGCCGGCGTCATCTCCAGCAGCATCGTGCCGGCCAGCGACTTGACCACCGTCGCGCCGCGCGAGCGCGCAGTCTTCTTGGCCGCCGTCAGGACCTTGGCGTCCTGGGCATCGCTGTTGAAGAAGACGTAGCGGCTCATGGTGCCCGGATTATCGGGCCAAGCCCTTGCCTTGCATACCTGCGGGCAAATGGATGTCCTCGGCCGCCTGAAGGGCCATTTTCACGATCTCGGCCGACCTGGCGGCGTCGCGCGGCAGGTCCTTCACGGAAGGGCTCGCGGCGAGCCGGCGCGCCAGCACGCCGGTGGCGATCGGCGTGGCCATGGAGGTGCCCGACATCACCCCCCAGCGGCTGGAGAAGATGGTGGAAACCACCCCCACTCCAGGCGCCGTCAGCGCCACCTTGGCGCCGCGGTTGGAGAAGCTGGCCAGGAAGCTCTCCTGTCCGCCCAGCGCCTTGCCTCGCGAGGCGCTCAGCGTCCAGTCCAGGTAGGTGCCGGCCGGCCAACTACCGATGAGGCCGATCGCCGAAACGGCCACTGCCTGCGTGTAGCGCGCCGGGTAGTCCACCTGCCCCTTGCCGTCGTTGCCTGTGGCCGCGATGCAGACGCAGCCCCGGGCCCAGGCGAACTCGACCGCGTCGCGGATGCCGTCGTCGGCCATGCTGTCGCCGATGCTCAGGTTGACGAGGTCGCAGCCCTGGTTGGCCGCATCCTTGATCGCCGCAGCGATCGCGAAGCTCGACGCGTAGGGGTCGCCTGACTCGAAGATCCGGTAGGCATGCAGCTCGACCGCGCTGGCCTCGCCGCGGCGCCAGCCCGCCGCTGCCGAGGCAATCACCCCCGCCACGTGCGACCCGTGCCCGTCCTCGTCCCGGAACCGCCGCCCCGACTCGGCGGCGGTAGTGTTCAGTCCGCGTTTGACCTTGAGCGCACTGTGCGGCCCCACCCCGGTGTCGACCACCGCGACCCGAACGGTCTTGCCTGAACCCGCCGCCGGCTTGCCGTAGACCGTGCCGCGCCCGTCGGCGACCGCCAGGTCGATGGGTACCACGGCGATCTCGACGCCGCCGGGCACAACAAGCACCTCGGCCAGGCGCATCGGCCAACCCGAATGCAGTGGGTCGACGTAGATCGCATCCATGCGCTTCGTCTTGTCGCTGAGCACAAAGCTCGCCTTGCCGTACCGATTCGTCGTGCCTTCGACGCCAATGCCCTTGTCCTCGTCGGTCATCACGGTGACCAGCGCATCCGGCAGGCGCCGCCGCTGGCCGCCGTCGAGCACCACGGTCACCGACCAGGTCACGGTGTGACCGGCGCGCAGCCGCGGCTTCTTGAGCGCCGCGCTCTGGGTGGACCACGGCCTGGCCGGCCGCTCCAGGCTGTACCACTGCTCCTCCAGCACCTTCGCACCCTGCGGTGCCTGCGCCTTCAAGCGATCCAGCGTGACGTGATCCTGAGGCTCCAGCAGCAACGCCCCGTCGGCCGGCGAACGGTTGACCACCTTGACCGGCGCACCATAAGAAACCGTTGGTGTTGCCGCTCGCGCAGCACGCGAAGCTGCGGCCGGAGCGGCCTTCTTGGCTACTGCAGTCTTGGCAGGCGGGCGCGGGCCAAGGTGCATCAGGCGCATCGTCTGCAGCGAGGTCGGCGCGACCGCTGGTGTCGAGGGCCGCGGGATGACGATGAATCGCTTGGGGCGTTGCGGCAGTTTCATGGGCAGTCCTCCTCCAGTGTTGCTCTTGTGGGTGGCCGGTTACCGGCGCATGCCAGGAAGTGTCTCCGATTGTTGGTGCTGATTCGCATGTGCCGGTCGGTGCGGATGGAGCGACTGACGTCCGATGCGAACACCCCCTTGAAGCCCAGACCGCCTTGCGTAGAATGCAAAGTAAGGTGCCCACCGTACTTGCACGCGAGTAGAAAAAGGCCTCTCCCTACATCGTCAACGTTCTTCCCTACCGGGCTTCGTCGCCGGGTCTTTAAACGTGTGCGCTCGACCTGTTGCGACGTTGCTCACGGCAAAGGAAGACGTATGACCGTCAAGAACCTCGCGCACACTGCGCACCACCAACTCCAAACCACCTGCGGCATTTCCGTCGCGCGCAGCCACGTCCACGAGCTTCTCGCTGCGGCCTTCGGCTACGGATCGTGGGCAGCGTTTCGCGCCGACTGTGTCCTGAGCGATGCGGGCATCGGAGATCTCGGCCCTGAGAACGGGCCATCGCTCGCAGGCCGGGCCCTGCAGCTGAACATCCCTCAGCATGCATGCTCGATCGCGGCGTCGACCGTGTACTCGCTCCTGCAGGAGCGCCGCATCGGTGCCCTGCCGTGGGAGTCGATCGACGCCCTCACCCGGCCGCTGGTTGGGAGCACTTCGGACAGCCGGCCCGATGAGTGGACCGATGACGACGGGGACGAAGACGACCTGGACTTCGAGGATGAACCGGCCTCGGTGCCGCCGCCGTCGCCAGCGGCCAACCTCTCTCGTTCGCCGCTTTTGCTCGATGACCTGGCCTCGCGCGAACTCCACCCAAGGGTTCACCACAAGATCGCGTGCGCGTTTCGTTGCCAGAAGCCGAATCCCTATCTCTACGAAGAATCGATGAAGGGCCGTGTGTTGACCAGAGTCGAGCAGACTTGGGCCGACCAGTATCTGCTCGAGGCTCCAAAGTACCGCGCCTACGAGCACCACCTGCGCTTGGCGGCGCTCGGTGGGGTGCGCCAAGCCGCCGCCGAGTATGCGAGCGCGTTCGAGGACGCAAGCTTCTACGATCGTGCAGAAGGCCTCAAGGGCGAGGTCGATCCGCGTCGAATGGCCGAGCTCGCTCCTACCGAACAGCGGCGGCACAAGTGGCTACGGATCGCTGTCGAACAGGGCTCGCGCCAGGCGCTCGACGACCTGGCGCACGAGGGCGATGCCTGGGCCCTGGAGCAGTTGGCCCGTGAAGGCGATGTCGACGCATTGCGCGCACTCGCCGAGGAGGCCGCCGGCAAGGGTGCGGCGCTGCGGGCCTGGGCTTACCAGAACTTCGCGGCGAGGCTTGGCGTGGATCTGACCAAGTCCGACTTCCACGCTTACCACTCCGAGGGCGAGCACGCCGGTGATTTCTACGATAGCGACTTCGGCGGTCCCATGCATGTCGACGGTTCGCCGGCAGTCGAACTGCCCACCCTCGATGCTGCCGGGCAAGTGCTGGCCAGTGACATGGCACAGCGCTTTGCGGAAGGTGCGAGCCTCGCCGACCATTCATCCGACGGTTGAATGGTCTGCCGTCGGTCGGGCGCAACGCGGGCGCGTCAGTGTGTGATTCGCCCGTCCGCCAAGCACAATGCCCACTGTTCCTGATCTGTGCGAGTCGAACATCATCGCGACGATCTTCGCTACCGGTCCCCGCCCGCCCGCCTGGAGAGCCAATTCATGATCACGCCGCCGCGGCAACCCGATGCAGTCATCGCCAAGGCGATGCTCGCTGCCGCGGTCGATCACGCGTCGCAGCCAGCTACAGCAGAAGAATTGGCCGCGCTTGATCGCCTCTTGGCGCATGCCCAGCGCGACAGTGGACAAAGCCGCGTGGTGGCTGACTTCCTGCTCGCCTGGTGGAACTCGGGCAGTTGTGGTGCATTCGATCTGACGTCGCTTTGGTCCCTGGATACCGCCATCGTGGCCGACATGACTGTCGTGTTTGGCTTGATTGGCCGGGTTCATCGTTATCCCGACAGCATGGGCTACGAGGCGGAGTTCAAAGCCGTCGTGCGCGCATGGCGCCCCGGACTCGAAGATTGACGCAGCAGTCGCTGCGGCGAGGAGCCGCTCAGGCTTCTGGGTCGCGCCGCGGAGCAGCCCTTGAACGGGACTCGACGGCCGATTTCGGCGGGGGGTAGATCCGGCCTTTCGAGTTGCACGGCTCCGCGGTGGCACGCACGATGGTGTGCCCTGTACAGGTGCCGCCATGAAGTCCCGGACCTCCCCATTGCGAACGGCGCTCGCTGGCCTTTGCGGCCCTGCCGCTCACCGCGACCAGCAGTCTGCTGACGGCCTGCTGGCGGTCGCAGGCCTCCAGGTGCATGCGTACGATCCGCCAACGAGCTTTGCAGATCCGCGGCTGGAAACGCTCTGTCGGGAGGCAGCGCGAAGAGGCCTTGTCATCACCGACGTGCAAGGAAGGTTGGTAGGCGACCTGCGGGCCGTGTCCGTCACCGACATCCTTCCGTCGTTCCGGGGCGGCTGACATCCGGTCCGGTGCCTCCTATGGACCGTAGCCCCACGTCCCTTTCAGCATGCCCCTGACCTCCCACCCGAGCCACCCACCCCGGCCGTTCTGGCTGAGACCGTTCCCCGTCGTGCCAGCGTCTGGATGATCGTGCTGACCATCGTGTCGGCCTTCGACGGCTTGGCCACATAGGCGTCGAACAGGTAGCCGTGCTCCTCCGACAGCCCGAAAGCGCTCATCGCAATCAGCCTGGTCTCGCACTCGGGATGGCGAGCCTTCAGCCGCCGGGCGAGTTCGTAGCCATCCGCACCGGGCATCTGGATGTCCACCAGCGCGACCTCGTACGGTTTCGTACTCAGCTCCAGCAGCGCTTCCTCGGTGCCTGGCGCTTCCACGCAGATCGCCCCCTTGGCCCGCAGCAGGTCTGCCACTGCATTGCGGACCGAGTCTTCGTCGTCGACCACCAGGACGTGAAGATCCGACAGGCCTGAGGAACCGGTTGGTGGATGGTGTGGGTGCTGGGGCAGGACCTTCACGGGAATGCGCACACAGGCGTTCGTTCCGCGCCCGATCTCCGACTTGATTTCCGCCGTCCCGCCGAGTTGCGCCACCAGTGACCTCACGATCGAGAGCCCGAGTCCCAGGCCTCGGGCTTCGCGCGTCCCACGGAACCACGGTTCGAAGACGTTTGGAAGAACCTCTGCAGGGATTCCGCTGCCGGTGTCGTTCACGCACAGGGTCATCGTGTGCGGCTCGTGGTCATCCACTTCCGCCTGGATCTCGATGTGGCCCCTGGTCGTGTACTTCACAGCGTTGCTCACCAAGTTGCCGATGATCTGCTGCAGGCGCATGTCGTCGGCCTGGAGCGAGATGGCAGGGACGCTGACGCGCACGTCGACCCCCTTGCGGTTGGCCAGTTCCCGAAGCTCGATGATCGAAGTAGCCACCACTTCGTCCAGGCGCACTGGGCGCTCCCGAATCTCGTAGCTCGCCGCCTGGTTGGCGCGAACGAAAGCGGCCAGATCGTTGGCTTGGTGCATCAGCTGGTCCGCAGCCCGCGACAGGCGTTGGACGGGCTCCTGGAGCCCCTTGGACTTCTCGTCTGCCGTCTTGAGGGCGAGCAGATCTGCCAGGGCAACGATGGTCTGCAGGGGTGTTCGGAACTCGTGCGAGACCTTGGCAATGAACAGGTCGCGGGTGGCTGCGGCCTCGGTGCGCGCGGACTCCGCCGCCAGCTTGGCTTCGGTAAGTTCCAGCTCTGCCAGGCGCGCGTGGTCTGCCCGCAGGCGGTCTCGTTCCAGGAGGGCACGGGCGAGCCGCTGGCCAGCTGCCTTGGACAACTGCGCGGACCGATGCATCGTGAACCCGAAGCCCGCAACGATGGCCGCAAGCCCGATCGAGCGAAGGCCGTCGAAGGCCAGGTGCGCGGCGACCAGCGATGCCACCTGCGGAACGATCATGTAGAGGTAAGCGCGCCCCGCCAGGGGTGCATACAGGGCCGCCACGCCGGCCGATCCGGCCAGCAGCATCGGGTAGGCGATCTGCGCGACTTCCCGGAGGTGGGGGTAGATCGCCAGTGCACCGTAGCCCCACATGAGGCCTGACAAGCCGGCGTTGAGCTCGACCTCACGCCGTGCCGATCGCTCCGTCCCCTCGTCGAAAGGTTCACGCATGCGGTAGCGCTTGCTCATCGACCACCGCCAACCGGATGCCGTCAAGCCGAGAGCCCCGAAGACTGCACCCGGTGTGCTCAACCCCGCCTCGAAGGCCATGTAGACGACCAGAGCCACGGCGGCCAGGAGCAGGGGGACGTTGGCCACCGCCGAAACCACCGCGTTGGCCGTCATCGCGCGAGCTGTTTCACCGGCGTCGGGCGAGTAGTCCCAGCCTTGCGCTTTGCCCGCGACGTCGACCTGCGGTCCCTCCGCGGCCCTGCCCTGCTCGGTCATGGTTCGTATCGTCCTGAGATTGATCCGTCTGCCTGCTCCAGCGGCGTGCCGCCCGGTTGGTGTTTTCCTGTTGTCCATGCACCAGAGTGCTTGCGGTCTGCGCTCCGTCAAGCCATGCCACATGGGTTACGCGCGTCGCCTCGACATGCATCCAATCGCGTTTCGGTGAACGCAGAGTTTCCACGTTCCTTCTCCGCTGCGACCCGACGGATCGAAACAGCCCATGCAAATCGTCTGCGGGCAAGCTCCATTCGAGCGCGTCCACCCCCCATGTTTACGCGGGACCACTGGCAAACCGATCGCCCAAACGAGCGAGTCGATGGCTGCCCCCCGATGGGGGGAGTTCTCGGTCCTACTTTGCGGTGCATCCCTACGAGGGACACAAGGCGACCGCCCAGCCATCTTCGAAACCGAACCAACGGCGCCGCCGCTCGCTCACCTCTTGGCAGGCTTCTTCTGAGGGTCGGCACGTCCCTGGAGCGCAGGCATGCTGGGAAGCAACACCCTCCGCCGTTGGTTCGGTTTTATGATTGCCTCCATGCGCCCCCAGCCCCTCGATCTGTTCGACGATTCCGACCCGGCAGCACAAGCGCGGGGCTTTCAAGAGGCGTTCGATCAGTGGCTCGCACATCAACGAACTTCGGTCTCGCGCAAGATCACGCTGGCCTCCTCCGTCCGGGCCTACACGGTCCTCTGGCAGGCGTTCGCCGAGTGGTGTCTGAGCCAGGCGCCTGTTGTGAGCCTGGACAGCATCACCGAGGCAGACCTGGGCGCCTTCATCAACAGCCGGCTCGAGCCGAGTGCGGCGGCGCGCGCGAAGCCCAGCCGGCTCAAGGAGGCAGGCAAGTTCACGCCTCGCCATGCGTGGCGCCTGCTGACCCTCATCGATGGCGTACTCGACGTTCGCGCACGCGCCGATGCGTCGTGCTCCCCAAACCGCTCGGCCGCTACGCTGCTGCAATCCCGTGAGGAATGGCTCTACGCCAATGCCAACCGGCGCGACACGTTGCCCGACTACCTGGCCCCCACCGAAGCCCGCGTCCTCGTCAACTACCTGTCTGCCGGCCTGCCCCGCTCGGGGCGCCGCGGCGCCGATATCACCTGGCAAGAACTGCGGAATCGGTCCGCCGTCGCGCTGCATCTCGGCTCAGGGCTGACCCCTGCAGACGTCCGGGTGCTCCGCCTGACCTCCCCCGTGATGCGCACCGGTGACGAGAAGGGCGTGCCAAGCACAGTGCACGTGCCTGCGCACGGCGACAGTCCCGAGCGGGAAGCCCCGATCATCAAGTGGGCCGGTCGCGTGCTGGCGTACTGGCAACAGGTGCACAAGGAACAGGGGCTCGCCGGCGACTTCCTGTTTCCCGCGACGCGCTCAGGCAAGCAGTGGGGCAAGGTGACCCACTATGACGCCGTCAAATCGGTCCTCGAAGCCTCCGGCATCGACAAGAGCCTGGTCGAAGGTGGGGCCTACCGCCTGCGCCACACCTTTGCGCTGCGCCAGCTTCGTCGCGGCAAGTCACCGGACGTGGTGGCCAAGTGGCTCGGTGTGGTCGAGATGCGGGTGATGGACCGCTACCGACGCGTCGACTACTCGAGCGAACGCCCGGACTGAAGGCCGGTGCTGGGTTCGGATCCTGATTCCCAAGCCATGCCAGCTGACCTGATGGCCATCGCCCATGTCCGCAGGCTCCTGCTGGAACTTGGACTCGAGGAAGCACCAGAGCGTCTCATCCCAGCAGCGCTCGGCTACTCGCTTTGGGTGTCGCTTCCCATCGCCGAACTGGAAGGAAAGACACCGAAGGAATTGGTTGCCGACGCCGAAGGCAGCGCGGCGCTCCGGCGGTGGATCGTCGTGCGACTCGGCCTCGACAGCTAGTCGCTCGCGGCCACCGCCTCGGCCTCCTGACCGACGACTTCCGACCCCGGCGTCTCTGACGGCACGGGCGCGGCCGCTTGATCCCCTGCGGCCCCCGCATCGGCTTCGACGACGGGATCTTCTGGCGCCGCATCGCGAGCGATGGAATCGTTGGCCCCCCGGTTGGCCGGCCGTGAGGCCTGCGGCTTAGCCCCGGCCGCCTCCGCGGCCAGTCGTGCATCTCTTTCGTTCATGCGCCGCCGCACTCCCATCCAGAGATTGCGCGCCTTGGTCGAGATGCTCAGCACGACCCGCTTGTAGAGCGATCGGCGCGTCTCGAGCTCGCGTTCACTGATGATCTCTTCGATCGCCAGCGTCTCCATCATCGGCATGACGATGTCGAGCTTGTGCATGAGGTCGAAGTAGCGCCTGCCGAACGAGGACGTGATGCCGATCTGTTCCTGCAGCGGCACCGTGTCGTAGGAAGCCAGCGTCTCGATGTTGTGGTGCTTCAGAAGCGCCTCGGCCTGGTCAATCGCCTTGTTGATCTCGTCGGTCGCAGCGTCCAGCGCTTCCCGGATGTTCTGCTCGATGCGCTCCACCACCTCGTGGTTGAGCTTCGCGCGCCCGAGCTGGCTGATGAAGTACATCGATGCCTGGAAGCTGTAGAAGCAGCGCGCGAACATGCGCTTGGCATGCGGGCTGGAGAGGTGCGTGGTCCGCTTCAGCGAAGCGCCTTCGACCTTGCGAAAGTCTGCCCGGTACTCGTCCTTGTTGAGAATGCGCTCGTTCACCTGGCCGGTGTCGATGACGGCGAGTCGAGTTGTGTTCATGGCGTGCTCCATTGTCCAAGGGGAGTTGGGCGGGTCCCTCAATCATCCCGAGCGCCGCCGGCGCGCGCCACCGTAAAGGCGGGTCCAACCCCCCCTCCAAATCGCCCGTCGCTTCGTCGTTGACAACCCCCGAGGCGAGGCGCTAAGGTTCTAGCCTGTGCAGTAGCTGGCCCTGCACCTCAAATCAGGCAAGCCCTCTAGAGCGTCGAACCGACGCGCCGCCCGTCCCCGGGCACATCCACATCCGCCGATCAGCCTTTCGAGGCGCGACCCGTTTCGTCGTGCGCCGAAAGGTCTTTCCCGATCGGTAGCTGGCACACCGATCCAGCGGCTCTCGCCGCCCAAGCCAGCCCTATACGCCGGTTCATGACCGGCCACCCACTCAACCCCCGCGGGGCAACTGCTGCCCCTTCGGGGATGGGCGTTGCTTCGCGTTCCCATGGAGGCAGCAATGCTCAACATGAGTGTCGCCAACGCTTGCATCCGAGGTTCGCTGTTTGACCTCGACGAGAACCACCCCATCCCCGGCAACGCCGATGCCGTCCACACCCTGCAGTTGCATCAACTGCCGCCACAGACCCAGGACGCACTGAGGCAGCTGATCGCAGTCGAGGACGCTCCCGAGTGGAGCGAGGCAGCCGTCGTGCAGTTGCACTGGGTGCTGCTACAGGAGCTGAAGAAGCTGACTGATCCCGAGACGCCACTCGAAGAGAAGATCGAGACCCTGGACTGGGCACTGACCAATCCGTCGAACGATCACCTTCCGTTCTCGTTCGCCTCGTGCGTTCGGGTGGTCGGCACAAGCCCCTTGTCGCCCACTGCGTACTTCGGTCTGGTCGACGTGGACGGGTTGCGCCAATGGCTGCTGGTCAACGCGCGCCGCTGGCTTCGTGAGTCCATCGCTCGCTATCCCCAGTGGGCCCAGGAGCTGTTCTACAGCGACCCCCACTTCGCCGCGGCCCAGCTGACGGCGAATCCTCAGTGGCTCAACGAGCAGATCCGACGCCACGAGGCGTCGACGTCATCGCAGGCCACGCAGCGCGATCTGTTCGCACTGCCATTGCTCGTCGCCGAGGAGTCGCAGGAGGCCCCATGCCCGCTCAACTGATGCGGCCCGAGGTGCTGTTGCTGTTCGTCTTCGTGCTCTGGGGCATCGCCGGAAAGCTGGACGAGCCGCTCGAGGGCTTCGATCCGGAGCCAACGTCCGAGGAGGTCGGCGAGATCGACGAAGACCTGGCGTGGCGTCCCCTTCATCTGCTGTGCTTCCTGGACCAGACCGGTGAGGGTCGCACGCGGCAAAGCCCCATGCCCGTCCTCACAGCGTTCCCAGCCACCAGGAGTGGGCCGGCGAGCCGCATTCCCGCGGCAAGCCACCGCCTGACTTGCGTCGTCACCGACCAACAGGAGACCCCGTGAACAACCTGAACCTGTACATCCGCGCGTTGCCCATGCAGCAACTGCTGCCGGTGCGATCGCTCGACGAACTCGAGCATCTCGTCAAGGAAAGCGAAGTCCTCACCGGCGCCCCTGGCCGCACGTTCGTGGTCGCCGGCGCCGATCGGCCTGCCTACCAGGTGCATGCCGATGTCGCTGGGTTCCAGATCGCCCGGCTCGACGGTGCGATGCCGTACGAGGTGTTGGCGACGGCGCGCGAGTTGGCCAGCCATCCCATCGGAAGCGCCATGGCGTGCGGCCTGCTCTACACGGAGCCGCTGCCGCAATAGCGCGATTCAAACCACCGGCCGTCACCCGCCGGCCCCTTCAAGGAGAAGCCATCATGTCGATGAATCTGCCTTCCATCGGCTCTGCCCAGACCCCCTACGGCCCGGCCACCATCCATGTGGGCCGCTATCCCATCGGCGGTGCCCTGTACGTCGAGCTCTACACAGCCGACGATGAGATGCCGGAGCCTCTGGCAACGCTGAGCTGCAACTTGGCGCCGTCGGGTGTCACGCTTGCCGACGACGAGTTCTGCGTGAAGGCGTGGTCCGAGAACGAACCGCTGATCGCGCCCTTGCTCGCCACCGGCCTCTTTGAGGACACCGGCCGGCGCACGCCCACCGGCTACGCGGTCTCGCCGACCTGGCGCATCAAGGACCGGCAGTTCGTGCCACCGCGGCGCGGACGCTGAAGATCCAGAGCACCACCGTGGCCAGTCGCATCGCCTTCCCGGCGGCGCGGCTGACCGCGGTGGCCCGCTCCCGTCCAGCCTGTTGACCGGCCGGCAAGCCGTTCGCGAGGACGGCCAGCGGTGCTCGCGGCTCTTTCCCGAGGGAATGCACCCCTTCGGAAAGCGTCGTTTCCCAGCAGGCAGCTGACAGGCCTGGCGCCCTAACGGCGCGAAGTCAGCCCTTCAATCGCGGTCGCTGCCAAACAGTGGCCAAACACCGGATCAGACCCCGTCTGGTCCGGGCCATCCCCCCGCCGGGCGGCACACCGATCGGCCTGCAAAGGCTGTCCGCCGCCCACCCGCCCACAAAGCGCATCCGAGCGTTGCTGGTTGCCTCGCGACAACGCGAGCGGCCCGGCAGCGCCTTGCCGAGTGGGTACCCCGTTACCGAGGAGTTTTCATGAACCTCAGAGACCTTGTCCCCGCAACTTCGGCGCTGGAGCCGCAATCGATCAGCCTCGATGTCCTGCGCGAGAAGTACTGCAAGGACGACGAGACGTCGATCGAGGACGTCAACGCCCGCGTCGCGAGCTCGCTCGCGGAAGTCGAAGCAGAACGTCGTGACCAGCACCGTGAAGCCTTCCTGTGGGCCTTGCAGCAGGGCTTCCTCCCGGCCGGTCGCATCCAGTCCGCCGCAGGCACCCGCCTGGCGGCCACGCTCATCAACTGCTTCGTGCAACCAGTCGGCGACTCCATCGCGCAAGTCGACGATGGCTATCCCGGCATCTACACCGCGCTGACCGAAGCCGCCGAAACCATGCGGCGCGGCGGCGGCGTGGGCTATGACTTCTCACGCATTCGCCCACGCGGCGCGTGGGTCGGCAGCACGCGCAGCCACGCATCGGGGCCGGTGAGCTACATGCAGATCTTCGACCGCTCGTGCGAGACCGTGGAAAGCGCTGGTGCGCGACGCGGCGCCCAGATGGGCGTCCTGCGCTGCGATCACCCGGACATCGAGGAGTTCATCCACGCCAAGGACGATGGTGGGCTGAAAAACTTCAACCTCTCTGTCGCCGTGACCGATGCGTTCATGCAGGCCGTCCTGGCCGATGGCGAGGTAGACCTGGTTCACCGAGCCGAACCGGGCGAAGCACAGAAGGCCTGCGGCGCGCGTCTGCGCGAAGGCAGTGAGCGTGCCTGGATCTACCGCACCGTAAAGGCCCGCGACCTGTGGGACCAAATCATGCGGTCGACCTACGACCACGCCGAACCCGGCGTGCTCTTCATCGACACGATCAATCGCGACAACAACCTGTCGTACTGCGAGACGATCGAGAGCTGCAATCCCTGTAGCGAGCAGTCGCTGCCGGCCTACGGCTGCTGCTGCCTGGGTTCGATCGACCTGACCCGGTTCGTCCTCGATCCGTTCGGGCCGGCGGCGCGCTTCGACGACCACCGGTTCACCCAAGTGGCCCGCGTCGC